>OHJF01000499.1_pt1 | contig 19849 bp, 12 predicted proteins | sample 1568521 | NCBI WGS metagenome assembly OHJF01 (sample SAMEA3879570, study PRJEB24766) | human gut metagenome | biome: human-associated habitat; feature: feces | place: USA | collected 1985/1987 | reverse complement strand
AGAGGAGGGCAAACAGAAAGGCCATATAGACCGTCTGCCTCACCACGTCCAGAAAGGTTTCCACAGCGCTTTCCTCCGCCAGCGGCTTCTCGTGCCCAAAGAACAGATCCGATACCAGGTAAACTCCCAGCACTGCCATAAGGCCGTACCATTTTGTTCTGGAGGGCAAAGTGCCATACAGGGCAAACAGCGTCATCACATAGGCTATCGCCATCGCAGCCAGATCGATTAGAATAAAAAAGGAACGGTTTTTAACTAACATGACATGACACGCCCTTTCTCAGATATTCTTTCCCTCTTCTTCAGCAACAGCGCTATTAACAAAATTATCGCCCGTTTCTTCGTCCATCCCTCTTCATATTACTCACTCTTTTTCCATTTATTTGAATCGGCAGAAACCTGCAGCAGCTCTTTTTCAGCTGCTCCCCAGTCTTCCTTTCCATCCGCCGACTTTTTTACTACATAATTAGTATTATGTTGTAAAATGTAATATGATATTTCAGATAACTATTCGCTGTTTTTCATAATTATAACACAAAAACCAGGTAAGTCAATTATTTTAAAATGGAGTAACTAGATACTGGAAAAACAAATGTTCATTTTTGAAAAAAAGTCCAGATATATGAACTTCCTGAACTGTAACGGATCCAAATTTTACAACATAATACTAATTTCGTCATTTTTTCCATATTTATCCAACTTTTTTTGTCCGGCATTTTCAGATAACCGTCCTCATCTCTTCAGGCATTCTTTCTGCTCTGTTTTTCTGCAGCTGGAGGCTCGCGTTACACTCATGCCATTTGATCAGATGTGAAAAATTACCTTGTTTTTGCATAATAAAAAGGCCTTCTATGAATTTCAATTTATCATAGAAGAACCCTTTCCGTTACATATTTGCAATAAGGCTTTGCATATAGGACGCGGGCAGAAACTGATTAGGGGCATACCGTTACCTGCCCTACTTTTTTCACGAAAGTCCCTGCCGTATTTGATAATCTTTTTCACATTCCCGCTCTTCAGGCCTTCTGCATATTTCCTCTCCCCGCTCTGTTCTAGCAACCTTTGCGCAGGCGCGCTCAGCCCACTGGTATATCCCTGGTATATCCAGCTAAAGCAGCTGTCTGGCCGCTCTGTAAACGAGTTTCGTCACCTGGAACAGCACATATCCAATAACTGCTCCCAGGACATTCATAGCGATATCGTCTGTCTGCGAATAGCCTCTTGCAGTGATATACTGGATGGTTTCAATAAAAAGGCTGCACAGAAAGGCCAGTACCGTACAGAGCAGAAAGCCGCACCTGTCTCTGAAAAACGTAGGAAGAAGCAGGCCGAACGGGATAAAGAGCAGTATATTTTCCAGTACATAGGAATTTCCCCTTATACTGTGGCTCAGAGTGTCAAACAATGACAGGTCAAGGCTTCTGCGGCTGCCGGGAGGCCGGTTAAAAAATACCAGCCAGGCCAGCTGTTCCAGATACACGCCCAGCAGAAAGCCGGAGCCGCAGGGCAGATTTTTTCGAAAGTACCTGTTAATGAATACGCAGAGAGCCAGAGCGAGTACTCCGGCTGCTATGCTCACAGGAATATGTGTCACTGTATCCTGCAAGTCAGTTAAAATGTAGTGCAGCATAAATAGGGGTCCTCCTGGAGACGCAGCAGATTGATGCGGTGCACAGAGACTGCCATCAGCTCCTGTATACCGGCTATGAGCTATCTGGAATGTTACAATGTTTTGCCGTCAAAGTGCCGTCAAAGGCGGCCTGCGGAAAGAAATTTCACTTGTCAGCATACGGCCCGCCAGCAGGAGGGTATCAATTCTGCCTTTCTATCCTGAATTTCTGGCTGTTTGTGCCATTTTCCTTCCAGAGCTGAAGCCTGGTGCCAAGTCTGAAATTTCCGGAGGCCACATCGAGGCACAGGCTTTGATCCTTAAAAAAGCTGAGCTCATAAAGCCCCTCCTCTTCCGGGTACTCTCTGATACAGAACTTCTGGTTTTCGGATACCCAGAGTCCAGGCATTCCGGGCTCTCCCCCTTCTTCCTGCTCCAGGACTTCAAAGATCTCAAGCGGACAGAAAGACAGGCTGTTTTCTCCGGTACGTGTAAGGGCCAGATGCCTTCCGCCCAGCACAATCACAGAGCCGTCCAGAAAGCATATGAGAACACTGCTGCTGTCCGCCGCCATGACAGCGTCCAGGTTATGGGACAGGCTGCCGCTGTGAGGAAAAAGCGCCGGGCTGCTGTTCTGCTTTTCATCCACTAACATGTCATAAGAGCCGTCAAAGGTGCGGATGAGATACTGTCCGCTTTCAAAGGCCGGGACTGAGAACCTGTCATAGTTTATACACTTCTCCGCGTCTGCGGCATATCTCATCTGAATCTTTGCCTCCTCCATCAGGCCGTCTATATCATCTCTGGCGGTTATATCTGATTTAAGGGCAGCAAAGAACCGGTAAAACTGGTTCCACAGGCATATTATCCTGTTCAGTACATCAATCCGGTCAGACAGCTCAGACAGCTCCCTCTCCATAAGGGAAGAAAGGCAGCCAAAAGCAGCCTTCCCTTTACCGGCCTCATCCATATTTCTGGAGAGCTTTTTCATTTCCTCCCTTATCTCACACATCCTGCAGTTAAGTTTGTCTATGCGGGCATTTGTATCTTTTCGGACGCTTTCAAAATCCGAGAGCAGCGCCAGGTTATAAAAGGGCACCCAGCACCATTTTTTAAGCTTGGCTCTTTTCATGTTCGCCTCATCTATCTTTTGCTGCAGATAGGCATAGGCTTCTGACGCCTCATTCTGTACATTTATAAGCTCAGCATTAAGACCCTGAATTTTTGCTTCCTCCTCGCCAATCCAGGCTTCGGAAGCATTTTTCATGCTGTACAGGGAGGCTCTCATATCCATGACAGAGAGCTGTCTGTCGGAAAGTTTCTCAAGAGCAGTGCTGCACCTTTCCTTCTGCTCCTTTATGAGAGGGAGAACCTTATCAGCCAGGGCCTCGGCTTCTTTTTGCTTTTGCAGGAGGATATCAAGCTCATCCTCTATCGCTTCTTTTGCAAAATTGAAGAGCCGTCCCTTACCGGCATTCGGCACGGCGTTCTCCGAAGAGCGGGGGCCAAAGCCGGCCGCTGCAATATTCAAAAGATCTGAAAATCTGAAATCCTTCATAATTTATATATTTTTCTCCTGAATCTCTAACATTACGCTCTTACCCTTGCTGAGCTCGATGGCCCGTTTCCACATAACTTCAGGATTGCTGTCCTGTTTAACATTAAGCTGAGCCTGAAGCTTGTCGCTGACCCGGTAAAAAGCATGCTGGTAGTCCGTAAGCACGAGCTTGAGTGCCACCCACTGTGCGGCATTTGATGCAAGCATAACGTAAAAATTTATGGTTCTCAGTTCTTCCGGATCATCCTCAAAGAGAGTGATATAGTTTTCTATCTCTCCTTCAGCCATAGAGCCTGTTTGAGTCTTGACAGAAGTCCAGAAAGTATAAAAATCATTGAGCACGCTCACAATATAATTCATGGCGCCGATGCCTGCGCTTAAGGCGGAAATAGCCAGATCAAGTGAATTTTTGGTGACAACTGAATTTTCAACAGTCTTCGTGTATTCAGCCACCTGCCTCAGAATCTCTCTCTTTTCCTTTCTGAGAACGGCTCTCTTTTCCGATATATCATCCGCAAGCTTCGTGAGAGCGGCAACTGTATCTGAAAGCTCTGAAGCCTGCTTATCAAGGCTTCCGCTCAGATTTGAAAGCCCTGCAGAGATGCCTGAGATAACATCTGTATAAGACTTTGCCTGTGCTTCAAGCGCTCTCTTTCCTGCCTGTTCCTGCTCCAGCTTTGAAGCGAGCTCCTCCTTTTCCTTTAAGAGAGCTTTCTTTTTCTCCTTGTCATTCTCGTCATTCAGCTCCTTATCCTTATCTGACAGCTGTTTTTTCAGAGCATTGATTCTCTCCTCCGAGGCTTTCATTTTTTCATTGACCTCATCAAGCCGCTTCTGCGTGTTTTGAACAGAGGCATTTTGTTTTTCTGAGGATACTGCGTCGGCCACATTTTTTCCTATATTGTTAGCTGCACCTGCTCCGGTGGTGGAGACATATGCCGACAGACCTGTGCCTATAGCTCCGCATAAGGCGGAGGTAATCCCCATCCAGAACTGCTGATTGGACGCCCTGTCGATCTTTTTATCTATTTCTTTGTATTTCTCTGAAAGCTCCTCTATCTCCGATTCCAGATCATCCTGGACTGCTTTGAGGCCATCCATCTTTGCTTTAAGTCCGGCTACATTATCCTCAAGCTGCTTTTTCTGTTTCACATCCAGGGCTCTGGCATCAAGCATTCTTGTCACAATCTCTCCAGCCTCATTCTGGAGAGTTTTAAACATGTCTATGAGTTCTTTTGCCCGGCTGCTTATCTTCGCTGCCTCGGCACTGATAAGCGAAAATACCTTCAGGGCCTGACTTCCATTTATAGGCTCTGACAAGAGTGCCTTCACTCCTATCTTGTAATAGCCGGGAATCTTATCTACACGATTTATAAACTCCCTGACATAGTCATCAGCGCTGTCGATGGACGCCTTGTTTAAGTTCTGTCTGAGTTTCCACACAGAAGACTGGAGCCCCTCCATGCCGTCCACCGCATCATAGGTCACCTCAAACAGATCTGCGCAGATAGAAAGGTTATTGTAAAGAGTGACAGGGTCTATCCTGCCATAAAGACTGGCTGCGGCTTTCTTGACAAGTATGGAATTCTCATTTGGGATCTGCATCAGGCTGTAGGACTCCTTTTCCTCGCCGTCCTCTATGAGGAACTCATCCGCTCCAGTGCTGAGCTCAAATTTCAGTGACATATCCTCTCCTCCTTATATATTTAGACTATGTGTTTTAGAGATGAAACTTTATGGGACTGGTATTGTGTATCTCAGTCTCTTCTCGGTTTCTTTCGGCTGCGGCCGCTTTCTGGTTTATATTTTACCATCTCGACTAACGTCTCGATGGAACCGCTCGTCAAATGCATGCTCATGCGAGCATGGCATGCGCTTTCCTCGCTATTTTACCATATCCTCCGGATACGGCGGCCTCCGGCGGAATTTAGCGCCCGGATTTCAGCAGTACATGCTGAAACTGGTATGCGCAGGTATAATGACCGCTCTGCGGTCATTATACCATATCCTTCGGATATGCTATTCTCTCCGAGGGATGCACACTCGCCGCAGTGGTGTTTTGGCTCCCTTCGGGCGCCAGCGGCTCGGCGCAGGTATAATGACCGCTTTGCAGTCATTATACCATAGGGAAGCTGGGACTGACAGGGGTTTTGGGGGGATAATATTGGAGTTCTAAAATGAAACTTTAAATTCTGCTGCTGGCACGCTGCTCCGCGCCACTCTGCACAGTAGCTTACTTATCAGACACCTCCTCTGCCGCATCTTGCCTATCAGCATTAATGGTGACTCTCATCTTTCTTTCCTTATATTCTTCCGATATGTCTCCACTAATTTTCTCGATAATCTGTTCTGCCACCCTTTCCGAGTTTTCTTCCGTCAGATTCAGCCTTGTAGAATAATCTCTGCCTTCATTAAACAAGCTGCAGTGTCTGTCATTATCCGGGTGCAGGAACCAAAGGTGTCCTGCAGCCAAACCTTGATGCAGTTTTTCAAATATTACCCTCCTCTCTCTCGCACATGCGCTGCTCAAATCGTAAAAGCTGTCATCAAGAATCAGAAAATAATCACATTTCTGATACAATTTCAACGCCTCAGGCAGCACGCCGTTACCGTCAAACTTGTTCGCTGAAGATGGATTCTCGTCGAACAGAACAGCCGACTCCCCGTATTCCTCATTCAGAAGCTCGACAATTCTCTCAAGCTGAGCCACCGCAGGCCTCATTCCGCCCTGAATCTTATCTTTTGCGTAGGAAACCCCTATCAGATATTTGTTTCTTTTAAAAAGGTTAGAAAGTACACTGATTTTTTTGACAATACCGTCAATATCTTTGGTCTGACAGCTGTGCTCCAGTTCCACACACGGCAGCTTTGGGTTTTCCGTACCCCACTTCCGGTAAGCATCCTCAGAATTGAAAAGTGCATAGGTATGCCGGTAATGATTCCTCCTCAGGCAATTGCAGAACGCATCCAGGCTCCTGCTGCTTTTTACCGTATCCCACTCCAGGAACAGCATCGTCGGAGCGTCTGTCAAAGCTTCTGAATCGAGAACTTCGCCCCACCGCAGAACTCGATATAAAATATGAGATTCTTTCAGTTTCTGTGTAATATGTTCAAGAACACGCTCAACCCGATCCAGCCTCCTGTCATAGAGAATACGCAGAACGGAGGCTCCTTCTTCCACTGATTCTGCCGATTCCGCAGACAGCTGCTGATCGGAGGCAGTATCGTAGTTCTGCAAAAAAGGTCTGAGTATCTGGAGTCCCGGCATCTGGAATACTCCTCGTATATCTTTCAGCATAGACAGCAAAATGTGCGCATCGCTGTCATCAAGTGCAATATCCTGGGCGATCAGTTCACTGAATGTCCGGAACGTCATCGCAATATGGATACTGCCTATGAGAATCTCCCCATACTCGTCAAGCAGTTCCCATATAGAACCATCGGTTCTGCACTGATGGATATCTGCAAGTGCCGCCTCCTGCTTAAACAGCAGAATATTGATTCCCCTTCTCTTTTCCTGTGCAAAATACACGCTGAGATTCTCATCCTGTTTTCGATTGCCTGTATAAATACCGATCGTAAATACTGTCTTTTCTCCTCCCGATTCACTCTCCAATTTCGCACGGCTGCCATCCGGAAACAGCTGCAGATTCACGCGTTCATTGTAAATTGGCCGTTCTATTTCCGAATCCATCCTCAATCTGAACCTGGCATCCTCTGTCAGGAAAATTTTGTCCAAAGGTCCCAGCAGATTCTCCTCCTTCGTATCGCCGCTGATATTATACAGCTGTTCAATTGCGTTTCGCGCCTCATCTCCCAATGACATCTTTCCCAGATCACTCTGAATGGTGTCCAACAGGCTTGGCAGTCTGTCACGTAAGTAGAGATCGTCGATCCGGCGAAGCAGCTCGATTCGCTGCTGCTCGGTTATGATCCCCTCCAGCTCTTCTGCCGGGGCCTCCTTCAGAAAATTGGCGGGACTGTCATATTTTCCCAGTCTGTCACATGCTGCCCCGATCCGAAGCACTGTTTTTCGGTCGATCCCCCTCAGCTGACGATTCATGATAATCACCAGATCCCTTCGCATGCCATATTTCACACGGGTCGAAAGCGCATAGAGCGGACCGAGAGCCCTGGGTGCAAACCTGCTCTTTCCAGCGTAACCTCCATAGCAGTGGTAAATGGCTTCCAGCTGGTAGCTCACAACTTCTGCCATGCGGGCCAGATCCCCGCTCACTATGGATACAAAGTTGTTAAACCCTGTCTCCTTCTTAATTTCTTCCATGGTCTTCCCTTTGGTCCAGTGCCACAGCAGAATGGCTCTCATGGCGGATTCTTTCTCCTCCCGCTCATGCACATATCCATTTTCCAGCATATAAGAAAGGGGGCTGGCTTTCCATACCTCACATTTTGCCGGCTTTTCATCTTTTTCTGCAATCATGTCCTTCAGTTTCATTTCGACTTTATCCAGGGCTGAGCGGGCCTTCTCCGGATTTTTCTCGGCCACAGGCAGTTTCAGCTGTCCCATCCGCCGAACCTCTTCTGTGCAGCAGAGTGCATACAGAATATCCAGCAGATATCTGTCGTTTTTAATATCATCCTGCGTCACATTCTCCGGAAGGCCTCCTTTTCCCGGATCAGGGACCGTCTGCCATTCATATACGGTTTCTGTATTGCCGTTCACCCTTTTTTCACGTCTGACTCTCCGCAGTCCTCCATCAAAAAACAGTTTTCGTATTTTTTTGCAGGTGTCAAGGCTGAACGCATAGGGAGCCATCAGGCGTCCGTAATCACTCAGCTCATAGACATCCTCATCACTTTCGTCATCACTCTCTTCCGCCCGCTGGCAAAGTTTTGCTTTCATCAATTCCCGCACCACCCGGTCCATGTTAAGCGAAGTACCCGAGCAGCATTTGGAAAAACTTTTATTCCACAATTTTTCCAGATCCTCTTGTGTATACTCTTCTTCTCCGAGAAGACTGAGATAGTAGGGGGCCTGCTCAATCTCATTTGCATAAATCAGTGCCGATTCAATTTCTTCTGTCCTGCAGTTGACATAGGAATCCCAGTATTTATCAGCGTCCGTTTTACTGGTGGCAAATACGTAGCTCTCTCCCATCCGGTTTGTCTGCCCCAGGCGTCCTGCCCGTCCCACAAAATTCTTATATTCCTGACTGGTGAGAGCTTCCGGCGGTGTCCCGCCGCCCCGGTGGACAATGGTATCATACAAGATCATCACATCCACCGGCATATTCATTCCAATGGTCAGCGTCTCTGTGGCCACTACATAGCACAGCGCCCCTTCCTGCTTGTACAGCTGTTCAATAAATTCTCTGAGCGCCACCGACAATGCGGCATTGTGGAATGCAATGGATCTGGGCAGGAGATTTTCTTTTAATATATTCTGGTACTCGTCCCCATCATAATTATTGATTTCCTTTGCCGTATCCGATAATCTCTTTACTTCTGTCAATTTCAGCTGTGCGATAAACTCTGCCAGCTTTTTTGTTTTGTTCCTGCCATTTGCAAAAACCAATACTTTGGCTTTGGGATTATCCTCGTGAATCTTCAGAAGCAGGGCCTTCAGGAGAGCCTGCTTTGCCTGTTCCATTTTACATTCTTTGACATATCCGGGAACATCAAGCGCTCCCTCGTCCTCAGACTTCACATCGATGTCTTTAATATTTTCCCCGGCTGTGTAGCGCATCCTCCATTTGCCGTCCAGCTGAATCACGTACTCCTTCAATCCCACCGGACGCTTCGGGCAGCTAATCAGAATCGGCGGCTGCTCCATGCCGTTTTTCCGGACAGTCAGCCACTTGTAGATATAGTTCGCCTTACAGTCACTGGTTGTAAGGCACATAATCCTCGTCTCCACTGTGTTTTTCCTGGAACTCTCATTGCGGCGGAGTATTTTCTGGATACTGATTTCCAGCTTTGGCCCGCGATTGATGCTGGAAAGCATCTGCATCTCATCTACAACCAGCAGCGCACAGTCATTCATCATATTGCCCGAAGCCTGCGTAAGCATTGCAAAAAATTTCTCATAGACAATTACAGCCACCTCATAGTCCCCGTTCACGATGTCTCCATCGTGATCCTGAAAATCGCTGCTGGAAGCGTATACCTGCCCTGTCCCCAGCGGTTTCAGATCCTCCTGCAGAGACTCGCAGCGCTCCCTCACCATAGCCTTCAGCGGTACCAGCACAATACTCTTCTTCCTGCTTTTCAGGCAATCCATAATGGCCATCTCGCTCACCAGCGTCTTGCCGGAGCTGGTCGCCCCCTGAACAATCACATGCTGTGAATCCGTCTTCGGGTCTCCCCGCCAGAACCCCTCCTTATTGAAGGCTTCCTTCTGAAGGCTGGTAAACTGAAATTCGTCCATATTGGCCTGTTGGCTGAGACGCTTTTCCAGAGCCTTTAAAGCGTCCCTGCTCAGCTGATGCTGTTCGATGATATCATCAAATGAAGCAATCGTTTTTACATCACTGCTGTTCATCATAGTACCTCCCTGAATTCCCTGAGAAATGCCTTTTTCCACTCTTCGTTGTGCCATGTTTCAATTCTGGCTTTGATCTCCTTTACTTTTTTTCTTTCGCTTTGATCCAGCGTCTCCCCTTTATCCTGAATTCGTCTTAAGTCTATGTAGACTTTGGCCACCGCACGGATCTTCTGTGCCTCCCGTGGGTCACTGCACTGAATATTCAGGAAGCGGCAGATAAAAGCCGGAATCCGGTAGAACAGCTCATCAGACTGTTCCTTCATCCACAGCTCTGCTTCCCGAAGACGTTCCATGCCGATTTTTCTATAGAGCAGTTCCCCGTTCTCATCTGTCACGGACGGAAGCGCCAGCCGGATAATATCCAGACGGTAGCTGATATATTCTGCAAAACGCTTCATCTGAGTGTAATTCACGAAAAAGGCATCATAAAACTGCTTTATCGTGCAGTTTTCATCGCTCCACAGAAACAGTGCAAACAAAAGGCGCTGCCTCTGAAATCTTCTGTACCCGGCAAGCCGTTTATACTGTCCATTTTTCAGCCATGCTGTGTAATTCTTTATATCCTCTTTAATGGCCTGATACTGACTCTTGCTGAACACCCCCCGCGACTGCCGCTCCAGCATCTGCTTCATTGCCCTGACCGACTGTTCCAGAGTCTGCGGATAATAATCCGTAAGAGGGGGAATGTCCTGCGCAATATGGATTCTGACCTCACTGCTCACCATTACTCCAAGCAGTAAATCTGCTTTAAACATGTTCTTATCTGTAATACATCTGCAGATCATCGCAGTTAATCCATCATAGTCGTCTATGCCTATAATGTAACCGCTGAGCTTCCTGCCTACATCCGTGAGCCGATATTCCGGGACATACTCCTCGTCCTCATCTTCCTCGTCATTTGCAATACAGATCAGCTTACGTTTCAGCAGAAGCTCAAGAAGCCCGTCAATCCGTTCTTTCTCATCTATTTCCAATCCTGGAGGCTTTGGCAAAAGCCTGGTATATCTCAGAAGTTCATCTGCCGTCAGCGCGGAACAGCCGGAACAGCCGTCTGCCGCATTGGGAAAAAGGCTCAGCAAATAGAAGGGCAGTGTATCTAAATCTGCACTGAAAAAACAGCTGGAAATTACGAGCGGGCGCTGAACTTCCTTCTGCAGATTCTCCCACAATAATTTCTGATCTTTTTCAGGGTTAACACGCTCTTCGTCCGGAATACAGTATTTGGCCTTCAAAAACGGGTATACATATCCCTTTCTTACCTGCCTGTCAGCCGGCAGTGACGGATCCAGACGTCCCGCACGGCCGATATAATTCATGTATTCATTCGGATAAAGAAAATCCGCACTCTGTAATTCTTCTATATGCTGCTTGATCATAGATGGGATAATAACTGCATCTGCATTACTGTTAATCCCATAGACTAATGTTTCTGTGCTGCACAAGATCCGAAGGCATCCATCAGATTCCAGAAATTCCTTTTCGATCAGCAAACGCAGGGACGTCGGGACGTCTGCATTATGATAGCCGATCCCTGCAGAAAATGCCCGGTAATCGTTTTTATCCATAATCCCATACAATTCTTCATCATTCTGAACAGCAGTTTCCTCAAGGATGTATTGCCTGCAGGCGGATTCACTTTTTTCCGCCTTCAGTACCCCGCGCTCCGACAATTCACTGCAGAGCCGCTGCGCCAGCAATCGAACTTCTGTACGGTTGTTTTCAAAGATCAGTATTTTATGCCCCATTCCGAGGTGATACTGACAGATATCAGCGATAATACGGTCCGTACGGCGCCTGGGATTCACTTCAATCCCCCGGTTGTGAAGAGACTCAAAAAGGCACGGCTGTACTGCCATGCATCCAGAGCCCACGTAGTTCACACCTGCCTTCGTGTAGTAGATGGGATATGTCTCCAGCAAAATAGGTCTTTGATTTACCTGAATCTGAAAAAAATTTCCGGCAGAGATATACATGCTCCAGTCATAAAATGGCGTTCCCAGCGCAATCACCCGCAGTTTCTCATGGGCCACCGCCTGCAGAAGAATAAAATCTGCCTTTATTCCCCGGGAAGTATCCTGCGTAAGTCCAATCTCGTCCAATACCAGCATATCGTAGCTGTCCAGAAAACTGCGCTTCATACTGGAGAACATAAATACCTTCTCATAGATAATAACCGCGATGTCCGTCTTTCCATTCAGCACATCCATATCATCTCCGCGGAATTCACCAGTTGACAGAGTAACCCGCAGCTCCAGTCCCAGCCTCTCTGCCATTTCAGAAATTTCCTTCTGCTTTTGGCCTGCCAGCGCCCGGTACGGCACTGCAAACAGCAGTCTGTGCGGTTTCCCCTCTCCTTTTTTCCTCATGTACTCACGAAAGTATAACAGCAGCGGAATCAGCGTTTTCCCACTGCTTGTCGCGCCTATGACAAACAGCCACCTGTCTGGGTTATAGGTTTCGTCGGCACAGAAAGCCTTGTGCTGCAATTCCGTAAAGCTTTGAAATCCCAGTTTTTGGGCCATAAACTGTATATGTTCGTACTCTTTCATTGCTATTCCCCATCTGTATCACAAACCATCATCTGCTCCGGCTTAGCTCTCTCCTGCCCGATCCTCTCTTATTCTATTTCATTCAGCAGCCGCCGGATCATCAGCCTGTGATTGACATTATAGAATAAGCTCTCATTCAGGCTCTTATCCCAGGAGTTTAAATCAGACCAGCGATTATCGGTTATCCTTTCATATGCATATTCACTGGAACGCCCTCCTACCGTGCCGACCAGGGCCACCGGAATTCCGGCATTTCTGGCAAGTTCTATTTCTCTGTCTACCCCCTGCTGGCTTTTATCCTCTTTCATTTTTCCGCCCAGGCAGATGAGCAGCTCACTTTTTTCCCCGCATATCATTTTTTCGCGCATGGCCTGGAGTCCGTCTGACAGCACAAGGGTGCAGTTTTCTTCGAGTTTCTTCAAATCATATTCCCCGATGTATGCCTTATCCATATGCATCTCTATCGAATATTTTACATCAGAAGAATACAGTTTCCCTATGTCAAATATCAGTTTCTGAAAAGTGGGATGTGCCCCGAAAACCAGAATATATCCATTTCTGATAATTTCCCGTGCATAGATGGTAACGGCTTCCAGCAATGAGTTTTTGTATATCTCATCATAATCCGGGAATGCGCCTGAGAGGATAATCCGATTGTCTCTCCGGGGCCTTTTGATGCCGGATACATTTTCAAGGTTCACAATATAATCGTCAAAATTTTCTTCTATTACCTTAATATCTCCGGCAGGCTTCTCTCTCTTTCCGTGATTAGAGAGCAGAAACAGCCTGTTTTCTTTATACTTTTCTTCTTGTTTCGCTTTTTGGATAAACTTTCCTATATCTTCCTCTTTGGGATTTCTGCCAAAACACTGGATATAATGTCTTCGGATTCCCTCATCATAGATGTCTTTCGTATCCTCCTTATACTCCACTTCGTATGCCAGTACAGCCTTTTTATCCGCAGTCAGTTTAATCCGCTTCGCATCATTCAGATCCCTCAGATATTCAATATAGGAATACACCTGATTAGAAGAATTCATCATCAGCTGAAAGCATTTCTCTTCCACTTCGTCCACAATTTCGCATAACCGGTCCTGACAGTCAAACTCCTCGCTGCCATAGCTGAGCGCAGGTTTCTCCCCCGGATGAATCTCCAGGTCAGAATATGGGGCATGATCAATCTGGATCCACAGAACAGAAATGTCGTTAATCAGCGCATAACATAATTCTTTCATAATATACGGCGAATTCTGCGCCTCTTTTGTCTGCAGAAATATCAGCACATCGCTCCGGGCCAGATTCCTGTCAATATCTTTCTGGGCATCATCCCCCACCTCCACATGAACCACATCGCGGTACACATTTCTCTCTCTTGTCAAATTTCTCAGTTCATCTGCAAGCTTAGCGGCTATGTGTTCTCCATCAGAGCGCCGATGGCTGATGAAATACAGGACTTCATCGCGATATAAGGGAGACAATGTCTGCGCAACAATTTTCCTGGCAAAGATTTGTGCAATCGCCCTCATGTTGTTTTTCATGGGGTTCCTGTTTTCATTCCGGCAGGACACGTCGAAGCTCTGCTTATCCGTTACCGGCTCCGGCGGACGCCTGCATTCCGGATTCTTTTCCATGGCGATCGCCCATATCCTGCTCTGGATATTGTGATACTTCGTAAGCAGCCTGATAAACTTTCTGTCGTATGTTCCATCCTCTGCATTGAAAAATACGAAAATATCGTCCGCATCAGCGCTCTCTGCCAACAGGTGATCCATCTGAAAAGCAGAGGAAAGATAGAATATATCCGTCACATATTCATCTAAGATCTCCCGGCAGGATTTAAAAAACAGGTCTGCCTGATCAGTCCTTTTCATGGTCAGCTGAGGTCTGCAAAAAATTACTCTCATCCTTATCCTCCGTAATGAAATACCTACACGATTCCTTCTGCTGTATCGGCGAATTCATCCTTTCATTTTTGCATATTGTTCTTGTTTTTCATTGCTGTTTTGTTATTTTCATGTCTGTAAACGGGAATTTTTGAGATTTTAATGTACCGGCATCCTAGCGGTTGATATGAAAAGAGAAATTTTTAGATCCATACAGCATCTATCGCGTCTCCTTTTGAATGTTTTCTTATATAATATCATATTTTCATAAAATTTTCAATTAATTATTGGATTATTTGCTGATTTTTTCTGTTTTTTGTTGCTGTTTGAAATATATTCCGTAAATTGATATTGTTCGTGCCGGACGCACAGACTGCTGTAAAGTCTCAAGTAATTATTTTCAATGCTCAAACACAAAGGCGCAGGAGGCATCCAGCTTTGCCCATACTTTGTGTTGCATGAGCGGATTCACAATACTCGGCGAATGCTTTCCGCTGCAAGCGGGCAAGGGACAAGCTGATATTCAGGCGGACGGCAACGGATAAAATAATCTGCTTCATACAGCGGCCTCCTTAGATGAGTTTATCGTTAAATTTTCGTGCGCCAGTCGCTTCTTGAAGGCGGCATTCCCTTTGAGGTGAAGCTGGAGAAGCCCAACAGGGAAACGATTGCCGCCATGCTGGAAGCGAAAAAGATTGCAAAAGATCCGTCTGTAAAGGGCTACAAGCGGTTAATCAAGCGCGGCCTAAAAATCTAATTGCTGGAACAGGTCGTGGCGCTGCTGTCGGTGGGTGAACCGCTGCCGGATAAAAACCGCGATCATGATCTGTCCGGCGGTTTTTCTTTATCGGCCAAAGTTCCAGTCCCCGGTCATGGGACTTGCGTACATGGAGATGATGTATGCTGCAAGTTGAATACTATCATTTTACGCCATCACAACCATACATTCTTTTTCATAAAAGGCGATGCCATACTTAAGAATCTTCTTCGTTCCCCATCGCTTCATCCCTTCCGCATACTTCTTTTCTTCGATCTGTTTTAAGGCCTCACCGCATGCTTTCTGCAGGTTCCCATCATCCGCATATTTCAGTTCGATCACAATCCCTGTCCGATCCGGTGTCTGGATGGAGATATCACTGTATCCTTCGCCCGCCTCCGCATTAGATTTCACACGCCAGCTTCCCTGGCTCCGCAAAAGCCCCAGCAACATTCCATGATAAAAGTTTTCTTTCATATTTTTTCGCACTGCTGTATCCCGCACACTGATGGAATCCCACAGATAGTCACTCAGCATCTCCTGAATAGTCTCCGCATCTCCGGCCGGGAATGCCGCGCAGAAGCGGTTGATCCTCTCTGTGTCCGACCTTGTCACTTCCAGGAACCAACCCTCCACCAGATCATAGAATACTTTATGGATCTCGCCATTTGGAAGCCACAGGCTAAAAATGTCTGCATCAGCCTGATCCATATATCTGCCCGTCAGATAGCCTGTGGCATAGAGGACGCTCCACACATTTCCAACGCTGTCCTCAATATCCCGATACGTTAGCTCCTGCCTAACCCTTTTTGTGATTTTTCCGCCGTTTAGCAATTCTTCTACTTCATCTTTTGTTGTCTGGTCTGCTTTTTCAAGCAAACGGAGAATGAGACTGTTCCCGCTGGTATTCGCCCAGTAGTTTTTAGGGGGAGTACCCGGAGCTGCCAGCAGTTCATCACAGTAATTAATCACATCCCAGGGACAATAGACATCTGTATCCCCAAAACGGTATCCATCATACCAGTCCCGAATTATCTCTTTATAAGAGGACAATCCATAGAATTCCAGCAGTGCATCCACATCTGCATCGGTAAATCCAAAGTACTCATCATAGCGGACATCGGAAATCGTGTGTACTTTCAGATTGTTCAGCCCTGTGAAAATGCTCTCTTTCGAGATCCTCAGACATCCGGTAAGTACCGCAAAATACAGGCTGTCATTTGTCTTCAGCGCATTGCCCAGAAGATTTCGGATGAAACTTACCATCTCATCATAGTATCCGGCCTGGAACGCTTTATCCAGCGGAACATCATACTCATCGATCAGGAGGATGGCCTTCTGGCCATAGTGCTTTTCGAGAAGCAGGGAGAGTGTCTTAAGACTGTCAACCAACGTATCATCGGACATGGTGTATTTCGAACTGCCCTTCACCTCCACATTGACCAACTGATTATAAGAATTTTTATCATTCTCATCCAGTTTCGCACTGTCACGCAGAAAACGAAATCTTCCAGCCTCATTCCCAATGACCGTTTTCAATGATGCCAGCGCAGAATCATATTTTAAACCATCCACGCTTTTCAGGCTGATAGAAATCACAGGGAGTTTACCCATGTATTTCTCGCACAGTTCTTTTTCCCGCGCTATCTTCAGTCCTTCAAACGGCGCCGGATCTCTCCCTATCTCAAAAAAGCATTTCAGCATGCTCATGTTGAGGGACTTTCCAAACCGTCGGGGCCGAGTAAACAGGTTTACTTTTCCCCAATTCTGTAAAAGTTCTTTAATGAACAGTGTTTTATCTGCATAGTAAAAATCCTCAGAGGAGAATTCCTCAAAATTTTCGATTCCAATGGGAAGTTTCTTTCTCACCTGCCCCACACTCCCTTCTATCATCCGCCTATTATGTATCATTTTACCGTTAAGCCACAGGGCAGTCAAGTTCGTACATAGAGCGATCTGTAAATTATTTGTGGCTGCGGCGCAAAGGCTAAGCACGATACCCATGTATTCATCTGGCTCTTCATCTGTGAGTATTCTGGGGCATTTTCCGTCACCAGTCTGGTGATAGGAAATCACTATTCCGGATAAACGGAAATCTCTGTTCCAGAACCGGAAATCATATTTCAGGACCTTATGATAGAGACATGCATCGCAAGATGTAAATCTATTATAAAGAGGTCACAAGACAATGACCAAGTATCGTGAGTTCCTCAGGCTTACCGCTTTGGGACTGTCACAGCGAAACATTGTTCAAAGCATCGGCGTTTCGCAGAAAACCGTAGTCAAGGTTCAAAAACGAGCGCAGGAAATGCATTTATCCTGGCCGTTGGATGAAACCTTAACAGATGCAGCGCTTGAGACGCTGATGATTCCCAAGGAATCAAAGGTATCCAGACAAAAACGGATGCCGATGAGAGTATCCCCGCCCGCATCCGGCACCGAAGGACAAGACAAATGTTGAGGGCTCTGTAGGTGTCAATTCTACTTGGATCACCGCGGTGCTCCGTAATGAACAGTTCTTTTCGCTGGCCGAGCTGAACAAGGCCATCCGCATTGCTTCCCACCGCCGTCTGTATGGCCGAAAGGGGCGACACAGCACTGTTACGGAACAGAAATTTCCTCTTTTCGGACAGGTGATTTCCCAAACACCGGACTGGCGCTTTCAGCGCACCGGTATATCCATTCAGTGAAAAACAGGGAACGGACTGCTCTCCCCAGCACCACTGTCTGAATATCAGCCCTGGCGTTTCCTATGTAAACTGGGAGATACCAAAGAGAACCGACTAGCTGAAAGCTTACATTTTAAACACGAAAGAATAGGATCAGACTCAGAATTACTCCAGCCCCTGACGGGTTGGAGTAATTCTGAATTTCGGATTATTCAATACTTTTTCGATTGTGATGGGATCTGCCATTGGTACTATGTCAAGAAGTGGACGGATTTACACAAGCGCCAAAAGAGATTCTTCAAAATCATATGCACTCTGGCAAAGTTCGGTTACTTTAGACCAGTTTTCACAGACGGTAGGTACAAACTGCTCAAATATACGGATGCGTTTCTTCTGGCCGGATATCCGAATGTTGTGATAATATTTTCCACGTGCAATGATATGTTCCCACGGCGCTTCAACCGTCTCAATTCCATCGGTTTGATCATACGCAGCAACGATCCAGGCTTCAGTACTATCACATGGAATAACAATACAGGTATCATCTGTTTCTTTGAGCCATGTGGTAAGGAGAGCTTTGAGGTGAGACATATACCCTGTCACAGAAGCATCATGTCCCGGGCACGGAAGGATAATAGGACAGGCAGCCCGCCCAGCTGAGGTGGTATCGCACTCTAAAGGATTCCATTTCCCCTTATGAGCACACTGCGTCGCTTCGCACCAGCAATGCGAAGATTTTTCCTTTCGAGACACATCCCCATCCATTTGGATCACTAAAAAATCCAAAGCTGGCTGAATACTCTTCATCAATTCATTGCGAATTGACGCATTATCATAACACCATTTCCAAACGCCTTTCCATCCATTCCCGTATTTCCCGGTCAAATCGTTTTCCGGTTGGAGCATGACATAGGTGTTTTTTTCACCAGTGATCTGGTCAATGACACCTTTCAAAATAATATAGTCAGTAGGACCCTCGCAAACAATTCCTATGTGTTTCATATCAGAGTAGGCACACCCCCCAACCGCCCACTGATCCAGAGCCGAGACAGTGGCTGGCCTTCATTAATCAACTCCTGAGAAACTTTGACCCGTTGGATCTGAGCATAGCCGCTGGCATCACGATCCACCGCAAATAAGCGAATATCGTCATTGTTCAAATCCAATCCATCCAAAACCAGCGGATTATGGGTCGTCAGAAAAACGTGCTTACCTTGTTGCAAAATCTGACCGCAAAATACCTCTATCATCTTTTTGGCCAAACGCGGATTTAATGCATGGTCAAAACTGTCTACTGCAAAAATGGATGGGCCTTGCGGGTGCATTGCCAGTGCAAGCATGAACAGGACATAAAGAGCACCTTCGCTTGCATCATAGCCTGTAAATTGAGCTGTTTCCTTCATATAGCGGTCTGTGAACTCGATAATATTGCGCGTGGTTGGAACATTAGCATTGATATTGCTTTTCTTTGGGGAGGCTACTGTAATATCAGCGGCCCAGTCAATCATATCAAGAACATCGTCCATGTAGAGATTTCCAAAATACACTTCATCATCCTCAGAGTGAATCAATGCCTTGAGGGCTTCCGCAAGGCGGCCGCCATTCAGCCCAATCGGAGTCGTTTGATTCGTATCAGGTGCAGTGCCACGCAATGTAATGGTGTTAGGTTGAAATATACCGTATGCCGAAAAATCCTCAGCGATTTTTCGGCTGGCTTTTAGATTAATCGCATCATCAATAAGGAAAAAGCCAATGTAGTTGTTGCTCTGCTGGGAGGATGCGTTACTGCGCCCCCACCGCTTTACCCCATTTTGGAAGAATACTTCGGAATGATACTTCCAATACTCTGTATCAGTAGGGGTAGTTAAGTGAACATCATACTGATACACATCCGAACTGCTGCCATCATCCCATTCCAGCGAAAGGTCAACAGTAGGCTTTGCCCGATTAATGCTTTTGAAATTTGACTTGTAGAGGGCAGGAACGCTGAGGCGAACTCCTTTGCGCTGAAGACTGGCAGCATCAACGCGGTCTGTCATGGCCGCGCTTAACAGACCTATTCCTTCCAGAATAGTGGATTTCCCAGAACCGTTGGATCCTATAAATACATTAACCTTTCCCGGTTCAAAAGATGCTTTATAAAGACATTTGAAGTTTCCAAAGGTTATTTTTCTCAGATTCATAGTATTGCCCCTTTCTAATTATATATAGTATATCAGATTATCGGAATTAAATACAATTATTTTTTTAAAGAAGGCAATATCTAACCTGAATTATTCACGACTTTGCCACGAATGTGGCTGAAAGCCACATAGTTAC
>OHJF01000489.1_pt1 | contig 20770 bp, 47 predicted proteins | sample 1568521 | NCBI WGS metagenome assembly OHJF01 (sample SAMEA3879570, study PRJEB24766) | human gut metagenome | biome: human-associated habitat; feature: feces | place: USA | collected 1985/1987 | reverse complement strand
AGATATTTATTAAGTTATCGAGGTACATTTATGTATCTAAAAGATATTATACGAGTGTGAAATGATATGCCGATGGCTTTTGGAAATTCAGATTGGAATATGATTTATTCTATGATTGTTGGAAATACAAATAGTGACAAAATTAAAGAGTGGAGAAACAGATCTTATGAGTAAAGAAGAATTTTTAAATTACATAATTGATTTTGCAATGGACACAGAATGGGGAGATTTAAAAAGAAGAGAACAGTTGAGAGCGTTGTTTACTTCATGGTGTTTTATTTTTGGAATAGATGCAGATACAAAGGAATGCGATGACGTTTTAGGTGCGATTTGTTTCAGAGCAGCTTTTGAAATGATAGAAGAGTTTGAAAACTATATGGTTGAGTTGATTGTGTAAAGGAGAATATGTGAATATGATTGGAAAACAAATTAAACTTTATGATATTTACAATTTACCACATGGAACACAAGTAACCATTGCTATAAATAAAAATGCATTCATGCCGGCGGTGTCATTCGGAGATAAATTTGGATTACGAAGCGGAGAATTTAAGACGGCAAAAGATATCGAAGATAATGGATGGGAAACATTCTTAGGTTGGAGTTGAAACTCGTATTTTAAAGAAATGATGGTAGATATTATGTATAGATTTGAATGGAATTTTGAAGGAATTAATGACGGAAAAAGTTTTGAACAGTTTGTTGAGGATATGAAAAATGAAGAAACTGGTGTGAATTATGAACAAGCAGCTAGATTATTCTATGATGATGAAAATGGAAACTGTGTAATGATTGAGTTGCAAGTGCCTACAAAAGAAATGATTGACTTAACAGAGGAAGAAGAAAGACCTTGGTTAGAAGGATATGATGTAAAACATTTAGAAGATTATGATGCATCAAAGGAAATTTACACAGGTATTGGAAACGGAACTGTTATTACTTTTGACAACGCAGAAGAATTGATGTTGGCATTAGCAAAAGAGTTGTGCGAATAGCAATGAAAGTCGCATTTTAACAGAAAAAGGAGTGAATTATATGCTTAAGCCTGGTGGTGGATTTGCAAGTAAAGAAAGAGGAATTCAGACAATGCATTGTTCTTCTTGTGGTAAAAACTTAGGAACACAAGGTTGGGAAGGACAAAAGGAATTTAATGATGTTGAAGAAAAAGGCTGGAAATTTTGTCCGTACTGTGGAGAACCATTATATAAATAATGAATTTCACATTTCTTTTGAGAGAGAAATGACAATATTAAAAGAATTGGCAGCAGGAAATAAAGGAGTAAGAAATTATGATGTGGACATTATTTGTATTGGATTTTGATGGAACCTATAACAATGAATACAAAGAAGGTTACGGAGCAAGACCAGAAGTATATCAGATTCCATTAGATAGACAGAGAGAGGTGGAGAGTCTTGCCGGAGAAGCAACTAGAAAGTTTAATTCATGTACAGATGTATGTGAACCTATTGGAGATATTTTTAAGGGATTGCTCGAAGAGAATGGAATTAAATTCCACTATGTTGGATATTTAAAAATACGTTTCAAAGAGAGACAAGAAGATTACCTTGCAGATTATATTCCTAGGGAGATTGTGTAAATATGGCTCAAAGATGGACAGACAGAGAGATTAGGTATTTGGAATCGAAATATTTGAATCAGGCTGTGTCAATTACAGCAAAAAGACTTAATAGAACAGAACGAGCAGTTGTTAAAAAGGCTTTGGATATAGGCTTGAGCAAGGTACATGATATTTTAAGTGTGAATAAACTTGCCGAGTGTTTCAATGTTACTCATAAGGTAGTCATGAAGTGGATAAATCAATATGATCTTCCATGTCGGAAATTTAAATGTTCGTGCTGCACAAAATATATGATTGATCTTGAAAATTTTTGGAAATGGGCTGAACAGCATAAGGATATTATCAACTGGTCTAGGTATAATTGTATGACATTGGCTTTGGAACCGGCGTGGGTAAGGTGTGAAAAATTCTTATATGACAGACCAAACAAAGGAAAATACTGGACAGATATGGAAATAAACTATGCAAAATCCATGTTGCGTAGAGGAATGTCTTATAGAGAAGTTGCAAAAGAGTTAGGAAGAACGCAGAGTGGTGTTGCACATAAGTGTGCTTACATATATAATGGATAATGAAGGGTGGGGATATGCATATGGGAGCGTTAATTGGAGGAATATTTTTATTGATGCTATGTGCGTTTTTGGAAAATCTCAGTGATAGTTTAAAGTAAAAAATATTTGGAGGTAAACATTATGGGTGGAATTATTTTTGGGTTGATTGTTCTTGTTATTGGAGGTTTGTTTACATTGGCGGAAGATCATAAGACAAGTAAAATGTCAGAAGATGAACGATGGGAATATGAATGGAAGAAAGCAAAAAAAGGAAGATAGTGTATGTATAGTTAGAAGTCATCAGAAATTGTCCTGGTGACTTTTGTAGTGTATATAAGAAAAGAAAGCTAATCAATTAAAACAATCGGGGATATCTGATTGTTTTTTTATTGCAAAAACAGGAGGAATATTATGAGAAGAGAAAAGGATAGCATGGAATATTTGTTCAAAGAACAAAGTAAAAGAGTAAAAAGGGGAATAAAGAATATGGAGAACTCCATGTATAACAGTTACAACATTTGCAACGTTGATTTTGAATTCGCTACAGAAATGAAAGCCGAAGGTTTATTACATGGAACACGATTTTAAAGAAAGAAGGTATTAAATGTGAAGGAGATTAAAAGAGAAGATATTCTATTAGGAGAATATGAAAAATTGTATTGTCGAAATGTATATGAATACCTTACTCGGAATAATAAGCCACAAGAACAGAAATATTATAGAACAGATGATGGAGAATTGTGGGAGATTAGTTATTTTCATGGAAAAGAATCAAAAGAATTTGCAGAACGATTGTCTGCATTAGAATATTTACAAAAGAAAATAGATATTGCAGAAGCATTGGGATTTTAGGAGAATATTATATGTGTTATAAAATTGAAAAACAAAGAAAAATAGAACAAAAACTTGCAAAAGAATTAAAAGATATTCCTGATTTTATATCAGATTTTTTTGATAGATATAAATCAGCGGCTACAAAGAGAGTTAATTGGATATATATTAGAGATATGCTTAATTGGATGATCAATAATAAATATATAAATAAACAAAGCATAGCAGAAATCAATGAAACAGATATGCAGATTATTACTAGTAATAATCTTATTAAATATCTTAACGAATTAAAAAATGGATTTTTAGGAAGAACAAATTCACTGGATTCTATCAATACAAAGAAGAATGTATTCAGTGCTTTTTGGAATTATTTACGACAAAATAAATATGTCGATGATAATGTGATTTCACATATACCTGGCAATCTATATAAATCTGAAAAAAGATATAAAGAAGTAGAAATCCCTACAGATGAGCAAGTGGAAAAATTCTTAGTAAATATCACAGATGGAAATAAAAATGAATTTAATATTATTAGAAATATTGCCATCGTTCAACTTATAAAGGGAAGTGGTATTCGTTCAGAAGAACTAATAAATATGGATATTTCCGATTTACATCTACACGAAGAAAAAAGACCGTATATGATGATTCTTGGAAAGGGAAATATACAAGAATATGACAAAGTTTATATGTCTGAACAGGCTAGAATGAATATTGAGGAGTATTTGAAAATTAGAACTTTTTTCGTAACAGAGAGAGAAATTAAAGATAACGCATTGTTTTTATCAAATGAAAATAACAGATTAAGTAAAGGCGCAATTACAGGATTTTTTAATTTATATTCGGAAGGCGAAATTTACCCACATATGTTAAGACATTGGGTTGGAAGTAAATTGTATGAAGAAACAAAAGATATTGTTCTTGTTCAAAGACAATTAAGGCACAAGAATTTGGAAACAGCAGCAAGATATTATGTACACATGGATGAATCTACTATAGCAGATGCTGTACTTGATTTGTAATATGTGTTAAAATAATATGTAATGGAGGTACGATATTGAGAGGAAAATATATTGGTAGAGACGGAAGTATGGGGTTTCGCACAGGACAAACATATGAGATAAGCACAGAACTTACGAAAATCTACAGAGATAAGAAAAAGGTTGATGTAATTATGTTGAGAAGCGGGAAGTTGTTTTGTCCGTATGATTCCGTAGAGAGTATTTTGGAAAATTGGAAAATTGGAGAAACCATGATGGAAAACTTTATGAATGAGCCGGTTGAACAAAACTGGACAGAGAATGACATTATAGAAGAATATGAAAAATACAAAGACAAGAAAAAAGTTGCAAAAATATATGGAATTACTACGCAGCAGGTAACAGAAATTTTGAAAAGGAATGTATAATATGAACAGCGATATTTTTGAGATTATGCATAAAGATAGAAGAGTTGCAAGAATTGATTCTTCTGGAAGATGTAAGGTGTATTACAAAAGTTTTATGCCATATAACCTATATCTTGAAGAAGAAGAAGATGTTGATACTCTTGTTAATAATATTACAAATTTCAATTATTGGTGTGCAACAAGAGTTCTCACATTGGATAGAAAATACGCTAAAGAAATTTTGAACAGTATAGGAATGAATCAGGCTGTAACGGACAAGGATAGAGCAAAAGTGGCGTTATCATATAGGTGTACATCATTGACAGATGTTTTCTGGGTAAGAAATAAAGGTGAAAAGATAACATTTTCTGAAGTGAATTTGTATGACAACCACTTGGAAAACATATTTATTGATATTGCCCTACGTGGAAAACAATATACAGTCAATAATGAAGATCTGGCAAAAGATTTGTCTACAAATGGTGTTTTCCCAAAAGCCTGGAAACGGACAGAAAAAGGATTTTCTCTGTTGAAAGACGGAGGAATAGAAGTTGTTGAGAAGGAACTTCTATCAAGTAAAATTTGTCAGTGTTTTGATGTAAAGCAGGTCATATACAACAGAAGTGTATTTGCTGAAGAACCGGTAACTATAAGTGAAAATATCACATCAAAGGACTTTTCCATTGTGTCTATGGAAGCATTTGAAGTGTATTCGCAAAATCATGACCGAAATATCCGAAAATATATTTTGTCGTTAGACAAACATGATTATTATATGATGAATATTGTTGACTATCTTGTAGGAAATACCGATCGTCATTGGGGAAACTGGGGGATTTTAGTAAACAATGCAAATAACAAGCCGGTTTCACTTCATCCTTTGATGGATTTTAATAAGACGTTTAATGCATATGACAAAGTAGACGGGTCGAATTGCCAGACATGTTTTGGAAAAAGAGTTAGTCAGAAGGATGCTGCATTAGAAGCTGTTGGGGAAATTGGATTGAATCAGATAAAGGAAATTGATTACAACTGGTTTGAATATTTCCCAGAATATGTTGAAATGTTTAAAAAACGATTAGAAATATTAAACGGTTTGAAAGATTGATTTCAAGCGAGGGGAATTATGAAGGAACAAAAAATATGCCCGTTTTGTGGCTCAGAAAAAGGATATTACATGATGGAAGTTGTTCATAGAGGTTTGCTTTTTGATTACAATGATGAGCCATGTGGAGCCACTGAGGATGTCACAGAATTTTGTAGTAAAAGGCGAAGGTGCATAAACTGTGATAAAATACTTCCGAAAAAGATGTTTATTAAAGTAAAAGAAATGGAAGAAATGTAGGATTGATTATTATGGAAGAATATAAAGGAGATTATTATGATTGAATATAAAGAAATAGAAAGAACAGTAGAGAAACAGGGAACTTCTTTGGAAAGAGAAACATTTAAACATCCTGCGTTTGGAATGATTGGGTTTTCAAGAGTAAGTGGTGGAGAAAACACACTATTTGGAAGTAGTATTAAACATAATGATAGAATTGTTATGACATTAAAACATGGAAAACAGGACAGACATTTACATGATGATTGGTATTATGGTCGTGGCTTAATAACAAAGGTAGAAATGAGTTATTCTCAATTCGCAGAATGCATTTCTACATTAAATGTTGGTGATGGAGTTCCATGTACAATTCGATTTACGGAAAAAGACGGAAATATTCCTTATATCAAAGAAAACAACTCGAAAAGAGAACAATTTAGAAATGAATTTAGTAATACAATATCAAAAGCAATGGAACAGGTTCAAGCTCAAATAAATCAGATCCAGGAATCAATTGACAACAAAAAGAATCTTGGAGTTAAAGACCGCAAGGAAATTATTTCGCAACTTAGACAAGTAAAATATAATATTGGAAGTAATTTAGATTTTTGTGTTGAACAATTTGATGAACAGATGGATAGAACAGCTCTTGAAGCAAAAGGAGAGATCGAGGCGTTTTGTCAAAATAAGATTAATAGCATTGCTCAAGCTGCTCTTGTGGAAAATAGAGATAAGTTTGTTAAATTAAAAAATCCGGTTGAATTCTAAGTTTCGTTTGAGAGAAAGGAATATATTATTATGGAAAATGATTGGAGGAATTGATATGAAGAATAATATACATGACAAGATTTTTACTTGTCCTAAATGTGGAAATGATACATTAGTTCCTGTAGACGGAAATTATAATATGATTGGAATTGGTTATCACGATATATGTATTTGTAATGAATGTGCTGCTGAACTGTGGTCAGAGCCACAATATGATAATACTGTTAATTTTATAGAGATTGAAGAGGAGTAATACATATATGTTACAATACAGAGAATTTCTTAGTTTAACTGATGAAGAAATTAAATTTATTCTTACTGAAATGTTCAATCCTACAAAGATTGAAAATATTAAAAGGAACAAAGAATACAACGAAATCACAGCAGAAATTACAACTGATGGTTGGGATGATGGCAAGGGTGGAGAATTTGAAATAGAGGATGTAATCACTTTAAATATTCCAAAAATTGATAGTTGTGGTTTGGAAGTGGATTTCTATTTAACAAGTGAAAATAAATTGAAATGGAAACAGTTTCTTTTGGCAAAGGGTTGCGATTACAGGTTGAAAGATAATCTGTATATGGAAGAATAAGGAGAATAATATTAAAAACAGAGAATTTAGGGAGAAATTATTATGAAAAGTATTAATGATGTACTATATTCAACAAGATTATCAGATATTTGTAATCTTGTAGTTGTAGATGGAAATATTATTAAAAATAGAGATAACGATTTAAATAATAATGATTGTCTAAAACTATATACATCTGATGGTATTAGATCTATTTTAAAAGAAAATAGATACATGAAAGGAGTTCTTATCCAAGAAGGTAGAGAACAAATTATTTATACTACTTCTATGTATAGAGCTATGTTTGAAAAAGAGATTGACGATATTGAACATATGATGGGAATTAACTATAATGGCGGAATTATAAATATTGTTAGTTTTAATTTGGATTAAGATAACATGCACGTATGATCATAGAACATAAAAACGGTATAAAATTATGTTGGAAACAGATAAAATTTAACTTTCATCTGGGAGGTGTAAATGTTGTGAGAAAAGTAGTTTTAGAACCGCACAAAGAAAAGTCAAACTTATGGTGTTGGAATGTGTTGCAGTACAGTGAAAGCCAAGATACATGGTATAGCATTGGTTCCGGGATAGAAGTAAACTGGGATATAGCAGCTAGAAAAGCTAAAGAAATAATAAAGATGTAATAAATATATGTAAGACGATACTTATTCTGTATCGTCTTTTTCATTGGATTCATGTAACTTGCAATAATATAAAAGAAGTCTATTTAACGCTGGATCCTCAGATTTGAATAAATCAGTTGGAGTACATTCTAGTGCGATACATATTCTTTCTAGTGTGTCAAAATTTATTTTGCTTGTATCTCCATCGTAAAGTTTACATGCCGCAGGATACCCGACCCCGATCGCTTTTGCAAATTGATTTTTATTCTGAAATTTTTTATCTACCAGATCTTTAATATCTAAGCGCATGTATTCACCACCTGTTCGTTATATATTGTTTACAGTATATAGTTTAGCATATATTCTTTAAAAAATAAATATATTTTATTGAATATACTCTTGACAATATACTGTAAAGAGTATATACTTATGATATCGAAAGAGAGAAGTACATAGATTAGGAGAAAGGAGGATGCGTAATTATGAAAATTAAATTTGAAAAATTTGATATTGTAATGGTTGACTTTGGAGATAACACTATAGGAAGTGAACAAGGCGGGAAAAGACCAGCAATTATTGTACAGAATGATATAGGAAATCATTTCGCTGCAACAACCATCGTTATACCATTTAGTACAAAATTAAAAAAGATAAACCAACCTACGCATACTCTTATCAAAAAGGGAAGAGGTACAGGGTTGGTAAAAGATTCTATTGTTTTGTGCGAATGCATAAGAAATATTTCAGAATTAAGAATAGAAAAATACCTTGGAAAGATAACATCTATGGACGATAAACGTGCAATAAAGATTGCATGTGACGCAAATTTTATGTGGGGAGATGATGTGGCATGAGATATGTATTGATGGACATTGAAGAAGCTGTTAAGCACTGTAAAGGGAAAAAAGTTTTAGTTGCAGAACAAGACCTTGAAAATAATGAGGTGGTAGGTTTTGAAAGAAAAACTTTTCAGGAATGCAAGGATATTATCGAGCGATCTGAAACAATAGCAAAAATTTGTGATGACTTTTTAAACCAGCTAAGAGTGTTTTCTGAAAAACAATTAGATTTGATGAACATAAAACCTATCGGAACTATGAGTACAATATTAGTTCATGATCCTTTCCCGGATACAGAAGAACAGAAAAGAACAAAAAATCGAACAAGCGTTCTGTCAACTATTGACAAGAACAAGTGTTCGTGTTAATATACTTTTTGTAAACATAATAAAAAAGAAGAGACGGAAATCCATCACAGGTGCGCCAACACCTCCGGTTCCGGCTCTTCTAAAACCAAAAAACGCATTTCCCAAAAATGGGAGTGCTAAGAACAGCTTGCGCTATCCCTACTAGTATAATACATATTTTTTTCAAAGTAGTCAAGCGTATCAGCTAAAAATTCCAAATATTGGAAAACTGAATATTGATATTTACTTTTTATTCGTGTGGACAAGTTTCTAAACGTTTATTTCTGATGCAATTTTTTAAATAGGAGTGAAATAAACAGTGAATAACGCAATGAAAAGTAAAAAAGAAAGGGTGGTTGAAATGAATTATGTCGTGACGAACGACAAATTGTACATTAGGTTAAGTTCTGATGGTTCTCCTGTAACTTGTTCTAAACGCAACGCTCAAGTATTTGAAAAGGACAAGGCGGATAATATTCTAAAGAATCTTCCAAAAGTATTGAAGAACTTTCATTTTAAAGTAAAACCTGTTCCACAATCTGAACAGGAAGTTCCTCAGAACAAAACAAAAACAGATAATGTGCAATCAGAAGAGAAGAAATACATAAGAAAAGATTCGTACATACCGTGCGACGAGGTTGTACAGTGGATCGAAAAATCAAGACAGTGTAGCGAATTTGTGGAAGACGCTACGAGAAGAAGAGCAGTATTACATAAAAAATTGGCAAATGTTGATCGTGAATTGTCAAACTGTATGCATCAGATTGAATTAGAAAAATGGAAGTCAGGTTGTGATGGATACAAATTATATAAGTTGGAAAAAGAAATTCTTGAAAAACGAAGACAGATTAAAGATGAGTTGGTAATTATTCAATCTGTCCTGGACAATACAAAATGTACGATTGGGATTAAGAATATTGAAAAGACTTTTAATCGTCTTGGTACTAGAAGATTTGAGATAAGAATCATTGAAGACGATGATTTCTTTGATGAATTACAACCTGATTCATAGTAATAATAGAATCAGGTTGTATGAAACTACTTATCATCATTGATAAATTTGACTACATCCTCAATTTTACAATCGAAATATTTGCAAATGGTGTCAAGAGTGGACATAGAAATATATTCATCTTTACCAATCTTGGCTAATGTAGCCATACTTATTCCGGTTTCTAAACGAAATTGAGTTTTGCTTAAGTCGTTATCAATAAGCAGCTTCAGCAAAGGTTTGTATGAAAACATATTACACCTCCTAATATTTAGATTATAACATTATATATTCATATGTCAATGGAGGAATATTCAGATATGTGAATATATTTATTGACAAATATTCAGATGTGGTGTATGTTGTATTCATAAAAGCGAATATAAAAATTAGATATCTAAATATTTTGTATGAGAGGTCATAAAGATGGACAAGAATAAAATTCTCGAAGACTATATCGGAAATGATATGAAAAAAATTCGTAAAATATGCGACAAAATCATTTCCAAAACAAATATCCCGAAAATGTATTGGGATGATTATTATGATAAAGCTGTCGATATTCTTCTGAAGAGTATGGATACATATGATGAGTCGAAAAATTGTAAATTTAGTACATATTTCTATGGAAACCTTGTAAGAAGAAAAGAAACGTGGAAAAGAGATTGTATAAGGTTTAAAAGATGTAATCTTGTAACAGATAGTAAAGGAAAAATTATGAGAGATAAGGACGGAAATCCTATAGTTATTCCAGATATATCCATACATATGAAAGTTGATCCAGATGAAGATTACACGTTGGAAGAAGGCATTTCTTCTGGATTTAATTTAGAAGGGGAAATTATAAATAGACTTCACCCCACAACAGATAAAATTGAAATGTATAAGAGCAATTTATCTTATAAGCAACAAAAGGCGGTCGATCTCATATGCGATGGATACACTCAAGATGAAATTATTGAAGAATTAAACATAACAGAAAGAGAATATAAAGACAATATACTTGGGACTATGCGTCTTTATGAAAATGTAAAAGTGTTATTGTGCGAATAAAAAATTGGAGGAATATAATCATGGCAAAGAAAATTAGAAAAAAGACATTATCGCTAGATTCTTATTTAGAGAAGATTGTGGAAGAAGATATTAGTGATAATCAGGACGTTCAAAGACTGTTTTGTTGGGAAAATGGAATGGTGAATGAGTTAATCAAAACTGTATTAACTGATGATTATATTCCACCAATTATCTTAGGAGAAGAAGATTTGGACGAAGACGTTGTGCAGCAATACATTGTTGATGGAATGCAAAGAAGTTCTGCGTTGGTTAAATTTAAGCATGAAAACTATAAAATTACAGCTACTTTAGAAGATCCGATTATCCAATATCAGAGAAAAAAGAAAGATGAAAATAATAAAATCTGTAAAGATGAATACGGAAAAGTTATTTGGGAATCTGTTGAATATGATTTGAGAAGAAAAACATATGAAATGTTACCGCCAGAATTGAAAAAAATGTTTGATGATTATCAGATTGACATTACAATACATCAGCATTGTACGATGTCACAGATTAGTAAATTGGTGAGAAGATACAACAATCATTTGGGAATGAATACATCTCAGAAAGCATTTACTTATATTGATTTACATGCAAGAAAAATAAGGACAATATCTGAGAAAAATAAATTCTTTAAAAATTGTATGTCTTGTTCCGGTAAGCAGCAATCGAAAGGTATTAGAGAAAGACTTGTATGTGAATCTGTCATGACAACGTTTTTCTTTGATAACTGGAAAAGTGCAATAAAGAACATGAGCAAATATCTAAATGAGAACGCAACGGAAGAACACTTTGATACTGTAAATGAATATTTTAGCAGGATTGAATCTGTGTGCAAAGATAATTTCACAGAAGTGTTTGTGCCCAAAAATATTATTGTTTGGATCCCTGTGTTTAAAGAGTTTGCTAAATTTGGATTAGATGATATTAAGTTTAAGGATTTTGTAGAAGAATTTGAAAAGTCTTTATATAAAAAAGATGTAAATGGAGTAACATTTGACAAATTAAATGAGGATCGTCATACAAAAGGTAAGGCTATTTTAAAAGAGAAAATTAACATCTTAACTGCTCTCATGAAAGAGTATTTACATATTAAAGAAGATGAAGAATGTCTTGTCGAAGTGGGAGAGAATAATGTAATAGATAATGCTTCTTCAGACCAGAACGCTCTTGAATTTATCAAAGAGAATGTTAAAGAAGATGTGATTGATGAAGACATCGAATTATATAAAATTCAGTTAGATGACTGGACAGTAGAGGTTGATAACTCATCGAAACTTCTTGAACCTGAAAACATGAATTCTTTACTTGCTGTTGTTGCGTACAGCTTTGAAACAAACATAGATTTAGAAATTCCGGAGTGGATGGTAAGTTTCTTTAACAGAAATTCTACATATATTAAAGATCAAAAAGAAAATTATACATACATGGTAAATGATATTGGTGAATTTTTAAGGAACAAGTATGAACTTGTAGGATAAGGTGGTGAATTACATATGGAGAAAACTTTTTGGAACATAATGTCAATTGGTGGGTTGATTACATCCTGTTTAGCCGGTGCCAGATTATATGAACTTGGAGAAGAGGCATTTTTCTACGGGTTTGTATTAGGAGTTGGGGCATTGATGTTTGTAGCAAAATATATAAAAGAGGAAGAATGAGGTAAAAAAAGATGAGATTTAACTGGGACGAATTTAAGGATACAGACAATAAGATTGTGGTGCACTGTAAGACTGAGGAAGAAGCAATAGACTTTTGTAAACAGATGTATAAGCATGGCATGGTATGGGCATCTGGGTGTAGTTATTTGAGTTATACACGCTATGAGGTATACAGGGATAAAACGTGTTACGCTGGAAATGGTGGGTATCAAAGTTATGATTACTCCGAGAAGTATAAATACAAAATTTTAGAATGGAGTGATTACATGCAGAAAAAATTTACAAAGTCAGATTTAAAAGACGGAATGGTGGTCGAATATAATGATAACTATTTCGGGAAAAGACTTGTTATAGGCGGTTTTTTGATTGGCGAAGATGGATATTCGGATTTGGGAGACTATAACGAAAACTTAAAAAATGTGGCAAGCGGTTTAGAAATAGTTAGGGTATATAAGATTAAATGCATGGAAAAAATTAGCAGTATCATGCATGATGACAACCTCGAACTCATCTGGGAGCGAAAAAAACTAAAGAAAATGACCGTAGAAGAGATGCGCGAAAAGTTAGAAGAACTGATTGGAGAAGAAATTAAAATTGTCTAAATAAGGAAAAGGAGAAATAAATTATGTGTGAGTTTAAAAGTGGAATTATTTTTAAGAATAGGGTGGAACTTGCACCCTTAGAGAATGAAAGTCATTCAAGTTTGCTTGAAAAATTGGATATAGAAGATAATGAATTTAATGCTTCTAAGAAATTTGTGAGAGCAGAATTAATTCCGCCAGAGAAATATGTTATCACTTCTGATATTTCAAAGTGGACTTATAAAGTCGATCAGGATATTGTACCAGAATGGTATAGTAACGATCCAGAGAGATATGAAGATGAATTTAGAGAATCCGTTAAAGATTTTATGAACAAGCACTTTAAAGAGGAATTTGGATATTATTGGACAAACATTCGAATGGATGGAAAGATATATCATTTTATGTATGGAGTTCTTACGAGGATGAGTTTTGGCAGCAATAATAATTACGCAGAATCTTCTGTAAGAAAATATCTTAAAGAGTGCAAGCTTGCAAAAGACATTAAATGTAAATATGGAAATAGTATTACTCCAGTTGAAAATAACTTGCTTAGTATGGATGGATTTAATGATTATGGTGTTGTAAAAGATGATGTATTGTCTATTCCGACTTTTGATTTATTCAGAAAATGTGGTGAAAAACTTCCACTAATCAATTATCCACACTGGCTGTCAACTCCAAATCAGACGAAATCAAGAAAAGATTCTTCCTGTGTTCAGTTTGTTGGCAGTGATGGTGGCGTGGTCTCCAGCGGTTGCGGTTGGAGCGGTTGTGGGGTTCGTCCGTTTTTTATCACCGAATCTTAAATCTGTTTATCTTGTCGATAACGTTTTGTGGAGATGAAGACAGAACAATGCGTAAGCGTTGTTTGTAAGTATTCGAAGAGCAAAACTCAGCAAGATTGGAGTGATTTATATGGAAGTTATTACAAAAGCTATCGACTTAATGCAATATACATATTCCGTGACAGCGAATAAAAAGAGATATCCGGCAAAATACAAAACGCTTATAGAAAGAATTCAGAATGAATGTATGAATATATATGATTTCCTGATGAGCGCAAATAGAATACAAATAAATGCAGAAAAACAGAAGAGATTAGATTTGCAAACTAGATCTATTTCTTCATGTGATAAATTATCTTGTTATGTTGAATTGTCAATGAATCTAAATCTTATAGGATCTGATACAGTTGAACATTGGCAGAAGAAGATATGTGATATTAAATATATGACAATAGCCTGGAGAAACAAAGATAAAACAAGATGATTCTTAACGGTTGTTTGCTATATGACTTCCTATGTTCAGATTGTTAACAGTAATGGTAACGTGAACTACAACGATTGCAATTGGAACGATTATGGAGTTCGTCCGTTCTGGGTCGGAAGACGAAATAAAGTAAGAGAAACGCTGAAATTAGAGTCCCGATATCAAAAGAGCAAACAACCTTTCCTGTCTTTTACTAGACAGGATAAATACAAAGGTAAAATATATCATGATAAAAGATAGCACAGTTTTTGATAAGATTATTGATTTTGAAAATTTATATAAAGCATACAGAGATTCAAAAAGTGGCAAAGGTTTTACGAAAAGTAGAATTAAATTTGAATTATCTGCTCTTGATGGAATTTATCAAATTAAGAAACTTTTAGAATCAAAGCAATATGAAGTAGATAGATATAACAGATTTAAAGTATATGAACCGAAAGAGAGAATTATAGAAGCAGGAAGTTTTAAAGACAAAATTGTGCAGCACAGTTTATGTGATAATGTGCTTCTTCCTATTTTAAGTAATGAATTTATATATACGAATTATGCCGGACAAATAGGAAAAGGAACATTGTTTGGTTTGGATTGTCTGAAATATCAAATGTATTTAGCATATCAGAAATACGGATATGATTGTTGGATTATTAAAGGTGATATTAAAAAATTTTTCTATAATATTGATCATAATATTCTGAAAGATATTGTTTCATATTTTATATCTAATCCAGATACGTACTGGTTATGTGAAAAATTTATTGATAGCACAAGCGGAAATGGCTTGCCTCTTGGAAATCAAGTTAGTCAGGTATTTGCTTTATTATATTTGTCTGGTTTTGATCATTTTATAACTGGAGAGTTGGGTGTCAAATATTATGGAAGATACATGGATGATTTCTATTTAATTGTGGAATCAAAGCAATATGCAAAATATTGTTTGTGTGCAATAGAAGATTTTGTAAACACACTAAATCTTGAATTGAACGGCAAAACTCAGATTATACCTTTTAAAAACGGAATTAAATTTTGTGGTTTTCATACATATGTCACAAAAGATGGAAAAGTAATTAGAAAACTTACAAATGAAAAAAAGAGAAAAGCGAAAAAGAAATATCGAAAAATGGCAAAGATGGTAAAAGAGAATAAGTTATCAAAAGGAAAATTCCTAGAATCTTATGAATCTTGGAAGAATCATATTTCACATGGTAATTGTGTCAAATTTACATATGAGATGGATAAGATGATAGATGAGATATTATCAAGTTAAAATCTCGATTTCATTCAGAATTTAGCACAATATATAGTAGTTTGCAACTTGTTTAAATACTATATATGGCATATAAAAATTTGAAGGAGAATAGATGAATGAGAAAAATTAAGAAAATTGTAACTATAGTAACAATGAGTTGCTTTATTACAGCTCTATCTGGATGTGCAATGTTGGAATCGGAATTTAACGATATCAAAGGTTCATTGATTGGAAATGGATATCGTATTGATACATATGATAATTATGGTTCAAAGGTGCTAGAAACATCAGGAGACAAAATCAATATTTCTGGGATCAAAGTGGAGACTGCGAGTTACAGCAGTGATGGATCTATATCCACTAATTATGATTTATCATCTGTAATTACAATTACAATTGACGGTAAAGAAATTGAAAGTTGCGGAGATACTTGTATTTTTGTACAGGATGGACTAAATAGCGAAGTTGATTTTATCGAAGAGAGAATTAAAAGTATGATAGATGGTTCATTTTCTGATAATACATTCGTTGCTGAATTTGTAAATAAATACAAGAATATGTTTGGGAAGTCGCGGGTGGTCGTTATTAAATCACAACTTGGACAACCTATTACAGCATACTCAGGAGAAGAAGTATATTGGGAGATTCCGGATGATTTACCTAAAATGACAAAGCTAATGATTGATGGAAAAGCGTTATATATACATAGAGCTAATTTCCAAATCATTGATAAAGAATTATTAGATTAAAAAGGAGAATAAAACTATGACAGGATATGATTTAGTAGCAATTGTGAACTTACTAGAAGACCATAACAAAAAAGATTATGGATTTGCATTATATAAGGAAGAATATGAATTACTTAGAACAGCAAATTTGAATAATACACTTGTGGTTGTAAATGCAAGAAACAAAGATAGGAGAGTATTAGGAAAGGTAAAAGTAATTTTACCTGTGAGTGTATATGGCGAAAATCCTACAGCTCAGGTAGTCGGCGTTGTTAATATGAATGCATATATGAAGAGAAAAAAAGAAGAGAAAAAACGTATTGATAAAATCAATGAACTTAAGTCGTTAATCAAAAAGAATGAGATAGAACTTACAGCTCTTGTTATGGAATTGAGAATGTTAGAAGGCTAAAAGGAGAGAAATAAATAATATGAATTATCCATTCTATTGTCCGAAATGTGGGCACAAAGAAACTATTACAATGTCGATGAAAGAGTATACAGGCGAAGGACATATGTGTCCGGAATGTGGTGAAGAAATGAAACGAGAAATTGACTCCATGGTTTGCAGAAGTATTGATAAGACAGGCGATTTCTATAGAAGTTTTAATTAAAAGATAGTTGTGGATTAGTGTAAATGGTAGCACGATGCGGTATATAGCATTAGAAGAGGTTCGAATCCTTTATTCACAATTCATATGCGGAATAAATTTCTATACATGTTTCATACCTCCAATAAAATAAGATACATAAAGTTCTGCATATGATTTTCATCGGTGTTTATAATCAAATATCACCTGCAGTAAATCAAATATTTAGAAACTGTAAACGTTGATTCAACAAACTATTTCATTTGTCGCTATTTGAAAATGTTTGTGAACAGCATGTGATATAAGATCGTAAATACCGATGTGATTAATATTAAAAGAGGTAAATAAAATGAGCAGTTGGACATATGTACATGGAACAATTGTTGTTTCTCCTCTAGGTAGGACACAACATGAAAAGAGATATATTCTTGAAACCGTACTCGATCATCTTCCTGTCGTAACAGGGTCAGAAAGAGATATGGAAGTATATGTGATTCAAAAAAGAGGACATAATTGTTCAAGTTTTTCTGACGAATTTCTTGAGAGAACAAATAACTTAAGAGATAGATTTGGAGACAGAAGTCGAAAACGAGGATCGTTACAAACGCAAGACGAATATATTCTCGTAGTAGACGCTGCATTGCGTGATAGAGAATTTGAAGAAACTTTTCAAGAATTCTTGAAGTGGATTTGCAGATTATTGAAAAGAATCATTGTAGATGATGTAAATGTGAAAATTAAAGGATTTGACAAGCAATATGTTATAGATGATCCTGATCCGTTTTACAACATGAGTGATTTCGATAAAGACAATTGGTGCGATTATTTGATGTGGAAATATGACAGAGATGAAGATGGAAATTTATTAAGTGGAAAGCCGGAGAAGAGAAATGTGTAATTATAATAAATTTGATGATTGGTATGATTACTGTGATGAGTGCAGAATATATGGAGATGATTTTTATGTAGACGAAAATGGAGAATGGATTGATGCTTGTGAAAATTGTTTTATGAATACTGAAAATACTAAAAATAAAGAGAGTGAAAAGAATGAGGAAACCTAAAGTTGAGAATAAATACAATCTTACCATGAAAAAGATTAACAAGCTCAGTGTAGGAGATGAATCAAAGATTAAGGAACCGCTGTTTTGGAGAAATAATGTTATCAATGCATGGTGTATTAGCAAGTTTATTGGAACAGATCAGGATGTAAAGTATGGAGCAAATAACGATATTTGGATAGGTATTTATGATAAGCCATATTACAACAGAAGAGTTCATACAAGATGTGATTGCTTTGGTGGAATGTGTACATATAAGTTTGATAAATTTTATCAAGAGAAAGATATTGAAAATGAATTAGATTTAAAAACACAGGAAGAATTATTAAGAACAATAAATATGTTGATTGACGAAGGGATTTTGGTGATTCAAGATGGACGAAACAGTTAAACAATTTTTTAAAAATAATCCGTCAGTGATAGCTTCAATACGATATTATCCATACAATGACGAATTTGAGGTAAGATTGAGCAATTATCATACAAATAAACATGCATATATGATATTCCGTGATATCCATGAAATTTCACTAGATGAAATGATTGGGATTATTGGCGATAGATTTAGAGAAGAATTATTGGAGTGATTATAAAATATGGATGAGAAGAAAATTAGAGAAGCGATAGAGTATTTGAGTGGGTATATTCAATCAAATATAAATTTGATGGAAAAAATAGAAGGAATAGTGTGGATAGGTGAAGAACCATGCAAAACTGCAATCGAAGCACTAGAAAAGCAGTTGCCGAAGAAAACTATAGATAAGAGTTGTGTGAAAGATAATGATACTATTTACGGATATGTTGGTATATGCCCTAGTTGTAACGGTATTGTTGACGATAGTATGATTGTTTGTGATTGTACACAAGTACTTGACTGGTCGGAATAATATTCAGTTCCCTGCGAGTGATCGTGGTGGAAAGGAAGTGTGGAATAAATGATATTCAGAGAATTCGAAAATTGGTGCGAACAACGTGCCTGTGATGGACGCTGGGGATGTTCTGAAGCAATGATTTGCATAATTGTCTTGGAATACGTGCATAACAAGCCGTTCTGGAGAAGAAACAAGTGTTGGAAAGAAATGTATGAGACTGACATCGTGCATAACATCGTGATTCCAACAGAACAAAAGATTGCAGAAATGTTAGGAGAGAAGGGATAAATATGGAAGAATTAAAGAAATGCCCGTTTTGTGGTGGAGAAGCAATGCTGAAAATCAATTACGGATTTGATGAAAAGGTTATTTCGTCTTTTGTGTACTGCGAGGAATGCGGAGTTGCAACACGAAGTTGCGCTTTAGAATCTACTGCTAGAGGAATATGGAATAGGAGAGTGGAAGAATGATTAAAGTAAAAGCGGAGGCAAATTATGGTTTTGCTGGAACAAATATGACATTTGAAGAAGAGTTTTGTGATGATGTAACTGATGAGGAAATCGAAGAAGCTATGAGAGATATGGTTATGGAACAGGTTAATTGGTCATGGGAGAAAGAGTAATTATGAACAGAAAAATCCTTTTTAAAACAAAGAGAAAAGATTGGGAAGAGCTTCCAAAAGATCAGTGGTGGGTGGAAGGTGATTTGTTGCACATGAGGTATGGTGATATAGTTCTGATAAACAATTTCGAAGACCAATTATTTAGATGTGACGGTAATATGGTCTGCCAGTTCACAGGATTACATGACAATACAAAATGGGGAGATCTTACCGAAGCAGAAAAAGAATCATTTCTTTCCGATTGGAATTATAGAGAAGACAGAAAAAATAAGATTGAAGATTGGAGTGGTAAGAAGATTTGGGAGAATGATATTTTACGAGGTCATGGAAACGATGATGACTTAGCAAAAGTTGTATTCGGGGAATTTAATGTAATTGATGTTGAGACACACGAAAAAGTAGATCGTGTTATCGGCTGGCACACGAAAGTAATTGAAACGGATGTATTAAGCAAATGCGAACCGTTTTGTCTGCCAATGCCGTTAACTGATTTTTACATTAAGCAATGCGAATATGAGGTGGTTAAAAATGTATTTGATAATCCAGAGCTGTTGGAGATGGAGTGATGAGAACAATAATTTACACAGTAGATGATGAAGAACCAGATTGCAATAGATGTGATCATTGTTGCGGCGAAGATTATTATTGTATCAAACAATGTGGAGCAGAACATGGATGGAATGGATACGAAAGGTTAGAGAGAATTGAAAGTGATGAGGAGTAACCATGTGGAAAATATTTATTGAGTATGACGATAAGAGCAAAATTACATTAACAGGAAAACACAAAGATATTCCGCTAAGGCTTGCATTAGAATATAACTTACTGTATGCAAATTCCCAAAGCTGCATAAGTGCAAAATATCAACGATATCCAAAAAAGAATTATCCTGAGATGGATTTAATGGATAAAATCGAGGAACTAGAGTTGTTGGAGGCGTAGTAATGAAAAAAGAGTGCATTAAATGCAAATATTATAAAAACTACTATAAATCAACAGAATGTTATTGCGAAAAAGGTTATTGTGTTATGGATAAGAAAAATAGGAGACGAAATAAATGAACGTACTAGAGGAGATTTTAGAAGAAATTGAAGAACGTGTGAACATGGTTGAAAACATTCCAGTAGATGAAGATGATGGTTTTCTGGATGGCGAGGAGTGTTATGAAGCCGGAAGAATACAAGGTCGATATGAAGAGCTAGTATAACGAATATTAAATAATTGCTATATTAAATTGATACTGCTTCCTCTTC
>OHJF01000466.1_pt1 | contig 22396 bp, 32 predicted proteins | sample 1568521 | NCBI WGS metagenome assembly OHJF01 (sample SAMEA3879570, study PRJEB24766) | human gut metagenome | biome: human-associated habitat; feature: feces | place: USA | collected 1985/1987 | reverse complement strand
TATCGAAGTTCTCCTCCACCAGGCGCACCAGCTTGTCGTCCGGGACGTAGCCGGTGCCGAAGGTGTCCACCCGGACCGACACGGGAGTTGCCACGCCGATGGCGTAGGCCAGTTGCACTTCGCACCGGGCGGCCAGGCCAGCGGCCACGATGTTCTTGGCGATGTACCGGGCCATGTAGGCAGCGGAGCGGTCCACCTTGGTCGGGTCTTTCCCGGAGAAGGCCCCGCCGCCGTGCCGGGCGTAGCCGCCGTAGGTGTCAGCGATGATTTTCCGCCCGGTGAGCCCGGTGTCCGCCGCAGGGCCACCCTTCACAAACCGGCCGGTGGGGTTGACCAGGAGCTTGTGGTATTCCGTGTTCAGCCCCTCTATGGCGTAGCCCTCCATGACGGGTGCGACCACATAGTCGATGAGATACTCCCGGACTTCGGACAGGCTTACGTCAGGGCTGTGCTGGGTGGAAATGACGATAGTGTCAATGCCCAGGGGCCTCCCATCCGCGCTGTACTCCACTGAGACCTGCGTTTTCCCATCGGGTAGGATAAAGGGTATGTCCTCTTCCTTGCGGACCTTAGAGAGCTCATAGGCCAGCTCGTTGGCGATGGTGATAGGCAGGGGCATGAAGTGGGGGGTCTCGTTACAGGCGAAGCCGAACATCATCCCCTGGTCCCCTGCCCCCAGGAGGGAGGCGGTGTCCTTCGCCCTCCCCTCCTTCACCTCCATGGAGCCGGTGACGCCCATGGAGATGTCGGGGCTCTGGCCGTCGATGCACGTCAGGATGGCGCAGGTGTTCCCATCGAAGCCAGCGCCGGGGTGGTCGTAGCCCACCTCGCAGATGGCCTCGCGGGCCACCTTCTGGATGTCGATGTAGCCGTCCGTGGTGATTTCCCCGCCCACCACCACCAGTCCGGTGGTGGCGAAGCACTCGCAAGCCACGCGGGAGGTAGGGTCAATGGTCAGGGCGGCGTCCAGCACGGCGTCGGAGATGCGGTCGCAGAGCTTGTCGGGGTGGCCCTCGGTGACGGCCTCGGAAGTGAACAGCTTATTCATATCGGTCCTCCTATTTCTCCGTGGAATACCACGGCTTGAAGTTGATGATTTTCTCCAGCAGGGCCTCGGGGTGCCCGTCGAAGCAAATGGCCCGGTCGTCGATGTAGCAGACTGCCGGGGGCTTATCGGCCCGCACGTCGTCCACCTCGATTTCGTTGTCTTTCAGATAGGCCCGCACGGCTTCCATGCCGCCCTGGCTCCTGCATCTGGTGGAGACCACCACCACCTTGTACCCGGCCAGCCGGATATGGGTGAGGGCCTCCCGGATGCCGGGCACCGGGGTGTCCGGGATTTCCGTGTCTCCCTTCCACCCGCTCTTGTAGCTGTGGATGACTCCATCGAGGTCGAAGACCACGGTAGGCTTCGGCGGCTGGAGCCACCAGCCGCTCCCCTGCCGGGGGAGCTCCACGTTATTGCCCATCACGGCCCTCCTCATCGGGGATTTCTCCGTGGGTCATGTCCCCGCAGACATGGGAGTGGGAGTAGTACCCCTCCTTCTTCATCTCGGCGCTGGCCGTGTCAGGGACCCAGCAACGGCACCGGAGGCAGTACAGCGAGAGGGGGCCGCCTTCCCTGGGCCTGACCGGACCCGCCACGTCCCTGGCTGCCTCCGCCGCCTCCTGGAGCACCGCCATCACTTCGTCGATGCGGGCGGAGACCATCATGGCCTTGCCCGGCACCGAGATGCTGACTGTCCCGGTCTGGTAGCTTGCCATGATTTTGCAGTCCTGCACCTCCTGGCCCTTGATCGTGACCAGCTTCTTCTTTTCGTTGGTGATAAACTTCGTGACCACGCACTTGGCATGGAGCTCAACCCCGTCAGGGGGAGCCTTGCTGGGGTCGTTGACCCTGGTGACTTCGCTCATGCTGTTTTCCTCCTCATAGGTAGTTTTTTCCGAACTGGGCCCGGAACTCATCGACCGTGGCCCCCTGCTCCTCCATGTACTTCCGCTGGCCGTATTGGTGGAGCCGGAGCGCCGTGGCGGCGCATTGGTGGGCAGCCTCCTTGCCGAGCCGGTGGCAGGTGTCTCCGCATAGGCCCACCTTGAGGCCGAACTTTTCAGACTTCTTGCGGAGGGAGCCGCCGAAGATGTGATGCTCCTCCAGCCACCCCCACTTCCCGCAGAGCCAGCATCTCCCATAAATCACAAGCCTTTCGCCACCTTCATACAGGCGGCGTCGTCCGGGAAATGGAAACCAGGGGTATTTTCGCACTCCTTGAGATACGGACACCTGTTGCAATCCCCGTTGGCAAACGCATGGTTTACCCCGATGGCCTCCCGCACTTTCTCCTCCGGGTAGCCCTTGTCGAACACAACGACATTCATTTCCCAACACCTCCTTCTCCCAGCATCAGATGGCCCGACCGGAAGGCTTCGTATAGGGTGTGCTCGTTCCGATCTACCAGCTTCGGCAGGAACAGCTCATCCATCGTGGCCTGTTCCGTTTCCACCAGAGCCACCTGGGCGCTTATCCAGTCCTTGATGTTCCGCCAGGCGATGCGCTCCGCCTGGTCGGCGTCGCATTTCACACGGTCCTTCGCCATGGCCGCCGCCACCCCCTGCGGCTTGGCCTCCAACCGGAAGCCCCGGAGCTCCCCGCAGCACTCCAGGGCGAAGGTGACGGCGGAGACCACCCCGCCCTCGCCGTAGTCCATCATCACCTTCCGGGCACCGTGGGCCGCCAGGATGCCCTGGATTTCCCCCACCGTCTGCACGGCAGGGACCTTGGTGGTGTAGTTCTTAATCGGCATCTTCCTCCTCCTCTCGATTTTTTTCAGCAGCCCATTCCTGCCATGTCGGGCAATCAATGAACAGACCGTAAGGGCATCGTTCTCTCGAACAGCTATCACACGGCGGCCATGGGTTCATACGTTCCACTCCCAAAGCCCTTGCTTTCCCTTCGCCGGCACGGGTGTGACCAGCTTCATGTCCTTGAACTCCCAGGCATAGCGCCCAGGGGCCCAGTCTCCGAACATAAGCTCACGCTCGGTCGGCTCATAGATGCCTATGCCTGTTTCTAACCATCCGGGGCCTCGTGCCGACATACCACGACCACCGTGCCGGACAATTTTGTGGCACCCCACCAGTTCGGCAGTTGCTACAACCGCCCCCAAGGGGAGTCCTTCGAGGGTGTACGGATTGAGAGCCTCGGTCACAACATCAAGGAACGCTTTCTTTGCCTGATAGTCGGGATGGTAGTCCCATGCTCCGAGAGGGAACAGCTTTTTGAGGACCTGCGGGATAGTCAATGCGGCCGCATGGATGGCGATGGGGCCACGGTAGTTTGTGGCCCACGACCGGGTTTCAAAGAGCTTGAGATTTCGAGCCAGCAGAGATGCCCAGGGTTGCCATACTGTAATGGCTTTCATCTTTACAGCTCCATCGTTTTGGACTTGTTCGGCCAAATCTTCTGCGAGGCCGGGCGGTTGGAGCGTTCTGGCTATTTCATGCGATTTTGAGTTCTGCCAGCCCATATCACGCCTCCTCGACTTCATCCAGATAGGTTGCCTGGAGGTCAGCCATGTGGGTCAGCAGGGCCAGTGGGAACTTGGAGAAGGCTTCGCCCATGGCGCGGGCACCACCCTTCACAGAGTCATCGAAGCCGCCCATGTGCCAGCGGATGGCCATGGCCTCCTCGCGGGTGAGCTTCATAAAGCCGGAGGCGATGTAGACGCTCTTCTCTCCGTGGCCGTAGGGAAGCTGGTCCTCTACGATGTAGAACGGGTACTGTTCCCACCGGCCCTGCTCGTTCTTCCGGTTCCGCATCTCGACCTTGTAGAAGTTGGCCTTGCAGATGTCGTGCAGGAGGCCGCAGATGGCGATGGTCTCATCGTTGATGGCATTCCCTTCCCCAAACATAAACTGGTCGGAATAGTCCCTCTCAAAGCCCACCAGCTCCCGCAGCCGCTCATAGACGTGGATGCTGTGCTCCACCAGCCCGCCAGGGCGGGCCAGGTGGAAGCGGGTACTGGCCGGGGCATCGAAGAAGTCCGTGGACTCCAGCCACGCCAGGAGCTTGTCTGCCCCCGGCCGGGTGATGTTCTCCTGGTAGATTTCAATAAATCTGTCTTTCATTGAGTCGTTCCCCTTTCAAAATCCATTCCATATCTGCTGACCACGGTATTGGAAACATTCTGCATCGTCGCAATCCTGCGGTGTTAGATCGGCAATACGCTTCCGGCTCCGGCTGATGAACAAATCAGAGTCCATGGGCGGCTTCGGGTTCTTATCTCGGAGTAGTTCATCAACCTCAAGGAGCTGTGCATAGCTCCCCGGTTCGTTTTCCCGCAGGTGCTTGAAGAAATAATTCTTGTGGAACGGACAAAAGGTGCAGGCCGAAGCCTTCATCTTCTTTCCCCACACGTCCCGTATGTAGGCGTAGTTGTCTGCCCGGACCAGCTTCATGTCTACCAGCGGAAACCTGTTTACGAATAAGGGATTAGGGTTCTCCTTGCAGCGTTTCTTCTCCTCATAGCTGAAACCCATGTGCATTTCGTGGGCCTTCTTATCCGCGTCCCGGAGCCGTTGGCCCTTCTTATAGCCCAGCAGCTCCCAGCGGACGTATTTTGAGATGATCTCCACCTTGTAGTCTACTGTGCAGTTTCGAGGCATCTTCGATTTGTGGCCGTCTGCTTTCAGCGTCCACCACGGGATGCTGATGGTTCGCCTCTTACCAAAGTTCTCCATGAGGTCCCGGTAGAGAGGGGCTTCCAGTACTTTCACTGGTACGCCGGCCCATTCACCCGCCCGCTTGCAGAACTCAACCTGCTCTGCCACCCACGGCGGCTCAAAGCCAAGGTCGCAGAACACGGAAACATCGTAAATCGGAACCATGGGCCACGGTAGGTCTTGGTCCTCTGATGCCGCCCTGGCGTTTTCACAGGACATGAGGTGTAATGCCGACGACTGCATCCCGGCTCCAAGTGACAAGATTTTCACTTTCAGCTAATCCTTTCGACGACTATGGAGAGAAACAGGAGTGCCCCCGCCACCGTGAACATGATGATGAACGGTCGCTTGTCCCTTTCGCTACTGGCAACCACCCCCATAAGGGTGATTACCATAGCGGTTGCGGTGATAATTCTCAAGGCCAGCATAGCGTCCTCCTCAGTACCGGAGGATGGGCTGACGACTGCCCTTCCGCTGGCGCTTCTTCCCGTGGAAGCCGGGGTGGGCCTTCACGATCTCCCGCCACCGGCCCATGTCCATCCTGCGGTTGACCTTGGAGTACCCCCGGCGCTCCATCTTGGCCTTCGCCATAGCTCTCAGCAGTTTCCTCATATCACTGTTCCTCCTTATTTCCGTAGCCCGCCAGGGCCTTATCTGCCATAGCCGCCACCTGGATGAGCTCACAAGCCCCCAGGATGGCCGCCTTCTTGATTTCCGAAAGGTGGTTCGGTTGAATACTGGGGTAATCATTTTTTACGTCTTCCCACAGGAAGGTGAGCTTTTGGTCCACGATTGCCATTTGCTCCTGGGCCTCTTCGGCCTCTTCTTTGATAAGGGCATACCCTTCGTGTGAGGAGTGGGCGGCGGGCCCGTGTTCCGCCGCCGCCCGCTGGTACTCCTCGACCACCAGTTTCGATACATCCTTGATGAGCTGGTCCATCATGCGGGCTCCCCCTCTTCGTCGGGGTTTTCATATTCGTAGGTGCTGGTGCCTTCATCGCCCTCCGGGAGATCGTCGCTGGGAGCGACCTCCCCGTCCGGGGTCTCGCCCCGGTCGGGAGCATCCAGTCTGAACAGGGTCTCGCCGCAGGTATCGCACTCGATAAGGACACTTGCATCATCGTTATTCTCGCCATAGAGGATGCAGATGATGGCATGGCCGACGTGCGGGGCCAGCTTTTCGGCCGGGACGTAGAACGTGGCGTCGGGGCTCGTTGCCGAAGAGAGGACCACCTTGTTGTCGGCGGTACGGACGGTATAGTTGCCCATGGCCTCCATGACCTTCATATCGACCCCCACGAACTGGCGGAGCCAGCCATAGGGGGTGTCAGGGTCTACCTTCTGGACGGGTTTGACCGCCATGTACAGGACGGCATCGCAGGTATCGCAGGTGACGGCGGCGATCACCGTGCCATTCTTCTCAAAGACGGTGCAGAGGATGTCGTGGCCGACGTGCTTCTCCAGCTCCAGCTCCGGGTGGTCCTTGGCGTCCAGCAGGACCTCGCCGTCGTTCAGGCACCGGATAACGACGGTGCTTTCATCTTCGGTCCATTCGCAGCACAGCTCCTTCCCGGTGTACTTGCCGATGGTGTCGAATCCAACCTGCGGAGCCGTGCCACCCTCGACGACAGTGAAGTCGGCGTTAATTACCTCGCCTACCGGTGCGGGCAACTCACGCTTTGCCGGAGGGAGCTCCCCACCGACAACCACGATGTCATCCGGGTTGAAGGTGGACTTTTTCTTCCCCTCCTCATCGAACATGGTCATCTGGCCGTTGTCGATGGGCCGCATGACGTACTGGCAGCTCTCCCGGTCCCACACCAGCTCGTAGTTGCCCGCCAGCGTCCCGGTCTTCTTTTCCTTGTGCTGGATGACGGAGCTGACGGTGTGATCGAACTTCGGCTTGGTGACGGCGCGGGTCTGGTTGCGGACCTCAAAGTCCGGGGCGGAATCGGGGGTCAGCGTAATCTTGACCTTGATGTTGATTTCTGCGGTGTCCTGCTCCGTCTCCTCCATGCCCTGTAAGGTGCTGCGGAGAATCTGGTCGTAGTCGGAGCAGAGGGCGTTGAAGGTGTCGCTCTTGAGGGACAGGGGCAAATCGTTTTTCTGGCACATGGTTACTTCCTCCTATTTTCAGCTTTCGGAGGCCGTCTGGATGACGACCTCAATCCTGGGGTACTCCGAATAGAACTTCCTGACCTGGGCGTCCACCACCTGGGCGTCGTCCCGGTAGGCCAACTGGTTCAGGCTATCGGCCACCACCTTCCCGATGTTGTCCCAGTCCGGCTTCTTGGTGGGCCGGATTTCCAGGTTGAGCATCTGACGGCGCTTCTTCTTGCTGGCGCTGGCCGGCACCTGGTAGTAAGCCAGAATCCTCAAGTCGAGCTGGGCATTGTCCGGGAAGCGGACTCTGCCGCACTGGCGCTGGTACTCGGTTCTGATGAGGTTTTCATAGAGGACCGTCTCATCCGGCGTCCTGGTCTGGACGTGGTTCCCCACCCTTGCGAATCTGGGCCTCCCCTTGCCCTGCGGCTCCCCGCGCACCGTGAACTTCACCTTCACCTTCAAGCTCCTCCTTTATGTCCTTGTAGTACAGGCAGTAGATGGGGCTCCGCTTGACTTTCTCGGTGCCCTGCCACACCTGGTATTTGTTGGCGGACAAGATGCCAGCTATGGTCTGCCGGTCCTCCGCCTTGGTGATGCGTAATTTTCCCGTGTACTCCATCATGGGCCCTCCAAAAACTGTTTCATTTCATCGAAGCGCCTGGACGCCTCGGCTTTCCTCCACGACGGCCCGGCGAACTCCATGGGGTAGCAGACCTCAAAGATGCGATCATAAATGCGGCTGTACCGAATGTCGGCGGCTTCCTTCATCTCGGCCAGGGTCAGGTTGGTCGTCAGCACCATCGGGAGGCTGGCCCTATACCGACTGTCGATGATGTTGTAGACCTTTTCCAGCGCAAAATCGGTGCTTCGCTCCGCTCCAAGGTCGTCGATGATGAGGAGCTTCGCCCGGTTCATCCGGCGTATGTACCTATCTTCCTCATCGCCACGGAAGTTCTGGGCCAGCTCCAATATCTTCACGAACGAGGTCATCACCACGGGGATGGCATCATCCAGAAGCGCATTTGCAATACAGGCGGCCGCAAAGGTTTTTCCCGTCCCGACGCCTCCGGTGAAGAGCAAACCCTGGTTTTTCTTCAACATCTCATCAAATGCGCTGGCATACCGCTGGCACAATTTCAGGTTCCGGGCGTTATGCTTGGTCTTCTGGAACGAAGCAAAGGTGGAGTCCCTAAACTTTCCGTCCATCAGGCTGTTTTCCCGGAGCCTCATCACCAGCTCCATCTCTTTACGGCGCTTCCGGTCGGCCTCCTCCTGCTCGGCCGCCTCCTGGCGGCACCGGCACATGACCGGGACCTTAAACTCCTGCCCGTCGAACCGGAGCATCCGCTCCTTCGGTGTAAGGCATTTTCCGCACATCAGAAGCCCGGTGTCTCCGATAAAATCAGTGGGGTCAACTGGCTGTTGCCTTCTGGCGTTCTCTATGACAGGGCCCAGGAAGTCGGCTTTATCCATCGCCATCACCCCACTCTCTGTACGGATTCCGGTCAAAGGTCACATCGTCCTGGCGTTTTATGAGGCCGGGGTGCTTCTCACGCACCCGGTCCATCACCCAGTTCAGGATGGCCCGGTAGTCATCGGCGTACTTTTTGTTGTTGGCACCCTTGTAGTTATCCAATATCTCAACGGCCTTGTCTGCGGCGGCCTTTCCGAAGCGATCAATCAGCTTTTGGTACTCGGCCTCCTGCATCTTGACAAAATCGGCGTACTTGACCTTCTCTGGCTTTGGCTTCTTTGGCTTCTTGGCCTTCTCCCCCGCTGGTGGAGCCTCCGGGGCCGCCGCCTCCCCTTCAACAGCGGGAGGCGGCCCCGTCTCTTCTGCGGGCGGCTTCGGTAGCGCCTGTTCCTTTTCCTGCCTCCGCTTATCCCGCTTTCGCTTGGCATCGTAGGCTTTACGGTCCAAAAACTTATACCATTGCTCCTGCCATTCGTCCCAGTCGTGGAGAAACAGGGCGTCGCCCACGTCGTCAATCCAGCCGGTGGAGATGAGTGCATAAACAATCCCCTGCGGGTCCAGGCCGTCACTGAGCATATCGAAGGGGATTGCGGCGGCGACGTTTCGCCGGGTCGCATCCTTGAGCTCCCCCGATTGGTCGGCGTTCTTGAGCCCCCAGAGCCAGATGACGTTCAGGATGCCGAGGGCTTCCGCCTGGGAGCACCCCACCTCACGCGCCAGCTTTCGTAACTTCGAGCCGATAACGTCTTCGTGGACGCTTATCCATGCCATTGTTTCACCTACCTTCTCTTGGGATGGCAACAGGCTCCTTTCCAAACGGCATTACTCCGTGGGCTCTCCCGATTGGTCCGGGCCCGGCTCCTCCCCGGTGCCATCGCCGCAGCTTTCCAGCAGCTCCATGATGCGGCCCATGACCTGCGTGTAGGTAGATGTAGGCATACCGGTCGTGCTTTCCAGGTTGTACTCGGCCAGAACGGCCTGAACGAGAGAGTTGCCCTGCTCCTGGCCTATCCGCTCATGGACCATCTTGAACAGGGCCTTCCTCTGCTCCTGGGAAATGGGGGTCATGTCCACCGGCGCATCGCCGCCATTGCCCCCCATATCCGTGTACTCAGCGTCGGTGAAGCCCTGGGGCGAAACCTCTTCCGCCGTGTACATCCCTTCGTAGTCCTTCGGGAAAGCGGCACGAAGCGCCTGGGACACGGCCACCTTCTCAATCATGGTGCAGGGCTTGGTCTTCCAGTTGGCTTGCCCCTTGTCGTACTCCTTGAGGGACACCTCCCGAAACACCTCCTCATCGCCGCCGCCAGCCCGGACCCGGTGGACCCGGCACCAGCCACCCAGGAGGGTCTCGCCGGGGTAGAGACAGGTGCCCTCCTTCTGGATTACCTGGTCCCCCCGCAGGACCACGATGCCGGACTTGTGGCCCCGGTAGGCCGGGTTCTCCTCCGCCCGCCGCATATAGGCGTCCTTGCCGACCACCATCTGGGCCGGGTCGTTCCCGAACTTGATGAGGTACGCTTCGCCCTGGGCAAACGGATTGAGCTTCTGGGCCTGGCAGGTCTTCATAAAGAGAACGACCTCCTGGTCCGTGATTTTGTCGGCCTGACCGCGCACCAGATAGCTTTTCACCGTCTGGAAGTCCAGCTCGACGACCCCCAGCGAGGTCTCATAGGTGATTTTCTGCAAGGAATTGTTCATGTTCGTTACCTCCTACTAAAGCTCATTTTTGCTACTTCCTTGTACACGATGCCGGGGATGGTGATGGTGCCCTTGGTTGCCCGGATGAGCCGCATGACGGCGGCCTGGTCAACAGGGCGAAGCATAGCCCCGTTGATGGAGAGCGGGACCTCCTTGTCGGAGATGCTGACGATCTCCCAGTCCTTCCCGGTGGAAACGCCCTTCGCCTTGGGGACGCCCCCAGGGACGAAGGCCATACGCCCAGCGCCCTCCATGATTTCCGCATCGGTCAGTGCCGCTTCTGCATCGGCCCCCCTGCCCTCCTGCTCCAGTCTGGCCGCTTCGTCCAAAATGCGCTGGGACTCCGCTTCCGCCGCCCGGCGCATCGCCTCCTCCTGCTCCCGGCGTTTGCGCTCCTGCTCCATGGCGTAGTCCCCCATGGTCTTTTTCAGCGCCTTCTCGGCGTTCCTGAGCGGGGTGAGCATCTCCTTCTCCCGGTCGCAGATCGCCTTGTGGGCCTTGTAGGCCGCATCCTTGAGGGGCTTGAAAAAATCCGTGACCTCCCCAGCCTTCTTTTTGAGGAGGACGCCGAACTCCCCGGCCGCCTCAAAGTCCTTGTCATCCTTGATGACCACGGCTTCGGCCCTCATCTCAATGGCCGTGACTTCGTTGACCAGCTCCGCCTCCTTCGGAGTGACCTCCCCCTCCTTGGACCTGGGCAGCACCGCCACCACGGTCTCGGGGACTTCGTTCTTCAAAACTGCGTTTCCTTTCATTACCGATAACCTCCTGTTTTGAACTTTTGGATATAGCTGTTGACCGTCAGGAGCGCCGCAAACGTGGCCCACGCCTCCGGGTCCCTGAGCGGGTAGGGCTCGAACTTGTAAGTTCCATCCCGTCTGAGGTGGAGGATGGCCTTCGCATCAAAACCTACGTCGTGGCTTTCATAGCCCTTCACATAGGCTTCAAGCTGGACACGGGCCAGCATCTCCTGGAGCTGGGCCGTGGTCTTCACGTCCACCATGGTCTTCTGGCCGCCGATGATGCAGGGCAGGTCTGCGGTCCCGGCATAGCGGAGGATTTTGTGGTAGAGCCGGCACTCAGTCCCCAGCACTTCCGGCTTCATCTCCGTGACCCAGGCTAAAAACCCATCAAAATAGCCCCGAAACTCCGGGGCTATATCCTTGATGCCATAGGCAACCCAGTTCTCGATGCTGTTGTGAACGGCCGTTCCCCGGCCCGCCGCCCGCTCCATGACCCATTCGTCCACATCGCCGTAGACCGCCGCACTCAGCGGCTTCATCAGGGTGGTCACGCTGGGGATTTCCAGGCCGTTCAGCCGGTAGATGTGGGGCCCCTCATCGAAGGTCAGCTCCGGGAAGCTGGTCATGGTCTTCTCCGTCATCATCGGTCCGCCTCCGTTACGCACTTTCTGGCTCCATATCTCTCAAAAAGAAGCGTTTCTGCACAATCTGAAAAACATTCTTCGTGATAATGCTCACCGTCAAGCTCAATATGATCCTCACCCGAAGAAATGGCTTCTTTGCAATACCCGCAGGTGAAAACCTCGGGCGGGTCCAGTGCGTTCGGACATCCGGCCGGGCAGCGGCTCATGTGGCAAACGTCACACATCACGAACACCTCCGGTTGATGACCGCCCTGGTGAAGGCGTCCACGATTTCATCCTCCAGCAGAAGCCCGGCATATCCTTCCGGCAGCCGCTTCACGGCCATCTTCTGGGCCGTCAGCCTCTCGGCCTCCGCCAGCAGGTATTCGGGGACCTGGGCTCCAAGTCTTTTTTCAGCCCTTGCAACCGCTGACATCATCGCCAACCAACTCCTTCCACTTTTCGTAGTTGTCCATCACCGCCCGGCTGTAATCGCTGTGTCCGGGCGAACCGCTGTTGTAAGCTGTCAGGGCCTCCTCCACCGGGTACTTCCCCAGCAGCTCCGCCAGGAAGTCACATCCGACCCGGAAGTTCCCGAAGGGGTCTTTCAGGTCCTCCACGCCGAGCCGCTCCATCCGGTCCCGGTGCCACCGGCGCTGTACCTGCATATATCCTTCGGATGCCCCGTCGTCTCCGACGATGTTGCGGAAGGTACTCTCCCTCTCGATGACCGCCAGGGCCAAAGCGTAAGGGATTCCGCTTTCCTCACACGCCGTATGCAGGTAGTCCTGCTCATCGTAGACCAGCGGCACGTCGTCCCGGAAGTACCCCTGCTCCACCAGCGCCAGTTCAATCTTTTCGGCCTCGTAGGGGTCCTCCCCTTCTATGTAGGGCATGGTCGGCTCGGCCACGGCCGTGGTGGCCTCCGTCGTCTTCACTTCCCCGTTCTCGGTTTGGCTGGCGGCTCCGGCCACCAGGGCCACCGCAACGATGAGTCCGGCCGCCACGAAGGGCCCTACGCCGACTCTCTTCTTGCGGACCCGCTTTCCTCCACGGGAGGAACGAACGGGGTGATGTCTATTTTCGGGCATTTCTTATACGCCTCCTCAAACTGTTCAGGTGTCTCTATTCCGAAATCCGATTTCAGCAGCTCCCAGAGGGCCTCCGCCCTATTCACCGTCGCCACCTCCATCCAGATACTTCTGGCAAAAGAGCTTGAGCTCACTGATGAGCTTCCCCACGTCCTCCAGCTTCATCATCGCCGCCCGCAACCGGGGTTTTTCATCGTCGTCGATTTCTCCGTCCTTGGCGATGTCCGCGATCTCCGCCTTGATGCCGTCGATGTCTCCATCAACAAGGAGCCGAAGGGCAATGCCTCTGATGTCCTCCATCTCGGTTGCCAACAGGTCGTCCCGGCAGATAGGACATTCGTTACAGCAGTACCAGTTGAGGAGGGCCGGGTCTTTGTACAGGTCAGCCATTCGGATAACCACATCCACAGGCACCCTGGTGAGTCCCCGCTCATAGTCGGCCAGGCTGGACCAGGAAACTCCGAGCAGGTCCCCCGCCCCCTCCCGGCTTGTCAGCCGCTCATCGTGTTCGGAGGCTATTTTCCTGGACTCGAAGTACCTGTTTCCAGCAGCTTTTGTAGGGTAACGTCCCATTTTCTTTCCCTCCCCTCTGCTGTAAAATTACCCTGTTGGTAGCAATAGAATTTTTCTAGTTACCAATTAGGTAACTTGCCGTCAAAAAAAATCTCATTCACCTGCTCCAGGGAAAGATTGAGGTCCTTGGCGACGGCGATCTTCTCCTCATCGCTAAAAGCGACTTCGCCACGCTCCTTCTTGTTGTAGCCGTTGACGCTCTTGCCGATGACGTGGGCCATATCCTCCCGGCTCCGGCCCTTGTCCCTCCGTGCAAACTCCAGCTTCAAAGAGTCCATCTGCTCACCCCCTTTTTATTCCATGACTTCATTATAGTTACCCCATCGGTAATTGTCAATAATATTTTTACCCATCTGGTAAGTTTTATTTACTACTCTGACAAAAGCGGCTAATATGGGTAAAAAGGGGGCATTTCAATGTACAACGCCAAGGCTTTCGGGGAAAATCTTCGCGCTCACCTCTCCTCCCACGGCATCAGCCAGAAATGGGTGGCAGAGCAGATGAACACCACCACAGCCACCGTTTCCAGGTATGTCTCCGGGGACCGTGTGCCCGGCGTAGAAAATCTGGTTGACCTGGCCCAGGCGCTCAACGTCTCGGTCGATTACCTCCTGGGTATTGAGCAGCCGGTCGTCAAGTCCCGGATGGCCCCGGATGTTGCCGTGCTGAACGAGTGCTACGAAAACGCCCCTATGGCAATCCGCAGAATTATCTGGACCGCCCTAGACCCCTACATGACACCGGAGCAGCGCATCGTCATCGAGGCCAGCATGGCGGTCGAGGAAAGGGGCACCAGCGTCGGATGATGGCCGGCAAGGTTATCAAGGTCGATTTTAGGAGGCGATAGCTTTGGACCATGTTCTCACCGGCGATGAGCATATCATGTTTGACGGGATGCCCACCGGTTATCTTCTCAGCGATTTCTGGGCATGGAGCTCTTCCGATCTCCTCAACAACACCCTCCGGGGGGCTTATGCGGAGTTCGTGGTCTCCGCTGCCATGGGCCTCCCCGTAGATGCCCCCAGGAACGACTGGACCGCATACGACGTGTACTACCCTCTCGACAAAAAGACTGGCATCCGCATTGAGGTCAAGTCTGCCGCCTATCTCCAGGCATGGGACAGCGGCAAGCTCTCCCGCATACAGTTCAGCATCCGGCCGACACGGGCCTGGTCCGAGGTGGACGGCTATGCCCCCGACGTACTCCGCCAATCCGATGTCTACGTCTTCTGCGTCTACACCGGCAAGGAGCGTGAGGCCGCCGACCCCCTGCTCCTGGATGACTGGGATTTCTACATCCTGCCCACGTCGGTCCTCAATGCAAAATGCGGTGCCCAGCAGTCGATTTCCCTTTCTGCGCTTGAGGCTTTGGGCCCCCGGAAGGTCGGCTACGATGGTATCGAGGAGGCCGTCATCGAGGCTTACAAATTACCAATATTTACCCCCCCCCCCGAAAAATGACCAATTTTTGGTATCAGATTTTGTGCAATCTGCGAAAAGCGACGTTCCGGCTTCTGATACCGGGACGCCGCTTTTTTGGGCCTCTAGGGGCCCTCTGGACGCCCCTTTCGAGGCGGCCATATAAGGATATGGAAATCGTCTGGAGGCCGACCCGGAACATTTTGTCAAACCGGGTCCTCCCGGTTTGTACAAAATGTCAAGGTATAGGTTTTGGTTAAGGTTACGGTTTTGGTACTGGTTACAACGGAAAATCACCGGATTGTCCTACGGACAGTCCAGATTTTGAGGTGCAAAAATGACTGCAAGGAAAGCGATCAGCAAACGAACGGCGGAAATCCTCGATGCCCTGAACACCCTGAAAATCGCAATCTACATCCGGGTCTCCACCCACTGGCAAATCGACAAAGAGAGCCTCCCCCTCCAGCGAAGCGACCTCATCAATTACTGCAAGCTCATCCTGGGCACCGACAACTACGTCGTCTTCGAGGACGCCGGGTACTCCGCCAAAAACTTCGAGCGCCCCGACTTCCAGCGAATGATGAGCCGGGTCCGTGCCGGGGAGTTCAGCCACATTCTGGTCTGGAAGATAGACCGCATCAGCCGGAACCTTCTGGACTTCGCCACCATGTACAAGGAGCTCAAGGAGCTGGGAGTCACCTTCGTCAGCAAGAACGAGCAATTCGACACCTCCACGGCCATCGGTGAGGCCATGCTCAAAATCATCCTAGTCTTTGCGGAGCTGGAGCGCAACATGACCTCCGAGCGTGTCACCGCCGCCATGCTTTCCAGGGCCAGTGACGGCAAGTGGAACGGCGGCCGGGTCCCCTACGGCTACACCTACGACAAGGAGGCCAAGGAGTTCGTTATTGCAGAAGCCGAGGCCAGGGTGGTCAAGCTCATGTACGATCTGTACGACGAAAAGCGGTCCCTGCTGGCCGTCAGCAAAGAGCTGAACACCCGTGGCTACCGTTCCAGGAAGGGTGTCGCATGGAGCCCTGTCACGGTCGGAAACATCATGCGGAGCCCCTTCTACATCGGGACGTTCCGGTACAATTATCGGCAAGAGAACGGCCAGAGCTGGAGCTTCAAGCCAGAGAGCGACTGGATAATGACCGAGGGGCACCACCCTCAGTTGGTGACACACGAACAATGGAACAGGGTCGTCGCCACGATGAAGTCCCAGCGGAGAGGCCAGCCAGGCCACGGGAAAACCTTCAACCGGGGGAACGTGCATATCTTCGCCGGCCTTATGACCTGCGGGTACTGTGGTGGCACGATGACCGCCACCAAAGACCGTGAGCGGAAAAACGGCTGGCGGCCATCCATTTATAGCTGTTCGTCCAAGCGCCGCAACAACGACTGCCCCAACAAGTACATTTCCGATATGATCATTGGCCCCTTCGTGCTCAACTATATCGCCAACATGATACGGGCCCGCAAGAGCTTCGGGGCCTCCACCTCCGTAGAGACCCTGCAAAAAAAGCTACTGCGGGGTGAAACGTTCAGCGATGTTCTCTACATCGGCCGCCCCGGTCTGGAAGAGCTTTACCAGCACTTCAAGGGTGTCCAGGACCAGGAGCAGAACTTCATGGCCTCCCCCGGCTCCACCGCCGCCTCTGAGGAGCAGGAGCGTGACATCCTCCTTGCGGAGAAGCGGCGCAAGGAGCGGGCCCTGAGCCGCCTCAAGGCGCTCTACCTGTACAGTGAGGAGGAACAGGCGATCAGCGAAGCCGAGTACATCGTCGAACGAAAGAAGCTGATTGACTCACTGGAAACCATCGACACCCGCCTGGCCGAGATAGACGAAGCCCTTGCGCAGCGTATCAACCTGTCTGATGATGAGTTCATAGCGAAGGCCAGCTACTTCATCATGGCCCAGCAGTTGACCGATAAAAGGTACATAGATTATGAGCGTTTCGTGAAAACCGTTGACCCTCAAATTGTGAAGGATTTCGTCAATTCGGTGTGCGCAAACTTTTGTATAAAATCAGGCCGGGTGGCCTCCATCCGCTTCAAAAACGGCATTGAGCACCAATTTTTCTACCGTGACAAAGAGTAGAAAAAAGCCCAGGAACCGCTTGGCTCCCGGGCTTTTCTTCGTGCCTCTGGAAATATTTACATCTGTTATCCAATGAACATTGCATCTCCAAAGGAGAAAAACCGATAGCGCTGCTCCACCGCCTCCTTATAGGCGGCCAGGACATGCTCCCGCCCTGCCAGGGCGGAAACCAGCATGATAAGCGTGGATTCGGGCAGGTGAAAATTGGTGATAAGACAGTCCAGCGCCTTGAAGCGGTAGCCGGGATAGATGAAGATATTCGTCCACCCCGCGCACTCCTTCAACGTGCCGTCCTCCGCTGCCCAGCTCTCGATGGTGCGGCAAGAGGTGGTACCCACACAGATGACCCGCCCCCCTTCCCGCTTGGTACGGTTGATGGTCTCGGCGGTCTCGGCGGAGATCATGCAGTATTCGCTGTGCATCTCGTGGTCGGTGATCTCCTCCTCCTTCACCGGACGGAAGGTGCCCAGGCCCACATGGAGCGTCACATAGCAGACCTTTACCCCCATTTCCTGCACCTGCTCCAGCAGGGCACGGGTAAAGTGGAGTCCGGCGGTGGGTGCCGCGGCGGAGCCGACCTCGCGGGAGTAGACAGTCTGGTACCGCTCGGGGTCGCTCAGCTCCGCCTTGATGTAGGGCGGCAGGGGCATCTTGCCCAGCCGCTCCAGGGTCTCCAGGAAGATCCCCTCATACTCGAAGCGGACCAGCCGGTTGCCCCCCTCGCATACCTCCACCACCTCGGCCTTGAGGGAGCCGTCCCCGAAGGACAGCCGCGTCCCCGGCTTCAGCTTGCGGCCGGGGCGCACCAGGCACTCCCACACCTTGTCCCCCCGGTCGATGAGCAGCAGCACCTCCACCGCGCCGCCGGTGGGCTCCCGATGGCCCAACAGCCGGGCGGGCAGCACCCGCGAGTCGTTGAGCACCAGGCAGTCCCCCGGGCGCAGGAGGGTAGGCAGATCAAAAAAATGCATGTGCCGGGTGGCTCCGGTCTCCTTGTCCAGCACCAGCAGCCGGGAGGCGTCCCGCCGCTCCAGCGGGGTCTGAGCAATCAGCTCCTCCGGCAGATAAAAATCAAAATCAGCGGTTTTTATGGCTTGCGCACCTCGATTCCAGTATAGTAAAAGGTCAGAATATCCTTGTAAGTATCACCCTGCTGGGCCATGGAATAGGCACCCCACTGGCTCATGCCCACTCCGTGCCCCCAGCCGGATCCAGTGATGGTAAAGACGCCGGAGCTGCCGGCCGACGCGGAGGGCTTCACCTGAGAGATGACGCCGTCCCCGCCGATGGCATAGACCTGCCCCTCAGTCAGTGTGCTCACTGCCCTACTCCCATCCACGGCATAGGCTCCGTTCAGTGTACTGAGGGAACCGGTGCCATTGACCGCGTAGCCTCCTCCGCTGCCGCCCGATATGGTGTAGTGCTGGGAACGCAGCCCCAGGAAGGTGCGGCACGCCTCCCGCGTCTTGCTCCAGCTCCGGCCGTTGGCATCGGTGAAGGTGATCTCGATGGCATTTCCGGTGGGACTGGTCTTGGTCACCCGGAAATCCACGATGGTGCTGTTTCCATAGCCTTTGCTCTGGAGCAGCTCGGTAAGCTCTTGGGCGGTATAGGTCACCGTCCAGTTGTAGTTGGAGATACGGTCCACGACGGAGGCCTCATAGGGGTCAATCTTCCCGATGAGATAGGGGTAATCCCTCCCCCACACGTTGACGGCGCTCTCGCTGGCTCCGCCGTTGTGGGAGGAGTAAACCGTCTGGTCCGCCACCCGCCCGTTGTACCACAGATACACCCCGCTGGTCTCCTCCACCGCCCGGCGGCTGTTGTCGCTGGCGTTAGCGATACCCACGTAGGCCTGACAGTCAGTGGTGTTGCACAGGTCGAAGCCCTGGCTCTGGTGCTTGCCCGCCTGGAGCTTTCCATAGGCGTAGCTGCGGGCGCAAACCGTCTGGGCTTTCAATGCCTCCAGGGGCCATGAGGGGCTCATCTCCTGGACGATGACGCCCTGAAGATAGTCGTCCATGGAAAGCACATTGACCACCGTGATGTCCCCGCCGTTCCGGCGGTATTCAAACGCCCCGAAATAGGAATAGCCCCGGAAGTAGGTTTCCGCCTTCACCGTGTCGTCCCGACCGGGCTTAACCGCCAGATACAGGCCGGAGGTGCTGTCAAACTGAAAGAGGACCGTATTGGTGCCCGTCTTTACCACAGAGATCCCCGCCCCCGAGGTGCCCGCCACCGTGGCCCCGGTCAGGCCGAGGGAGGCCTGGGCCGCCTGAGCGGAGGTACTGTCCAGGTAGGCTCCCGCACATAGTAGCGCCCGTCAATCCACGCCGGGAAGCCATCGCTGTACTGTGCCGCGGCGGCCGATGCCTCCTCAAAGGTGGCGTAGGTCTGGGGGAGCTGGAGATGGTAACACCCCACGGCGATGTCGGAGGTCTTGCTGTCGTAATAGCCGGAGCCGCTCCAGTCCACATTCGACCCGTAGTACACATTCTGGGTTTTCACCATGGAAACCGTCGTCTCACTGGTGTAGCCCAGGAGCTGGAAGGTCAGATCGCCGTCAAAGTAGCCGAAGCGGTAGCCGCTGCCCACGTCGTTGGCCAGGTTGGCCCCCGACAGGGCGTTTCCGCCGTAGAACAGGCCCACCCGGACCATCGGGTTGGCCTCCGCCGAGGCCGCACCAGCCGGAGCAAGCCCACTTATCAATAAAATTGCAAGACAGGCAGTTACAAGCCGCAAAATATTTCCTTTTACCCTCTGCTTCATTGAATCACTTTTCAACTCTCTTTCATTGACACATGGGCTCCATCTGTGGTACAATCTTTGAAAACTAATCAGTATCAGATGCAGGATAGGAGCCGTGGCGGTTTCAAAAACGACAGGGAGCGCCCTGCACCTAAGTTGGACTGCGCCGTAGCGGTATCGTCTTTGACATTATAGTACAAAATCAGCGGACATGTAAACTGCTGATTTTCTTTTTATATGAAAGTCCTCATTTTCCCAGTCTCAAACAAGCTGGATCTGGAATAGGATATTATGGAACGACGGAGGTATTGGTTATGGAAAAGTACAGAGTTGGCGTCATCGGCGGCACCGGCATGGTCGGTCAGCGCTTCGTTACCCTTCTGGAGAACCACCCCTGGTTTCAGTTGACCGCCATCGCGGCCAGCAGCCGCTCTGCGGGCAAGACCTACGAGGAGGCCATTGGTGGCCGCTGGGCCCTGGATGTCCCCATGCCCGGGGAGGCCAAGGACATGGTGGTGCTCAACGCGGAAACAGACATCGACCGGATTGCCGCCCAGGTGGACTTCGTATTCTCCGCGGTGGACATGAAGAAGGAGGAAATTCAGGCCCTGGAGGAGGCTTATGCCCGCCGCGGGTGCCCCGTGGTCTCCAATAACTCCGCCCACCGCTGGACGCCCGACGTGCCCATGGTGGTGCCGGAGATCAATCCCGAGCACCTCCGGGTCATCGAAGCCCAGCGCAGGCGTCTGGGAACGGAGCGCGGCTTTATCGCCGTCAAGTCCAACTGTTCCCTGCAAAGCTATGTCCCCGCCCTCCATCCCCTGCGCGCCTTCGGCCTGGAGCAGGTGCTGGTCTGCACCTATCAGGCCATCTCCGGTGCGGGCAAGACCTTCGAAACCTGGCCGGAGATGGTGGACAACGTGATACCCTACATCGGTGGTGAGGAGGAAAAGAGCGAGCAGGAGCCCCTGAAGCTGTGGGGCCGGGTGGAGGACGGCGTTATCGTCAATGCCGCAGGCCCGTCCATCACCGCCCAGTGTCTCCGCGTTCCCGCCTCCAACGGCCACATGGCAGCCGTTTTCGCCCGGTTCCGGAACAAGCCCTCTCTGGACGAAATCAAAGCCGCCTGGGCGGGCTTCCAGGGCCGTGCCCAGGAGCTGGCCCTGCCCTCTGCCCCCAAGCAGTTCCTGCACTACTTTGAGGAGCCTGACCGCCCCCAGACCCGGCTGGACCGGATGACCGAGGGCGGCATGGCCGTGTGCATCGGCCGGCTGCGTCCCGACACCCAGTACGACTACAAGTTCGTCTGTCTGTCCCACAACACCCTCCGCGGCGCGGCCGGCGGTGCGGTTCTCCTTGCTGAGCTTCTCTGCGCGGAGGGGTATATCCAAAGGAGGTAAACCCCATCTTATGCGAGAGCCTGTTTTCACCGGAGCCTGTACCGCCATTGTCACCCCCTTTGACCAGAGCGGCGCCATTGATTACGGCTGCTTCGGCCGCCTGATCGACCAGCAGCTCGACCACGGCGTGGATGCCATCTGCGTCTGCGGAACCACCGGCGAGAGCGCCACCCTCTCTATCCGGGAGCACATCGCCGCCGTGGCCTTCTGCGTCAAGCGGGTTAACCACCGGGTGAAGGTCATTGCCGGCGCGGGGAGCAACGACACCTCCGCTGCCCTCTACCTCTCCCAGCACGCCCAGGACTCCGGCGCGGACGCCCTGCTGCTCGTCACCCCCTACTACAACAAAGCGTCCCAGACCGGCCTCATTCAGCACTACACCTACATAGCCGACCGGGTGGAGCTGCCCATCCTTCTCTACAATGTCCCCTCCCGCACCGGCGTATCCTTTACCGCCGAGACCTACCAGCTTCTCTCGCAGCACCCCAACATCAACGGGGTCAAGGAGGCCAGCGGAAACTTCTCCCTGCTCTCCCACACCCGCGCCCTCTGCGGCGATGACTTCCACATCTGGTCGGGCAACGACGATCAGGTGGTGCCCATGATGAGTCTGGGGGCCAAGGGGGTCGTCTCCGTGGCGGCCAATCTCGTCCCTGAGGTGATGGTTCAGATGAGCCACCTCTGCCTGGAGGGCCGGTTCCGGGAGGCCGCTGCGCTCCAGATCAAGTACACCGACCTCATTGACGCCCTCTTTCTGGAGGTCAACCCCATTCCCATCAAGACCGCCCTGAATCTGGCCGGCTATGAGGTGGGTTCCCTGCGCCTCCCCCTTTGCGCCATGTCCGACGGGCACCTGGAGACCCTGCGCCGCGCCATGGAGAGCGCTCAGCTGCTCCAATAGCGCAGAGAAAGGATGTGAACTATGGTTCAACTGCTCCTCTCCGGCTGTAACGGCCGGATGGGCCATGCGGTAGAGGCTATCTGTGCCGCTGAACCGGAGCTGGAGCTGACCGCCGGCTTTGATCTGCTGGGCGCGGATATCCGCGATTTCCCGGTATACGCCTCCCCCGCCGAATTTCAGGGAGAGGCCGACGTTGTGGTGGACTTCTCCAGTCCCTCGGCCCTTCCCGCTCTGCTGAGCTTCGGCCTGGAACACAGGATGCCCCTTGTGCTGGCCACCACCGGCTATGACCAGGGACAACTGGAGGAGATACAGCAGGCTGCCCGTTCCATCCCTATCTTTCGCTCCGCCAACCTGTCCCTTGGCGTAAACATCCTCGTCGAGTTGGTACGCCGGACCGCAGCGGTGCTGGGTGGGAGCTGTGACATCGAAATCGTGGAGCGGCACCACAACAAGAAGATGGATGCCCCCAGCGGGACGGCCCTCATGCTGGCAGAGGCCGCGGCAGACGCCCTCCCTTGCCAACCGGAGCTGGTCTGCGGCCGGCAGGGTATCCGGCGGAGCCGGGAGCGCTGTGAAATCGGCATCTCCTCGGTGCGGGGCGGTGGAATTGTGGGCGACCATGAGGTGCTCTTTGCCGGGCGGGATGAGCTCATTGAGCTGCGGCACTCCGCCCTGAGCCGCGAGGTGTTTGCCTCCGGAGCGGTTCAGGCCGCCCGGTTTCTGGCTGCCGGGCAGTCCCCCGGTCTATACTCCATGGCGGACTTGGTGACCTATTTGGGCCTCTAAAAGGGAGG
>OHJF01000455.1_pt1 | contig 23176 bp, 20 predicted proteins | sample 1568521 | NCBI WGS metagenome assembly OHJF01 (sample SAMEA3879570, study PRJEB24766) | human gut metagenome | biome: human-associated habitat; feature: feces | place: USA | collected 1985/1987 | reverse complement strand
AAGGTTAACAAAAGATTGGTTGCTCGTGATGAGTAGCCATTTTTTGTTTTTATACACTATGATTGTTTATTCCTTAATCATAGTCAACAGCATCTTAACTCTCTCCACTACACTTTTCGAATATGCATTGTTTGTCTATAACAAAAAACGATTTTTATTGTTATAGTACGAAAGACTCAATAAACTAACCATTATTATGAAGAAGAATATCTTATTGTTTGGAGCACTGATAGGTGCTTTCTTATTGGTTTCCTGTTCGGGAGGAAACAAGAAACAGGCTGCGTCCTCCGTCACTCCGGAGGAATTGGATAATGCCAGTAAAGTGATAAACTATTATCATACATCGCTCATCGTGTTGAGGCATGTAGCTAATGCAAAAGACGTAAATGCGGTCTTGGGATATATGGAACAGACAGGAAAAGTTCCTGAAGTATCTCCGATAGCACCGCCTGAAGTATCTGCCAGAGACACTGCGGAATTGATGGATCCGGGAGATTACTTTAATATACAAGTCCGTCAGAATCTGAAGCAGAGTTATAGAGGACTTTTCAGTGCACGGGCGCAATTCTATGATAATTTTAATAAGTTTCTCTCTTACAAGCAGGCCAAAGAGACAGCCAAGGCTGGCAAGCTCTTGGATGAAAACTATCGGCTAAGTGTAGAAATGTCCGAATATAAACAAGTGATTTTTGATATTCTAAGCCCTCTCACGGAACAGGCTGAAAAAGAACTTCTTGCCGACGAACCGTTGAAAGATCAAATCATGGCTATGCGTAAGATGTCCGGCACTGTGCAAAGCATAATGAATCTTTATTCCCGCAAACATGTACTGGAGGGTGCTCGCATTGATGTGAAGATGGCAGAATTGAAGAAAGAACTCGAAGCTGCAAAGAAACTTCCTACTGTCACAGGCTATGATGAAGAGCAAAAGAATTATTATAGCTTCCTGTCTTCTGTGGAATCGTTTATGAAAGATATGCAGAAAGCAAGAGATAAAGGCGCATATTCCGATGCAGATTACAATGCGATGTCGGAAGCCTACGAATATGGACTTTCCGTTATCTAAAGAATTCTTCCTCTGTTTGAATGAGTTGCAATCATGTTTCTTCAAGCAGGGGATGCTTTTTTAATTAAGCAAAGAAGTCCTTTTTTTACTATCCCCTTTTAAACAGGAGTTTTACTTTTGCATTTGGATTAAGAAATAATATCTTTGTTATATGCAATCATTTCAACTGATAAAACCCTGTTTTGCACTGGCTCCCTATATACGGCATTACTGGATATTGCAAGACGACTCAATAGCTCCTGTCTCCGAACGGACTCTGCCTATTGGCTGCATGCAACTGGTATTCCATAAAGGGAAACAACTTCTTTTGTTGGGCGAGTCGGAGCTGCAACCCCAATCCTTTATTTCCGGACAATCGGTCGGTTTCTCGGATGTGATGTCTACAGGCAGGATAGAGATGATTACTGTTGTTTTTCAACCTTATGCGGTAAAAGCATTGTTTCATATACCCAGTCATTTGTTCCGTGGGCAGACTGTAGATACCGATGCGATGGAAGATGTAGAACTGTCGGATTTAGTGAAACAGGTCACGGATACTTCTGATAATGCAGTTTGTATTCGGTTGATAGAACAGTTTTTTCTTCGTCGTTTATACACTCTTCCTGAGTATAATCTCAAGCGGATGTCTGCTGTCTTTCATGAAATAAACCTCCGGCCGCAAATCAACATTTCTCATTTGTCGGAAACAGCCTGTCTGGAAGTGACTGCTGTTCCTTCGTCCCCTTATCCGGATTATTCTACCGGAATATAGATCTCCGTCAACAACTCTTCGGGGGGAGTGTCACATGGATTGTTCAGATAGCGTTCAGCACTGGCTTCATCACGTATCGTACATTCCATTTCGGGCAGATACTTTCCGTAAATCGTATCGTACACAGCTTGCAGATTGTCATACGGGCCTTTATAAAGGAAAATAGCATAACGTCCGGCTGGGATAACCTTGAATCCCACATCACTTTTGGGGGCAACCTTTACAGGCATTACCATGCATACGTCTGTACGCAGTTTCTCGGCTGGCGTCACTTTCGGATCATCGTGGTAGATGCAAAGCGGGCTGAAATCTCCCATCGGCAGTTTTTGTTCTTTGATGAATTGGAATAAACGGCCCCAAGTGCCACCGTAATCATTCAGTTTGTAGTCGCCTGTAAGGCGGATATAAATCACATTCCGTTCGGAGACATTTCTGATCTCTTTTTTTAGTTCCAGGTCTGGCCTGATAATCGCTGGTTTCATAATTACAAAGTTTTTATTGTTTCTATATTCTAAAGGTGAAATGCCATAAAAATTGCTTGAACACTTTCGATAATGAAGAAGGGGATGCGTAACCAATCCGGTAGGCGATGTCAGCAATCGGAATATCCGAGTAGCGGAGTAGGCGTGCGGCAGCTTCTGTCCGCGTCCGGACAATAAACGTACCAATCGGTTCACCGAGAAAAGCTTTCATGATCCGGTGAAAGTAAAAAGGAGAAAAGTTTGAAATTCTGGCCAGAGATTTTAAATCAATATCTTCTCCTAAATGTTGGATGATGTATTCCACTACAACATTTACGCACTTTTGATATTCCTCTTTCGTTGTTTTTTTCTGTTGCATAACTAATTTGGGTATTTCACTTCGCAAAGGTATTGGTAAAAAAACGAAATGACTTGTCCGATATTGCGGAAATGTCAACTTTCTATTTTCTTTCTATGGTTGCCCTATACCTGTTTTGAGAATTTATTTTGATATATAATGTACCTTACAGTGGTGTTATGGTGTGAACCATGGCCAAATTTTTAACCGTTAATTGCGAATTTGATTTTCTTGTTTTAAATAATGTCAAAAACTAAAATGAAAAAGCTGGTTTTGTTATAAACTATTATTGAAAATGATTATATTGTAACCGAATTATTAATAAAAATAGCCATGGATAAAACAATTGTAGGGAACAATGCCGGAAAGGTCTGGTATGCCCTGAAAGAAATTGGTGAAATTTCAATACCTGAATTGGCGAGAAGATTAAACCTAAGCGTAGAAAGTACAGCATTGGCTGCCGGTTGGTTGGCACGAGAGAACAAAATTTGTATCCAACGGAAAAATGGATTAATTGCTTTATCTGATGAAAGCACTTTTCCCTTCAGTTTTGGATAATAGTAGGTTTTGTGAGTGAATATTTTTGAAGTTCCGTTAACTTATAAGTAAGAATATGTCCGTATAAGGTATCACAAGTTAAGTTTGAACTTAAGAAGTTTTATATTTAAAAGAGTTGCTCAATAATAGGGCAACTCTTTGTATAATGAATGTATAAAAATGTCTGTTTATTATGTGTGATAGATAAAATATATATACTTTTTCCTTCGAATTATAATTGCTTAATAGATTAAGAAGAAATTTATGGGTAAATTTTTGCTTATATTGGGACGGGGAGTGGGGCAGGTGATGTTTCAGAATAATGCACTGTCGGGGGGATTGATGTTAGTTGGTGTTTTGCTAAACTCCTGGCAGATGGCTTTATTAGCTGTAGCAGGTAATATAGTAGGTACATTGACAGCTTACTTGTTCGGTTATAGTCGCGAAGATATTGAAAATGGTTTGTATGGGTTCAATGGGACGCTGGTGGGGATTGCGATAGGGGCATTTATGTCGATAACTTTGCCTTCCTTGCTATTATTGATTGTTGTTTCTTGCCTATCCACGTGGATTGTACGGCTTTTTAGTTTGCAACGTTTTATCTCCGGATTTACGGCTCCTTTTATTCTGTCTGTATGGATATTACTGTTTGTCTGTTCTTGCTGGTTTCCTTCTTTACTATTGAAATCCGAAAATACTGCGGGAACGCAAGCATTCGCTTTCTTACAGTCGTTTAGCCTGAATATTGGACAAGTGATGTTCCAAGGTGGCGCTGTATTGACAGGTCTGTTTTTTCTTTTAGGTATTTTGGTTAATTCTCGTGTGAATGCTGTCTATACGGTGTTGGGAGCATTGTTGCCTATTCCTGTAGCTCTGTTGGCAGGAGTCGAATCTGCGGTATTGAATGCAGGGCTAATGGGATATAATGGTGTGTTATGCGCTATCGCTTTGGGAGACAAGACATGGAGCGGGGGAGTATATGCCGTATTCTCCGTGTTATTATCTGTTTTTCTTCAACTTTTGGGAATGGATGTCGGAATTACTACACTGACTGCTCCGTTTGTTTTTTCCGTATGGATTACGGTAGGAATACGGTATATGTTGCTTACCCTGTTTCCTGCTAAGCGGAAAGTTGCCTGAAAAATTGTTGTGATAATAAACGGATGACTTTGTTTTTGTCGGTAGTATGGACTGATATAGTCAAACAGTGGTCATTACTGCCATAAGCGATTAGGGATATGGGAATATCTTTGATTGTTTCTATAATACTGCTTTCTATCTGTTTGTGTTTCCAATGAAGGGAGCCTATAACATGTATTACGGACATATTCTCATCGGTGGTCATTTTTACATATTTGTGTAGTTCTCTCTGAATGATGCGCAATGTGTCACGGCTGGCGGCTAGGATCATGGAAACGGATACATTGGATGAGGCCATAGAAATAATTTTGATTTTATATTTGCCTATAACTTCCAGTAGTTTACCCATCAGTAAATAGTCGGGGAGCACATTCAATGAGGTAAAACGAACGAGGGTGACCGAATCTTGTACAAGTATCGCTTTTATATTGTTTTTCGTATCATGGGAAGAAATATATAGCTTTTCGGTTGCCGTATCATTGGTATCTATCAGGCGGATGGCTATATCTGAATGTGCTGCAAGAGTGATACAATCTGCATAAAGTAAATATGCACCATTATTTATCAGTTGTTCGGCTTCTGCATAAGTCAGAGAGTGTTGTTCGCGCTGGTTATTTAGATTTGCACAGATATGATTGATTTCTGTTGATAAGAGGACTTCATTTGCATTAAAGACCGTAGCCAATATGATAGTGTAATAATCATTGTATTTTTTGTTAACAAAATCTATTTCACCATATACGTTCTGGCATAAGGAGAGAGGAGCTATGAATATTTCTGTATCCTGATTTTGCTCTATATATGGTCGGATATTTTCCTGGATATAGGGAATGTCAGGCTTTCGTTCAAGATTGAGTTGCATAAATATGCTGGTGTCGAGTAACTTGGCATTTATACCTTGCTCACGTAGGCAATAAGTAAATAAATGGCTAAATAGTCGGTATATTTCAGCTTTTATTATTTTATCTATAAGTAAATCGGCTTTTTCTTCCACTAAGTTGTGGATATTATTACAGTATTTTTGGATAAGTACATTTATGTCTTTGTTAAGTTTATTACTTGTGATAAGATGATCTGCTAATGTATAGTAATATTCTTCTATTGTATTGATAATAGAATGTGAAGTTTCGTCTTCATGGTGAAACCAGCTGGCAGAAATTTTTTGCAGCCATTTCTGTAGAGGTATTGCTGTTGGAATTACTACTACATGAGGATGTTCGTTTCGGATACAATCAATAATCCGTATTATCTCTTCCTCGTTCTTTATTTTTTCAAATTTACAAACTTTCATCGTTATCTGGTATTTTATTGGTTGCTAATCTTTTTTCAAAATGGAATGCTTTTTTCAAAATAGAAAGCTTCTATTGAGCTTTTTAGTTACTTTGAATATTGCAAATATTTAAAAATAAGATTGTTAATCACGATCTCGTTATTGGGAAAGTTGTTTCTTCCTATGGTTAATATGCCAATATTATACCATAATCTAAAAGATATGTCAGTTTTATATTTGGAGTGAAAATAGAATTAGAATATGTATTTTTGCATCTTTAATGATTGATACCTTTTTTTGAAATGACTGAAGATATAAAGAACAAGCTATTGATGTGTGCGGAAATTTATCATTGTGCCGGTTTTATAGAAAGTGATCCGGTGCAGTTCCCTCATCGTTACACACTGAAACAGGACATTGAAATTAGCGGTCTGCTGACGGCAATAATGAGTTTTGGTAATCGTAAGCAGATACGGAAGAAAGCAGAGGAGTTACATGGATTAATGGGAGATTCGCCTTACCGATATGTATTATCATGCCGTTGGAAGGACGATTTCCCTGCGGGAGCGAAGAATAGTTTTTATCGAATGCTGTCATATGATGATTTTTATGGATATTTTCAGCGTTTGTATACAGCTTACTCCTGCTTTGACAGTTTAGAGGAAGCTTTAAATGTGTATACCGGAATACCGATGGAAAAGTTATGTGCTTTTCTTGAGGTTTCTGCAAAAAGTCCACAGAAAAAACTGAATATGTTTTTGCGTTGGATGATTCGTCGGGATTCGGAAGTTGATTTTGGGATCTGGGATAGTTTCGACCAGAAAGATCTGATCGTTCCTTTAGATACACATGTTTGCCGGGTAGCTCATTATTTAAATTTGACGGATTCGGAAACTTTCTCTTTGAAGAATGCCCGTCAGATTACTGTTGCTTTGGCAGAGGTATTTCCTGATGATCCTTGTTTGGGGGATTTTGCATTGTTTGGGTTAGGAGTAAATGGGGAAATATAAATCAGTCGGTAATGTAAAAATCGATTATAACAGAAAAAGTAAGGGTTTAGGTACTTACCTTTCAGTTATAATCGAAGAAAGAAATATTAGAACGTTCTTATTTTGTCTTTAAATTCTTCCCATCCATTTGCCGATTTATATTTTTCCGCTGTTCCGGAAGGAACACGAATGGTTGCTATGTTTTTAGGAAATCCGTACCATACCTTTTCAAATACTTGTGGTGGAGTTGTTGCTTCTACTTTCACTTCCTGAATACCTGTATTATCGAATGCTGAGAAATCGATTTGGATGACATTCGAAGGAATGGTCAGATGAGTCACTTTTTGGTTGCCACCGAGTAGCCCTTGGCCTAATATCCGGATGCTTTGTGGAATTTCAAAGCGAGTTAATTGTGGACATCCTTCAAAACAGCATGCTTTGATTATGGCGTCAGGGGTGTCACTGACAACAGATCCGTAAGTTAGTACTTCTGTTAATTCCGGGCAATGGTAGAAAGCTCTGCCTTCTAAAGTTATAATTCCGTTTGGTAATTTTGCTATTGTAATACCACTCTCACGAAAAGCTTCTATCCCGATTATCTTTACATTTTCAGGGATTTCAATTGTTCTCAGCTTTGAAGTTCCAAGAAACGCTTGTGCTCCGATTTCCTTTAGTGTTAGAGGCAGTTTAATTTCTTCAATACCAGAGAAAAAGAATGTGCTGGCAGGAAGTGTGGTGATCTTTGTCTGACTTAGGTCTACACTCTTCAAGTTCTTACAATAGTAAAATATGTCTGCTTCAAGTTTTTCTAAAGTTGAAGGAAAAACGATTTCTTGAATGCTTGAATTGAAGAAAGCTTCTTCTCCGATAGCCACAAGTCCTTCATTGAGTATTACTTTACTTATTTTTCTACCATAAAACACTTTTTTCGCAATTGATTTTACATGATTGGGCAACGTGATTGTTTCATAACCGTTCACTACTTCCGTTAATACACCATTTTCTATACGTATAGGGGCTATTTGCACAGTAAATGTCTTTTGCTTCCCCTCTATGGTAACTGTAACCTCTTGTTTTTCAACGGGAGTTGAAGAGGAAAAGCCGCTGATTTGTTCCAAAGTTACATTTACAGGTCGTCGTTGACCGTCATCGTAATTGCCTATCACTTTAATTCCGGTTAAATCAATCTTTTCACCTAGCGTATAGATCGTTTTTTCGGGAAGCTGTTCTATTGAGAAACTTTCGAGCAAAGCCTCCGATATATCGGATGATTGCCCAATGGATGGTGAATTGTTTTTATATTCATCACTTTCTTTTCCGCATGCTACCATAAAAAGCATGAGATTTAATAACATAACAATCTTTTTCATAATTTTTTTCTTTTACAAGTTTTCCGCTTGCAAAAGTAGCGAGATTTTACCTTTTCAGAGTTACAATGCAGTCTCGCATTTCTAACACTCTTGATTGGTAAACTCTGATATTCAGTCGTTTGTAGGAATGGATGCTTGAATTTTCTAACACTAGCCTAACGACTATTCAAAAAGTGATAGAAACAGGTCTTTGTTGGCTGTTTCCGCAGATTTTATGCGTGACTTTAGACGTGATTTGCGGGCGTAGACATTGGCTACTGTATCTTTCATAAACAGACTGATAACTTGTGGTGAGAAGCCGACAAAGATGTAACAAAGTAACCGTATGTCTGTTTCCTTCATTGCAGGAAAATCATTCCGTAGTTTTTGCATGGCATTATCATGGCAGGTATTAACAATTAGTTCTAGTTCTTGCAACATTTCTCCGTTTTCTGAAAAGTCAGTGATGATTTGTTTTACTTCTTGGAACATGGCAGCTTGCTGTGACGAAGTGTTCTCCCGCTCATAGTAGGTCTTGCCTAGTTTATCGATGATGTTGAAACGGGAGGCGATCAATCCTTTCAAGTGATTTTCGGTATTGCGCTGTCCCTCCATGCGTTCTGTCAAAGCTTTATATTCGGAATTAGCTTCTTCTACCAATAGTAGATAGCGATCTGTGCGTTCACGTTGTAGACGCATACGTTGTCGGATTATGTACCAAGCTATACCTGACAACAGAATGACTATAATTATGGATGAAATCTCTAGAATAGTACGATTTTTCATGCGATATTCCGCGAAAGCCGATTGTTCCTGGAAATACTCTCGTTCGACCATACCGGCAGAAAATTGCATATTCGAGCGCGTCAGGGAATCAGTCAGATATATGTAGCGGTGTATATTTTCTGTTGCTTTTTCAAAGTTTTTGGATTGAGCTTCGATCCGATAAGCAGTATAGTATAAATTTGCCATGTCACGAATGTCGGTTGTATGTGTTTCTGCCAGTTTTAGATAATGACGTGCACTGTCCATGTGATTCTTTAGGAGTTGCACATCAACCAGTGTATGATAACCGTATAATGTATCTTTTCGTGCGGAAAGTTCAATTCGTAGCAATAGGTCATGAGGTATTTGTTTCTTTCCGGATATTACATAGAGAGAAGCTAGGTTGGTCAGACTGGATTTGGCCAGTTTATCACTTTTTTGCTCATCAGCCAAATCAAGTGCGGAGGAGTAGAGTCGTGTTGCTTTCTCAACATCCTTTGAGTGGTAAGTAGCAGCAGCCATATCAAGTGTAGCTTCTGTTTCTTCACGTAGATTTTCGGATTGACGGAAGTTATTCCGAGATTCCCGGAAATAATGATAAGCCCGGTTATAGTTCATCTGTGCATAATATACTTCACCGATCTGGCTATATAAGAGTCCTTTATAATAGGGCTCATTAGTATCTTTCAACTTTTTCTCAATCTCTAGAAAAAGGCGTAGTGCTCCAGCTTTATCATTTGCACGTAATTTGATACGTCCCCAATAATAGAGAGTTGTGCATTGGTTACGCAAATCTTTCGGATGATGCTTATAGTAATTCCAAGCTTTTCGGATAAGGGAGTCACTTGTTATTTTGATATGGTTCTGATCCAAAGCGGCAGAATAAAGTAAAGCGTATTTGGCCTGTTCCGCTTGTTGGCTTCCCGGTGTAAATTGCTGTAATATACTCAAAGCACTGTCCGGCTTATTTTGCAACAAAGCTTCCGCTTCATTAAGGAGGGAATTTTGCTCTCTGTTATAGCATCCTGTAAAAGAGAAAATTATCAATATTTTAAGTATTATCTTACTTTTCATTCTGTAAATTGTAGTTTAGGGGATCATATATTTACCAATTTATCTCCTTTATTCCCTTGCTCTGTAAGAAAGCGTTCGCTTTGCTAAAATGTTTGCAGCCAAAGAAACCATATTCCGCTGAACGGGGAGATGGATGAACAGTTGTCAATACTAGATGCTTGTTGGTATCTATCAAGGATCGTTTCTCTTTTGCGTAACTTCCCCAAAGCATGAAAACTAGATTTTCTCGTTTATCACTTAACTTTCTGATAACTGCGTCTGTGAATATTTCCCATCCCATATTTCGGTGTGAACCTGTTTCGTGTGCACGTACGGTAAGAACGGAATTCATGGGAAATACCCCTTGTGTTACCCAACGGTCCAAATTGCCGGAGGTAGGGATTGGCTTTCCCAAGTCTTGATTTATTTCTTTAAAAATATTGGCTAATGATCCGGGAATGGTTACTCCATCCGGAACGGAAAAGCAGATTCCATAATATTGTCCCGGATTGGGGTATGGATCTTGTCCAAGAATAACGACTTTGACTTTCTCGAAAGGGCAGGAATTGAATACATGGAATATTTGATGTCCGAGAGGAAGGATATGTGCCCGTTCATATTCACTTTTGACGAATGCAACCAGCTTTTCAAAGTATGGTTTGTTGAATTCTTCCTGTAATTGTTGTCTCCAACTTTCTTCTATTTTGACATTCATTGGTCACTGAAAAATTGTACAATGACAAAGGTAGGCATATTGTGATAAAATATCAAGAATAAGGTTATGGCATTTCTCCATTTGACACCAATTGCGTGCTAATAAATGATAATAAACGTCTTTCTTATAAAAAAGAATGGATGTAAACGTACTTATTTAATTTATTGCATTACCTTTGTACGCAGAGTTTGAGTTACGAATTGTTATCGTATAGTTCTTCTTTTAATATAATGTTAGTAAGTAGTCCTCTTCTTTAATTATCCTCCTCACTCCAATTTAGTATTTATTTTAATAAAAGTTTTTAGATGAACATTTACATTGCAGGTTTAAGTTATCGCACAAATGATGCGGACTTGACAAATTTATTTGCAGAGTTTGGAGAAGTTTCTTCAGCTAAAGTTATTATGGATAGAGAAACTGGTAACTCCAGAGGATTCGCTTTCGTGGAAATGACAAGTGATGAAGAAGGGCAAAAAGCAATAGACGAATTAAACGGCGTTGAATACGACCAAAAGGTTATTTCGGTAAGCGTTGCACGTCCTCGCGCTGAAAAACCGTCATACGGTGGAAGCCATGGAGGTTATAGTAACTCCAGAAGATATTAATATCCGGACTTTAGGAAAGCGGAAGAATTTATATTTCTTCTGCTTTCTATAAAGTCTTTGTATCCGCCTTTATGATTTATCTGCGGAGGCTTTTATAAAAACGGATAGCCGGAAAAGAAAATCATCTAACAATTAAGTTCTGCTAATTCTCACTCCTCCGTGTAGTGCAATAAGGATATCCTAAATCCTGATCTTTTCATGTCTAAAGAAGAATTATTAGGCTTTACTACAAATTTTAAAAAATTCTATTTATGACATTTAGAGATTTAAATATAATCGAACCGATTTTAAAAGCAATTGAAGAAAAAGGATATATTGCTCCAACATCTATTCAGGAAAAAGCAATTCCTGCCGCATTGGCGAAAAGAGATATATTAGGTTGTGCACAAACAGGAACAGGAAAGACCGCTTCGTTTGCAATTCCTATTATTCAGCATTTGCAGGCAAATAAAGAGACAGATAAACGTCAGGGTATCAAAGCACTGATATTAACGCCTACCCGTGAGCTTGCTATGCAAATCAGTGAGTGCATTGATGATTATTCAAAATATACCCGTGTGCGTCACGGAGTTATTTTTGGTGGTGTGAATCAACGTCCGCAGGTTGATATGTTGCGCAAAGGAATTGATATTTTAGTGGCAACTCCGGGCCGCTTGCTTGATTTGATAAATCAAGGGCATATCCATCTGACTAATATAGAATATTTTGTGCTTGATGAGGCAGATCGTATGCTCGATATGGGTTTTATACATGATATCAAGCGAATATTGCCGAAACTTCCGAAAGAAAAGCAAACGCTGTTTTTTTCAGCAACAATGCCGGATAGTATTATTGCTTTGACAAAGTCGTTATTGAAAAATCCGGTGAAGATTTATATAACACCGAAGTCATCAACAGTAGATTCAATCAAGCAAATTATTTATTTTGTGGAGAAGAAGGAAAAAAGCCAGCTATTAATTTCGATTCTGCAAAAGGCGGAAGACCGGTCAGTGCTCATCTTTTCACGAACAAAGCATAATGCTGATAAAATTGTTAGAATATTAGGTAAGGCAGGGATTGGAAGTCAGGCTATTCACGGAAACAAAAGCCAAGCAGCGAGACAGTCTGCATTGGGGAACTTTAAATCGGGGAAGACGAAAGTAATGGTGGCTACCGATATTGCTTCCAGAGGAATTGATATTAATGAATTGCCGTTGGTTATTAATTATGATCTTCCTGATGTTCCCGAAACTTATGTACATCGTATTGGTCGTACGGGAAGAGCTGGAAATGAAGGTACAGCACTTACGTTTTGCTCGCAGGAAGAACGGAAATTGGTTAATGACATTCAAAAATTGACAGGAAAGAAACTGAATAAAGCTGATTTTGCTATTTGAAATCAGCGAATTATAATCCTTTAAAATATAAATATTAAATTAAATATAGATTCTATGGCAAAATCCATGACAGTTGGTAAACGTGAAAATGAAAAGAAAAGACTCGCTAAACGGGAAGAAAAACTCAAGAAGAAAGAAAGCAGAAAATTATCAGGTACCAGTAGTTTCGATGATATGATTGCTTATGTAGACGAGAATGGAATGATAACTTCAATTCCGCCCACTGATGATATTAAAAAGGAGGAGATTAATCCGGATGAAATAATCATAGCAACTCCAAAGAAAGAGGAAACAGAACCGGTAATTTTGAAAGGTCGAGTTGAATTCTTTAATGAATCGAGAGGCTTTGGCTTTATAAAGGACCTTTCAGGAGTTGATAAGTACTTTTTTCACGTGAACAATGCTGCACCAGGTATTGCCGAAAATGATATTGTGACATTCGATTTGGAACGTGGGGTGAAAGGGATGAATGCAGTTAATATTTGCTTGGAAAAGCAGTAAAACTTTATCTTTCCCGACTTGTAATTAGGAATATTCGATAAACACCATTTGGGGGTGACCTACAAGAGAGCAAGCTTTCCTTTGCAAGAGGAACTTGCTCTTTATTTTTTCTTAATATTTGATTCCTGTTTTGCTGAAAATGTGGAAGCTTGAGGAAAAAAGAAAATCCCTGAAATGTTTAATTTTCAGGGATTTATCAACTTTGAACTCTTTAAAAAGTGGTGTCACCAGGAATCGAACCGGGGACACAAGGATTTTCAGTCCTTTGCTCTACCAACTGAGCTATGACACCAAGATAGTTAACTTGATTCAGTTATTTCTCTTTTGCGGTTGCAAAGGTAGTGAAACTTTTGGAATACACAAATCTTCTGGAAATAAAAAACACTGATAAAAAGTTAGTTACCTTATTATCAGTGTTATATGGAATGAAAATAATTTTGTTATATACAGAGGTTTCTTATTTCTCCTCCTTTAATGGATTCCATCCTTGTGCTTTTAATTCAAATTCTTGTCCATCGCGGGTAATCAATGCACAACCTAGTTCCGGTTTGGTGATATGACCTATGAGACGGACACCTTCCATTTGCGAAACCTTCTCGTGGTCGGCGATAGGTACGGTAAAGAGAAGTTCATAATCTTCACCTCCATTCATAGCACATGTAGTCAGATTCATATTGAATTCTTCAGCCATCACAGCTGTTTGATAATCGATAGGGATGTGTTCTTCGTAAACACGGCAGCCGACATTACTTTGTTTGCATATATGCATAAGCTCCGAAGATAGACCGTCAGAGATGTCCATCATGGAGGTCGGGACAATATTTGCAGAAGCAAGTTTCTCAATGATGTCTTTGCGGGCTTCCGGTTTTAACTGACGCTCCAATAAATATTCTTTGCCGGAGAAATCAGGTTGTATGTCCTTTTCACCTTTCAAAACATTTTTTTCCCGTTCCAATAGTTGTAATCCCATGTAGGCGGCTCCCAAATCTCCACTGACACAAATCAAATCTGTTTCTTTAGCCCCGTTGCGGTATACAACTTTATCTTTGTCTGCATCACCAATACAGGTTATGCTGATGGTAAGTCCGGTGAGGGAAGAAGTCGTATCCCCTCCGACAATGTCGACATTGTATTGCTGACACGCAAGTCGGATACCCGAATAAAGTTCATCCATATCTTCTACGCTGAAACGTTTAGAGAGACCGAGTGATACTGTTATCTGTCGGGGAGTGCCATTCATGGCATAGATATCGGAAAAATTGACTATGGCAGCCTTATATCCTAAATGTTTCAAAGGGACGTATGTCAAGTCAAAATGTACGCCTTCCAGAAGCAGGTCTGTGGTTATCAACATCTGCTTTTCGGAAGGGTAGGAGAGAACGGCAGCATCGTCGCCCACTCCATATTTGCTAGATTCATTTTTCAGTTCGATTCCTCCGGTGAGACGGTCTATCAGACCGAACTCACCGAGAGATGCTATTTCAGTTCTCATATAATTCGGGATAGTTGTTTAGGCACGGTTAATAAGTTCACGCATGATTGTAGTCATTTTCGGTTGAGCGGCGTCGGCAGCTTTCTGAACTTCTTCGTGCGTTACTTCAACGATTTTTCCTTCTACTCCCAAATCGGTAATGACAGAAATACCGAATACTTTGATACCACAATGATTGGCTACAATCACTTCCGGAACGGTGGACATGCCTACAGCGTCAGCACCGAGAATGTGGAATAGCTTATATTCGGCAGGAGTCTCAAAAGTGGGACCTTGTGTACCGATATACACTCCATGCTGAACTTTGATTCCTTTTTCTTTGGCAATCTCGTCCGCTTTACGAATCAGCTCTTTACTGTATGCTTCACTCATATCCGGGAAACGGGGACCATAAGGGATATTCTTTCCGCGAAGCGGATGTTCGGGGAAATAATTGATATGGTCAGTAATAATCATCAAGTCACCGATTTCGAAATCTGCATTGGTACCACCACTCGCATTAGATACAAACAAGGTTTTGATACCCAATTCACGCATTACACGTACAGGGAAAGTTACTTCCTTCATAGAATAACCTTCATAATAGTGGAAACGACCTTGCATGGCTATAATATCTTTATTGCCAAGTTTGCCGAAGATCAGTTTGCCGCTGTGCCCTTCGACCGTAGATACCGGAAAGTTCGGGATATCCGAATAACTGATTTCATACTTCTCGGTAATTTCATTGGCCAGACTGCCAAGCCCGGTGCCAAGTATGATGGCGGTTTCGGGACTGGTATGCATCTTACCTTTCAGATAAGCTGCGGTTTCTTGTATTTTCTCTAACATAATCGATAATATGTTGGTTAAATTTATCTTGTTGATTCTGTAAAATCTCTATTTCAATAGGCAAGGCATAGATATATGGTTTTAAAGCTTCGTCCAAAGCCGGATGATTAATCAGGCGTGTTGCATCCTTCTCGGTAGTGATAATCAACCGATGCTCCCCTTTCAGCTCATTGAACCGTTCTTTGATACGCTGCATATCCCGGCTACTGAAATCGTGATGATCATTGAACTCCAATAAATCTATCTGCTTTGCACTGTCTTTCAGCTTTTCGAGGATAGAGATAGGTGAAGCGATACCGGTCATCAGTAATACATTCGTATCCGTTAATGCGGATAATGGAATCTCTTTGTTCACCGAAGCCATCTCTGCATCCGATGACTGGGCTGGAAATACCGGTTGCAAATTAGCATATAGGAACGAAGAAAAGAATAACTGCTGGTAGGGATAAAGGTTCAGACGTTTTGCGATAATATTGTAATCAATGGGCTTGATATCCTGCGGACATTTGGTCACAATGACGATTTGTGCCCGGTTTTTGCCGCCGACAGGCTCACGTAACCTACCTGCGGGAAGTAATGTGTCATCACAAAATAAGCGATGATAATCTGTTAATAGAATGCTCAGTCCCGGCTTGACATAACGGTGCTGGAAAGCATCATCCAGCAGAATGATATCTATTGAAGGCTTTTCCAATGCAAGCAACTCCTCTATGCCATGACAACGTTTTTCATCGACCGCTACTGTGACGGATGGAAACTTCTGATGTATCTGGTAAGGCTCATCACCGATACTTTCTGCTGTACTTTCCGGAATGGCAAGCACATAACCTTTCGTGTGTCGTTTATATCCCCGACTCAATACAGCTACATTATATTGATTACAAAGAAGCTTTATCAGATATTCGGTGTGGGGAGTTTTTCCTGTTCCTCCTACGGCTAGATTACCTACACTGATGACAGGTATATCGAAATTCTTTGATTGGAAAAAATTCCAGTCAAAAAGCTTGTTTCTCACCCTTACCGCCATTCCATAGAGCCAGGAGGCAGGATAAAGCCATTTGTGTATCTTGATAAAGTGATCGTCCATGTTTGCGTTTTATTTAATATTCAGTTCAAACGGAACACGTGCCTGAATCATAGATTGTTCTTTCAGGTTCGTTAGCAGACCGAATTGCCGGTAATATTCGCCTAACTTACTTTTCAGTAATTGTGATTCTACGTAATTAGTCGGCTTCGTATCAAGCAGAGAAGACAATACGTCTTTTTTCTCCGGATAAGACACAATGGTGTATCCTCCGACTCTGGCTTTGGCAACAGCAATATCCAATGCTTTATCGATTCCCCCCAATTCATCTACTAATCCCAGTTCTTTGGCGGCCTCACCTGTCCATACACGACCTTCGGCGATCTTTTCTATTGCCTCTTTGGTTGTATGGCGTCCTTCGGCACACCGGGTTATGAAAGTGTCGTATCCTTCGGCTACCATCATTTGGAGCAATGCTTTTTCACCTTCACTGAACGGACGCATGATATTGCCGAAATCCGCATATTTATTCGTTTTTACTACATCATAGCTTAAACCGATTTTATCGGTCAATTCTTTTACATTGGGAACCATACCGAAGATTCCGATGGAACCGGTCAGCGTTGTTGGCTCTGCTACGATTGTGTCAGCACCACAAGAAATGTAATAGCCTCCTGATGCGGCATAGTCACCCATGGAAACAATTACCGGTTTCTTTGTTTTCAGTTCTTTCACCGCATACCAGATTTGCTCGGAGGCAAAAGCACTGCCACCCGGTGAATTGACGCGGAGAACAACGGCTTTCACATCATCATTATCTTTCAGCTTGCGAAGGTCGCGAATGACTTTGGAGCCGACAATACCCTCTTCTGAAGTTGCAGAGCCCGGATAATCTGTAATTTCACCACTGGCATAATAAACAGCTATAATATTCCCGCTTTTATCTTTCGGCACATTTTTCCTTACGTTTATCATGTCACCCAATCCTAACAAAGAAAGATTGTCGTCTTCGTCTATATCTACCAACCTTTTAAGGTAATCGCGTACATCATTGCGATAAACCAACGTATCGGCCAATCCACATCTGACGCTCTCTTCTGCCGGATAGAACATTAACATACGGTCGGCATAGGCTTTTAATGAATCTACGGGAATATTTCGGGAAGCGGAAACGCCTTCGGTAACCTGGCTCCAGATAGAACTGATAAATGTCGTGACCTGTTCACGGTTAGCCGGACTCATCTCTGTAGCGATGAACGGCTCTACGGCGGATTTGTATGTCCCTACCTTGAATATTTGCATTTCTACTCCAATTTTCTGCAATAAGTCTTTGTAGAACAAAGGGGTGGAGGCAATACCCCGCCATTCAATCATTCCTTTAGGATTTAGCAGAACCTTGTCGGCTGCACTGGAAAGATAATAAAGCCCTTGAGTGTAAGAGTCGGCATAAGCGATGACAAATTTGCCACTTTCCTTGAAGTCGAGCAGTGCATTACGAATCTCTTGTAAAGAAGCGTATGATGTCCCCAACGAATTTGCCTGCAGATAAATCCCTTTGATATCCTCATTTTCTTTAGCTTTCTTGATAGACGAAAGAATGTCGTCCAGCCCATACGTGTTGGAATCGTCGTTGAACAACTGTGATAAAATGCCTAGTGGATCTTCTTGCGTGCGTTCCACCAACGTTCCGTTCAGATCAAGTATCATAACGGAGTTCTTTTTGACTATCGTTTCCGTATCCGAAGCAGCCATGATACCAAACAGCGTTACCATGCCGATTATAAATAATACAATACTTGACAAAATGATACCTGTCACTGTGGCAAGTGTAAATTTCAAGAAATCTTTCATTATACTAATAATTTTTTATCAGCTAGTTATTAAGCTAACAAAGATAAATAATTGAGTTGATATTTATTCAATAAGTCGTGCGAATTTTTGTTTTATCACAATGAATCTGTATAAATTGGGTTTTTATCGTTTGAGATTTAAGTATATTTGTCTGTGTCCGGCCTTCCTAAATAGAAAGAATTCTTTATTTTTGCAACGTAACTTTTAATGCGACATCAACTTTAATATCATATTTACCATGAAAAGAAAAGCCCCCTTTATGGCTATAGCTTTAACAAGCTTGTTTTTGTATTCTTGTACACCAACAGAAAAACAGGAAGTCAAGGATTATACTCAGTATGTTAATACTTTTATTGGTGCCGCTGATAATGGGCATACCTTCCCCGGAGCCTGTTGCCCTTTCGGAATGATACAGACTAGCCCCGTGACGGGAGCAGTCGGTTGGCGGTACTGTTCGGAATATGTTTATGAAGATTCTCTGGCATGGGGATTTACACAGACACATCTGAATGGAACCGGATGTATGGACTTGGGAGACATTCTCGTCATGCCGGTAACGGGTACACGTACTCGTGCATGGAATGCTTATCGTAGCCGCTTCTCTAAAGATAAGGAAGCTGCTACTCCGGGTTATTATACAGTTGAACTTTCCGATCCTCAAGTGAAAGCGGAACTGACCGCTTCTATCCATGCAGCCCTTCACCGTTATACTTATCATAAAGCCGATTCCGCTTCTGTTCTGATAGACTTGCAGCATGGTCCTGCATGGAGGGAAGAACAATATCATTCACAGGTCAACAGTTGTGAAGTAAACTGGGAAGATGCGCAGACACTGACCGGGCACGTCAATAACACAGTATGGGTGGATCAGGATTATTTCTTTATCATGAAATTTAATCGTCCGGTAGTCGATTCGCTTTACCTGCCGATGGGCAAGACTGAAAAAGGAAAACGCATCATTGCGACTTTCGATATGCAACCGGGAGATGAGTTGATGATGAAAGTAGCCCTTTCCACTACCGGTATAGAAGGTGCCAGAAAAAATTTGGAGACGGAAATTCCCGCTTGGGATTTTGAGGGAGTGAAAACTGCCGCTCATGATGAATGGAATAATTATTTGAGTCGTATTGACATAGACGGTACGGATGATGAAAAGACAAATTTCTACACCTGTTTCTATCATGCATTGATTCAGCCTAACCAGATTTCGGATGTAGACGGTATGTATCGCAACGCCGCCGATTCAATAGTAAAAGCGGGAACGGGTGCTTTCTATTCTACCTTCTCTTTGTGGGATACCTATCGTGCTGCCCATCCGTTCTATACATTAGTGATCCCCGAACGTGTAGATGGTTTTGTCAATTCGTTGATCGAACAAGGTGAAGTGCAGGGTTTCTTGCCTATTTGGGGATTATGGGGTAAAGAGAATTTCTGTATGATTGGTAATCACGGTGTATCAGTCATTGCCGAAGCCTATCGTAAAGGATTCCGTGGCTTTGATGCTGAACGTGCTTTTAATATAATAAAGAAGACGCAGACGGTGTCTCATCCGTTGAAATCCAATTGGGAAGTTTATACAAAATATGGCTATTTCCCGACAGACCTGATAAAAGCTGAATCTGTATCTTCTACTTTAGAGTCGGTATATGATGATTATGCAGCTGCCGATATGGCACATCGTATGGGTAAAGAGGAAGATGCGGCATATTTTGCAAAGCGTGCTGATTATTATAAAAATCTGTTCGATTCGCAGACGAAGTTCATGCGTCCGCGTAAGGCTGACGGAACCTGGAAGGCTCCATTTAATCCAAGTGCGTTAGGACATTCTGAAAGTATCGGTGGAGATTATACAGAAGGAAATGCATGGCAATATACTTGGCATGTACAACATGATGTACCGGGATTGATCAGTTTGTTTGGTGGTGAAGTGCCTTTCCTGAATAAGTTAGATTCATTGTTTACCGTTAAGTTGGAGGGCGAAAGTCTGTCAGATGTAACCGGACTGATCGGTCAGTATGCTCATGGTAATGAGCCTAGTCATCATGTAACTTATTTATATGCACTGGCAGGTCGTCCGGAACGTACACAAGAATTGGTTCGTGAAATATTCGATACTCAATACAAGAATAAACCTGATGGACTTTGTGGAAACGATGATTGCGGACAGATGTCTGCCTGGTATATGCTTAGTGCGATGGGATTCTATCCGGTAGATCCGGTAAGTGCGGAATATGTATTCGGTGCCCCACAGTTGCCGAAGATGACCTTGCATCTGGCCGATGGAAAGACTTTCACGATTATTGCGGAGAATTTGTCGAAAGAACATAAATATGTAGATAGTATTACATTGAATGGCGAACCATATACAAAGAAAATGATTTCGCATGAAGATATTGTAAAAGGAGGAACGCTGGTTTATAAGATGAAGTAATCAAAAGAGATAATGTAAAGCTTGCAAAATACATCTCTTTTAAAACGAGTTATTCAAGTTTTAATTAAATAATTTGTTTATTTTATTTTTGCATCATTCTTCTTATAATTTGATAACTACTATAATTAAAACCATGAAAAAACTGAAGATTTTATTATTCTTGTGTGTTGTCGTATGTACGCTTACGGTACAGGCGCAAAAACAATTTACTTTGAACTCTCCGAATGGAAAGCTTCAAACAACGATTACTGTAAGTGACAAGCTGACTTATGACATCCGCTGTAACGGACGGCAGATCCTTGCTCCTTCTCCGATTTCGATGACATTGGATAACGGAGAAGTCTGGGGAGAGAAAGCAAAGTTGTCCGGCACTTCCAGGAAAAAAGTAGATCAGATGATTCCTTCTCCTTTTTATCGTGCCAGTGAATTAAGAGACCACTATAATGAACTGACTCTTCGGTTTAAAAAAGACTGGAATGTAGAGTTCCGTGCGTACAATGATGGTATTGCTTACCGCTTTGTCAGCCGTGCGAAGAAACCTTTCAACGTGGTAGATGAAACGGTAGATTATCATTTTCCATCCGATATGGTAGCTTCTGTACCTTATGTAAAAACAGGAAAGGACGGTGATTATAACTCTCAATATTTCAATTCATTCGAAAATACTTATACTACCGATCCATTATCGAAGCTGAATAAAAAACGTTTGATGTTTTTGCCATTAGTCGTGGATGCCGGTGAAGGCGTTAAGGTTGGTATCACAGAATCCGATTTGGAGAATTATCCCGGCCTTTATTTGTCTGCTGCTGAAGGAGAAAAGCGGTTGACAGGATGTTTTGCTCCATATCCCAAAAAGATGGTGCAGGGCGGACACAATCAACTTCAAATGTTGGTGAAAGAACATGAAGCTTACATTGCCAAAGTAGATAAACCCCGGAATTTCCCGTGGCGTATGAGCATTGTTACCACTTCCGATAAGGATTTGGCTGCAAGCAACTTGAGCTATTTATTGGCTGCCCCTTCCCGTCTGACGGATCTTTCATGGATCAAACCCGGCAAAGTAGCATGGGACTGGTGGAATGCCTGGAATTTGGATGGCGTTGATTTTGTGACCGGAGTAAATAATCTGACTTATAAAGCCTACATTGATTTTGCTTCTGCAAACGGTATTGAATATGTGATACTTGACGAAGGCTGGGCGGTAAATCTGCAAGCGGATTTGATGCAAGTGGTGAAAGAGATTAATCTGAAAGAATTGGTAGATTATGCAGCCTCCAAAAATGTGGGTATCATTCTTTGGGCCGGTTATTATGCTTTCGAGCGTGATATGGAGAACGTTTGCCGTCATTATGCCGACATGGGAGTAAAAGGTTTTAAGGTCGATTTTATGGATCGTGACGATCAGCTTATGACTGCGTTCAATTATCGGGCTGCCGCGATGTGTGCTAAATACAAACTGATCCTCGACTTGCACGGAACGCACAAACCGGCCGGTTTGAATCGCACCTATCCGAATGTGTTGAACTTTGAAGGTGTCAATGGTTTGGAACAGATGAAATGGAGCCCGGCTTCGGTGGATCAGGTGAAGTATGACGTGATGATTCCTTTCACTCGTCAAGTATCCGGTCCGATGGACTACACTCAAGGGGCGATGCGCAATGCTTCGAAAGGTAACTATTACCCTTGCAATTCAGAACCGATGAGTCAGGGAACTCGTAGCCGTCAACTTGCTCTGTATGTTGTATTTGAATCTCCTTTCAATATGTTGTGTGATACGCCGAGCAACTATATGCGCGAACCGGAATCAACAGAATTTATTGCTGATGTTCCGACAGTGTGGGATGAAAGTATCGTGCTTGATGGTAAGATGGGAGAGTATATCGTAACAGCACGCCGAAGTGGAAATGTCTGGTATGTAGGTGGAATCACCAATTGGACGGCACGTGACGTCGAAGTGGATTGCTCTTTCCTGGGTGATAGGACGTATGACGCTACATTGTTTAAAGACGGAGCAAATGCTCACCGGATCGGGCGTGATTATAAATGTGAATCCATACGGATAAAGAATGACGGTAAGTTGAAGATTCATTTGGCACCCGGAGGTGGTTTTGCACTGAAGATCAAATAATAGTTACTTTAGGGTCTATATTCTATCTAAATATTGAACGGATTTGATGAGTCTGAAAATAGGTGGGAGTGCGTCAAAACTTTTATAAACTAAAAATCACCCTCGCTACAGGTAGTTGTAATGAGGATGGTTTTGGCAAGATGTGAGTTCTGTCCCATTTCTATTATCAATTAACTTCCTATTGTTTACAGCTTTCCTGTGTATCATTCACCTTATATCTTATTGTTTTCCCTTACTCATAGCCATTCCTTCCTGTTACTATCTGCGTTGTTGCACCAGAGTGAACAGATCGTAGCACTCTAGTGAACGGTTCTTTCCACTCCAGTGAACAGACTTGTTCACCGGAGTGCTACAGGGCAGACGCATTATATTTTTTACTATATTCTCCTTTGTTATTCCTTTGTTATATTATTGTTTATTAGTATATTACCATTTGTTTATGTCGATTGTTTTTCTTATCTTTATAAGATATATTAAAACATAAAC
>OHJF01000452.1_pt1 | contig 23419 bp, 30 predicted proteins | sample 1568521 | NCBI WGS metagenome assembly OHJF01 (sample SAMEA3879570, study PRJEB24766) | human gut metagenome | biome: human-associated habitat; feature: feces | place: USA | collected 1985/1987 | reverse complement strand
CTTTATATGTGACATATATACGATCTATATCATTGCCATATATGCTTATTTCAATGTCTGAATCAATTTTTAAATTTTTTCTGCTGTATCATGCGAAATCAAATATATTGATCCATTACCAGACATTGCATTATTACATTCCTCGCTTCTAAAAGCTTTATAAAAAATTCCATCTGCATATCCAAAGAAAAACACTTCATCATTCAGCACTCCTTTATATTCATCTTTTTCAATGTATGTATGTTCATTTCCAACAGTTGTTACATCATATCTTTTTGACCAGATGCCATTAGGCACTCTTATAGTAAAATCATGAGCCATTCTAGTCACCTCTATTTTGAGAATTGACTTCAATCCATGAATTAATATATTCAGAAATTTCTTTTGCAGTAATTTCATCCACTCCTGCATCGATTAATTTAATTCGATTATAATAACTACTGTCACTGTTAGCAGATGCTTCACAACAAATATTCCAGTCTGGTATTGCTATAAAACCGCCGTTTATGTGATGCCCAAAAATTATTAAATAGCTGTTCTCATTTATTTCTACATTATGTTCAAAATAAATCTTAGTATTTTTCGTAAAATTATGTTCTAATTTTGTTATCATTTTTTATTTCACTCCTTAATATTAGCCATCTGCACTGGAAAGAAACGGTTTTCTTGAAGATATTTCAAGTAATCACTCATTTTTACTTCACCTCGCCTTTTTCTTAGTGCGTTTTTCATATAAATTAAATTTCATCTTCTAAGTAATTATTATCTAGCGAAATATACCAATATATAACTCCAGCAGTCATTAATAACCACACAATAATAAATGACAGCTTATTAGTTTTTGTACTGGATTTTATGTTTTCTACTACTTGTTCTGGTGTCTTTTTATAAAATAAAGTGTAATCTTTAAATAATTCTTTGTCTCTTGTGTTCGTAAATACAGTTGCTTTAAAATTCAATGGTATATATTCATAGTAATATCTTACATCGCTAGTTTCATATACATATTTAGTTTCTATTTTTTCATATTTTTGATTATATATTTTCTTAGATAACTTTAAATTTTTATTTGGTACTTGATTTAATAGTTTTTTACCATCAAAACTATATCCAATGAAATTAATGTTTTTCGCATATTTTTTATCGCTGTCAACACAATCCCATGTCCAATACATTTCAGGTCTACACACCATATTTTTACCACTACCACTGCAAACCGTTCTAGTATGCATTGTATATCTCTCTTTAACTCTTTTAATAAATGCATATTCACCATTAATTTCATCAAATTTAACAGCATCTTTGTCACCGGTTTTAAACGTAGAAGAAATTAAAACATTTCCAAATTTTGTATTAACAAGATAATCAAGTTTTTCTTTATTGTCCTCTATGATTTGTGCAGTTTCATATTTTTTAATCTCACTTTTATCATCAATATACTCATATATTAAATAACCAATTCCACTTAGTACGAAAAATATAGCAATACTTACTAATATTTCTCTTAATGTAATTTCCATATATAAATTACTATAGACTGTTCTTTTCATACAAAACACCTATTCAAATAAATTGTCCGGTGAATCAATAGCATTATTTTCATACTTAGTAAATTCAAAGTCTTTACTTTCATATCCCATAATGTCAAGAATTACATTAGTAGGAAATGATTTGATTTTTTTATTGTAATCTTTGACATCAGCATTATAAACTCTTCTATAGCTTGCTATATCATTTTCAGTTGTAGCAAGTTCAAATTGAAGGTTTTTATATAGATCACTAGACTTTAAATCTGGATATTTTTCAACAACTAAACTCAATGTTTTTGCTGCTCCTTCTACATCCCCATTATCGGATTGACTTCTAGCCTTTGTGATTTCTTCTAAAGTTTCTTTTTCAAATTTTTTATAATCTTGAACAGAATCAACATAATTTGGAATTAGATCCATTCGTCTTTTTTGACTTACTTCAATATTTCCAGACGATTCATTAATTTCTTCTTCCAGTCTTACAACTGAATTATAATTTGATACAAATATCATTGAAATTAATAATACAAACGCTAACACAATTCCTAATATAATTAAATTTAATTTATTCTTTTGTAATTTTTCCATCTTTGTTTCACTCCTTAGTTTTCCAATAACTTCTTGTTTTCATATATATTTCCAACAACTTCAATACTATTGCTATAATATTGTCCGTTTTTTCTCTTGGCTAAATAACCACTTAACAAACGATTATAGTCGCTTTTATTTACTTTATTTAAGATCCATCCACCTAAATGCCAAGAAACAATATATTTTTCATCAAACAGATAAACTATATCCCCCTCATATACCTCTTTATTATTTTTATCTTTTAATCCGGTATACTGTAATAATTTAATATTGCAATAATCAGCAAAGATAGTGTAAAACCTATCACCTTGATCTTTTAAACATATATAACTTATTTCTCCTCCATGCCAACAAATGTCACTAACCTCAAAAATTCTCCTATCTATTAATTCAATTTCTTGGATATCATAATGTTTTTGCCCAGCTTTCACTTCAATGAAAACTTTAAACTTTATTTTTCTACTCATCTTGAACCACCTTATAATTAGCTTAAATTTCAATAAATTTTATTATCATTCCAATCCTCCTAACATCAATCATCAATATTGAAGAAACATTTTTTGATAATTCCGGACAATTGTCCGGAATTACAAGAATGTAATCAGCTCATCAACTACAGCCTGATAATCATTAGCTACATTACTTCTACTGTTAGAAAGTAAAATTTCTTTCTTCAATGATGACTCAGTTACTGGTTTTGCTTGATAGCGTATGATATTTCTAAAACACCTATCTTTAAATAGATACTGTAAAACTTCGACACACTTCTTATCAACAGAATTACGATTTACCATTGTTAGTAATATTTTAAAATCATACTCAATATATCCCATTTCTAACCACTCAAATAATGTATTGATGGTTTTATCTAAACCCTCAAGACCGCCCTGTTCTATTTTGGTAGGAATAAGTATTAAATCTCCATCTTCGTAACAGGCATTAATACTATTAAATGTCAACGCATTAGTAAAAGGACTATTATCAATGATTACAACATCAAATTTATCTTTAATAATATCAAGAGCCATTTTTAGCCTTGCCTCTGAACGTCTCATCGCTATTTTTAGTTTCATATCAGTATCAGTTAATCTATGAGAACTTGGAATGATAAACATATTACGATAAGTCTCATCATTTAAATGTGCTTCAATATTAACAATAGCGTTTTCTACAATTTCTGGATTATCTAAAACATCCGATATATCATCTTGAAACGGACATTTTCTTAAATAAGTACTTAATACATTTCTAGCATCTAAAAGATCTCGTTGTGAATTATCAAATTCATTCATTAATCCATCTAGAATATTTAAAGTCAATGCTTTATTTTGTTTTAACAGAACACTAGTAGTGTTTGCCTGCGGATCTAAGTCAACAACTAATACTTTTAATCCTTTTTGTGCCAGACCATAGCACAGATTAATTACTGTGGTAGTTTTACCAACTCCTCCTTTTTCATTAATAACACTTATTCTTTTCATATTGATCCTCCTAATATTTATATTACAGGTTTCCCCTGCCTCACCTTCTATAAGAACGCAGTTTTTGTGCAATACAAGGTGGAGACTTGTACTACCTTGTATTGCACAAAAACACTGCGTTAGTTCTCTCATAAAAGTTTGCTGGGCTGGAAGCTCAGCAAACCGAAAAAATGGCTGACCTGTTAATGATACAGCCATTTTTTCAAAAATTTTAAGTTTCTCAAAAAGGTATAACTTTTTTTCATGTATACCTTTTTGTCATTATTAAAAAACCTTATATAGTAAAAAAATTACTCATTTAAATTCAGTTCATATAAAGTACATAGTTTCCATTAATTCCTTTAACGATATTGAATATATATCAATATTAAAACTATTGATCCATTCTTTATAACATGCAAAAGCATCATAAGGGTTAATTATTTTTTTGATACCTTTTTGATATTCAACTATTAAATCAACATTTGTCTCATTTAACTCTGACTCATCAAGATAATTTTCAATATCTATTGATATCTGTTCTACGTTAAATTCCTGTTCGTAATAAGTTCTATCCATTTTTGTATTTGTTCTAAATACTATGTTTAATAAGCAATAGACACTGGCGCATAAATAATAATTATCCATAGACATTGTTATAAACGATGTTAAATCAGTTTCAAACCTCTCCTTGTTCTTCTTTTTTAAACTTCCATTATTATACTGCTGCAGCCTCAGTTTTCGATTTAATGTTTTAATTTCATCTTCTAATGTAGCAATTTTGACTTTATATTCTTCTGTTTTGATGTTGTTTTTTTTATTTCTCTTTCTTAACCCTTGCCAGAATCCTAAAATCAATGAAATAATTATTAGTATAAACTCTTCCATAGTCAATTTTCTCCTTTTAAAAAATAAAAAAAAGAGTATTTTCTTGCCTCTTTCAATCAAATTGATACTCTTCTTTTGATAATACCTTATTTTAACAATTCCATAATCCCTAAAATTCTTAGTTTCAAAATCAAATTGAAATTCCGGACAGTTGTCCGGAATTATCGTTCTAAATCATGATTTACATTATCAGCAGACTCATATTCCCTGGAAGCTCTGTCCTGAGCTGTTTTCATACGTTCTGCAATATTCGCTGTTTTACTTTGCTCAATTTTTTCAGCTGATTTTTCATCGTTCTTTAACTTCATATCCCCTTCAATAATACTGCTATAGTTGTCAATCAGTCCTAAATCATCAAATATTTCAAGCAGATTTTCTGCCAGCATATCTTTATCCAATAATGAATCATCCTGAGTCTTTATCAAATAATCAAACTGCTCTAACCCCTTATATTGAAACGAATCCCGCAGCTGTTCAATTAAAAGTTCTGGAATCTGTTCTTTATAATTTTTCATAATGAATACTATATCATAAAGATCTCTTATTTTATCTCTACTGTTATAAGCATTAATTTTCATACCCATTATTTTATCAATAGGATATACATCAATTCCATTAATGTTCATATAACGTTCTTTCGTCAGATTTTTATTTCTATATGAAATCTCAACTTTTATTTTTTCATTTTCTAAAAATTCTATCATAAATCTTTTAACAGTATCAGTATCTTTTTTTATATTAAAGTTATATTTTTTTATAGTACAGTATTCCTTGATTAATTTACCTATGTTTTTGTTAGTACTGTCTAAATCAATATCCTCACTAAATCTATCCAGTTTATAACAGAACATCAAGGATGTACCTCCTTTTAATATAGTTGTATGCTTGTCATATTTGTTAATGAACAATAATAAATCTTTCATAACATTTTTTTGTATATCTAAATGTCTATCCATTTTGTCCCTCCAAAAACTTTATCCATTCTAGTTTGTATTCTCTTTTCATAAATTCATTTATATGATACCAGTTACCAGTATCTCTTAGTTTTAGAACCTGATTAAATATCTGATCAGTATACTGCTCATTACAAATATATTCTTCCTTCATTCCCTGAGCATAACCATAATTGCCTGATACAAGCATATCCAGTAGCGCTCTAATATGATTAGCTACATTATATCTTTTAGATGAATCAAGATATCTTATACTGCGATTGCTTTCAATTCCGTAATCACCAAAAACTGTATTCACGGATTCCCTTATATCGGGATTGTTCCAGTTAATTGATTTTGAGTGCCAGTCACCACATGTATCCAATTGGCAAGACAAGTTCAATGCATGTATACCTGTTAAATATTCCATAATAACATGACCCTGTATATTATAACTGACTCATTTAACTGCCCATATACAATATACTATTCCCAGTATATTGTAATTGACTTATTTTATTGTCAATTATGTATACCTTTTCCTTTCATAAAATTTCATTTAGAATAGAATTCTGAATGTGTAAGAATGAATTTATATATATCCTCAAGATAAATTATAACACAATTCCGGAAAAATAACTTCGGACATATGTCCTGAATAATTTCTTAGTTTTAGTATTTTATCCATATTTAATAAAATTATTCTTTACTTCGTACGATTTAAAATTTATCTACCTGAACTTATCTTTATCTTTTTCAGCGTTTTTGATTTTATTTGTTATATCAGAATACTGATGCTTTAATTTGAAAGCTTCCTTTTTTAAATGAGAAAGATCATCGTCTATCAGCTTTGAAACCTCAGCGTCTGTCATTTCAAGAATTCCCTCCATTCTTTGAATTTGAATTTCTTCAAAGGATAATTCAATTTCTCTTATACGAGAATTGCATTTTACCAACTCTCTATGAATATCTCTTTTCAATTTTTTCATTTCGTCTAATGAACCTACATTCTCAAATGACTCTTTCCGTTTAGCAATCATATCTAATTTTTCTTGAATATCTTTAGTTTTATAAAAGTAATATTTTTCTTTTTTATTCATTCTGTAAAGTGGACTTTGATTAAAAGCAGTTTTAATTTCTGCATTATCATAAAAAGTATTACGAATGTCTTTTTGCTTATTGGAATCGAGCTTATCATTTTTAATTACATCTTCAATTGCAAGGTCAGTAACATAACAGCCGTTATTTTTTATTCGACTAAGAATGCCTTCTAATGAATAATCTAATGATTCATTTTCCGGATTTATAATTTTCTTACATCTTCTAAACCTGCTCCGATAGGGAGGCTTTATGCGCAGCCCCTGTCTGCCCTTAGATTCCTTATCCATATTTTCCCATACCGATGCAATATTAATTCCACCTCTATCATATTCCACAACCTTATCACCATTTGAATTGTAAATATTATATGTCTTGGTGAAATCAACCTGGCATTCCAGCATGTCTCCTCTATCATTCCATTTTGTGTTTTCTCGATTAATCAACATCCATTCATTTGAATAAGGAATACGTACAAAATAATATTCACCATTACTAAGTTCAGTATTTATCATTTTAACATTTACATTAAATCTGTAATTCTTATATCTGTCAATTAGATCATTACTATCTCCCTTAACAGTTGAGCCGTCTTCAACTTCGAATCCTATTTTATTTAAATACAATTTAAAATCATCATAGTCTTTAACACGCGGTACCACATAATCAATTGCTTTTCTAATAACCTCCATATCTGTATCACCCTTTGATCTGTTTTGAAACTTCCACCAGCTACTGGACTGTACTTTCTCAGACGGCGGTAAAATTTCTAAACCATACTTTTCGCATATTTGATCATTAATTTTTCTAAATTCTTTTAGTTCTTTTTTATAATATATACTCCATCCTTTTTTTGTTTCACGATTAACTGGATTAACAATAATATGGGCATGTGTGTGATTGGTATTTTTATGAACTGCAATTACATAATCATGTTTTCCTTTAGTACATCCTTCAATCCATTCGTTTGCTAATTCATATATCTGCTCAGGTTTTAAATCCGGATCATCAAAAGACTGGATAAAATGGTATCCAACAGTATCGCCACGATAACCTTCCTCTTTCCATTTATTCTTCCAATACATTCCTACGTACTCGGGTACTACTCCATAATTTGTACCAATCAGCCAGGGTTCAGTTTTCTCATCATTAATGATGTAGTCAATTGCTTTACTTACATCTCCTCTTAAACTGTGTACTTTAGTTATAACACTCATTGGCATCTGCTCCTTTCAAAAAATACGGACAACTGTCCTTACTTAATCATCAATAGTTATTTTTTTTAACTGTTTAATACTGTTATCTTTAAAATACTGTTCACAGGTCAATTGCAATGCCTTTAAAGAATTATAATAATTGTTTAAGGTTTCCATCATCTGATCCGCATCAATCTCTTCTCCTTTGATAACCGCTGTGTTAATTCCTCTGGTAATCTGATTAATGTTTGTACCTATTTTTGACAGCTGATACAAAATGTCATCTATAGAATTGAAATCTATCTTATAACATACACCGTACTTAACTAGTCTTCTGATCAGTTCAGAATTGGATAAATCCATAGCTGATGCCTTTCTCTTCAGTTTCTCAAGATCATATGCAGATAATCTTATTTCTAATCTTTGATCTTTTGTATTTTTCTTTGAGTTATGAGTTTCCATTGTGTCCTCCTAAAATTAAGTAAAGGGTATGGGATATAATCCCATCAGGCATTTCAATTTTAAAATTGAAATACAGGTGATTTTTTCGGTCAGAAAAAATGTACGTACATAAAGTGCGATTTTCGAACTTTATTTTGTACGTACAAACCTCTAGCCTGCTACTCTATAAAAGCGATAGAATACCGCATTTATAGAGAAGAAAAATTTTCTACAAAAAAATCAGTTTTTTTTTAAAACTGATTCCAATTAGAAAGATTTTTTTGTTGGCGTTGACAGTGACTAACGCTAAAAGTCGATAAATGTTTTAAAATTTATACAACACTTAATCAGAAGACGATTCATCATTTGGAATATCCTTTTGGGGATTAATAGTATCTTTAACTTTCTTATCAAGTACAATATACTTACCTTCAAGAATCTTTAATTTTTTTATACTGCTATTAATTTGTTTATTTTCTTTAGTTAAAAATGCTATCTCTTTCTTACATTTCTCTATAATTTTTAGATTTTTTTCTTTATTCTTTTCAAGCCCATCAATAGTTTTAATCAACTCGTTATTCATTTATATTCCTCCTTTCAATGATTCCTATTTTAATTATAAATCAGTTAAAACAAAAAAAACACGACAAAAAAAATACGGTTTTTTTAAATTTTAAAAAATTAACAGGATAATTTTGTTCTATTACCCCGTTAGATATATTCACCAACATATGAAATTTTATTATTGCTTATATGATATACTGTCTTGTCAACTGTATCTATATAAATATTTTTATCATAGTAATTATATTCACTAATACCATCTTTTAAATATATTGTTACACCATACGGTATAGTTTCTAAATAATCTATCATCAATTCATATTCTTCTTCATCAACAATAGTTCCATTTATTTCATAATCACTTGTTAAAATATTTTCAATCTTCTCCTTATATATAGGTTTATTTTTTATACTAAAAGTATCTAAATAACTCTCATTACTGTATAGATAACCGTTATCTTTTATCCAGTTCCCTAGAATTTCAAACTTTCCACTTTTATCCAAAAAGACAAGTCTGCTTCCGTAAATCAACCTTTCTATTATACTCATTAATCTTGAATTGTGATAAAATTTGTTATCTAATAAAAACATTTCATATAAATCATTCGTAATAAATAATTGAGTATCGTTCAATTGTTTATCAGTTTCATTATAATTATGAATAATGCCATTATGTGCAACAGCTAAATTTGTTTCACAATTTACTAATCTTAATTTGTTGGTATCTGATGATACAGGATAAGGATGACAGTTGCCTTTATCAATATTTCCACTAGTTGAAATTCTAAAATGAAATACCATTGTAGTGTCCAAGATATTAATTTCATTTTTTATAGAAGACATTCTTTTTAAAAAATCGTATAACGTCATGAAGCCTTTATCTATAATGACTTTATTATTAATATGATACATAAAGCCTGCTCCATGATAATTATGTTTCCAGCAGTTTTCAAAAATCTCATTTGACGGTAATTCTCTACCTTTCGGTTTTACAATTATAATACACATAAATTTCCTCCTTGAGCAGTTTTATTTTAATTATCCCTGCCTCATTTTCTATGAGAAGTCAATAACGGTGCAATGCAAGGTGGAGACTTGTACTACCTTGCATTGCACTGTTATTGAGTTAGTTAATTCCTAAAAGCATACTTAATATGAAATTAAGTATGCTTTAAAAAAATATAAATATTTTAAAAACTCAACCAGTTCGGTTAAATAAAATAAAAACTGACTGGTTGAGTATGTGATATAAACAAAAATTACCTTACAAAATTATTTAAAAAGAATATTACTTTAACCTCATTTGAAATTTATACAATTATCATTTCTTAATACTGATAAAAAAATGAACGATTATTGCATCGTCCATGTTACCACCAGGAAGTATATTCAACTGCCTCTTCATCAAAATCTATTTCTTTTAAAACACTAGATATTATGCAAATCGTATCTTCAATGTCTAATAAATAATTTTTATCATATTCATAACTTCCAAAAAAGAATCCTTCACAAGCTGGTAATAATTTTTTTGGTATATCTGCGTTTTTAATCATTCCCTTATCATTAAGAATGCACGTTTCTTTTATATCCTTGCATATTTTTAAAAGTCTCTCTAATTCTTCTTTACTTATCTCATAGATTCTCTGGTCATCGATACCATCTTGAATATTATCCACAAACCACTTATGAATTTGATTTGCCTTACGCCAATACCCTATATGTTGAGCATAATAAGGAGATAAGTACCTCTCTAAAGTATTTATATCGTTAATATTCATTTCAATTTTACCAGCTATTTTATTAATATCATTAAATACCGTTTTATTATTCTTAACAATTTCTTCTTCCTTTATCCCCCTTTTTTTACACGTAACATACCACATTAAGCAGTCAATCTCTTTTCTTGATAAAATACTGTGTTTCTTTTGTTTAAGTAAATACATATCTAATCCCATAATTTTCCTCCTTGAGCAGTTTTTATTTTATTTATCCCTGCCTCACCTTCTATAAGAACCGCTTGCTAAGGAATGAATAATCAAGGTGGAGACTTGTACTACCTTGATTATTCATTTGCAAGTGGTATAGAAGAAAAAAGAAAGAGCAGCTTGAAATCAAGCTGCTGAACCCTATTATCACAATCAAAAATACTTTTATTCCATAATACAATATTAGCATTTTTATTTGATACATAAAATTCACCACTTTTTTTCTCATTTTTTAGAAAAAAAGTCGAACTATTTTTTGACTGATACCAAACAGTCTGCAATAATTAAAATCTCTAGTATTTATATACTGATTTGATATTTGCTTTTCTAACAATATAAAATGATTTAAACAATGCATATATTGCTAATATTTATATTACTTTTTTAAATTAGATAGGGGGGCTTGACCTCCCTATCTAAACCTAGTTCATTTCAAAAATTATATTTTCATTATTTTTTAAATCACTATATAATTTTTGAATATCTTTATCTATTACTGTTTTCAATGAATTATCCTCAATACTATCATACAACTTTGATAAAGCATTAATTTCATTTGCAGTATCTTTAATTTTCAATTCACATATTAGTAATGCTTTTATAAAATATTTACGACTTTCTTTTGACATTGAATTCATCATATCAACATAAGGCTTTAATAAACACATTTCTATATTAATATCTTGACTTGCTAGTTCAATAATATCTTTTTCCAATAGGTCTTTGTAATGCTTTGCAGGCACTTTTGTTTCATTATATGAATATGTCATATCGGAAATACTTTGTGCCATTTTAGATACGGGTTGCTTTGTAAAATCATCATACAATTTTCTACTCATAATACTTTCCTCTCTTTCTAATTTCCATTAAAAAATAATTATTTCAATTTTTCTTTTTTCGTAAACAAATTTGCTCTCGCCTCGCTTTCTATGGACTGTTCATTAATTTTTTACCCACCTAATGAATGGTTAGACCTGCCATACTTCTATATGATCCGCTTGCCAAAGAATGAATAATCAAGGTGGAGACTTGTACTACCTTGATTATTCATTTGCAAGTGGTATAGAAGAAAAAAAAGGAAGAGCAGCTTGGTTTCAAGCTGCTGAACCTTATAAGCAAATGAAAAAATAAATATAAAAATCGTCTTTTTATATAGACAATCTTTATATTTAATATCTTATTGATGTAACTTCGTTAAATACTCCTATAACTATTTCTTGCTTGTTTTTTGGTAAGTCCTCATAATTTAATACTAAGGAATCTAAAGTCGTTTCATATTCGCAAGTAATACATGCCTCATAATTATATAAAGCCTGTTTTATCGCTTCTTTAAAATTATCAATATTTTCCATGGCTTCTTTATATGATCTTTCTAATTTGCTAATTAATGGTTTCGCCCTATTATGATAACTGTTATCCTTAAAGTAAGCAAAAGCAATATTACTATAAGCAATATATTCGCCGCTTTCGTATTTTTCCTTGTCTTTACCTTTATATTTTCCGTTAGTACAGAAAGCTGTCAAATAGTCATATTCTGTGGCATATAGTTTCTAATAAATTCAATTTTTTTCTCATATTCTTCATGATCTTTTACTGCTGTTAGTTCTTCATCTATAAACAGCTTATTATTTAGTAAACTTATATATTTATCCTTTAACTGTTCATGAGTTGGTCCATTGTATCTATAATGCACTTCATATAAGTTTGCAAAATAAATATGATGCTCATCTTTAAAAACTAATACAGAGTAACCAAAATACTCACCTAAATCGACCAGATAAATATCAAATCCTTTTACATTTAGTTTTTCTAAAGCAATAGCTTTTACTTCTTCAATAGATAATGCTTCAATATCATTAATGTTTAAATTTTTAATACTTAGTTTTCCCATAAATAATGTGCCAGTTAATTCCTAAAAAATTTGCTTAGCTAGAAGCAAGCAAATTAAAAATATTTTTAATATCGATAGCAAACATACCACAAACAGTTAAAGTATATGGATGCCTGTGTATTTGTTCTAAACTAAAATAATCATATTCTGAAAATAGCCGGTCGTTTGTCCGGCTATTTTCCAATAAACGCTTCATTTACTGCTCTGAATTCAGTGTCTAATGTTAATGCTACTTTCTTTTTAACATCATCAATAACAATTCGTTTATTTTGTATACGATTATTTTCAATATAGTCTTTAATTATTTCTAGATTTTTTTCACTCTCTTTCCACTCTATAATTTTTTTAAATGATATTAAACCGGTATAATTTCTAGCAATATCAACTAAATGATATATAAGAAGAATTCTTGTGTGAAAAGATTCCCAAAGAAGAGTTCCTCTACATAATCTGATTTCAACTGTATTGTTATTAGTTGTATTCACAACTTTATATCTTTCATGATGTGAACCACCACTTTTTTTCTTTTTCTTAACCTGTCTTTTTATATTTATAATGTTGTTATCATCAGTTTCAAATCTACACCAGCTCATTTGGCTTTGTCTTCTTCCGCTAATTTTAATAAATTCTTCCCTATAAGTCTCTAAAATTAAACATATGTTTTCTATTGTTTTATCAACTCTTATCTTCTCTATTTTCTTTGTTTTTGTTTCACCAATTTCATTAATATACCTTTGATAAATTTCATTAGTAAACCCAAAAGCACTCCTAGAAAAATGAATATGTAAACCACACTTTCCACCTTTTGTTGATACGTAACCAAACTCTTCACAGATTGAAAACAGTTTTTTAAATTTATTAATATTTGCGTGATAATATTTTAAAGACATAGGCTGAGAAATAATTTCTATCCCATAGCCAATTGAACCGTCACGTTCATAGACAAACAAATTGCCAAACTCTCTTTTTAATCGTTCAGCTAACTGTTCTGGTGTATGATTTTGAGATTCATAGGTGTAGTGTGAAATATCTGCATCCTGAGTAACTTCTAATTCAAAACCAAAACAGATGACATTATTTTTAATACTTTCCTCTTCGTCTATAACCATTTTAATCCAATTTGTGTAACTATGATAATTTAACAATGCTGCCATTTTATAATCCTCTTTTCTTTTTATATTTTGAAGCTTTTTTCTGCCTCAATTTCTATAAGAACGAGGTGTTTGTGCATGGCAAGGTGGAGACTCGTACTACCTTGCCATGCATAGCAAATACTGAGTTAGTTTTCCATAAAAAGTTGCAGTGCTGAAGCACTGTAAACTTTAATAAGAAAATATCTTCAAAAATAAAACCGGATTAATTACTTTGTAATGAATCCGGTTTATTTTTAATCCTCGCATAAAATACCTTACTATAAGAAAGTCAGACAAAGTTCTGACTATTAATTATTTAAAAAATATACTATTCTTTATCCTTATTTTTTAAATATTACAATAGTAAAATTCTAAACTTGCGGTTTGATTAGCTAAAGCAGCATATATTTTTCATATCATATCCCGAAGTACGTAGATTTTTAAGCGACTTATTGATGATCTCTAATTTTTTTACACTTGTAATTAAAGGTAACTATAATAGAAGTAATAATATCAACCTTATCAAAGGTTGATATTATCCAAATCAATGATGAATGTTCTTAATAGCGAACTATCAATTCCTACTTCTTCCATGATACGAATTGTTTTTTCTAATGCTTTTTTATTCCGTTTAAGTGCTTTTTCGACATCTTTTACAGTTAATTCTCTTACGTCTCTTTGAGCAGTTGAACTGTTTATATTTCCACCTTTAATTCTGTCAATTTGTCTACCACTAACACCAATTTTAGAACCTATCCATTCCCGCTTTTCACCAGTAGGTCTTCTACCATTATTTACTAATTTTTGATATATTTCTTCATACATTTCAATTTCTTTTTTTATAGTTTCCGTATCTTTATGCCTTTGTAAATTATCATGTAGAAGCATTTCGATTTCGTCAATATTATCACTTGGTTTATCAACTATGGTTACGTTGAACGAACCATCATGCTCACCCAATTCTACTAAATTAATAATTGCACGATAGCGCGACTCTCCACCTATCAAGGTGTATTTTCTACCATCATTTAAAGTATCATCTTCGTATACAGTAGCATTTTCAAGTTGTCCATACTTTTTAATTGACAACGAAAGCGAAGATATCATTTCTGGTTCAAATGTATAACAGTTTCTTTCATTTGGTCGCACATCTTCAACATTAATAGTTACATTTCGTTTTCTACCACTACTCATACTTGATAACAAACTCATTTTTATAGTCCTCTTTTCTTTTATATTTTGAGGCTTCTTACCTGCCTCACCTTCTATAAGAACTCGGTATTTGTGTGATGCAAGGTGGAGACTTGTACTACCTTGCATCACACAAATACCGAGTTAGTTGATTCCTAAAAGTTTGCTTAGCTGGAAGCAAAGCAAACCCTACTAAAATAACAATCTTGACAGCTAATTAAACTTGAAACTATGTTTGTCAAGGTTGGGTATCTTTCGTTTATTCAAATTTTTATTTAAAATTACTGTTCAATTGTTTTATTGTTTTTTCAATGTAACTGATTTAATCATTTTCTAGAAAAATCATTTTGCTTACTGACACAAAGTAAATATTTACCCGACATAATAATTAATATTGTCAGATTCATAGCTGGTCCCCTATTGTTATCTATGCTGCCATTGAGATAACAAATAGGGTGTCAAATACATTATGACAACCATTACAAAAAAGTTGACTTTTAAAAAATTATAAATTTTAATTTGCTTTGAATATGTAACAGTCACATCAGTATTTATTGTAAAAGATTTGTATATTAGATACATACTTAAAACACAAAATATCATTATTCCTACAACAAAAACGACCAGATATAGCTTATATATTTCAAATATCATTCCATGCATAATAGATCTATCCCTTCTCAATATTCACATAATTCAGCAAATTCATCTATGGCCAATATAAAACTATTTATTATTTAGATCATTAATACGCGCTTGCCAAAAAACACTTATAATAAATAATTAATTTTTATCGTTCCATTCATTAAGCACATGTTTGAGTTCTCCATATGACATACTATCATACTCACAAGACCTACAAACAATTTTATACGGTTTACCGGATTTAAATGCAAGTCCCTCCCTACCAACAAGAACTGGAACATTATTACAGTATTTACATTTTTTTAATTCATACCAAGGACGTCTTGCAATTCCTTTACCGGCACGACCAATTATTATTTTTGTATCATTTGTTTTTACTCTTCGATTTATTACAGTTTCAAATAATTTATCAATATAATAATGATATTTTTTCATTTTCAAACCTCCTCTGCAATAATTTTCTTCATATCCGAAACATTTATATATTTCTTTTCTTCTCTATCGTATATACCCCATTTTTCTAATGGTACCCCCTGCCCTTTAGCGTTTTCTAAAGTCCAGCCCTCATTCATGATCTGATTGAAAGTAAGCCATCTTGGATCTTCATATCTTCTCTCATCATATTTATAATTTAATAATAGTTGATTAATACCACGGTAAAAAGTGTTTGTTATGGGATTATGCTGAGAATCACCATTACCCCATCCTTTTCTCCAGGGAATCTGTTCCTGTTCAAGTGACTCTATGTAGCCCTCTATCAGCATTTGCCTTGTTTTAGACATTTCATTATTCATTAGTAACACCTACCTCTTTTAACGAAAAAAATTGTTCACTATCAATATCCTCATCATTAATTTCAATATCATCCTCAATCATCTCTAACACTTCAAATAGTTTAGAATTATTTTCACACATAAAAATATCTCCTTTCAAATTTGTGCAATAAAAAAAGTTATGTATAATTATCTACATAACTTTTACAGCAATATTCCCTAAGCTGTGTACAAATATTTATTTTTCAGGGGCTGGTAAATTTACCAAGATTCCTATGAGTAACAGAATTTAAATTCTTATTACACTTATCCCAAGTATGACATAATTATAACACTTTTAGTACAAATTTCAACACTGTTTTAGTACAACTTTATAGGCTAAGCAGACATTTTAATGTTGGATATTCCTAAAATCGGCTTAAATACGTGATTTTTTTTGTTAAAATCATAAGAAAAAAATTCATATATTTAGGAAATTAGTAATCAAAGGCCAAAAATTGATAAAAATCGTGTATAACCCTACACGAAAAAAAGCCTTTTATGCCGTTTTTTGTGTAGGGTTATACACAGTAAAACTTGACAAGATTTTACATTCTGTAAAATAACCATGATTTTTTACAAAAATACACTTATAAAAATGTATCTGTTCCTTTATCAAACTATTATAATTAAAATTTATAATGATAAAATCTCCAGAAGAATTCCATTTACCGTTCTTTTTTATAATAACTTCTGGATATTCAAATTCATTATCATCCATAAACTCATCAAGCTGATTCTGATTACTAACTCCTGTTATTAATTTATCGTTTAGATCATAAATCTCGATTATCCTTTTCTTCCAAAAAATAATTTTTATACCAGCAGTACGGTATTTATGATATTGGAAAAGCATTTTTACATAAGATATTTCCTTTTAAACACTCTAAATTTTTCCATAAAAGAATTGAATTCATCATTAGAAATCTGTTCGTCTTTTTCGATTTTTTCAATAATCGGTCTGCACTCTTCCATCATTAGTTTTGTATGAGCAACCGCCTTGTCATTTCCTCTACTTAATTTTATAAGATAATCATACAGTTTGTCATATAAATCATCATTCATAAACTGACTAAAATACTGACAGTTTTTCACGTCTATAATATTAATTAAGTTTCTTGCTATAATTTCTCTGTCTCTCACAATAATCACCGTTTAATATTATCGCATATATTTTAATAATATCAACAGCTCTTTGATCATTGGCCATACTGTTTTTTTAATTAATTATATATTTCACTCACGCTTTATGTCCCCCGATAGTGTTGTTTCTGTCTTTGCCAGTTGCTCCCTCTACTAAATTCATACCTTTTAATACAGCATTTTTCCCATATTTCTGCTTCAGTTTCAAAGTTGCCTCCTGAAGTCTTTTTTCCTTTTCTAAATCTTTTTCAAGCTTTACTTCTTCTTTTTTTAACCGCTCGTAATCAGTAAACAGATCCATTTGCTGTATTGTCGGTTTTGTTTTAATACTTCTTTCATCAGTAATATGATTTGCAGACAATGCAAAACGTCTTATTGTTAATTTTTTATTAACACTGCTGTCATACCAGTTCAAAACTTTTTGTGTAATCAGCTTTGCTGATGAAATATATCTGCCTATATTGACAGTGCCATGAGCATGTTTTGGAATCTTTCGTCCATATCTGTCATCCTTTATTTCGCCAGTATAGTCAGTTTTGATGTTTTCTTTATCATAGCCAACACTTATAGTAATCTGATCTGTTACTAGATTTTTTGCCACAAGATCGAGACACAACGAGTCAATCATTTCTTTAAGGACTATTCTTCCTTCATCAAAAGTATACGGTCTGCTTAAAACCTGTCCGCTTCCCAGACTGCTGCTTTCAGGTTTATATGCCTTGATGTGTTTCATTGTACAAGGTTCGTATCCCCATGCATGATCAATCAGCAGTTCAGCATTGACTCCGAACATATCATAAAGAAGATCTTCATTGTAATACTTGTCTTCACTGCCTACAGAACATTTAGCAATATCGCCCATAGTATACAACCCTGCTTCATTAAGCTTTTTTGCATATCCTTTACCAACTCTCCAGAAATCTGTAATCGGCTGATGATGCCATAAGTATTTCCGATATCTCATTTCGTCTAAACAGGCAATCCGTGCTCCATCTTCATCTGCTTTAACATGTTTGGCAACAATATCCATTGCTACTTTTGCAAGATACAGATTTGTTCCTATTCCCGCTGTGGCTGTTATTCCCGTTGTCTTATAAATATCCTGAATAATCATTTTTGCAAATTCTCTTGGAGATTTATTAACAGTCTTAAGATAGCTCGTTGCATCAATAAAAACCTCATCAATTGAATAAACATGAATATCTTCAGCTGAGATGTATTTTAAATATACTTCGTAGATTTTTTTACTGTAATCAATATAAAATGCCATCCTTGGAGGGGCAATAATGAATCCAAGTTCAAGACTTGTGTCATTTTTTAACTCTGAATCAATATGTGATTTTCCTCTAAACTCCCTATACCTGTTATCTTTTTTTCTTTTTCTATTGATTTCTTTGACTTTTTGAACTACTTCAAAGAGCCTTGCTCTACCGCCGATACCATACTGTTTAAGAGAAGGAGAAACAGCCAAACAGATTGTCTTTTCCGTTTTAGATGAATCAGCAACCACCAGATTGGTATTCAGTGGATCTAATTCTCTTTCTACACATTCTACAGAAGCATAAAAAGATTTTAAATCTATAGCCATATATATCCTGTTTCCTGAACTCATCATTCTCACCTCAACTGCCTTTAATTTAATTATTAACACATCATTAGTAATTAAACTGATTCTAAAACGATTATAAAATTTAAAAGTGCGTAATTCAACGAACTACACACTCAAACATCAATTATTTACTTTTAACTGACAAATTAAGGTTTTCATATTTAATTAATATAATTGTAATGTTTAGTAAAATCTACTAATATCCCCATATTCATATCCTTAAAGCAGTAAACAGCCATATTAGACTTTTAATACTTTAATAAATCATCATTATTAATAATTTAAAAATATACTTTTTTTGATTACAAAATTATAGAGTATACCTATTATTTTTTATAAAAAAACTTGTGTGTTCGAAACTTTTTCTAATTTGTCGCATGTTTGATCATTAATATTTATAAGCAATAAAAAGTTATCATTAAATAAGATTAAATTATAACTTAGCTTCTCATTTTCAAATAAATATAAATTTTAAATTAATTTCCTTAAAGATTCTAATACATCCATATTAAATAAAGAATCTTCAATCACCTTAAACACCTCCTATTTATAATTCCATCGATATCTTTACTATCTTAGAAAAATATTCTTCAAATGTATCATCACCTTTAATTAGATAATTTTTAATTTTACCATCTTCGATGTAATACATTTGTGACGAATAAGCAGCATCTAATGGATCATGCGTAACCATGACAATAGTAATATTTCTATTTTTGTTTATTTTCTCCAGATACTGCATTAATTGCTTTGATCTAACTCCATCTAGATTACCTGTTGGTTCATCTGCAAAGATGATTTTAGGATTCATGATTAATGTTCTTGCTACTGCAACCCTTTGCAACTGTCCACCTGAACATTCAAAAGGATATTTATTTAATACTTCTTCAATTTCTAATTCTTTAACAATTCGCTCAAATTCATTTTGATCAACTGTTACTTTTGATAATCTTAGTGGTAAAACAATATTTTCTTTAACAGTTAAAGTATCTAATAAATTATAATTTTGAAAAATAAAACCAATATGTTTTCTTCTAAAAACAGCTTTATCATATTCAGACATCTCAAAAATATTCTTACCATAAATAAATAATTTTCCTTTAGTTAAATCATCTATTGTTGATAAAACATTCAGTAACGTTGTCTTGCCAGACCCACTTTTACCCATGATACTGATAAACTCACCTTCTTTAATACTTAAAGTAATCGCATCAACTGCTACTTTCTTATTAGAACTTAGTGGATTATATATTTTTGTTAATGATTCAGTCTTAATTATTTCTTCCATAGTCTTACACTTTTCCCCTCATTAAAATTAGTAATTATCCACGAGAATATTAGCGGTATTACATAAACCAATCCAACAGTTGTATACTCAACTGGTATTCCATGTTTAACCACAGCCACAAGTGAAAATACGAATAAATATAATCCGATTGATACAAATAATGTAATATAAAATAACAATACTTCTTTTTTACTATTCTTAGCAAGCATTTTGGTATCATATCCAAGCGCATATAATTTTTGATAAGTATATTTACTATCCAATCTTCTAATCTTCATTCTTTGGTATACGATATAATTAATTAGAATATTTGCAAAAAGGAAAATCATCAAAAATTCAACAAATAGGCCCTTAACATCATAATAAATATATATAAACATAAATATCGTAACATTAACCAAAATGCTCAATGTTATTAAAGATTTCATTTGCTTAATTAACATTACATAGTTCTTTAAAACCACCATCATTTCACCACAAGTGTTATCTCTTTGGATAATCTTATTAATAACATCAGGAATAACATATTTTATAATTCCATTTATTCCAAACACACACAATCCTGTTGGAACTACTAAATTTATAGTTAAATCGCCAGTCAATATAACATAAAAACCATACATAAACATGAGAATATATAATAATTTAACAAATTTGCTCTTAAAATTTACATGAAATGAAACTATTTCATCATTCTTAATTAAATGAGTTGTCGGTGTTTGAATAATATATCTAAATTCTAAAAATAACATTAACAAAGTAACCATAAATAAAAATGCTATCGTTTCAAAATATGTTCTCATTGAATGAGCAAATACATACCTTTGCTGCAAATACCAATATATTCCTTTAAACAATAGCGGCATCAAGATTATGCTTAATATTGTATACAGAACAAAAGATATAGCCAATATGATCATTACTTGTGTCAAAAAGAAAACTACTATTTGTGTAGTAGAAAAACCAAATATCTTCAATATTCCTAATATCTTAGAATTAACTTTATTGTAATAATTTGTTGAGTAAACAATTAAATATACACAAACAACCATAAATAAAAAAATAATACTTAATCTAAAAAGTGTTATAAAAAAATCAGACATAGAATTTATCATATCTAAAGGAGGGTTTAGCGTTGTATCATAAAACATATTTAATGTCATATTCAATAACACTAAGGATGCTGTAACAACTCCAATTAAACTTAAACTCTTTTTCTTTTCTTTCATAAAATATTCAAACATAAAACCAAACATAATATTTCCTCCTGCTATGAAGTGACCTTTTATCAAATCAAAAGTTCAAATTCATAATATTTTTATTATTAAATTGTCATCAATAGCATATAACCCCCGAATTAACTAGATTTACCTACAGTTAATCACCTTGTTATTCAAGGATTGATTACTTTTTTGGCTAATGGTCTGTCGAATGAATTCTATATTCTTACAACTTAGAACGAAAGTTTTTTTATATTTATATCTGCATCACACTCATATATCACTTCTATAAGAAAAGGAGGATAGTATATAACTAGACATGTCTCTTTTTCAACTTCGAAGCTTTTATATACCGATGATGCTAAATTTCTTACTTTCTATTGACTCCTATATATAATTTGTGATATTTTCTTTGCAATCTTTCTACTGCTCCATCTAGCCTTTTGTCGACTTTTGGCTGTATCACTTTCATTTTATTATAAACACTTTGTATAACATCGTCGACTGTTTATAACAAATTAATGTGAATTAGTTATGCACATATCTCACTCTTTATGTCCCTTCCTTTTTCCCTTGTATAAGTAAATATAATTATAACTAAATTATATTTTATTAGTCTTTAGTAGTCAAATATGATGATATCTTAAATAGTTCACTATTATAAACCTCACGAAAAAAAGATACCCATGTGTATCCTTTTTACATGATATTACTAATAATATTATAAAGGGAAAGGGCTAATAAGCCTGCCATTAATCCATTAAAAAATTGGGTAATTCGTGATTCTGACATTTTTTGATTAATAATCGTTCCCATCATTCCACCAACTATTGCTGCTACGCATATATAAGGTACTAAACTTAAATCATAGGTAAATAATTCCTTAGTAATTAATAACGTTGCTATTTTGGATATTTGGGAGAAAAAGATTGTAGCAATTGAATAAATAGTTGCTTCTTTGATTGTAAACGAGAATAAAATCATTAATAAAACTACGTTTAATGGCCCACCGCCAATCCCTAAAAAGATGGAAATACTACCTAAAAATAATCCTACTGCAAAGATAGCGATGATATTTTTTAAATGATAATGTTTGATTTTATTTTTATTAATTGTATATCCTAAAATCACAACTAAACAGATTGCAAGTAAGGTCGCCTGGATAATTTTAACAGTACTATTGCTAAAATTATCTGCAATAACACTAAAGATTTTCTCACCAGCTAAACCACCGCATAATGATCCTAGTGATATTGATATAACCATCTTTAAATCAAAACTAAACCCATTTTTTAATTGTTTCCCGATTGAAACAATACACATTGTAAATACTATGGACATGTCACTTTGGGTGCGAGTATAAGAACATTAGATCAATACAATTACACTATCATAAAGCATCATCCATTTAATTGTGATCTACCCAAAGGAAATGATAATGCAGTTTGGATAGAACCTAATTTAGTATGTACAGTACAATATATGCCTTCTAACAAAGAAGGTATGCGTCAACCTGTTTGCAAAGGTATTAGAGAAGACAAAGAAAAAAAAGAGTGCAGAGAATAATGGTTCGGTTCTTACTTGGTTTAGACAATCATAAAATTAGAGGATTCAAACTATTGAATTTATCAACAGCATTTAAATCCTCCTTTTTATTTATACTCTAAAGTAAGAAAGAATAAAAAATAATCTTCACTCTTTTTATTTCAATATTTTAACAACACTAGTTGAAATTCGGGTCTTTTTTACAATACTTCTCTAACTTTTTATCTGGTGAAATAGTATTACTGTTTTGTGGATCAT
>OHJF01000409.1_pt1 | contig 28201 bp, 18 predicted proteins | sample 1568521 | NCBI WGS metagenome assembly OHJF01 (sample SAMEA3879570, study PRJEB24766) | human gut metagenome | biome: human-associated habitat; feature: feces | place: USA | collected 1985/1987 | reverse complement strand
GATAAATAACTATTTAGAAAGGCAAATTAAGGAAAATTTTCCTTACCAACCAACTTTAGAGCAAGAAATTGCTGTAAAATCTCTTTCAGAGTTCCTGTTATCTACTCTGGCGGATGAAGTTTTTATCTTGAGAGGTTATGCCGGTACCGGTAAGACATCTCTGGTCGGAGCATTGGTGAAAACGATGGAACAGTTGCAGCAGAAGTCTGTCTTGTTGGCTCCTACGGGACGTGCCGCAAAAGTTTTTTCGGCGTATGCAGGCCATCCTGCTTTCACCATTCATAAGAAGATATACCGGCAACAGTCCTATTCCAACGAGTTTACTAATTTCTCCATAAATGACAATCTTGCTACAAACACCTTGTTTATTGTGGATGAAGCCTCCATGATTTCCAACGAGGGTCTGTCCGGCAGCGTGTTCGGTACGGGACGTTTGCTGGATGACTTGATACAATTTGTCTATTCGGGACAAGGGTGTCGTCTTTTGTTGATGGGAGATACAGCACAGCTTCCTCCGGTGGGAGAGGAATTGAGTCCGGCACTTTTTGCCGACGCGTTGAAAGGATATGGGCTTGAAGTCCGTGAGATTAGCCTGATTCAGGTAGTCCGCCAAGTGCAAGAGTCCGGTATTTTGTGGAATGCTACGCAGTTGAGGCAGTTGATAGCGGAAGACGAATGTTACTCTCTACCTAAGATAAAGATAACGGGCTTTCCTGATATCAAGCAAGCGCCTGGCACAGAACTGATAGAAGAATTGACAAACTGCTATGATCACGACGGGATGGATGAGACAATCGTTATTTGCCGTTCCAATAAACGTGCGAACCTATATAATAATGGGATACGTGCGCAAATCCTATGGCGTGAAGATGAATTGAATACGGGCGATATGCTGATGGTGACCAAGAATAACTATTATTGGACAGAGAAGTATAAGGAAATGGATTTCATAGCCAATGGTGAGATTGCTGTTGTCCGTCGTGTCCGTCGCACTCGTGAGATGTATGGATTCCATTTTGCGGAGGTCACCTTGAGATTTCCTGACCAGAATGATTTTGAACTGGATGCTAATCTATTATTAGATACTTTGCATTCAGATTCACCAGCATTGTCGAAAGCGGATAATGACCGTTTGTTTTATACTGTGCTTGAGGATTATGCCGATATTGCCAATAAACGTGACCGGATGAAAAAAATGAAAGTCGATCCGCACTATAATGCCTTGCAAGTGAAGTATGCATATGCGGTGACTTGTCATAAAGCACAGGGCGGACAGTGGCAGAATGTGTTTTTGGATCAGGGATATATGACGGACGAGTATTTGACTCCTGATTATTTCCGTTGGTTGTACACGGCTTTTACTCGGGCAACGAAAACGTTGTATTTGGTGAATTATCCGGAGGGGCAGGTGGAATAGCTAATTTGAATAGTAAGAGGGTATCCTTTCGGATACCCCTATTAATTTGTGTTGGATAATTTATTGTTTTGTCAATTCGTAATTAAGTCCTGTCGGATGTGCTTCTTGGAAAATAGTATGAGTGTATAACCATGTATTTCCGCCATCATTAGAACAATATGGGACAGCTGTACAGTTTCTATTATCGTTGAATGGAAATGGTTTTAAGGTAATTGAACCGTCGCTGTTTAGTATTGCTCTGAATTCTCCTTCTTTTCCTCCTACTGTCCATGAATTGGCTGTGCGTCCAGGAGTGGCCCAACACATTTTCCACATTAGTGGATCTGTGGCATCTGAATAATGGAGAACTTGTGGCATTGGGATACTGAGTGGATTAGTATCAGAATTAGTATATAGCATGGTTAACGGATACTGTTCTAGCAATTTGCCATATGGTGCCCATCCATATACATAATAGGATTCATTTTTAATGTTTTCTTCTATTCTGATGTTGAACTCCATTTTGCTAAATTTATTTTCCCACTTACTTCCTGTCCAATTATATTGTTGAGCTGTTGAGATTTTCCAATTTCCTAAATAATAGTTGTAATCTTTAATAGCTGATGAACGTGAAGGAGTAAAATCAGTTCTTCCATATACTTGTTCAGTCCATATAATGTTGTCATTATATAGTGTTTGACCTATTTCATTAAACTTTGAACTATAAACTTTTGATGCTTTTAAATTATAAATAGCAAAGTATCCCCATTCGTTTTTGATTTTAGACAGATAGACTGAATTAGGATAAAAATTATCTTCTGTCACATTTATTGCGTATGGGCATTGCTTGGTTTTATCAATATGTGATAATTCATTCCATAAATTATAGTTTCCAAAAACAGTATAATCTAACAAATCATTTACATCCTTACCTTCAATTTCTCCTAATGGATAATTGATAGAAGGTTCACCATTTTCCTGTTTACACCAATATACCCCAATTTGTTTATCAGGCATTATTTGTCGGCACTCGTAAATCAGGCGGCTGTATTGCTCTTGTGATGGAACTACCAATCCGGGATGCCCTCCCACTTGTTCATAGTTTGACCATTCATCATCAAAACTTATACCGTCAAATCCATAAATGTCCACATATGATTTTAGTTCTTTGGCAAAATCTTTAGCGGCTTCATCCCCTAAACTTCTCATGCCCGCTGGTGTATGGTCGCCTAAAATGGTTAAATGGACTTTTATTCCTTTTTGCTGTAACGGACGAATTAGCTTATCAGCATTCTCTAAAACGAAAGTTACTTGCGGATTGCAATGTACGTATGGCTTTCCCTCTTCATTTAAACGAATATTGGCGGCAAAAACATTGACTATATCGAAGAATGGTTTCTTACTGTTTTCCATGGTATATTCACCTGCATTCAATATATTTTCATTATTTACCTCTATGTAACAGATTGTTTTGACTCTTCCTTTTTCCGTATTAGGTAGAGTAGCTTGTGGAGTTACAAGATAAATATAAGATTCGTTATTGCTCGAAGTTTCAATTCCGTCAGAAGCAGTAGCTGATACTGCTACCGCATACCTTGTACCGATTGTACCTCCAGGTTGAATATCCAACTCTACAGAAGAGGATTTGCGCTTTCCGGCGGGAATGGTTGTTATTCCTTCATTTTCCAATGAAAGTTTATCTGTCGGATACATTGGATAGTTGGTGCCATTTACTTGATTGTAGGTATTTAGCGCTGACTCATCAACTTTAAATGTTACTGTGATGTCTTTATTGGTGGCTTTGTTCAGTTCAAAGTATAAATGTCCTGTACCATGCTTGTCACCATTAATGGCTATGGCAGTGAGAGCTTTTGCTCCGGCGGCTGATTTTACGTAGCCAAAATTACCTTCTATATTACCAAATGAGTTATTTTCAGATGATATAGTAATGTCATCTTCGCAGGCGGTAAATACGTTACTTGTACAGGCAAGTAGCGCAATCCAAAAAGATGATTTGATAAATCTTGTATATTTCATGACTTAATTCTAATTAAAATTGTTGATTATTAATCCTCTTTAGCCGGAAGAGCTACGTCTACCCAAGTCAGTGTTGAAGAAGGGGTTGCATTATTACCATTTACGGAATAATCTTTTATTTCATCAAGACCGTCATTCAGTTTCCAATACGCTACTAATCCTTCAGAGTTAGGATCTACTTCGTATGCATGATCTTTTGCATTAATTTCTTCTTCACTTAATACACGGTTCCAAATTCGTACTTCGGCAATATCAGCATCTAACCAACGTTCATTATTGTATGAATAACCTATCCAGAAGCAACGTGGTTTGCCATTAGATTCGTCAGAATGAGGAATTCCCCAGTTAATAGCGCCAATATTCATTGGACTATTAGTAACTAATTCTCCATTGTAGTAAGCCTTTAAATTTTTTGCTTCAGCGTCATAAGTGATGACAATGTGTAACCATTCTTCCAATGGTACATCCCGATTAATGTGTATGTTTGTAGCACTTGAGGTTCCTGCTATTTGCAAGTGGTTCGCTGGCACGCCATCATCACCGAATCGGAATAGGAATTTGCCTTCAATTCCCATTAATGTACTAATGTTATGGTCAAAGCTGTGTGGGCGAATTAATGCTTCTGCTGTCATCATTGTTAATTTGTTAACTGCTTCAGGATTTTTCCATTCTACATAGATATTGTTTTCTTTAATATTCGCTACTTTATTGATGAGTGACGCTCCTTTAAATACATAATAGAAAGTTTGTGCTGAAGCTAAAATGCCAATATTAGCATTGTCTATACTGACGGGGAGTATGTACACTTTGTCAATATTCAATTGATTAATTTCTTTGAAGTAGACTGTGATTGGTGCGGAGATAACACTTCCTGCAAATATTTTTCCTTCCATATTTGAGAAAGAGTAATGTTTTTCAGGCAACATTTCCACATCATTTGTATAGTAGATATCTTTGTAAGCAGATACTAATGCAGGGTCTACTTTGATTGTAAAATTAATATCACTTTCTTCCGGTTTTGCAATTTCCAACTGGAAAGTACGTTCGTCGGATTCTATGTTAGATTTGACTAAGATGTTTTCAGGACTAACAGAACTCATGAAAATATTATTGGAGAAGTTTTCCATATCATCATTGCATCCTGTAGAGATGAAAGTCAATAATCCTAACGTAATGCCATATAATTTTTGTAGTTTCATAATAGTTTAATTATTTGGTGGGGGCTGGATTCATTATATTAATGGTCTTTTTCACATTGTGGTAATTCCCGCTTGTTTGATAATAATCATTTTGGACATTATTAATAGCTATGCCACATTTATCATATTCTTGAGTGTCTGCTGTTATCCAATAAGCAGTTTCAATAATAGCCCTTTCTGTGCCTATGAAGCCTGTACTTGTGTCAGACGTGTCCAAAGAAGGAGTTGAAACAGCCATGATGAAACGGTCTGTTGGTACTCCTGTTTCCAAACAGTCTTGAATGGCAAGAGTAAATTTATTTTTATCTGTTACTTGGTACATCTCTATGATGAGATGAAGGAATTTGGATAGAATATTCTTATCTACTACATTTTGAGGTTTTCCTTGTAAAGAGAGGAATTTTCCCTCATTTTTATTAATCCAGTTTAATGCAGCATTGAAAAAGATATTTTGACTGGCAGTGTAAGCAGCTTTATCTTCGGCTGTCATATATTTCGGATTTTGTCCGATAAACTTTAGTATAATTCCATCAAAGGGGGCAGCATATGCCAATTGCTTTTCTATTTCTTTTGAAAGAAAATAGTCAAATGTATTTTCATTTTCAGCTTCTGATTGGGTAGAAATAATGTCCTCATATTGCTTATGTATCTCATCATAACTGATGGCGTAAACTACTTTTGTACCCTTTTGTTGTAAAGTCATTATTTCTTCTTTTTCAAAAGCTGCCAACTCTGAAGGATACATCAAACCGACAATATCAATGCTGTCAGGTAGGCTTGTTATATGTTGTGCATAACTGGAAGGATTCTTTTCGCTATTATCAAACCACGCGTACACTTTTTTATGTTCCGTATCGGCTTTGTATTGGCGTAAGTTCTCCAAGTACTTGGTATATAACTCAGGATTCTGCTCCTGAATGTTAGGTTGTTTGATATCTATACCTTCAATATCTGTCCAATCACTACATGCTCCTAATGTGAAGCTTGTAGTAAAGAACAATAAGGTTGCTATTTTAAATTTATTCTTCATAATATTTAGATTTTATTCATTTGACAATCTAGGATTGCAGTCCCACCATATGTGAGTCGACATTTTATCTCCTCCTGGTAACGTACTGACAATTTGCTCTACATTAACTTTATTCGTATTATATTCTTGTTGCGGATATTTCAACCGACGGGCAAATTTACCTTCAGCAATCTCGTTGCTTTTGTTATTAGGAGTGGATAGCAATCTGGGATAACCGGTTCTGCGGAAATCTGCCCATCCTTCCAAACTTAACGGGAAATTTGCAATCCATTTTTGCGTAATGATACGTTCCAGATTAACTTCATTGTCAGCTCCTGACCATTTTACAGAAACTGCGCTTCCCGGTAATGTTACAGTATATGTGTCTTTAGGATCTTTATAACTGCTAGGTGCTGTGGTTCCTTCCAAATAGCTTTCTACGTTACTAACCCCATGTTGACCAAATGACAAACGGATACCTGCTTTATAATAATTTTCCGGTGTGTCTTTGGTATCCCATCCCAACAGGGCAGCTTCTGCTCTCAGGAACATAACTTCGGCAGCATTCATCCACATTAATGGTGCTGTAGCCGCAACATTCATATTTGAATACATTTTGGCATCAACAGCAGTATGCTCGTTTCCAATACGTAAACCATGATAACCGTTTGTTATCGATGAACCGGCAAATGTGCTCTTCAATGCATAAACAGAGCGACGGGGATCTTCATAAGCATTCATGTATGTAAGTAAGTCGGCACCGATTCTGGAGTCTCCCCAACCGAAAATAGTATAAAACGGATTGAGGGAAACTTTCATAAATGCATTATCGTCATTATTCTCCATTACACCAACCTGGCCATTTTCCGTACTGATAGCTTCTTTTACCATTTGTTCTGCCAATGTAGCATCCGCATAGCGAATACGTATAGCCATACGCAGTTTTAGTGAATTGGCAAACTTTATCCACTTTTCAACTTTACCACCAAAGACTTGATCAGCATTCGGAGAAAAGTCATTTGTACGGTTGGCGGTCAAAGTAGTGATGGCATCAGATAATTCCTGAAACATTTTGGTGTAAACATCCTTTTGTGTGTCAAAAGGAGCTGTCAGTTTACCATCCTGTCCTACCTGTGAATAAGGAATAGGACCATACACATCTGTAACACGAACGATGGCTGTTACTTTTAGCACTTCCGCTACTGCCAATGGGATAGGATCGGTAGTGGATTTTTTTACTTCAGCAAGATTGGAGTAAATTTCAGGCATGATATCCAGATAGACCTTTCCGTTCCAATCTTCTGACTGATTAAAATATGAGAACGAATTTCCCCATGTTTTAGAGTCTGCCATATAGCCGCTGAAAACACCTCCCAACAAACATTCGGAGAACTGTGCCAGATGTTCTCCTACAGGCACGATTACACTTTGCATACCCACGAGTGCTGCCCCCAATTTGTGGGCATCCCGTTCCATTTCGTCATCGGTCACTTCGTATGGGTTTTTATTATAATCCATATAATTGTCTGTACAGGAAGTTATTGAGGTTATAGTCAATCCTCCTAACAGAAATAATTTTATAATTGATTTATTCATTGTACTTTAATAAAAGAGGTTAAAACTTGAATCGAACGTTGAATCCTAAGCTGCGTGCGCTGGGAGTCATGAAGTTATCAATCCCTTGGTAATAGTTGCCGGTAGTTGCGACCGCTTCAGGGTCAAATGGTGCTTTACAATACAACATCCAAAGGTTACGTCCTACCAATGATACCGTGATGTCTGCAATTCCCCATAATTTATTTTTAGGAATAGTGTATCCAATAGACGCTTCCTGCAAACGTACATTAGTTGCGCTATATGTATAGTATTGGGGAATACCGTTCTGTGCTCCGACAACCGAATACCATTTTTGTGCATTAATCACATCACTGCCATTTACGGTAACTCCACCGAAATCGCGTGCGGCAGCCGAAGCTTCAGATACTCCGTAATAGTCAAGATAAGACTGAGTTGCAGAATAAACAATGCCGCCAAAACGTGCTGAAAGCATAAAACCGAAGTTCAGATTCTTCCATTTGAAATCGTTACGCCATGAAAGATTGCATTTAGGGAATACACTGCCTAACTTAATATCTTCTGATGCTACACTGGCAACTTCTCCTTTTTCATTCACATATATGTTGCCGTTACTATCACGTTGCAGATCTTTAATGGAGTAAAGGTCTCCTAAGCTGCCACCTTTTTTCAGAACAAATTTAGCATCTCCCAAGCCACCTACTTCTAAACGATCCAATGTTATGATAGCACCTGTTTCCGGATGTTTGTAATTTTCCATCAATTCAAGTATTTCATTTTTGTTGGCACTGAAAGTAACAGTGGAACCCCATCTGAATTTTCCATTCCAATCGTTGTCGTATCCTAAAGATAACTCGATACCCTTATTGCGTACACTACCTGTTTGTACATAAATTGTAGAATATTGAGAAGACACTGAGATATTTGGTTCGAATGTCTGGTTATATGTCTTAGTTGTGTACAATCCTAAGTCGAAGTTGAAATGGTCAAGGAAACGTGCAGTAATACCTATTTCCCATGAATTTGTCTTTTCCGGCTTTAATTCATACATTGGATAATGAGTCTTTACTGCCCATTTTTGTGCTTTCTGATCCCATTCGTATGTAGGATTTGCCAGAAAACGTGGGAAAGGAAGACCTACTGAAGCATAAGAAGCCCTTAACTTCAAGAATGAAATCTGCTTAGGCATCGGTAACAGCTCTGACAAAATCACCGAACCACCAATAGAAGGATAGAAGAAAGCGCTCTTTACAGAATTCGGACCAGCTAATTGTGAAGGCCAGTCTGTACGTCCTGTCAATGTCAGATAATAGGTACTTTTATATCCTAATTCTACACTGGCGAAAATAGATTGTGTCTGTCACGATAACCGGATTGCGAGCGTTTGGTCTTGTCATTATCCAAATGGAAAACATTGAATACATTGGCAATACCTTTTGTATCACTGATAGGACCTTCATTGCTAAATACATCTTGCTGCATATCTGAATAAGATGCACCGAGATTAGCTTGTAGGCTTAATACTTCTTTAAATGTTTTGTTAATGTTGACCATGAAGTCTGCATAAGTCTGTTTGTCATTGGTTTGGCTGATTCCATAAAGACCGTTCTTTGAATTTTCTACCAGAATTTCATTACTGGTTGCATATAATTTGCGGGTATATCTGGAATCCGAATTATCAACACGTACACGACCTGAAACGCTTAACCAATCCAATATCTTGTAATTTAATGCTGCACTCAACATGTAACGATCTTTATCCGTTTCACGTAAGTTACGATAGGCGATCCAGTAAGGGTTTTGCCCGGTTAGACCGGAAAAATCCTGTGGCCAATATTGAGTGTAGATTTTACGTGTGGTGTCATAGCGTTCATACATCTTAATGTCGTTCCAGTCATCACCACGTGGAAATAAATAAGCGGTGACTAGAGGATTGGAGTAAGTCCCTTGATTGACCATATTGCGGTCGTTTTGTTTAACGTAATTGGCGCTTACGTCCAAAGTCATCTTGTCTTTCAAGAAAGAAGTAGTATTTCGGAATGTAAAATTATAACGATTATAATCATTATTCGGCACCATGCCGTCAGAGTTTATTGCACTTGCAGAAAAGTAAGTTTGATTACGTTCTGTTCCTGTAGAAAGAGCAACAGTTTCGGTCGTAACAACTCCCGTTTGTAAAAAATCATCTACAGGAGAATAACCCATATAATTCGAAGAATTGAGTTTATGCCCCCAACTTTTTTCTACCGAAGAGGTATTGGACAACAAATCCCCCGTTCCGTAACGGTTTTGGAATTCCGGCATTCTGAAAGGGCGCAGAAATTCTGTATTTTGACTTACAGTTAATTGCAGTCGTCCTTCTTTTCCTTTTTTAGTCGTGATGACGATTGCTCCATTGGCTGCATGACTTCCGTAGAGTGCTGCTGCGGCGGCACCTGTCAGTACAGACATGGATTCGATATCTTCCGGATTGATGTCGGCAATAGCTTCTGTTGTTCCTTTAGAGTCATTTTCTTGTCCGCCTTCACTTCCTAAATTGAACATGGGAACCCCGTCAATGACATATAATGCATTGCTAGATTGGTTTATGGCTTTTGTTCCACGCATCACAACTTTACTTGCACCACCAACACCGGAAGATGAACTGTTGATTGTGACGCCTGCTACTTTACCGGACAAAGCGTTGATGAAGTTGGCGTCTTTATTGGTGAGGAGTTCGTCGCTTTTAACTTCTTGCACATTATAACTCAAAGCTTTTGTCGCCCGTTTGATACCTAAGGCTGTGACTACAACTTCATCAATTACTTGTGTGTCATCCATTAACGTTATATTCAAAGAAGTTTGACCGTTTAATGGAATTTCTTGGGTTTTGTATCCGATATAAGAATACACGATAATAGGGCTATTGCTTTTAGTAGTAACTTTGTAATTACCGTTCAAATCGGTGATAGCACCATCGGTTGTGCCTTTAACCAAAATACTGACACCAATCAATGGTTCGCCTTTTGAATCTAATACCTGCCCTGTTATAGTGCGTTCTTTGTTTGTTTGCTGTTGATTGGAATTCAAATCTTCTTTTTCCGACAAATAGATTATATTATCATCTATCTTGTAGGCAATGTTTTTGTTGTTTAAAAGTTTATTCAGGACTTGCTCCAATGAAGCGTCTTTTACTTTGAGAGGATCCACAGCAGTAGTTGACAGTTTGTCATTGTAGAAAAACTGATACTTGGATTGTGACTGAATTTGCTTGATTACAGCTCCTAAAGTTGTACGGGGAGTTGATAAGGTCAACTGTGCAGTAGCCCATTGTAAAGGAACTGCCATAAACAGGAGAATCAATAAAGTTCGAAATAGCTTTGGCTTTCGAAGCGAATGTTTGCTTTCCATACATTTAATTTAATGGTTATAACTTTTTAAAACTCTATAAAGGAGAGTGTCGACTTTCTCTCCTTCTGTTAATAAAACAATAATGATATAATAAACACTTAGTCTGTTTTCTCTTTTTTTTCTAAAAATGAAAATATTGCAATGTATTGTTAAACAGAGAATGATTAAAATACCAAGTACTTGGAGAACTTACGCCAATACAAAGCCGATACGGAACATAAAAAAGTGTACGCGTGGTTTGATAATAGCGAGAAGAAGTCCGTCAGTCGTGCACAGCATCTTGTTGATTTACCCGATAGTCTTGATGTTGTGTCCTTGCTATGTCCAGATAACTTATCAGATTGGGAAATAAGAGAAATGTCAGAAATCCAGATGGAAAAAGGTACGAAAGTGATTTATGACATAAGTTTTGATTCTATAAAAGTTGCTTATAATAGGAAGCAGGGGGATGTTTTGAGTGTAGAACCTGTATCAGAAAGATTTGAAGATTTCCTGATGGATTCTTTGTTGAATGCGTTGAAAATTGTACCAAAATATAATTATGATGGTATTTGTGTGAGTTATACAGGACGGAAAAGTACTCATATGACTGAGGAAGAAAGAGATGAGTATATAATGAATGAGAGTATGTTTACTGGAATTATAAAGGATTGGCATATCCGGAATTCAGGTAAACTGGTTTCGTTCAAAGGAAGACCTCAGAATCTGTACTTCAAAACCTTTTTGAAAGAGTGTGGTATGATTTGGGTATTGGGAACACAAGTTACTAATAAAGACATGCTTACTTATGAATATTCTCTTGCAACGGCGGAAGGTGTAGATGATAGTCCAGTGGGAATGGTAGTTACTATGCCATCGTTGGATACTTCCGATAAGATAACCGGATATCTGGGAAGTGTACTTGCTGCTGATATCGTTGCTGAATGGGCGATATCGCTTCAAGGAGGAAGACAGGTGGGAGGTGTCGGTATTTATAATATCTCAAATGACTACTTCTATGCGGATAAAAACTATAAATATACCAAGAAAATAATTTCATCGCTTAATCCGTCAGTTAAATAAAAGGAGGTTTTTAATATGAAGAAATATAACTCAATTTTCAGTCTTTTTGTATTGCTGTTGGCAGTAAATGTAGTATCCTGTCAGGACGATGCCGAGAGTTTTGACAGCAAGGTGATTACCGGAGATGTGTCCAAAAAGGTTGCAACACATTTGCTTAAACCCGGTGTAGACGAAATGTTGCAGACTTTTCAGGCTACCATTCCCCAGCCGGTGGAGAGTGATATACATATTGTATATAAGGCAGAACCGTCATTGGTTACAACATATAATGAGATTTATTATGATGCAGCTGTTGCGCTGCCGGAGGATTACTACGAAGTAAAAGAGTCGAATGTCATAATTAATAAGGGAAGTGTTGTTTCTACTGATGTTGTATTGCATTTTAAGGACTTGACGGCGTTGAACAGTAATTTGGTCTATGTATTGCCTGTAACTGTAGCTGAGTCTGATTGGGAACTTTTGGAAAGCGCACGTACAGTTTATTATGTATTTAAAGGTGCTGCATTAATCAATACAGTGGCCAATATAAAAGAAAGAAGGTTGAAGCCGAATTTTCTTCACGCCGGTGTATTGATAGGCTTGAAGACAATAACGGTAGAAGCACTTGTTCGTGCCGATGAACTGAATAATAAAATCAGTACTTTGATGGGAATAGAAGGAAAGTTTCTGCTCCGTTTCAGTGATCAGGGACTTCCGGGAAATCAGCTTCAGCTTGCTACGACTTCCACTAATGCTACAAATCCCAACTGGACAATAGAAACGGGGAAATGGGTACATATTGCTTTTACTTATGACGGAAATACCGGGCAGTCGGAAATGTTTGTGGACGGTGTGTCAAGGGGATATGGGAATAAAACTATTCGTACCACGGTGAATTGGGGATACTCTTATCCGGTGGAAGAAGAAACTGAACTTAAACGCGGTTTCTGGATTGGTTATTCTTATGAAGCTGCGCGTTATTTGGATGGTGATATTTGTGAATGCCGTATTTGGAATCGTGTTTTGACAGTGGAGGAAATTCAAGCTAAGAATCATTTTTATTATGTGGATCCAAAGTCGGAGGGTTTAGTTGCTTATTGGAAATTTGATGAGGGGCAAGGGATGAGCATAACTGATTATGCAAGTGGAAATAATCTTACTGCTAATAAGGATTTGACATGGAAGCCTCTTGAATTACCGGAGAAAAATCAATAATGTAGATCAAAAATGAAGAATATGAAATATCTGAATCTATTAAAACTGCAATGTATGGCTCTCCTGATGTTGGGAGGCCTGTTTATTTCTTCTTGTACAGAAGATGACATGACAGTGGGTACTGTTGATGAAAAATTATATGAATTTCATGATGATTTATTAGGATATTTAACTGATAGCCAGGGGAAACAATTGGCCTCAAATGTTGAATTCAGATCATCCGGTGATTTGTTATTGTATCTTAATCTGACAAAAAAAACGACATCGGATTGTGCTGTGTCGGTTGTTTATGACGAAAACGTGCTTGAAGACTATAATGTCAGAAACTCTGCTTCGTATGAATTGTTTCCCCAATCACAAGTAATGTTACCGGAGGAAGCGGTATTGGAAGTGAAAGCCGGTGAAAAGAAATCTTCTCCGCTTCAGATTTCTTTTGTCTCAAATGGTGAACTTTCAATGGATAAAAAATATGTTATTCCTTTGAAAATAAACGTGATTTCCGGTAATTTGGATTTAGTGCAGGAGGAAAATACCTGGTTGGTTTTTGTTACAGACAAAACCGGCATGCCTGATTGCAACAAAGCAAGCGGAGTTAAAATCTTCAGTTGTATGGAAGTAAATGACACCAATCCGCTCAATAATTTAAGTTTCACCTTGAAGAATAGTAAGAAGTTGCTGATTGACGCTTTGATTATGTTCTCAGGCAACATGATGTATAATCGGGAGACCGGCCAGGTTACAATGAAGTATAATGCTAATGTACAGGCATTGCTTGATAAAAATGAGCATTATCTGAAACCTTTACAGGATCATGGGATGAAAGTATTTATGGGTATAATGCCCGATCATGATGGTTCGGGTTTATGCAATCTGGCCCCTGAAACTTGTCGGGAATTTGCTTTGGAAATTAAGGCGATGTGCGATGCCTATAATTTGGATGGTATTTTTCTGGATGAAGAATATGCTGATTATAATGATTATAATTTATATTTGACGGTTCCCGGATTTGTCAGACCGGCTGCATCGGCCTGTTCGCGTCTTGCCTATGAGGTACATAAACTTCAGCCTGAAAAGGACATTGTAGTATATGCTTATGGTACTATTTTTAGTTTACCGTCAATATATGTGGATGGTCGCACGATACAATCCGGTGAGTATGTAACTTATGCAGTGCGTGATTATGGGGTGGCCGGTAATATGAGCAGTTCTTTCCCGGGACTACCCAAAAGTAATATGGGATTATATTCTCAAGAGTACACCGGTAGATTTATAGCAAAGAAGAGCCAATTGCAATGGATGGTCGATGGAGGGTATAAGACGCACATGATTTTTGCTATGGATCCGTATAGATTGAATTTTGAATATCAACAATTACCTTCCATGCAAGATATTGCAGAAGTATTTTTTGATGATGAACTTGTATATGATGGAGTGAAATATCCTAAGGATTGGGAATAATATTATATATGAAAATAAAAATAGATATGAGTATGAAGATTATATATAAAACCATGTTGATGACTGTTGTGGTACTGTCATTTTTCAGCTGTGGTAATGATGATGAACCGGGAATAGATACACCGCCTTCGAATCCTGAATTGATGGTTGCTGAAGATGCATTATTTGTGAAAATCGGAGAAGATACCGACGCCGAGCTTGAAATATTGCAAGGTGGTGGCGAATACAATGCTTTTTCGACTAATGAAAATATTGCAAAGGCGGAAGTTGTAGACGGAAAGATCATGATAAAAGGTATCAGTATTGGTAAAACTTATATCGTGGTATCCGATAAAAATGGTTATTATGAAAAGAAACCGATACTGGTAGGCCTTACAGATGTAATAGAATTGGATAAAACAGAAGTGGAGATTGAATCTCTCCTTAATATATCAGCGTATGCAACAGTTAATATAATAGAGGGTAATGGCGGTTATAAGGTTGTATCTGATAATCCGAAAGTAACTGTTTCTGCTTCGGAAAGCGGAACGATTACCATAATGGGAAAGCCAGAAGACATAGAAACTCCTACAACTGCAGCTGTTACCGTTACTGATGTTTTGGGCATGATATCTGTATTTGACGTTTGTATATCAGCGCATCGTACTGATGTTCTCAAACTAGACGAAACGAATGTGGAAGCAGAAGGTGCTGTTGGAAAGTCGTTCGCTGTAACGATAAACGTTGTAGATGGTAACGGCGGCTATAAAGTTGTCTCTGATAATCAGGATATACAAGTTTCCGTAACTGCTTTAGGAGCAGTTAAAATCACAGGTATACTTAAGAATTCGGATACAGACCTTGTTGCTACAATTACGGTTACTGATATTCTGAATTTGAAGGCGACTTGTATCATACGTGTTCTTCCGACAGACAAGACTTATACAGAAGAAGAAATACAAGCGATTGTTGCCGATAACTCGCGCCGCTATTATTTGGATGACAATGACCAAATTATAGGAGGATTGGCAGTTAGCTTTAAAAATGAGCAACAAAATGGGCAAGTAACTTATGGATGGGAATATTACAATGTTTATTATTCTTTATTAACGTTTAGCGGTGATAAGAGTGAAGGAAAAAAGATGGATGCTTCTTTCTCATATTATAGTTATTTTTATCCTAATTATATATATTACCAGAATGAGCCGGTAACTTTAGAGATTATAAAAAATGATGGCAGGCGTATATGGGGAATCTTTTCATTCATTAAAGATGAGGTTTCACATAGAGGGTATTTCTGCGATTCCATTTAGTCAATTATGAGATAAATATAACATTTGTATAAGGCAGTCTCCTTTTTCTTTGTTTGATACAAAACAAAGAAAAAGGAGATTTTTGTTTCTGTTTACTTCAGATGTATTAATAAGGGTTATTCCTAAAATAATAAAAATAAGGCAACTAGTTTATAACGGGTTAGTTGCCTTTTTGTGTCTTTAAGCATTCAGTGCGACAAGAAGTCGTACAAGTCATTGCTATAAGCTATAGCCAAAAAGCGGGTAGTCGGGATAGGCTTTGGGGGATGTAGGGTTACACGGATATCATACGGAGGAACATCTCAAGGTGGCATTATTTCCTTGGTTTTAATGATTTGTGCCACCGTAGTGGCATGACTGTGCTATCACCTTGTCACAAGCGTGCCACCTCGATGGCATAACTGTGCCAATAGAATGTTACTGTCATAGCATTTAAAGCTTGTCACCAATCATAAGCTTCGATATACTCATCGAACTTAGGTGGTTGTAAAACACCACAATATTTAAGGACATTCAAAACTTGCTGCTGCTCGGCAGGAGAGAGTAAACGTTCACCTTTGCGGACACGATAATAGGTTCTTCGACTGAAAAAACTCATTAAATGTATGATTACATTTTCCATTTGCTTATGAGGCAGACTTTCCAAGATGCCGATGAATCCTTTTGCATAGCTCGCTTTGATATTGGAACGATAATAAGGACAATCTCCTTTTGTAGTAGTTAAACGCTTGGGACTAATAATTGTCCAATGTTCGACCTTTTCCGGTATACTTTGTTCGGCGAGTTGTCTAAGGCATATGTCGGCTTTCGGACATTGCCGGTTAAGGCACATCGAGTATTGATAAGGAACTTCTGAAAAGTCAAGTTTTTCTTTCATGCTCATGAATTTTGTTTGTGTGAGCAAAGGTAGTGAAAAAGTAATTAAGAGAAGATAAAAACAACCTGAAAGTAAGAAGATACTTTCAGGTTGTTTTTTATCAGCCGGAATCTTGATAAATAGGATTTTATTATGTCTTAAGTTTTTTTATTCTTTAGAAAAAGAATAAGGCATATCCTCTTCTTTCGTTCCTCTGTTCTTGTTCGGTTGGTTGCTCATATCTACTTTGATAGTGCCACCTTTGAATAAATCTCCATGACAAAGATAATTCTTGGTATAATCGGTTCCGTTGAAACTCATGGAGTTGATATAGAAATTCTTTTTGTTGTTGTTTGGAGCGTCAATGACCAGACTGTTGCCGTTCTCAAAATGAAGTGTGGCTTTCTTGAACAGCGGAGCACCTATGATATATTCGTCCGTTCCCGGACAAACAGGGTAGAAGCCTAATGCCGAAAATACATACCAGGCGGAAGTCTGCCCGTTGTCTTCATCACCACAATAGCCGTCCGGTGTCGGAGTGTACATCCTGTCCATAACCTGACGTAGCCAGTATTGAGCTTTCCAGGGCTGACCTGCATAGTCGTACAAATATATCATGTGCTGGATAGGCTGGTTGCCATGTGCATAGTTCCCCATATTCATAACGGTCATTTCACGGATTTCGTGAATCACTTGCCCGTAGTAGCTTTCATCGAAAACGGGAGGTACGGCGAATACGGAGTCCATCATGGTAATAAATTCATCTTTTCCGCCCATCAGGTCGATAAGTCCTTGAGGATCGTGGAATACAGACCAAGTATAGTGCCAGCTATTGCCCTCCGTAAAGGCGTCACCCCATTTCAGCGGAGAGAACGGAGATTGGAATGTACCGTCTGCATTACGTCCGTGCATTAATTTAGACTCTTTATCGAAAAGGTTCTTATAGTTCATGGCACGCTTGGCAAAGCGGTTGATTTCTTTTTGGGGACGTTTCAACTCTTTGGCTAGTTTATAAATACACCAATCATTGTAAGCGTATTCCAAAGTGCGGGCAGCGTTCTCGTTGATTTTTACGTCATATGGAACGTAACCCAGTTTGTTGTAGTATTCGTGTCCTAAGCGACCTGTTGAAGAAACTTGAGGATGCACATTCTCTGTTCCGTGAAGCAAGCCTTCATACAAAGTTTTTATGTCGTCTACTCTGACTCCTTTCATATAGGCATCTACTAGGACGGAGGCGGAATTGTTGCCAACCATACATCCTCTGTGTCCGGGACTTGCCCATTCGGGAAAGAAGCCGCTTTCTTTGTACGTATTGATAAGTCCTTCCTGCATTTCCTTGTTGATGGAAGGATACATCAGGTTCAATAATGGGAACAGGCAACGGAATGTATCCCAAAATCCTGTGTCGGTATACATATAACCGGGTAATACTTGTCCGTTGTAGGGGCTGTAGTGAATAGGTTTCCCGGTAGCATCCAGTTCGTAGAATTTACGTGGAAAAAGTAAGGAACGATACAGACATGAATAAAACGTACGATATTGATCGAGATTTCCTCCTTCTACTTCTATCTTGCCCAAAACTTGATTCCAGGCATCTTTCCCTTTCTTGGCTAGTTGTTCTATATTGTCTTTGCTCAGCTCTTTCATGTTTGTGGCGGCCTGTTCGAAGCTGATAAAAGAGGAGGAGATGCGGGCGTGCACCTGTTCTCCTTTATGTGTACGGAAGCCGATGATTGCTCCGGCATGGTCAGCTGTTTGTTCGGCAACATTTTCTTGCAGATTGCCATTGGCTACCGTCGCTTTATAGGTAAAAGGTTTGTCGAACTCGATGATAAAGTAATTCTTGAAGTTTTCGGGAACTCCACCGCTATTGCGGGTAGTATAGCCGATAACCTTGTTTTCTTCGGGAATCACTTTGATATACGAACCTTTGTCGAAAGCATCTATTACGATGTATGAATGGTCATTCTCAGGGAAAGTGAAACGGAAAAGGACGGCACGCTCCGTAGGTGCCATTTCCGTCACTATGTCATGTTCGGCGAGATATACTTTATAATAATAAGGAGTAGCTGTTTCTCCTTTGTGTGCAAACCAACTGGCACGTTTCTCTTCGTCAAATACAGGCTTTCCGACTATCGGCATGATGGAGAATTGACCATAGTCATTAATCCATGGACTGGGTTGGTGGGTCTGTTTGAAACCGCGGATCTTATTGGCAGTATAGGTATATTGCCATCCGTCTCCCATTTTTCCTGTTTGAGGAGTCCAGAAGTTCATTCCCCAAGGATGCGCAATGGCCGGATAAGTATTACCTGTTGATAACTCGAAAGTAGACTGAGAACCCATTAACGGGTTTACATACTGCGTCCAATCTTTTGCCTTGGCAAAGAGTGTACAACCAAGTACACAAGCAATTAGTAATGTTCTTCTCATGGTATAAGTGTTTTGTTATTAGGTTTGTCGCTCATATTGATTTCCATTGTTCCACCATTTGCTATGTCTTGGTGGTTGAAAAATGGAGTATTCAGAGACTCGCCGTTTAGTGATATGCTTTCGATGTATTTATTCTTTTTGGAATTGTTTTTTACTATTATACTGAATGTCTTGTCTTCGGGCAGATTGATCACTGCTTTGTCAAACACGGGACGTCCGATGGAATATACCGGTTTTCCCGGACACACCTGATAGAACCCCATGGAGTTGAGAACGTACCACGCAGACATCTGACCGCAATCCTCATTACCGGATAATCCGTCTACACTGTTGGCATACTGACTGCGATAGACACTATCTACCAGTTCTTGTGTCCTCCACGGGCGATTTACGTAATTATACAAATGGATCACATGATGGCTGGGTTCGTTGCCATGTGCATATTGACCGATAAGTCCGCTGATGTCTGACGATGTCGTTTCACCTTCGAGTGATGAATCGGCTGTGAATAACGAATCGAGTTTCTGGGCGAATGCATCCTCACCGCCCATCAGATTGACCAACCCGTCTACATCATGAGGCACAAACCAAGTCCATTGCCAGGCTGTTCCTTCACAATAATCATCGTTGCGGTGGGTGGATGCACGCGGATTGAACGGGATGCGCCATTCTCCTTTCGAGTCAAGTCCGCGCATGAAGCGGGTTGATTTGTCGAAATAGAATTCGTATGCTTTGGCAAAACGTTCATATTTGGCTTTGGATTCAAAATCGTTCATTGCTTCTGCAAAAATAGAGATACACCAATCGTCATATGCGTACTCCAAGGCTTTGGCTACAGACTCATTTTCACGGTCGCAGGGAATATAGCCGATGGAATTTTTATAATATTTCGCTTTCGGCATGAGATGCGGAAGTACCAGTTCCGGGCATTGAATGCCGGTTGTATCATATTCGGCTGCGCGCAGACAGGCTTTGTAGGCTTCTTTGGCGTCGAAATTACGGTATCCTTTCATATAAGCGTCTACAATGACGGGGACTGCGTGGTAACCAATCATGGTTCCGGTATAGTTGGAAGCCAGGTCCCACATCGGATATATTCCGCCTTCCTGGTGTTTCTTTATCAGTGAATTTATAAATTGATTGTTCAAATCGGGGGCGATAATTGTCATTAACGGATGCAATGCACGGAAGGTGTCCCATAATGAGAATACCGTATACACCGGGTTTATCGTATCTCCCTGATGTACTTCGAGATCCATTCCTAAATAACGTCCGTCCGCATCGCTGAGCAGGTTCGGGCTGATTCCCGTATGATAGAGGGCAGAGTAGAAGATGGCTTTATCTTCTTTGTCCGAGGTAGTAATGTCTATTTTGGACAGATATTGATTCCACGCCCGACGTGCGTCTTTGCGTACCTTATCGAAATCCCATCCCGGAATCTCTGATTCGACATTCTTGCGTGCCCCTTCCATGTCGACGGCAGAAATCCCTGTTTTTACAAGCACCTGTTCGTCCTTCTTTGTCTCGAAATGCAGTAGCGCTTTGCATATGGGAAGCCGTTTACCGTCATCCATGGTAATGGAATCCGCAATCAATGTATAAGAGAATGGTTTGGAAAATTTGGCATAGAAATTAATATATTGGTCGAAAGCCCAATAGGTCGTTTTTTTATGTCCGCAGATTTCCGTATCACTGATTATTTCGATTTTCATTTCCGAGTTGGTCTGGCGTTGCAGGCTGTAATCTAAATCAATGATGAAACCGGATTCGGTACTTTCGGGAAAAGTATAACGGTGGATAGCTCCACGTTTGGTGGCTGATATTTCTGCTTTTACCTGATAAGTGTCCAGAAAAACAGCATAATATCCCGGTTCTGCTACTTCATTCTCGTGGGAAAAAGAAGAAGCATAGGCTAGTATTTGACTTTGAGGATCGGTAGTCAGGTATTGTTGTTTGCCGACAGTTGGCATAAACAGTACGTCTCCGTAGTCGCAACAACCTGTTCCACTGACGTGTGTGTGGGAGAAGCCATTGATAGTAGAGTCGGCATAATAGTAACCGGAACAAGCATCCCATCCGTCAATTCGGGTGTCCGGACTAGGCTGAATCATGCCGTGCGGAACTACTGCTCCGGGGAAAGTATGACCATGTCCGCCGGTACCGATGAAAGGGTTGACGTGAGCACTATAGTCTTTCGTATTCGTGGGGGCTGTACAGGAGCTAAGTGTGAATAAACCTCCTAAACATCCTACTGTTAGGAATGTTTTCAATTTCATGGTATTAATAACTTTTTAGTTTTGTCGTGATACCTTGTACTTCTTATTTGGGAGAAATAAAGATATTGTTTCCGACAATTTTATAATTAATAGGTATGGAGTTCTGCAATGATTTCAATACGGATTCGATGTTGGATTTCCTTTTCAGTACACCGGAGTAAGTTTTATCCGGTTGTATATCGGGAGACAGTATAATCTTTACATCATAGAAACGTTCCAATGTTCTGGTTATTGCAAATATATCCGCTTTTTGGAATGGAATCAGGTTGTTATGCCATACTGCATCTAACTTGGCATCTACTTGTTTCACGGTCAGCCGTCCGTTACTTTTGTTCAGTTCCGCACGCTGTCCGGGAGTAAGGATGATTTGTCCTTCTTCTTTGTTGCCTTTCACTTCGATTTCACCTTCAATCAAGGTGGCTTCGGCTATCCGGCAACGTTTGTCGCATTTGAAATTGAATGTTGTCCCCAATACACGTACGCACATGGCGTCACTTTGTACTGTGAATGGCTTGTGGCGGTTTTTGGTTACTTCGAAGTAAGCTTCTCCTTCCAAATGCACATTACGCTCGTTTTCGGAAAACTCACGCGGGTATTTTAAGGTAGCCGAGTTGTTTAGCCAGACTTTAGTACCATCCGGCAGGACAACTTCCTTCACAATACCTTCACCGGCAACTGCAACCATCATTTGCTGGTCGGATCCATTATGAGACCAATATCCGATTCCACCGCTGATGGCGAATATTATAGCAATGACTGCTGCATATTTCATCCAACGATGTATGCGCAGTATTTTATTCCGTTTCCCTTGCTCTTCGTCCAATTTCTTATAAAGCTGTTTTTCTGCACGAAGTATCCGTTGTCCATCGGTATATCGGCCGAATTTACCTAAATGATAAATTTCTTCCATACGAAATAACCGGAGGGCATTTTCTTCCGATTCCTTCATCCAAGCGTTCACTTCGATAAGTTCCTCTTCGGAACATTGTCCTGTCAGATATCTGTTGATTATATCTTCACTTAGATTACTCATTTTCTTTTCCTTCATATTAATAATACAATTCAGGACATAAAAACACTTATCAGTCTTCTCATAAAAATAAGAAAAGAATTATCCAAAGCGGATCGAGGCGGCTGCGCAAGTACTTCAAGGCCTTGTACATATGAGCCTCTACCGTGCGGAGTGAAATACCGAGAACATCGGCTATCTCCTTGTTTTTCATTTCGTGCAGATAGCTTAGCTTGAAAACTTCCTTGCACTTGTCCGGCAATTCATTAATGGCGTTGTAGATCTCTTTACGGAGTTCTCTGTCTTCAATTCGCCGGATTACTTCATTGTTGTCCGGCTGATAGAATTCTGCACGTCTTTGGTTGATTTCTTCCATAGCAGCACAGTAGCCGTCTTCCACATTGCGATGTTTCAACACGTTGAGGGCACGGGTGTAGACGGCACGGTAGAGAAAAGCCTGTATCTGGTCGCCTATCTCTATGCTGTCTTTCCGTCTCCATAGCTCCACAAAGACATCCTGTACCACATCTTCCGCCTCCTCTTCCCCTATCAGGCGGGTGGCGTAGAAGATGAGGCTGGGGTAGTACTTGCGGAATAATGCTTTGTAGGTTACATCGAAGTTTTCATTCATTCTCTCAATAGATATTAGTTCAGATATACTTAAGGCCGTTTTTCTTCGAATATGACTCCGATTGTTTTTGGGGTACTGCCCATCTCGAATTCTACGGTGGCTCCACTCATGATTTGTTCATGGGTGATATACGTTTTGTCGTAGGGGTGTCCGTTTACTTTGGTTGACTGTATATAGATATTCTTCTTGTTTACATTAGGAGCCAGTACGGTAAATGTTTTACCGTTTGTCAGATGCAACTGCATTTCCGGGAAGAGCGGGGTTCCTATTTCGTACTTGCCGCTGACCGGATTTACCGGATAGAAGCCCATTGCGCTGAATACATACCATGCCGACATTTGCCCGCAATCTTCGTTGCCGCAAAGACCGGCAGGCTCGTTCTTATAAAGTTCGTTCATTACTTTTGCCACGTAATATTGAGTCCGTTCATTGAAGCCTATTGAGTTGAAAAGGTAGATAACATGATGGCTCGGTTCGTTTCCATGTGCGTATTGACCGATCATTCCCGTACTGAACAGTGGAAGTTCGGCGTCTGCTGCTGGATGATAGGTGAACATACTATCCAGTTTCTCGGCAAATCTGTTTTTGCCGCCTACAAGGTCTATCAATCCGTCGATATCGTGCTGTACTGACCAAAAATACTGCCATCCGTTGCTTTCGCAGATGTGTGGAGTATAGTCGTCGGCTTTGAAACCTTTGATAAAGCGCCCCTTGTCATCGCGCGGTTGCATGAAAGAGGTTTCCGGGTTATAAAGATTTCTATAGTTCCGGGAACGTTTGTAGAATGTGTCCGCAATGTCTTGTTTGCCCATCTTCTTAGCCATTTCGGCAATACAGTAATCATCGAAGGCATATTCCAAGGTTTTAGATAATGACCAGTTCTCAGCGTTGTAATGGTCTGTCACGTTGTAGGGAATATATCCTAATTCTTTGTAAAGCCCGATACCGCGATAACTGTCCAGATTAGCGGTCGCAACACAAGCGTTCAATGCTTTCTCCGCATCAAAATCACCGATACCTTTCAGATAGGCGTCTGCGATGACAGGAACGGCATGATAGCCGATCATCATGTCTGTTTCACTTCCGTAGAAGTTCCATACCGGCAACCGGTTATTTTGCTCGTAGAAGGCAATGAAAGATTTTATCATGTCGTTGACGCGCTCCGGCTCTGTGTAAGTGAAGAGAGGATGGGCTGCACGATAGGTATCCCACAGGGAGAAAGTGCTGTAGTTCACCCAGCCGTCTGCCTGGTGCACTTTCTTATCAGGACCGTAGTAAGCGCCGTCCACATCATTGTAGATGGTCGGGGCAATCATCGAATGATAGAGAGCGGTGTAGAAGTTTACTTTGTCGTCTTCGTTACTGCCTTTTACTTCGATTTTACCAAGTTGGCGGTTCCAATTCGCTTTCGTTTCAGCCAGGTATTTATCGAAGTCGTTTTCGGGGACTTCCGCTTGCAGGTTTTTGGCTGCACCGTCCATGCTTGTGCCGGAAATGGCAGTGTTGACGAGAATTTGCTCACCTTCTTTGGTATTGAAGTCGAAGCGGGCGATGACGGCTGTACCGATACGTTTGTTGTCTTTGATAATAGCCGTAGTGTCCAGTTCCATTTTCTCGAAAGGCTTGGAGAAACGGGTGCGGAAATAGATGTGCTGGTCGCGTGCCCAGCCATCAGAGAAGCGGTAGCCTTGAATGGTAACGGAGTCTACCTTTTCGATATAAGAATCATTAGTGAAGTCCCAATTCATAGCCTTTTTCAAATTTAGGAAGATGGCGGATTGGGCTTCGGGAAAGGTGTAACGTTGGATACCGCAACGTTCGGTTGCAGTCAGTTCGACGTTGATATTGTAGTCTTTCAATCGTACTTGATAATAACCTGCGTAGGCACTCTCATCTTCATGAGAAAATTTGGAATGAATGCCTAGAGGCGCTTCCGCTTCTTTATAAGGAAGGGTGACAGGCATGAAAGAGATGTCGTACAGATCTCCTGCTCCGGTACCGGAAAGGTGGGTGTGGCTGAATCCGGCAATGGTACTGTCCGGATAGAAATAACCGGAGATGCGGTCCCAACCGGGAAGTCCGTTGTCAGGGCTGAGCTGCACCATGCCGAAAGGAGCTTGAGCACCGGGATACGTGTTTCCGGTGAAGTCGGTTCCGATGAACGGATTTACGTACAATGTGTAATCTGTTTCGTGTTTTTCTTGCGTAGGGGTACAGGAAACCAGCATGCAGGTTAACAGCAAGCATAGATAAATAGGCGTTCTCATTGCTCTTTAGGTATTAGTGATTACTTATTTTATTTATTTGAAGGATAAGAAAATAATTAATCTGTTGGCAAAGATAGAAAATCTTTTCTAGATGTCTTATAACAATGAATTTATTTTGTCGGTTTCTCTCGGTTCTTATCTTTAGCTTTTTTATTTAGCGGTTGAATAGTTCTTAAATATTCCTGTTCGACAGGTGACAGTGTGCGTACTTCGAATTTGTGGTATTCTTGGGTCGCTTTATCCATCGCTTGATTATGGCTGACATTACCTGCTCCTTGCATTCGAACCTGTCGGAATTTCCGACAGGTTGATATTTCATCTGATTCTCTTTCTTCATAAATATGTTTGATGTGTTCCACCACATTGGTTCTCGGGTTCTTGAAGTTTGATAAAGATCGGATAGTTGCTGTTAGGAAAGCCACACGGTCTCCTCTTCCATTCTTACTTCTATACGAGTTTGCCCGTCTTCGGTTTGGTATATGATTATGTTACTTTTATTCGGTTCCATATATGTTTTTTGTCATGTGATTATGATAATAAGACACTATCCTCAAACAATAAAGAGAAACTTGTTGTCCCCCAAGTTTCTCTTTATTATAAACTAGACTTTCAGTTTTCTATTTTAGATTCCTGCCAGCTCTATCACTTTTTCAACTGCTGCCGGTAGTCCGTCGGCATTCTTACCTCCGGCGGTAGCAAAGTGCGGTTGACCACCGCCGCCACCTTGAATCAGCTTGGCGGCCTCTTTCACCAAGTTGCCTGCCTTCAGGCCGGTTGCTACGAGGTTGTCGCTCAACATGACTGTCAACATCGGTTTGCCATTGTCCGTGCTTCCGGCTACGAAGAACAAGTTTTCCGTAATTTCACCGCGAAGTTGGAAAGCAATGTTCTTCACCACTTCTGCAGGCAGTGGAGCGCAAAGCTTAATAACCTTGACACCGTTTACTTCCTGTATATTTTTCAACAGTCTTTCTTTCAAGGCTGCTTCTTTTTCTTTCATGAAGTCTTCCACCTGCTTCTTCAAACCTGCGTTTTCGTCAATGTATTTACGGATAGCGATACCCAGATCCGGAGTATTGTTGAAGAGAGCTTTCAAGTCATTGAGGGTGTCTTGAATAGTGTCCAGCATTTCTTCTACCCGTGCTCCTGTGTAAGCCTCGATACGGCGGACACCGGCAGCAACGGAACTTTCGGAGATGATTTTCACCATACCAATGTTTCCTGTAGCAGCTACGTGTGTACCTCCACAGAATTCGATGGAAGATCCAAACTGTATCACACGCACTCTGTCGCCGTACTTCTCGCCGAAGAGAGCGATAGCACCCAGCTCTTTCGCTTCTTCGATAGGAATATTGCGGTATTCCTTCAAAGGAATGTTGGCACGTATCTTGGCGTTGACAATGTGCTCTACTTTGCGGATTTCTTCATCGGTCACTTTCTGGAAATGAGAGAAGTCGAAACGTAAGGAATCCGGTGTAACCAACGAACCTTTCTGTTCTACGTGTTCACCCAAAACTTCACGGAGAGCGGAGTCCAGTAAGTGAGTGGCCGAGTGATTGGCTGCGCAGGCAGCGCGTTTGTCGGTGTCTACACAGGCCATCATCGGAGCTTCCGGATGTTCGGGTAACTTTTTGGTAATATGTATCGGAAGGTTGTTTTCTTTCTTGGTGTCGATCACTTCAATTGTTTCGAACTCGCTTACCAACACACCGGTATCACCCACTTGACCACCGCTTTCCGCATAGAACGGAGTATAGTCTAGTACAATCTGATACAAGGTCTGGTTTTTTTGCCTGATCTGGCGATAGCGAAGAATTGAAGCTTCGTATTCCGTATAGTCGTAACCGACGAATTCGGTCGTCCCTTCTTTCAGCGTGATCCAGTCACCGGTTTCGATTGCGGCAGCGTTACGGGCACGTTGCTTCTGCTGTTGCATCTCTTCGTTGAACTCTTCGATGTTGACGATCATACCGTTTTCACGGAGAATCAGTTCTGTCAAGTCGAGCGGGAACCCGAAAGTATCATATAAGGTAAAGGCGTCTTTACCGCTGATTTCTGTTTTTCCGGCAGCTTTGGTATCTTCCATTGTTTTATCCAACAGACGGATGCCTGTCTCCAATGTGCGGAGGAATGATTCTTCTTCTTCTTTGATTACCTTTTCAATCAATGTCTTTTGTGCAATCAGTTCCGGATAAGCCTCACCCATATTCTCAATCAGCACAGGAAGCAACTTGTACATGAATGCTTGCTTCTGTCCGAGGAATGTATAGCCATAACGGACGGCACGGCGGAGGATACGACGGATCACATAACCTGCTTTAGCGTTGGAAGGCAACTGACCGTCCGTGATAGAGAACGCAATGGTACGGATGTGGTCGGCAATCACACGCATGGCGATATCTTGCTGCTTGTCTTTTCCGTATTCAGTGTCCGACATGGCTGCAATCGCTTTCAGCATTGGCTGGAATACGTCCGTATCATAATTGGACGTTTTGCCTTGGAGTGCCATACAAAGACGCTCGAATCCCATACCGGTGTCGATCACTTTTGCGGGAAGCGGCTCGAGACTGCTGTCCGCCTTACGGTTGTACTGCATGAATACGAGATTCCAGATTTCGATTACTTGCGGATGATCGTGGTTTACGAGGTCACGGCCGGAAATCTTGGCACGTTCTTCTGCCGGACGAAGGTCGATGTGGATTTCGGAACAAGGGCCGCAAGGTCCTGTATCACCCATTTCCCAGAAGTTATCGTGCTTGTTGCCGTTGATGATATGGTCTTTCGGCAGGAATTGTTCCCAATAAGAAGCGGCTTCGTCGTCACGGCTCAATCCTTCTTCGGGACTTCCTTCGAATACGGTTGCGTAGAGATGTTCCGGATTCAGTTTCAAGACATCTACCAGATATTCCCATGCCCAACTGATGGCTTCTTTCTTGAAGTAATCGCCGAACGACCAGTTGCCGAGCATTTCGAACATGGTATGATGGTAAGTATCGTGTCCTACCTCCTCCAAGTCATTGTGCTTTCCGCTTACGCGCAAACATTTCTGAGAGTCCGCGACTCTTTTGTATTTCGCCGGGTGGTTGCCCAAAATAATATCTTTAAACTGGTTCA
>OHJF01000371.1_pt1 | contig 32944 bp, 20 predicted proteins | sample 1568521 | NCBI WGS metagenome assembly OHJF01 (sample SAMEA3879570, study PRJEB24766) | human gut metagenome | biome: human-associated habitat; feature: feces | place: USA | collected 1985/1987 | reverse complement strand
TTATATTCGTTTTTACATTTGTTTATTCGATTATTTTATATGCTTTTTCAAAAGTAATAGAAGGTAATATGTTGGTTTTCAATTGTATGACAAAAATGTCCTGTTTTAGAAGTGATAGAGGAGTGATAGGGGAAAACGTCCTGTATCACTGCCTTTGGACGTTTGAATATGAATAGCTACAACCTTTGTAGTGATAGAGTGATAGAGGATTAGCAGAAAACTTCGTATGCAGATTACAATCTTGGAAAATTGTGATATACTTCGTTTTATTGTATATTTGTCAACAATAAGGTTATAGCTCCCGGCGAGATTTGCTGAAAAAACAATTGTCGGAGTGTGGAGGACGTTTTCGGGATTCTCGGATTGACAATCTCAAAATGGAGAAAGGGTTTATCAATTAACAGTTAATTTATTATCATGAAATCAACAATCGTATTGGGAATAGGAGCTACCTTGCTGGCCTCCTGTTCTGGAAACAGACAAAAGGCGGAAGAAAAAGTAACACAGCAGCAGAAGAAGCCGAACGTTATTTTCCTGATAGCCGATGATATCGGTTATGGCGACCTGAGTTGCAACGGATCGAAAACGATCCATACGCCGAATGTGGAACGCCTGGCAGCCCAAGGTGTCCGTTTTACGGATGCGCATGCGGTGGCTGCGACCAGTACGCCGTCGCGCTATTCGCTGTTTACGGGGCATTATGCTTGGAGGCGGAATGACACGGGGATTGCGGCTGGAAATGCCGGAATGGTCATTCGTCCCGAACAGCCGACTGTTGCCGATATGTTTCGTGAGTGTGGTTATACAACAGGTGCTATAGGTAAATGGCATTTGGGATTGTCTGACAGGACGGGAGGACAGGATTGGAATGGCTTTATCACGCCGGGACCTTCAGATATAGGGTTCGACTATTCCTATATAATGGCTGCCACAGGCGACCGTGTGCCTTGTGTGTGGGTTGAGAATCAGCGGATCGTCAATCTTGATCCGAATGATCCGATTGAAGTGAGCTATGAAAAACCGTTCCCTGGCGAACCGTTGGGAAAAGACCATCCGGAATTGCTTACCAAATTGAAACCGAGTCCGAACCATGGGCATGATATGGCGATCGTGAACGGCATTTCGCGTATCGGCTACATGAAAGGGGGCAAGCAGGCCTTGTGGGAAGATGAAAACATTGCAGACAGCATCACTTGCAAAGCTGTCCGATTTATTGAAAACCACAAAGATGAACCGTTTTTCCTGTATGTCGGAACCAACGACGCGCACGTTCCCCGTTGGCCGCATCCCCGTTTTGTCGGCAAGAGCGGCATGGGCCCTCGTGGCGACGTTTTGTTGCAATTCGACTGGACCGTAGGCGAAATAATGGGCGCACTCGAAAAAGCCGGTATTGCCGAAAACACCTTGATCGTGTTGAGTAGCGACAACGGTCCTGTTGTGGATGATGGTTATGCAGACCGGGCTGTGGAATTGTTGGGCGAACATAGACCCTGGGGGCCGTTCCGTGGTGGTAAATACAGTATCTTCGAAGCCGGTACGCGTGTTCCGATGATTGTGAGCTGGCCGGCTCAGGTAAAACCGGGTGTCTCCGACGCATTGGTATCACAGATCGACCTGTATGCCTCCATGGCAAGCCTGATGGGCAAGCCGCTCGAAGAAGGGGCCGGTCCTGACAGCCGGGATCATCTGGACGCATTCTTGGGGAAGGATCTGAAAGGGCGCGACTATGTGGTCGAAGTTGCCGGTTCTCTTTCTGTCTCCGACGGCGAATGGAAGTACATAGCTCCGAGTAATGGTGCTGCTTATGCTAAACTGACGAATATCGAGTTGGGCAACAGCAAGGAAGAACAGCTTTACAACCTGAAGCAGGACATCGGAGAAAAGAAGAATCTGGCGGCCGAACATCCCGAAATCGTTGCAAAGTTGAAAGCTATATTGGAAAAGGAAAAAGCTAAATAGCCTTTTTACATAAAGTGTGAAAACGCCTGTAGGTAATCTAAAAAACATTCCTGCAGGTGTTTTTTGGTTAAAAATGGACGAGTTCATTTTATTCTGCTCCCGGTTTGCGTTATCTTTGCAAATCATTAGGCAGAAAATAGAAGGATAATGCTGGGATTGATAAGTAAAGGAATTGTTATTGGCGTACTGGTTTCCGCCCCGATGGGTCCGATCGGTATGCTATGTATACAACGAACGCTGAACAAAGGACGTTGGCATGGGTTTGTTACCGGATTAGGGGCTGCTCTGTCAGACGTGATCTACGCTGCACTGACTTGCTTGGGGATGGGAGTTGTGGTGAACTTTGTGGAGGCGAATCAGGCTCCTTTGCAATTGATCGGCAGTATTGTATTGGGTATTTTCGGCTATTATATTTTCCAATCCAATCCTGTCCGGAATCTTAGAAAACAACGGGAGAAAAAGTTATCTTTCACTCAGGATTTTATTACAGCTTTTCTTCTTACCTTTAGCAACGTATTAATCGTATTGCTATATATTGGTTTGTTTGCCCGCTTTGGTTTTGTCTTGCCGGAACATTCTGTTTGGATGCTGTCGGGTGGCATTGCTTTTATTGGGGTGGGGGCTGTTCTCTGGTGGTTCGGAATCACTTATATAGTTGCTAAATTGAAGAAATGGTTTAACGTGCGAGGTATATGGTTATTGAATAGGATTGTAGGATCGGTCATTATTGTTTTGGCTATAATCGGAGTCTTATCCGTATTGCTGACTTCTTATTTACATTTACCATTACTCCAAATCTATAATTGATAATGAAGAAACTGAAAGTCCCTTATTTGGAAACGCTGGACGTACTGGATCTGTCGTCCGTAGGCTTTTTGATGGAAAAGGCCCAGCGAGAGTCGATCGATGTGATTAACTGGGAGGAATATTCCTATAAGCCTATCGTGGCTTTCGATATCGCAAGATCGAAAGTGAATCTGTATATTCGTTACTTTGTAAAAGGCAATTCATTGAAAGCTCTTTATGAAACGGATGGTTCACCTGTCTATCAAGATAGTTGCGTGGAGTTTTTTATGAAGCGGGTGAATGATCCCAATTACTACAATTTCGAGTTTAATTGTATCGGAACATGTGATGCTTCCTATCGGGAATCGCGTGATTCGAAGAAATCTCTGACCCCCGAAGAGTATGCTTCGATACGTCGTTTTTCAAGTCTTCCTCATGTCGCTTTTACAGAGAAACTGGGGGTTTATAGCTGGGAGTTGGTGGTTGCCATTCCTTTCCGGTTGATGGGCCTCGATCCTGACAACCTACCGGAAAAGATAATGGGCAACTTCTATAAATGTGCGGACGATACGGAATTTCCGCATTTCGTAAGTTGGAGTCCGATTGATCTTCCTTCTCCGAACTTCCATTGTCCGGAGTTCTTTGGGGAAATCTATTTATAAATTAAGAATTAAAAATTAAGAATTAAGAAATGAATGCATAAGACACCATTTCTTAATTCTTAATTCTTAATTTTTCAACTCCTTGATTTTTACTTCCGAGATACTTGCATTGCCGGAGGTTATTACGATACGGATATCACTGGCGGTTGTGCCTTTGAACCGGTAATTCGTCAGCTCGTTCGTAGCTTCTACCGTCCCTTCATATACGGTCAGGAACTGGCCTCCGCCACCGGAGAGTTGGATTTCAAATTTGGCATCTTTGCTTTTTTCTTTCCAGGCAATCGCGATGTTGTTAGGAGAGGCGTTGTTTTCGAGTGCAAAAGTTATGTATTCACCCTTGTTGGCTTTCCAAGCCGTAGATGGGTTGCCGTCTAATACTGACGGAGCAGACTCCTGAGTAGAGCTAGCAATAACTGATTTCTGCTGTCGGGAAGCTGCCGATATGTTTGCCTGCTCTTTACCATATTCCACTACCGTAAAACGGTCGTTCAGGCGGATGTCTTCGGATGAGGCTCCGATCATAACCTTGAAGTCTCCCGGTTCTACCACCCAATGGTTATCGCTATTCAGCAGCTGCAAGTCGCGCGGTTCGATAGTGAAGGTAAGCTCTTTCGTTTCTCCCGGATTCAGATGGATACGGTCGAAGCCGACGAGGTTCTTCTCGTAGGTCGTAACACTGCTGAGGATATCGCGTACATATAACTGTACTACCTCATCTCCGGCACGTTTACCTGTATTCGTCACCTTGCAACGGACGGTGACCGGTTGAACCTGTGTCACGATAGCTGGCTGGATCGAAATGTCTGAGTATTCGAAAGTCGTATAACTCAATCCGTAGCCGAACGGGTACAACGGACCGTTCACGCGGGACATGTTGCCGTCCAATCCTTTGTTGCGTCCGCCGTCGACCTGTGCATTCGGTTTGGTCGGGAAGTTGAACGGAATCTGTCCGACTGTCTTCGGGAAGGTAACGGTCAGCTTTCCACCTGGGTTATAGTCGCCGAACAGAACGTCTGCGATGGCCGTACCGCCTTGCGAACCCGGATACCAGGCTTCTAGGATAGCCGGAACATATTTGTCTGCCCAGTTAATAGACAACGGACGTCCGTTGATCAGCACCAATACGACCGGTTTTCCAGTGGCTACGACAGCTTGCAGCAAATCGAGTTGGCGGCCTGGCAAATCGAGGCTGGAACGTGATTTGTTTTCTCCGCAGGTGCGGTTACTTCCGCCCAGCACGACTACAGTCACATCGCTCTTCTTCGCGTTTTCCACTGCTTTGTCGATCTCGCTCTGTTCTTCGGCTGTCAACGGATAACGGATCAGTTCCGATTCCGGCCAATTGGCATCTACCAGATCACAACCTTTCGTAAAGAGCACGTCCGTTCCTGGTTTTACCTTATTCCGAATGCCTTCCAACACGGTTGTCACTTCTACGGCAAGCGGGCCGTAGTGTGTCAAAGCGTATGCCTCTTCATCTGCATTCGGACCGCATACGGCGATTTTGGAAATTTTGTTTACATCTAAAGGAAGGACGGCATCCTGGTTCTTCAACAGAACGAGCGATTCTTTTGAAGCCTGCAAGGCTACCAGTTGGTTTTCGGCGCAGTTTACCTCTTTGTCGGTCTCTTTCAAATCGATCTGATACGGATGGTCGAACAATCCAACGAGGAATTTGACGCGCAAGATGTCACGCACTCGGTCATCAATGGTGGACATTGGAATAGCTCCTTCCGCGATCAGTTCGCGAAGTGGCAGGACGTATGAATCCGGTGAGCGGAATGTACAACGTATGTTCAATCCCGCCAATACGCTTTGTAGCACGGATTCTTTCATATCGGCGGCAGTTCCGTGTTTAGAGAAAAGATATTCGACGGCGTCGCTGTCCGATACCACATATCCGCGGAAACCGAATTCGCCACGCAGACGTGTCGTCAGCCAATAATAGCTGCTCTGAATGGGGAATCCGTCGTAATCGTTGTATGAACTCATGACTCCGAGGATCCCGGCTTCCTTGATCACCCGTTTCCAGGGATAGACATGGATCATCTCGACCTCGCGTGGTGACATTTGCGGATCTACGCGTGCCATCCCTTCGCGTCCGCCTTTGTTGTTACTGTAAGCGATATAGTGTTTGGAAGTGGCGGCAACCTGATGGTCGGTCTGCATTCCTTTTGCCATTTCGATACCTAACTCGGCTACCAGATACGGGCTTTCGCCATATACCTCTTCATAGCGTCCCCAACGTTGATCGCGCCCGACATCGAGGATCGGAGCATAGACATTGGTATATCCCAACAACCGTCCTTCGCGCCCGGTGATATAGCCGACCTTATGAACCAGGTTCCGGTTCCAGGTGTGTCCCAATCCCAACTGTGTCGGGAAGTTGGTGGCGATATAGCTTTCTACCCCACGTATGCCTTCGTTCGTGAAGTCGGTCGGGATGCCGAGGCGTGTCTCTTCGATAAAGAACCGTTGTACTTCATTCAAAGCCCAGGCATGACGGGAAGCCGGCCAGACATACGGGTTGTCGGAAGGAGGAAGTCCCCATTGTTGGAAACCGTTCAGATGTTCATCGATGGCTCCTATGCCGTCTTTCCAGAGTTGTTTTTTCCAGTCCGATGTCGGCAGGTCGTCTTTCAGCACCCGCTTGTAACCGTAGAGCGTAACCATCTGGCAGGTTTTTTCTTCAACATTCATCTGCGAAAGGAGGTCTTCGACACGTGCATCGATCGGGACCGTAGGATCTTCATATACATCCTTTTTCCCATTCTTGTTGAAATCTATCCAGCCCTTCCGGTAGATAGACTTGTTCGTTACTTTGTAAGTATCCGGTATCCGGATTTCCTGTGGCGTTTTGTTTTGTGCCTGCGTACAGAATGTCCCTGACAGGACAAGGCATGACGTAAGGACGGCGAGTTTGTTTTTCTTCATGGATTATAATTTGATATCGTTTAGTTCAACTAATTTGTTAACAATGGCGTATACGGTCAGACCACTGGCACTGTGTACCTGCAATTTCCGGGCGATGTTGCGTCGGTGTGTAACAACGGTGTGTGTGGAAAGGAACAGGCGGTCGGCTATTTCGCGGTTTGTCATCCCTTTGACGACACAGACCACGATTTCTTTTTCGCGTGTGCTGAGCGTCTGCTGTTCTTCGTTTTCGGTTTCCTCTTCCGGTGACGTATGGAGGCGTTCCAGCTTGTGGCGGATCTCGTCCGGGCTGTCATAGATGTTGATCTGGTCGTCGTAAGGTCGCAGCAGGGCATGATCAGCGACAGCATACAGCAGGGCTATGCATTTCATTTCCGTACAGCCGGTTTCTTCCTTGAGAAGCTGAATGGTGTAGTAACCGGGAAGTGACGGGTTAATAATCAGTATGTCTGGTTTGTGTGAGCGAAGTGTCTCTTGCAAAAGCTCCGCAGTGGCAATTTCGATGATCTGGATGCGGAATCCGGGAATTCGCTTTAATACCGCTTCGAGCCCACTGCGGATGATGGCAGACGGTTCGGCAATCGCTATGTTTAATAAGGCGCTCATAGGCATCACTGTATTGTTTTTTCAAGAGTCAGGATCGCCGGGACGAAAAGATAGTCTTCTACGTGGTTATGGGAGGCCAGATCTTGTTCGGTCGCGAAGATGTCAAACAAGACGCTGTTCAGCAGGTTGCTTCCGGGTCCCGGATAATACTTGATCAAGATATTTTTCAGTTCGATAATCTTCATTTCGATCTGATCATGATGTTTTCGGAAGATCGTTATGTTGTATTTCGGGTCTTTTATCCCTTTTAATAATCCCCGGACGTATGGAAATACTGTCTTTTCTTCATACGACATGTGTTTGTGGACTTCTGCTGCATATTCGTCGAAAAATTTAGTGATAACGAACGCCACATCTTTCGGGCAGTCTGCAATAGCATCGGTCAGTTTACGGCGGATATGGGGCAGCCGGAAGTCCAGGAAATAGGCGTGTGCATTATGCAGATAAGTGATCAAAGCCTCGATCGACAGACATTTGTCAATGTTTGTCATCGGCGCGGATATCTCTTCCGTCAGAAAGTTTACGACGGTCAGGAACGTGCAGGGATCGACACCGTTTTGGCGGCATACCTCTCCGATATTCTTTTCTCCGAATCCGAGTGCAATACCGAAGCGGCTCATGACGAGCACCATCGGATAATTCTCACAGATCAGATCACTCATTTTATCGGTTTCCCGATATTTACCATTCTTATACATAGGCTTTTCTCTCTTGTCTTGGTGTTTGAATAGCCAAAGATACATAAAAAATAGATTCTGCAGACTGCGCTTACAGAATTAGTAAATTCGGTAAGTCGGATAGTTTCAGCTAAAAAAGTTAGAAACTAAAGTTTCATATAGTTACTCGTTTTGGGACCTTGATTCCACCATGTAGAAACTTTAGTTCCAACGATTGAAATAAAAGTTTCGACCGCAGACACATTTGTTTTGCGGCAGGAAACGAATGATTAGTGGATTTTAGGAAAATATCCGTCTTGCTTAGGGACTGAAAAGGGCTGTTTTGGGTAGTAATTCGCAAAAAAGGTGCTTTTTGCATTTTGACAGTTTTTGTAATGGGTTGATTAATAAAGATATACTAATTTATATAATGTACGCGTAAATGAAGAATTTTAAGAGTGAAATCGGGTGTGTGATCGTATTTAAGATGTTGATATATAGAAAAATAAGAGGAGCTTTAGAAATGACTAATGAAAACGTACGTTTTTTTTCGTCATTTTTTTGGAGCATTCAGTAAGTTCGTGAGCAAAAGAAGGTTTTTTGTACATATTAAGCTATCTGATTGATAAGAAAGAATATAGAAAAGAAAAAAACTTTGAAGAAAGAATTGCAGGTTTAAAAAGTATATGTATTTTTGTAGCTGAAAAATGACGAAAAAAAACGTACGTATTCGATTTCAAGATACAATAGTTAACAAACGTACGATAAGAACTGAACTTTTATAAACATTAGTATTAATATTAAATTTAGAATTATGAACAAAAAGTTTTCTACTCTTTTGTGTGCTAGCTTACTGTTCTCTTCAGCTTTTTCAGCTGTAAATGCGATTGACCTCACTGATGCAGCTGTGGGAGTTGGTGCTACAGCTGTTGCTAAGTTGGATAAGGCGGCTTTGAGTGGAGTGTATCAGTTGAGAGTTGGTACTCAGGTGCTTGTTATAGAAGATGGCAAGTATGTATTAAAGAACGTAAATGATGGCTTTGATTTACAGGCTTCTCTGTGGTGTGTTCAAGTGACGGAAGAAGGTCAAGGCAAAGAACCGATCTATGACTTTGTAAATAAAGCAACTGGTGAATTTTTAGCTATTTCAGAAGAAGATGTTGTTGGTTTACAGGTAGGAGAAAAAACGAAGACTAATTTGTCTGTTGGCGAAACTTTTGGCGGTTGGGCATTTTCTCCGGAATACAAGGAAAATTTGAAAGGTAATATGCCTTTATTTACTTATCAAGAAGCTGATAATGTTCTTTTATTGGTAAAAGGTGAAAATGGAGGCCTTAAGGCAAAAAAAGTAAAAGCATCTGTTGCCCGATCAGAATCGGAGAGAGTTCAATTTACTCTTTTTGATGCAGGTACTTACGTTTTGAGTGCGGCTGAAATTAATGCTTATTTGAAAGATAATAAGAATGTGCTTACATTTACTCCGGATGCAAATGCAGACGTCAATCCGTTCTCAACGACTGCTTTTGTCGCTAAAGGAGTTGCAGCAGATACTGATCATAACTTCGTATATGTGACTTCTAAATCCGATGCAAATGCTTATTTGAAAGTGGATACTGCTGCTAATGGTGTTGGTATTCAATTCTTGAAGTTTGGCTGGACTGATATGGCTAAAGAAAAAGATTTTGCTAACTCATTGTTAGTAAATCAGCACAAGTTCTTATTTACTTATCGTCCTTCTTTGGATCAACTGCGTATCCAGGTTAAACAGGCTCGTTACAAATCAGATAAGAATGCTGAAAAGTATTGGAGCGAAATTAATGGTACAGCGAAAGGAAAAATTTATAATTATGGTGATAAGTTTGTAGATCCGTTTAAGACTGAAGGTAATGTTGATGCTGCTAAATTGCATGTTAAGTTGCAGAACTTTACTGTTGCGGATCGTATTGCTACAATTGGAGAACAACCTATTAATACAAAGATCGGTTTCGGTCTGAAAGGCTGTTTCGTAACTAGCGATAAGACTTCAGTTGACAACGGTTTGTATATCATCAAGAATGCAAAGGGTCAGGTATTGGCTGCTCCTATTCATAAAAATGCAGAAGGTGGTAATAAACAATATGCAATCGAATGGGTGACATTGGACGAACAGGAACCGTTGCACATGCCTGCATACCAGTGGGTTATTACAAAAACATTGAATGCAGAAGTATCTCAACCGGTTTCTCCGGTTAAAATTGTAAACCGTGAATTCCCGAAAGCGAAAAATTGGGATAACGTTCAGTTCCGTTTGAATGAAGATGGTGAAATCTATACACTTACAACGGGTGCTGATATGTTGAACAACGTAACGTTTGTTCAGATCAAAGACTCTGCAATCATCAAAGATAAGAAGTTAGGTTACAAACATATCGACTCAAATGATTTGTTGGTCAACAGATATAAATTCAATTATCTGAACCCGTTCTCAATGGAATATTGGATTGCTAACGGTACAGGTAAAGATTCTTTGATCTATGTTAAGCAGGATGCCGGCGATTATGCTTTGGTTGAAGGTTCTACATACGAATATGGTATCGATGTTGATGCCGCTCTTTTGAAAAAGATTCCGGGACTGGCTCAGTTGGAAAGAACGAATTATGTCATTGCTAAAGATGAACAGGATCGTTTGGTTGAAGCTTATGGAAGCAAGTATTCAATGGGTGTAGCAAACTATGGTTCTAATAATATGGTTGTTGATACATTCTTCTTTAAAGAAAACAACCACTATGATGGTAAAGACTTCTATGCTATCGTCGAATCTAATTATAATAGAACTGCTCATGCTACTGAAATTCAAAATACAGGTGTTACGAAGAAAGTCGGTATCGCTGATGACGGTATGAGTGCTGGTCTGAAAGTTCAGTTGCTGAATGAAACAAGAACTTCTGCTTTCACTGTTGAACCTTCTACAACTCCGTTGTATCGTCGTTTCAACAACGTTGCACTGAGTGAAAGCGCAACGGACGGCCGTGACAGCTTGAGATTCTTCGAAACGATCCGTAAGGAATACTTGATGGATGAAAACAATAGCAACTTGACTGATGCTAATGTTGACTATCTGGGTATGTGGACAGCTGACAAAGCAACAGGTTTGTCATTCCAGATCGATACTGCTTGGGTTAATCGTGGTGCTGGTTATATCAAACCGCAATACTTGATTTCGGTTGCACATAACGACTTTGCCGGAACTCCGGGTAAACCTTGTACGGAAGATGGTCCTCACGTAGACAAAGACGGTAATATTACAGACGCAGAACATTGTGTTCACGCTACTCCGGCTATCCCTGGCTTCGAAAGAGCTAAATATTTGGTAAGTTTCCAGGATTCTGTAGATGTTTACGGTCAGGACAAACCTTATGCAGATATCAAGGGTGGTTATACTCGCGTAGGTTTCGTTGAAGGTATCCGGGTTGCCGATACGTTGTGGATCCTGCCGGCAGAATTCGTAGCTTTGGCTAACGATAAGATTAGCTTCGATGCTTTGGAAGCTTATAATGATTCTGTGAAAAATCTTGCTTCTAAATCATATTTGATTAAGAATAGACTTGACGGTGACGACCATAAGAATTACACTTGGTCATTCCGTTATGTACATCCGGAAAATGCAGGTAATGTAACGGAAGAAGGCGTAGAAAATCAGTTCTTGTTCGAATCGAACAACTATGACAATAAGATTATTGCACCTGAAAATGCTGCATGGTTGAAGATTCAGAATGGTTGTGTGGTTTTGACAGACAAATCATCTACATTCTCACATGCTGCAACAGGTGGCGACGGAGCTTTGATCTTCAATGTTGAAAATAAGGTTGACGATCAGCTGGCAACAGACAACGAAGAAATTGCAACATCTGAAGTTACAGTAATCGCTTTGCAGGGTGCTGTACGTGTAGCTAACGCTGAAGGTAAGAAAGTTGTTATCACTAACATCTTGGGCCAGACAGTTGCTAACACAGTTATCACTTCAAGCGATGCAACAATTGCTGCTCCTCAGGGCGTAGTTGTAGTAGCTGTTGAAGGTGAAGAAGCTGTTAAAGCGATCGTTAAGTAATAATGATCTCCCGTAGAGACACTATGAAACAGTGTCTCTACTATATTGAAATAAAGATTTTATAATCAAATAATGACCATGTGTCCGGTCTTTCCGACCAGTCAATTACCCCGCGAGGGCGAACAAGTGGTACATTAATACTAAAGTAAAAAATAACAATGCTGCCTGTACTTCCGTGAGGAAAGAGAGCAGACACAAAACAAGCCCCGACAGAGTAATTCCGTCGGGGCTTCGTTGTTATTATGATAAAAGGATTCTGCCCCAATGGCTAAAGTGCCGCAAACCGTTCATCTCCTTTGGCTGTCACCGCTGTACATTCCATTTCGACCAGCCAGCCGGTTCGGCAAACCGGAGCACGTACGATGATATAAGGGAGGCTGGGATGATGTTCGTCTATATAACGTTTGACCCGCGCATAATCCGCCGTATCGCGGATATAGATCACAGCTTGCATGATGTCATTCAAAGTGGCGTCCGCTTCTTTCAGCAGGGCTTCGATATTCTCAATCATGCGGGAAGTTTGTTTTATGACATCGCCAGCATGCACGATTTCTCCGTATCGGTCGATGCTTGCCGTGCCGGAGATAAAGACATGGCGGCGGTCGCCGTATGTGACAGCTGTGCCTCGTTCGAACGTAACGCCGTATTCATATGTGCGGTTCAGGTGTTCTGGTGCATATAGATAGCGGATTTGTCCGGGGCAGATACCGGAAACAGCATATGTGTCCATTGTCACGAATACCATCGGGTCGAAATAGCGTCCCTCGATTCCCGTACTGGCGATGAAATGAGTTTCTTCTGTCAGGTTTTGTGTCGCGAACACTTCTTTGCGGGCTTTTACCACACCCAGATAATTCACGTCTACATTCTGTACGAAAATCCATGTGCGCAGGCAGTTGGCCGCCAGTGTACAATTGGCTTCCGTCAGTTGCAGGATATAATCGCGGAAGATCAGGCGGGTCTGGTATTCCGAATTGGCCGCCCTGTTGCACTGGTTGGCACCTAAAAGCTGGCCGTATGCACCGTGACGCGCCTCAAACAACCCATTTGGCAACACCTGTGTCTGTACGCCAGTCTGCAGCCAAGCCCACAATGCAATCTTCGTGCCGTTCATCGGAGCCTGCTGTACGATTGATAGTGCGCAATAGGGGGAAAGCCGTTCCCGTTCCATCAGTTCATCTGTCTGGTTGGTTACGTCACTCAGGAAATAACGCCGGAAAATAGCGACCGGATTACCCGGCAACTCTTCCACTGAACGGGCATAAACATCTTGTATGTGCTGTAACTGAGTGTGAAAATCCTCCAGGCAGTTCGTCTGTTGGAAGAAAATATGGTATTCCGTTATGCCTTTGGAGGATTGAAAAGAGGTGATTTGCACTTCCGTCGTGTCGTATGTTTTCCTTATCAGGTTCATATTTATATTGTGTTTTTATAGTATAGATCGTAAAAATAAGGCTATTTAATTGAAATCAGAAAATTGAGAGTTGAAAATTACTTAATAAAGTAAGGAACGGTACTGTTTGTTAGCCGTTCAAGTCCTTCAACTCTATCAATTTGTTTACGATGGCATAGACAGTCAAGCCGCTGGCACTGTGTACTTGCAATTTTCGGGCGATGTTCCGGCGGTGGGTAATAACGGTGTGGGTGGATAGGTATAACCTGTCTGCAATCTCTCGGTTTGTCATGCCTTTTACCACACAGATGACAATCTCTTTTTCCCTGCTACTCAGTGTCTGCTGGTCCTCGTTTTCCCCTTCTTCGGACGGAACTTCTTCGGTGTTGAGGCGTTCCAATTTATTTTTCAACTCATCGGCATTATCGTATATTGATATCTGATCGTCATAGGAGCGAAGCAGAAACGGGTCGTTTATATTATATTGAAGGGCAAAACATTTCATATCCGGGCAGCCGCATTCGTCTTTCAGATGTTGTAGGTTGAAGTTTCCCGGAATGGAAGGATTTACGATCAGGATGTCCGGCTTATAAATGCGTAAGCCCTCTGTCAGACAGTCTGCTGCTGTTATTTCGGATATCTGGATACGGAATCCAGGTAAGCGTTTCAGCAGTGTTTCCAGTCCGCACCGGATGATGGAGGATGATTCGGCTATCGTTATTTTAATGTTAGTGGACATGGCAAGTGGTTTTATTGTTTTTCTAAAGACAGAATAGCAGGTACGAAGATGTAGTCTTCTACCCGGTTATGAGAGGCAAGGTCTTGTTCTGTTGCGAAAATATCGAACAGGACGCTGTTGAGCAAGTTACTGTCCGGTCCCGGATAATACTTCAGGATCAGGTTCTTCAGTTCTGTGATTTTCATCTCGATCTGGTCATGCCGTTTGCGGAAGATGGTGATGTTATATTTCGGATCTTTCTTTCCTTCCAGCAAATTGCGGACATACGGGAAGACGATTTTCTCTTCGTACGACATATGTTTGTGTACCTCTTCGGCATATTCGTCGAAAAAGCGGCGGATCACGAAGGCCACATCTTTCGGGCAGCTCACGATCGCCTCTGTCAGTTTGTGGCGGATATGGGGAAGACGGAAGTTCAGGAAATAGTCGTGTGCATTATGCAGATAAGTGATAAGCGAAGAGATGGAGATATCTTTATGGACCTCCGCTGCCGGGATTGTCTCCGTTTCCGTCAGAAAGTTGACGACAGTCAGGAATGTATATGTGTCGATCTTATTCTGCCGGCATACTTCCCCGATGTTTTTCTCTCCGAACCCCAGGTCGATACCGAAGCGGCTCATCACAAGGACCATCGGATAATTCTCGCATATCAGGTCACTCATCTTGCTTGTTTCCCTGTATTTTCCGTTCTTCATGTTTCCCATATCTTTTATCATTTGTATAGTAGATTATTATAAGTATGCATATTGAGGTGCATCCGCCGGTATGACAGCTATGCATTCCGTTTCGATCAGCCAGCCCGGACGACATACGGGAGCATGTACGATCAGGTGGAGAAACGACGGATACCGGCTTTCGATATATTGCTTGACCACGACATAATCGGCCGGGTCGCGCAAGTAGACGATTGCCTGCATGATGTCTTGCAATCCGCCTCCCGCCTCCTGTAGCAAGGTGTCGATGTTTTCCAGCATGCGTTCCGTCTGCTTCAGGATATCCCCCGGATACATGATCTCGCCTTGATTGTCGATACTCGCGGTTCCGGAAATGAAGATTTGTTTCCGGTCGCCATAGGTTACAGCTGTCCCCCGCTCGAAAGTCACTCCGTATTCGTATGTCGGATTCAGGTGGGTGGGAGCATAGAGGAACTGGATTTGTCCGGTCTGCAAGCCTTTTACGGCATAAGTATCCATCTGGACAAAAACGTTCGGATCGGCATGGCGTCCTTCTATCCCCGTACTGGAAATATAATGGGTCTTTTCCGTCAGGTCTTGCGTGATGAAAACCTCTTTGCGGGCCTTGACGACGCCGGCATAGTTGACATCCACGTTTTGAACGAAGAACCAGGTACGGATGCAATCGTTTGCCAACTTGCATCCCTGCTCGGTCAGTTGCAAGACGTAATCGTTCAGCAAAAGCCGTGTCTGGTACTCGGAGTTGGAAGCCCTATTGCAAGAGCCCCCGGTCCAGTATTGTGTATAACGGTTGTGTTTGGCTTTCGACATTCCGTTTTTGGTCGTTTCGACAGTGATACCGGTCTGAAACCAAGTCCACATGGCTATTTTGCTCCCGTTTAGTGGAGCTTGCTCCACGATGGAAAGAGGGCAATAGGAATTTTCGCATTCCCAAACCATCACCAAGTCGGCCTGGTTGGCAGCGTCGCTCAGGAAATAGCGCCGGAAGACGGCAGTCGCATCGTCAGGTAACACCTCTTGGATAACTGCCACATAGGCCCGTTGGATGTTCTGAAGTTGTCCGGAAAACGGCAATGTCCGGTCTGTAATAGCGAGCAGAACGTGATATTCGGTAACCCCACCTTTCCCGGCAAAGGAAGAAATTTGAACTTCGACAGCTTTGTCTGTGTATGTCTTTTTGATATAATCCATGTAATATGTGCTTTCTTATTCTTTAGCTCCGTTATTGATCCAATCGTCGAGCAACGTCAGAGTGCTGGATGTCGTGATGACGTTGGTATGATCGTACTTGACAATGTTCTCGTGCAAGATGACGTGCAGGAAACTTTCCTCCGCGCTTCCCGGCTTGACCAGTTTCAGCCCTTCCTCGCTTTTATCAGCTACGACATCGACTAAGGCTTTGTAACTTTTGCCTTCCGTGAGGTACAGTCCGGCAGCAGGTTCCGTACTTCCTCCATGGCAAGCCGTACAGGAACGATTGAAAATTTCGGTTTGGATACTGTTGAACATGCCGGCATCCAACTTTCCGGCATCCAGCCGTATGGTATCCGCCTGTTCCGTGTAGTCGGCGGTATAGAAACTGGCAATCCTTTTGCGTAGTTTGTTGATGACACAAACTTCGATCTGTGTGACTTCACTGGGAATACCGGCCAAGACCATGTTTATCGTCCCGTCGGCTGTCTGGCTAATCCCTTTTGCCGTTTGTGCGAAAGCATTGTCAGGGGTGAATCCGGCCAGTACGACGCTGTAACCGCCTGGCCAGGAATCTATCCCGTTGATTTGGGCGGTTAACTTCACTGTTCCTCCTTCCCTTTCCGTCTGATTGTTTTCATCATATATCTTGCCATCGTCGCAGGAGATGGCAAGACAGGAAAAGAGCAATAGCCCGGAGATGAATGAATAAACTTCTCTTTTCATGACGTTACGATTAGAAAGTGTACTGAAGTAAGACGGTTCCGGAATGCATGGCTAATCCTAAGTCGTCGTTGTCGCGGTCAAGCTGCGTGTCATGTCCGGTACGTCCGATGAACTGATACATGGCTTGCAGTTTCAAGTTGCAGCTGGTGAAGAAATAGTTAAATCCGACGGCCGGCATATTCAGAAAACCGTTTGTGTCCAATCCGTTGCGGTTGAAGAAGTCATAACGGGCTGTCGCTTGTAGTTTGTTGGTAACGAAATAACCGCCTTGCACGTACCCCCCTAAATAGTTATAGCTCTCGTCAATTTTCTGCCGTTTGGTAAACCCTACATTCATATAATAGATTTCAGCGCCGAGATACAGGCGATTCTTCAACATGGCGAATTCTGCTCCTGCCCGGAAATCGTTCGTACTTTCGCTTTCGCTCTCCACATTCAATGAAGTGGAAAGACCGAACAGCATCTTATCTTCCTTCAAACGGTTCGGGCTGCCCTGGTTGGACGGCATAACTCCTTTCGGCATGTACGTGATGCGGCCGGCATACAACAATGACGGGATATGCCAGTCGTCGCTGAACGTTTTGGATGCCACGTTGACGGAGCTTCCCGTTCCGTTGAAAATCCCAACTTCGTAGCCGAACTTCTCCTTTACCAATCCGTGCACTTCCACTCCGAGGTCGAATCCCATGCCGATGTTCGGTGTCACGGCATTAAGAGAATAAGGCAGGATAACGGATGAGGTGAGCGATGTCGGCAGTGTCGGCATTAACGTCTCGCCCAGCGTAGTCAGGTAAGCGTGCGAGAACGGAGTCTTGAACTTGCCAACACGTATGGCAAAACTCTTTTTTATCTCTACGTCGAACCAAGCCTGTTGAAGGATGTTTCCTCCGTTTCCGGCAGCATTGATGGAGAGGTTGAATGTCACCCGGTCGAATGCCTTGCCCGTGAAACCGAGGATGGCATAAGGGATCGAGAAACCGCTGTTGTGTATATTGTCCTGATTGTAGGCCGGGTCCAGCCCTTCATCGTCGTAGTAGTTGATGTTAGCACTGGTCTGTACCAACATATAAGGTTTGAAAACGAAATCCCCCTTCTTGGTAGCGATTGTAAAACCTTCTTTGCCGTTTAGTGATACGACACCGTTTTCCGTATCTTCCTCATATTGGGCCATGACGGCCAACGGCAATAGTAATAATGCTGCAATTGTGATTATCAGTTGTTTCATTTTAGTTTGTCTTATGGATAAATTATAAGGAGTTGAGGAATGCGATCACTGCCTCACGCTCTTCCTTGCTCATTTGTTTGAATAAATTTTTGGAGGCTTCCCCTTCGCCTCCATGCCACATGATGGCTTCGGTCAGGTTGCGGGCGCGTCCGTCATGAAGGAAATAGGTATGACCGTTGACTTTCTCCTGCAGCCCGATACCCCAAAGCGGCGTAGTACGCCATTCGTTTCCTCGTGCCAGGCCGCTGACATAATTGTCGTTCAACCCGACTCCCATGATCTCCGACCCCATGTCATGCAGTAGGAAATCAGAATAAGGATGTATGGTCTGTCCGCCGAGCCATGGCAAACGTGTGCCGTTGAGCAGTGTGGAACCGCCCGCTTGCGTGTGCAGCGTAGTGACGTGGCAGAGATGGCATTTCGCTTCGTAAAACTTTTGTTCTCCTAAGATGACCTGAGGGTCGTTTATGTTGCGCCGTGCCGGTACGCCGAGGCTTTGCATGTAAAGGTCCACATCTTCCATATCGGCGGTCGATATGTCGAGCTGGTCGTACGAGAGTCCCATCATGCTGCCTTGGTTGATCTGAGCCTGCCCTTCGCAAATCTCTTCCGGATAGCGGCTGTTTGTCACGCCCATATCGCTTGAAAAGCCCAGTTCGACGGTCAGGTCAAGATGCTGTGCCTTGTTTCCTGAAAGGCCGACACCGGTGACACCCTTCTCGGTGATATAGTTGCAACGTCCGCTGATACCATATTCCGGATAATTGCTTTTGGCAGCGAGCGCTTCGATTTCCCTGCGGTCGATTGCCATCATCTGTCCCATACCGACGTGGCGTAACGGGATGCGTACGGTGCAGAACAAATCTTCCGGGGCGATACTGTCTTTATACCATTCGGTTATCGTGTAATTGGGTTTGCATAGTTCGTAAGTCTCTCCGTCGGGGAAGGAAAAAGTCTGCTTGTCGTATGTGACGGACAACTTACCTTCCGGTTTGACGCCGTAGATGGCTTGGTCGTGCAATACACGTCCGTAGTCGCGGAAGAAAGCACCGTTGCGGCGGGAGATATAGACCAGCATGGAAGAGAAACCGTAGTTGCCCGATCCGCCGTTTTCCCACAATGTCGGTTTGGTCCTTCCTGCGTTGCGATGGCAACTGCCGCAGGAATAGCCGGCATAAACAGGTCCGAGACCGCCTCCGTCGCCATTGTTGCTGGTGCGTACATCGTCGTAGAGACCGTCGCCGTTGTTGAAACGGATCGAGTTGGCTCCTGTTATCCAGTCGGCGTTCGTATCGTAGGCGACCGATGAGTTTAGGAAAATCGTTGAAGTCCCTGCTGACAGCGCATATCCGTTCGGGACATCTATTTTATCCATATCCATTTTATCGTCCTCTTCACAAGCTGCGCATGCAAAGAGCAGGAATAGCGAGGATGTTAACAGGTAAGATTGCTTCATATCATTTTATTGGTTTTCTGAATTTATTTCCGAATAACGCGAGTCGCATTGTGTAATTACTCTGAAACCCTGAAACAGCGGGCATTTGTCTGCTGTTTCAAGGTTTGTCATGATCTATTATCAAGTTTTATGTCTCAGAGGCATGTTTATTTTGCTCCATCGACAGTGCGGGGCTGCCCGTCTTTGAATAGGAGATATTCCAATGTATGGTAACCACGTACGCTCTGTGCGGCTCCGATGGCTTCATCTTCTTCGTCAAAGTTTCCGCTCCATTCCAGGTCATCCCAGTTTTGTGAATTCAATACCTGTACGATACCGTTCTGGTCCAAAGGCCAGCTGTCCATGTTGGGGTCCAGACCTAAGTTGGCGACCGGACCGATAAGGAAAGCTTCGCTCTTTTCCCACGGTTCGCGTGCCGTGATCCATAAATTGCAGGCCTTTTCGAAGTTGTCGTTGCTTGGGTTTTGTCTGAACTGGTTTACCGCATCCAGCAAAAGCTTGTTCTTTTCCTGCAAGTCTTTATAAGTAGGAAGAACGACCGCATCGACAAACTGTTCGGCTATTGCATCAAGGTCATCGTCGTATTCAGGATCGCCGAATGTTTGGTTTACATACGGTTTTACTTCATTTAACAACAGGTTGGCCAGTTCCATGCAAGTGTTCATTGCGGCAACGGACTCTTCGCTGTCGATGTTGTTGCGGAACGGTTGCGGAATAGCCTGGATCGCCTTTGCAGAAGCGAAAATCAGCGTTTTGATTTCTTCGTCGAGAGCCGGGTTGGTTGAAGCGATCAGTTTTGAAAGCGAGTGTTCTGCGATGTCTCCTTCATCGTCGAAATCTTTGTAAGAGTTGAATGCACTCAGGTTTCCGTCTACTTTGGACACGTCGTTGTCGTCGATGCGGCCGTAGTATGTGTTACGGATGGAGAAGATATTGTTCGTATAGTCGTCGCGCGAATGCCAGCTATACCATGATTCGACGGCATAGAGACCGCCTTCCTTGTCACCGCTGGTATATTTGGTATACGGGTCCTTGATCTTGGCGTCACCTACTTCGTTGGCGATGTTCCACATACCGCTTTCGATCATTTCCTCGATACACGAGAGCGGGCTTTGGTAAGCTCCGGCAGTCTGGTCTTTGAAAATCGTGGCATATGGGCCGTGTGAACCCTGCTCATCGACGTAGTCGGTTACCCAAGAATTGTAGAGCATGGTTGCATCGTCGTTCAGCAACATTGCAACGTTATACATATAGTTACCCCATGCACTGGCGTTTTCAGAACTGTAATCCAGGTTGACCGGATCTTTTCCGCCACCATCCGGATTGGGGTCGTTGTTGTCGCTACATGCTCCCATCGAGAATGTCATGGCGAGCGATAAGGCTGCCAGATAGAAATAATTTTTCTTTTTCATTTTTATTGATAAGTTATTAATTTGTTTATATTGTTTTTATTTGCTGAGGAACCAGCCGATATAGGCGATAGCCAAGCTGAATTCGTTTTCGCTGTTATATTTGCCGCCTCCGATTTTGCGTGTTGTATAGTCTGCTTTCACGACAAGATTAGGTAAAGCATACCAATTGGCTCCGGCTGTCCACATGCTTACTTTGTTGCGTAAATCCATCGTGTGCTTGCCTTCGCCTTTTTCCTGTGGGTTGTAGTATTCGTAGCGGACGAACGGATAGATTACGGGTACGCTCATATTGTCTTTACAAACCGCACGCAGGTTGAACCCCACTTCACCACCGTAGCTGACCGCACGTTTGGCGATCGGGGTTGTCTGTGTATAAGGAGAACCGCCGCTTTGGTGGTTGTTGACACTGCTGAGGTCGTCGGCTTTGCTCAGGTTGCCGTATATCATGTTTGCGCGTGCGGTGACATATTTGTTTTTGTATTGCAGGTCAGCCGTATAGATGCGCAAAGGTATGTTTCCATATTTGACGTATGTTTCCGGTTTGTCGGAATTGGCTCCCGTATTGTGGCAATAGTAGAAGGAACCGCCTATTTTCAATCCCGGTACTCCTAAATAGTTCAGGCGGGCCACATAGCCCGGTGAGGTGAAGTTGTCTGTTTCGAATAGTCCCTGCTTGCCGCCGGCAACCCATGTATTGCGGTCGAACCCGTTGGCGTTCAATCCGGCAACGACCAAAGCCTGGTAGTTGAAACGTGTGTAGCCTCGGCCGAACGTACCGAACACTTCGATACCGTTTTCGTGCCAGGTAGAAGGAAGGATGGTCGTTTCGCCTTCCGGACGAGAAGTTCCGAAGAAGTTGATCGGCTCGTGATGCTCGTTGGTCAAACCGACCGGGACGATCAAATGACCGGCACGGACATTGAAGGCCGGATGGATAAGACGTGTGATGTGGAATTGTTCCAAAGCAACTTCACCGCCTTTTTCAACTTCCATTTCGTATTCTCCGTTTTCTGTGTTTTCTATCTCATAGGCACTTCCCGTACCTCCAGCCTCAAATTCTATTTCTGCTCCTAATACCCATTGGGAATTGAATTTGTAATCGAAAGCCAAGACAAAACGGGGTATGGAGATCGAATTGCGATGGTCTTTCTTGCTTCCGTTGTCCGTACCCCGGAAACGGTTGATGCCGTAGTCCATAAAGTTTGCGAGGATCTCCCCATATCCGCCGAAGCGGAACTTGTTATATCCGTCGGCATAAATGTCTGCGGATTGTTCCACTGCGGATTTTTCTGTCGTTGTTTCTTCTTGTTCCTGTGCAAATGCCGTTATACAAGAGGTGAGTAGAGTGATTGCTAATAAATTAGTTGACCTTTTCATTGCGTTTTTTAATTTTTGGCAAAATTAGAGGGGCTGTCAACGGTGTGCAATCGCAATTAGTAGGTAAAAAGGTTCCGATGTTACCCATTTGTAGGTATTGCGCCTGAATATCACCTTGATTAGGTAGTAAAAGACGTTTTTTTACTCACATATAGGTATTGTAGGAGGTGGGAAGTACCCGTATCTTTGCAATGTCATTAAGAAAGTAACACTATTAGTATAATCGCTATATCAAAACCTTTTGTCAATTATGTAAGCATATAAGATGATTAACTATATCGAAAAGTTTTTATTGGTTATTTTCGGTATAAAAAAGAAGCCTCTCTGTGAAGAGAGGCTTCTTTTTTATGTTTCCGTTTCCCATTCGCTTCTGTCCGGAATCTGTTCGGCGTCGAGTCTTGGACTTGTTCCCGCAAGGGTCTGTTTGCTGCTCCGGCTGTGCCAAAACAATTACATCGGCTTGGCACAACTGTTTCCTGAGTAGGAAACGCCTGTTACATAAGCTTGGCACAACCGTTTCATGCCGAGGAAACGGTCGTTACATAGGTATGGCACAACCAATACGTAGGCAAGTTGCGTCATGTGAACTTACCAGTCGTATGCCTCGAAGTAGGCATCGAACTTTCCGGGATCGTTGATACCGCACTGTTTCAGTATGTTCAACATGCTTTTTTGTTCGTCCGGCGAGAGCGGGCGTTCGCCTTTTCGCACGCGGTAGTAAGTCCTGCGTCCGAACCGTCTCATCAGCTTGCAAATGGCTTCCTGCATCAGTTTGTAGGGCATCCGGTCCAGCATCCCGATGAAACCGAGCGCATAGGTCAGTTTATCGGCAGGGCGGAAATAAGCACATCGGTCGGTTTGCTTCTCTTGGTATTTAGGGCTGATGACGTGCCACAGTTTGACTTCGTCGCCGATCTGTTGTTCTGCGATTCTCCTCAAGCAAGTAGTGGCTTTGGGGCAATCTTGTTTCATGCAGAGCAGATAGGAGGTGGGGATGTCGGAAGAGTCGATTTTTTCTTTCATATATTGTATTAACGTATTATAGTTGTTTGATCCGTCTGTGACGGACGTTGATGTAAAGATACATAATAATGTAAGGTTTTGCAAGTCTTGAAGCTGTTATTGAGCTAAGCAACCAATACTCCGTATTTTGTATATCTTTAACAGAAGGGGGAGCTTTTCCAAGATGAAATTACGAAACCTGCTGTTTTTGCTGTTTTTCCCCTCCAATGTAAATAAAGGAAGTTAATCTTATAGGTGATTGATTATCTTTGTTTTGATGAAGATGTAAAGAAGTTTGGCGAGCGGTTGAAAACAGCTCTTTTTTTATATGGCTTTAGGCACTTTTTGCAATGTAAGTCATTGCTAATAAGAAGTATATGGGTATAAGAAGAAAAATAGCGAAAAAACGTACGTTTTCTTTCGCCATTTTCACTGCACAAAAATACAACTACTTTTTGAACCTGCAATCCTTTCTTCCAATTATTTTTCCTTTTCTATATTCTTTCTTATCAATCAGATAGCTTAACAAGTACGAAAAACCAGCTTTCCAACACAAACCCTCCCGAAAGCCCCTCAAAAATGACTAAAAAAAACGTACGTTTTATCTCGTCAAAATACAGGAATTTGGTAAAAACCTGTTAAACAGGAAGTAAGAACGATATTCAATATACATATTATTATTAATTAAACATTTTAGATTATGAATAAGAGATTTTCTACTCTTTTGGCTGCCGCTTTGGTAGCCGGTTCTTTTAGTTCAGCTTTCGCACAGTTGGAGGGGCGTAATGTTGAATGGAAGGATGCACAAGCAAGCCGCGCTTATTATTTGGCAGGGGTGCATTTTGTGAGTCCGACAGATTACTTGCAGGCTTTTTCTTTGCAAGGATTAGTGAATGGTGCTGATATTACGGCTGCAAATCCTGTTGCTGCTGCACAATGGACTGTTGAAACTAAAAAGGTTGGAACTGTTACACATTATGCTTTCAAAAATATTGAAGGAGAACAGTATCTGGCTTTTGAAAAGAAAGATGGAGCTTATGCTTTAGCTGCCAAAAAAGAGGCAAACGATGAAACAAAGTCGTTTCGTTGGTTTACTGTTGCAGCAAACGGCAATTTGCAAGCTGTGCTTTCTGATGAAAAAGAACCGTATTTTTTAGGACTGAAGAACGATGGCACAGCAGATTGGTCATTGGCTTTATTACAAAGTTCTGAGCATCATACGGATGGATCTACTTCCGTTATCAAGAAGAAGGTAGCTCTCTACGAAATCTACAACGACCAAATTACAGCAGAAGCTTTTGCGAGCAAGTTTGGCGAAAACTTCACAATCGAGTTCCCGGAAACATTGGATGACATGGATGTGTTTGAAAATGTAAGCGTAGAAAAAATCGCCAATGATAATTTGGGTTTCAAGTTGGTTGACAACAAAGGCACAAAAGATACAAAAGACGATGAATATGTAGTTTTAGCAAACGAACGTGTTTCCAACTCAGAGTTGGCTGCCAACGCAATCGGTTATCGCTATGCAAAAATGACTGCTAAAGCGATTAAAGACAAGAAAATTGACGACAAGAACACTGTATTCTATGCTGAAGAGAACGAAACAAACATCGGAGATGGTAAATATGCATTAGTTCAGAAAGTAAAAGTTGGTGACCTGGACAACAAAGATGTGACTTTCGGTAAAGTGACAAATGATGAAACAACTCGTCAGTTGGCTTCTGTCGAATATGACTGCCATTCTACTTTCATGGGGGTTACAGTAGGCAAGGGTACACGTGTCGCTAATACTGAAGTTGCCAACGAAAGAATGTTGATCGTAAATGTAACTGCCAAAGTTGCAGACAAGAAGAATTCTTCTGCACTGGGGTTGAAGAATGATTTCACTGGCGCACGTTGGTATGATAAAGTTTCTGAAGCTGACTTCGATCAGCCACAGGGGCAGTGGTTGGTTGCTGCGGGTTCAGCTGCTAACACAATTAAGTTGATCAATGTTCAGAAACCGGGTTTTGTACAAGACAATATCCGTCTATATGAAGCAGAAGGTGAAAATACTTACACAGTATTTGCTTCTGATTTAGGTTTGTCTGGTCTTGAAACAATCACTTTGACGAAAGTTGAAGATTATGACAAGCTGAACGGCTACTACAGTACATTGTCTGACATCAATCAGAAGTTCGCCTTTGTAACAACAGGTGAATATGCTAACGAAGAAGCCGGTTCAGATCTGTATTTGAAAGCTGGTGTAGAAGGAGATGTTGTAACTGTTGTTCCTCATGCTGGTTCTGAATGGGAATTGATCCGTAACGAAAAAGCACAGGCTGTTACTGCCAACTACAAATATTATGACGGTGAAAAATGGGTTGAACTGAATGGCAAAGGTAATGAAGAAAAAGGTATCCTGCCGGCTGATACAGTTCGTCTGGCTTATTCATATGCAATCAATGCTGATGAATTAGGTTTGGGAACAGCTTGGAAGATGGCTAAGGATGACATCGAGTTCTTCTTGAAAGAAAATGGTAAAGGTACATACGCTATCGTATATGGCGCTACTGCTGATGAAGTAAAAGAATACGGTGTAATCAATGGTTCTGAGGAATTAGTAGCAGAAACAACTGACTTTACTAACTCTACTCCGTTCGAAATCATAGACTTGGATGCTGCTCCTTCTTTGGCTGCTGACAGCAAGCACATGACATTCGAAGCTACTAATAGCATTGGCTTCATCGCTTCTGACGAAAATAACAACGCAGTATTGGCTAAAGAAACAGCTGCTTTGTGGGTTGACTCTGTAAATGCTGAAGGTTATGCAACTCCGAAGTTCTTCATTTCTTACGCTGGCAAGATGATGACAACTGCTAAGAAGTTTAAAGAAATTGTTGATAAGGCTTATGCTAATGATGAAATCAGCAAGAAAGAATATGCAGAACTTACTGCTGATGAAAATCTTTACTACAAGAGTGTAGAACGTATCAAATTTGTAGACGCTGAACGTCTGTCTGGTGAAGACACTTTGGTTATCGCCGATGAAAAGTATACTGGCAAGGATATCGAAGACTTCAAGTTCAAAGTTACTGAAAACGAAGACGGTGACTATGTACTGAAAGCTAATGGTAACTATGTATATGTAATCAACGGTAACTTGGTTTACGGTACAGATGCTAAGGAAGCTGAAGCATTTGTAATCGAAGTAACTTCTGCTCCTACAGCCAACGAAGGCATCGCAACATCTGAAGTGAAAGTGATCGCTGGCGAAGGTAACGTAACAATCGCAGGCGCTGCCGGTAAGAAAGTTGTTATCAGCAACATCTTAGGTCAGGTAGTAGCTAACACTGTCGTTTCTTCTGACAACGCAACTATCGCTGCTCCGGCAGGTGTAGTAGTTGTAGCTGTTGAAGGCGAAGCTGCTGTAAAAGCTATCGTTAAGTAACGATTGATACTAAAAAACAATACTGTCTATCGTAAGGGTGGTTAGCGAACCACCCTTACACAGGCACAATGACATTTTATAATCAAATAATTCTAGACAACCTGCGTGAAACCGTATGTAAGAGGTTTTCTTGATCTACGGTTTCAATTACCCTGCGACAGGCGAACGAGCGGTTGGATTTAATATTAATAATACTAAAGTAATGAAATTAAAAGTTCTACTGCTTTTCCCTCTGTGAAGACCGGACGGCAGACAAAAAACAGGCCCCGGCGGTATTCGTACTGCCGGGGCTTCGTTTTTATTTCCCTTATCCCTATTTGTAGGTATTTTCTCCGGTTTAACATCCCTCGTCCTTTACAATCCTTTTCAGATAGGGGGAAAAGACGTATCTTTGCGTGCCTAAACCGAAATAGACAAGATAAGCTTATGAAGTTTGAAAACGAGAACTGGGCGCAGTTCAAAGGAGAAACCTGGAAAAAGGAGATCAATGTAAGAGACTTTATCCAGAACAATTACAAACCTTATAACGGAGACGATACGTTCCTCGTACCCTCTTCGGAGAAAACGAAGAAAGTGTGGAACAAACTAACCGAGATGTTTAAGGTTGAAAGGGAGAAAGGAGTATATGATGCCGAAACGAAGCTTCCCCAGGGGATTGACACATACGGACCCGGTTACATCGATAAGGAAAACGAAGTAATCGTCGGCTTGCAGACAGACGCCCCGTTGAAGCGCGGTATCTTCCCGAAAGGCGGTATCCGCATGGTCGAAAACAGTCTGGAAGCCTATGGCTATCATCTGGACCCGATGACAAAAGAAATCTTCACCAAATACAGAAAGACGCACAACGAAGGCGTTTTTTCAGCCTATACAGACGAGATGATTGCGGCACGTCGTTCCGCCATCATTACCGGGTTGCCTGATGCCTACGGACGCGGACGTATCATCGGTGATTACCGTCGTGTACCTCTGTACGGAACCCAGATCCTGATCGAAGAAAAGAAACGTTTCCAGAAACGTCTCGATATACAGGAACTGACAGAAGAAATCATTCAGAGTCGTGAGGAGATAACGGAGCAGATCAAAGCGCTGAAAGCATTTGAGAGAATGTGTGCCGGTTATGGTTTCGACGTGACACGTCCGGCAAAGGATGCCCGCGAAGCCGTGCAGTTCTTGTATCTGGCTTACCTGGCAGCCGTAAAGGATCAGGATGGAGCAGCCATGTCTCTCGGACGTACTTCTACTTTCCTCGATATCTATATCGAAAAAGATATTTGCGAAGGCAAGCTGACGGAAGAAGAGGCACAGGAATTGATCGACCAGTTTATTATCAAACTGCGTATTGTCCGTTTCCTGCGTACTCCGGAATACAACGACCTGTTCTCCGGCGACCCTGTTTGGGTGACTGAATCGCTGGGCGGACAAGGTGTTGACGGCCGTTCGCTGGTGACAAAGACATCTTACCGTTATCTGCATACCTTGTATAACCTCGGCCCGGCACCCGAACCCAACCTGACGGTGCTTTGGTTCAACAATGCTCCGGATAACTGGAAAAACTTCTGCGCAAAAGTATCGATCGATACCTCTGCCATCCAGTACGAGAACGACGATCTGATGCGTCCGGACTATGGCGACGATTACGGTATCGCCTGCTGTGTGTCTCCGATGAAGATCGGTAAGCAGATGCAGTATTTCGGAGCTCGTGCCAACCTGGCAAAGTGCTTGTTGTATGCGATCAATGGCGGACGTGACGAGAAATCGGGTGTGCAGGTGGCTCCCCGTTTCGAACCGATCACCAGCGAGTATCTGGATTACAACGAAGTGATGGAGAAATACGAGCAGATGATGCGCTGGTTGGCAAAAGTTTATGTCAATGCTCTGAAGATCATTCACTACATGCACGACAAATATGCGTATGAAGCATTCGAGATGGGGCTTCATGACGGAGATGTGGAACGTATCCGCGCAACCGGTATCGCCGGCCTTTCTATCGTTGCCGACTCGCTGGCTGCCATCCGTGACACGAAAGTGAAAGTGATCCGTGACGAACGTGGTTTGGCTGTCGACTTCGAACGCGAAGGCGAATATGTACCTTTCGGAAACAATGACGACCGCACGGACAGTATTGCTGTCGACATTACCGAGAAGTTCATGGAATATCTGCGCCAGCATCAGACATACCGCAAGGCAACTCCGACACAATCTATCCTGACGATCACATCAAACGTGGTTTACGGAAAGAAAACCGGAACGACTCCCGACGGCCGTCCGGGTGGTACGCCGTTCGCTCCGGGAGCCAACCCGATGAACGGACGCGACACGAAAGGGGCTGTCGCCGCTTTGGCTTCTGTTGCCAAACTGCCTTTCCAGCATGCGCATGACGGTATCTCCTATACATTTGCCGTTTCACCGGCTACATTGGGTAAGGAGCGCGATATTCAGATAAATAATCTGGTGAGCCTGTTGGATGGCTATTTCACGCCTGACGGCGGCCAGCATCTGAATGTGAACGTGTTCGATAAGGACCTGTTGGTCGATGCGATGGAGCACCCGGAGAAATACCCGCAGCTTACGATCCGTGTTTCTGGCTATGCCGTCAACTTCGTGAAGCTGACACGCGAACAGCAGCTTGACGTCATCTCGCGCACCATCAACAGCAGTTTATAATTGTCCATTGATTAATATGTTGGGGCGTATACATTCTTTAGAGAGTTTCGGGACCGTTGACGGTCCCGGAATTCGCTTTGTCGTTTTTATGCAGGGATGTCCGCTTCGTTGTCTGTATTGCCACAATCCGGATACCTGGGAGGTAAAGCGTGAAACGCCTTATCTGCTGGAACCTGAAGCGTTGCTTGCCGAAGTGCTGCGCTATAAGAATTTTATCGCTAAAGGTGGTGTTACCGTGACCGGTGGCGAGCCTTTGTTACAACCTGAATTCCTTAAAGAGTTTTTCCGCCTTTGCCGTGAGAACGGTATTCATACGGCGTTGGACACTTCCGGCTATATCTGTTCCGGTAAAGCATTGGAGGTGCTCGAACAGGTCGATCTGGTTCTGTTAGATATCAAGACGATCGACGCCGGTCTTCATCCCCGTTTGACGGCCGTAAAACTCGATAATACTTTACGCTTTCTTGATGAACTGGAGAAACGCGGCATCCCTGTATGGATTCGCCACGTGATCGTGCCCGGCCTGACGGACGATGATGAAGCCTTGAGCAAGCTGGCCGAATATATCAGTTCATATAACGTGGTCCAGAAAGCCGAACTTCTGCCTTATCATACAATGGGAGCTTACAAATATGAGGCGCAAGGCCTGGACTATAAGCTGAAAGGTGTGGAACCGCTTTCAGCAGAACGTCTGGCCAATGCGAAAGCGATCTTTATGAAACACGGGGTAACCGTATAAACCTAATCGAGTGTCTGCTCTTTGATGATGATCGGTTTACGGCTGATCCGGTTGACTGTGCGGACGCTGTCGCTTTCAATACTGGTAACATCTCCCTTGCAGTTGGTGAAATAGATGTAATGTCCCATATCCATGAAACGATAGACCTTACACCCTTCGTGTTCGAACAGATATTCGACTTGATAAGTGGAATTGTTTACCGGTTTTTCCTTTGTAAGGGGTATTTGTGAGACACATGAAGAAAGACATGCGTTGCAAACGAGCAATAGACTTGCTGAAAATGTATTATACAAACTAGCTCTTCTCATCTTCGAATATTTTTAAGTTAACATCCAAAGTTAACAATTAAAGAATCACATGGTATGATCGAAAGGTATTTTACCTACAATTAGGTATATTTTTATTGTTCCGGAAAACATTACTTTGCTTCCTATTGTCATAGTAGATAAGTATGCTTGCAGATAGAAATCCGTCTATCGGCAGATAAAAATTATCAATTTGAAAAATTCTTTCAATCAGTATCTTACGATTTACCTTTGTAGGGTAAACAAAAATAGTAGTAACAAATTAAATAGTAAAAATCATGGAACCAATTATCAATTCACAAGTACCCGAATTCAAAGTTCAAGCTTTTCAGAATGGTAGTTTCAAGACAGTAAGTAGCGAAGATATCAAGGGCAAATGGGCCATCTTTTTCTTCTATCCTGCCGACTTTACGTTCGTATGTCCGACCGAATTGGTCGACATGGCTGACAAGTACGGCAAATTTCAGGAAATGGGTGTCGAAGTATATTCCGTAAGTACAGACTCGCACTTTGTACACAAAGCATGGCATGATGCTTCCGAAACGATCCGTAAGATCAAATATCCGATGCTGGCAGACCCGACAGGGGCTTTAAGCCGTGCATTCGGTGTGATGATTGAAGAAGAGGGTATGGCTTATCGCGGTACGTTCCTGGTAAATCCCGAGGGAAAGATCAAGATTGCCGAAATCCACGATAACGGTATCGGCCGTAATGCAGACGAATTGCTTCGTAAAGTTGAAGCTGCCCAGTTCGTTGCTTCTCACCCGAACGAAGTTTGTCCTGCAAAGTGGAAAAAAGGCGAAGCAACCTTGAAGCCGAGTATCGACTTGGTTGGTAAGATCTAAAGTTATGTTAGACTCAGCAATGAAAGACCAGCTTTCGGGTATTTTCTCCGGACTGGTATCCCAATATGTATTTGATATACAAGTCGCTCCCGATCACGAAAGCCGTCAGGAGCTAATAGACCTGCTTGGTGATGTGGCATCATGCTCGGATCATTTGTCATGCAGCGTTGCGGATGGCGAAGGACTTCAGTTTACAATTGTAAAAGACGGTATGCCTACCGGTATCCGGTTTCGTGCAGTACCTAACGGACATGAGTTTACTTCTTTGCTGTTAGCGGTCCTGAATTGCGATGGAAAAGGTAAAAATATACCGGACGAAAGTATCTGTGCTCGTGTCAGAGCCTTGAATGGTCCGATCAAGCTGACGACTTATGTTTCTCTTACTTGCACCAATTGTCCGGATGTAGTGCAGGCACTCAATGTCATGGCTACTCTCAATAGCCGGATCACCCACGAAACGGTGGATGGCGCTATCAACCAAAAAGAAGTTGAGGCAATGAAAGTACAGGGAGTCCCTTCTGTTTTTGCCGATGGCAAACTGATCAATGTGGGGCGTAGTGATTTGGGAGAATTGCTTTCCAAACTCGAAGCCCAATACGGAATTAATGAAGGGGGTGTTGATAACTCTGTTGAAAAACCTGTTAAGAACTATGATGTGTTAATAGTGGGAGGTGGACCTGCCGGTGCAGCTTCTGCTATCTACTCGGCACGTAAAGGCTTGAATGTCGCAGTGATAGCCGAACGTATCGGAGGACAGGTCAAAGAAACGGTCGGCATCGAGAACCTGATTTCCGTTCCTCAGACTACCGGACAGCAGTTGGCGAACGACCTTCTGACACATATCAACGACTATCCGGTCGATATACTGGAGCATCGCCGTGTGGATAAAGTCGAACTGGATGGATCGGCAAAACTTCTGACCACTTCTACCGGTGAACGTTTTTCTGCTCCTGCCCTTATCGTGGCGACAGGTGCAAGCTGGCGCAAGTTGAATGTTCCGGGCGAAGCGGACTATATCGGAAAAGGTGTCGCTTTTTGCCCTCACTGCGACGGTCCGTTCTATAAAGGTAAGCACGTAGCGGTTGTCGGCGGTGGAAATTCGGGTATCGAAGCAGCTATAGATTTGGCTGGCATTTGTTCGAAAGTGACGGTTCTGGAATTTATGGACGAACTGAAAGCCGACCAAGTGTTGCAGGAAAAAGCAAAGAGCTTGCCGAATGTGGAAGTTTTCTTGCATTCCCAATCTTTGGAAGTGCTCGGTAATGGCGATAAGGTGACAGGTCTTCGTGTAAAAGATCGTAAGACGGATGCGGAGCGGGTGATCGACCTGGACGGAATCTTTGTCCAAATCGGCTTGGCAGCCAACAGTGGCGTTTTCCGCGATGTTGTCGAAACGAACAAACCGGGTGAGATTGTAATCGATGCGCATTGTCGGACGAATGTTCCCGGCATCTATGCGGCTGGCGACGTATCGACCGTACCCTACAAACAGATAATCATAGCAATGGGAGAAGGAGCGAAAGCAGCTCTGTCTGCTTTTGAAGACCGTATGAGAGGTTTAATCGGTTAATATTCGTATTTGTTGTGAATGACGAAGGTGTGCAATATTGAACTGCATGAATGTGTGTTCAAAATTGCACACCTTTTCTTTTTTTTACGCACAAAACCCCGACTTTCACAACAGGGCAACCGCATCAAAATTTTCCAAGGTTGTGATCTCCATACGAAGTTTCTACAAATCCTCTATCACTCTATCACTACGAAGGTTGTAGCTATTAATATTCAAGCGTTAGATGAGTGATAGAGGAAAACATCCTGTATCACTGCCTCTATCACTCCTCTAACAGGACGTTTTTATCATATGATTGGAAACCAATATATTGCCTTCTTTTGCCTTTGAAAAAGCATATAAAATAATCGAATAAACAAATGTAAAAACGAATGCAATAGGTGTTAAATTGGCGAAATACGGTTCTTCATTCCACAAAAGCCCTCTCTTTTTTAGCAAAGACAAGCACATAATTTCGTAAACACCCCCATGTTGCCATCCTT
>OHJF01000324.1_pt1 | contig 38321 bp, 43 predicted proteins | sample 1568521 | NCBI WGS metagenome assembly OHJF01 (sample SAMEA3879570, study PRJEB24766) | human gut metagenome | biome: human-associated habitat; feature: feces | place: USA | collected 1985/1987 | reverse complement strand
CAACAACATAGCAGCAAAGAAAAAATTCAGTCAACGCAAAAAAAGTTTGATTAATCCATTGTTTTTTATCATATAAATGGAAAATAATAAATAAGTAGAATACAATATTAGTGAGAGATAATGCTATAAAAATATCTACAAATTTAAGGATGGTGACATATATGAAATTGAAAAAATTATTAATTATTTCTCTAAGTTTTATTTTAACATCTACGTTTTTGATCACACCATTATCAGCTTCTAGTACGGTGTGCTTAGGAAAATATGACTTCAATAATGGAGAGACTCCTGAAATTACAATGACTGAAACATATTCTAAAATTATTTTCACAGCATATTTCGACGATGGTGAAGAGATATATTCGTATGTAGATAAAAATACAGGAAAAGTTTATTTAAATGAAAACGAAGTTATATATAAATATAATGAAGGTACTCAAGCAGAACCAACATTACCTACTATATCTACTTATGCTAATATAGATTCAACTCCTGTAAACGTTGTAACAGGAATGTCTATAGATTTCGCTCCTTTGATTGAAGCAACAGCGGCAATAGCTACTTCCATTGCATTAGCACATTTTGGCGTGACAGCATCTAGTCTACTAGCAAAGTTAGGTAAAACTGTATTGTCAAAACACTGGACTTCGGTTGTTGATATAGTTTTTGATGGTTTAATAGGAGCAATAGGTGGTTACGGAGTCTCTAAAATTCTGAATATTACTTTTAAATATGATTTACAAAGAACCAGAGGTTTAATTTATTTAAATGGTGGGAATGTCCCTGTAACTGGATACAGATACGCTAATTATAGAGCAACTATTAAAGTAGCTGGAAAAAGCTTCTCAGGATCATCTGGAAAATATGGTGGCTGGTGGTCTTCATCAAAACCATATTCAGTTGAATACTAAAAGCCAGTTGATAATTTAATATGTTTATAGATAATAAAAAATTCAAAAAAGCTCTATATTTTTTCATCACATTTATATGTTTAGGAATTGATTTAACCCTTTTGATAAATTATTCATTCTTTATGCTGAGTGTATTTATTGGTAAATGCCTACTATTCTATGATAAAAAAATAAGCGAGATTAATCCATTAGAATATTTTTTAGGAATAATTGTTTTTCCAGTTATTCTTGGTACTATATTAAAGCATTTACATTAACATACTCTTATTTAACACAAAGACATAACTAATATCAAAGAGCAAAAGAACTATATATCAATAAATTTATATAGCATTTTCATACCTTTTAAAATTGCTAAAATATAATCAGCTTTTTTAATGATTATTCCAAAAGATTGTATTTTTTTCTTTTCCCGCACCCATACCGGGTTATAAGATACCTGTTGAATACAGACTGTTCTCATGAAAATTGTCCTCACTTTCCTCTCTAGTATTAAGCCTTTTTCTTTCAATTAAAATATCTTTCTTTTTATATAGCAAAAAAACTTATTTCATTAATTATAATGAAACAAGTTTTTTTAGTTATTTTTACTTTATTAATGATATAAATTATACTTTAATATTTCAGGGAGGAAATATTAATAGTTATTCATCTCTTAAAATTTTGCTACCTAATTTGGCATGAAAGCTAGCATCTTTAGTTGTTTGTATATCAATACCTTTTAATGCCGATACTTTTTCACATATCATAAATAACAATATTATATATTCAAAAGATACAAAGTCTTTCTTTTTCAAACTATTTACATAAAAATCTTTTTTATCAGTTAATTTTGTTCCAATAATAACAATATTATTTGTCCATTGAGATAATACTGTTTTTAATGTCTCCACCCTTGGTTCTACATTAGTATCTAATAAAAATAAATAAGAAGAATCATTGATAGCATTATAAATTCCATGTGTAAACTCTTCAAATTCATAACCAGATACTGGCACTCTTAAAGTTTCTACTAATTTTAAACTTCCTTCTAATGTAATGCCAAATACATCTTTGGTTCCAACTACACGAATATCTTTTGCCTTTACCAATGTCTTTCCATTTTTTTGAATCCACTGCTCTGCATCATCAACGATGCTTATGAGATTATTACTTACATTCTTATAGCTTTGTAAGAATTTTTTATATGCTGTTTGATCAATAATTCCATATGTTTTTGCCCAATACACTCCTAGTAACATTAAGTTAGCAATCGTACATAACATACCTTTTGTTTTGGGTTGTAAATCCCCTTCTTCTCCACATTTAACTGTCAGTATATAATCTGCAACTTCATTTAATACTACTGCATTATCATCTCTACCCGACATAGATGCTATATGGCATCCGTGTTTCTTTGCCCTTTTCATAGCACGATATGTACTTAAACTTGTTCCACTTTGCGATATTCCTATTACTAATGTAGTTTGAGAATTTTGAAAAATATAAGATTCTATTTCAAAGGGATATAAGACTTCTACTGGTATTTGCATATACTTTAACATACATTCTTTCGCTGCCACTCCAGCATGATAACTAGAACCAGAACCAGTAATTATAATTTTTTGATATCTATTTTTTACAACTTCTTTAAATAAGTTCTGGTGATTTTCTACTATTTCCATCATTCTTATGGGTGTTTCACGAATACATTGTTCCATTGTTAACATAGTTACTTTTCTCCTTACAACCTTCTTTTTAACCTAAAATTCCTAAATATGCGCCACCAATACCAATAATTGTCATTAATACAATCATAGTAATAGGTTTTATCTTTTTAATAACAATTCCCCAATAAGTAGTTGCGAATACTAACAGTGAAGCTAAGCATGGCATAATTTGATTTAATAAATCAGATACTGTTTGGCTATTAGCACCATCGCTGAACGTATACACAATATTGAGATTTACTAAACTCGCACACATTCCTCCTACTACAAATAGTCCAAGTACAGTAGCTCCCTTTAATAAAACGCTCATCAATCCATTTGATTGCATTTCTGTTAAAAATTTAGTTCCTAAAGAATATCCTACATTCATTAATCCAATACGAATTGCAAAAGCTGGAATATTATAAATTAAGAAGAAGAGAATCGGTCCTAATATATTTCCTTGTAGGGCAAAGGTGGTCCCTACAGCCGTTGCAATAATCTTGAAAGTCCCCCAAAAGAAGGCATCACCAACTCCAGATATCGGTCCCATTAATGCTACTTTTGTTTCATTCACTACTTTGGTATCAAATTCTTTATTTTTAGCGATTTCTTCCTCCATCGCAGAAGCAATTCCTAAGTTAAACGTCATACATTGATTAGTTACATTATAATATTCAAGATGTCTTTTTAATGCTTTAGATGCTTCTTCTTTTTGTGGAAACAGCTTACGTAATACAGGAATCATTGCATATGCAAAGGCAATATTTCCTTGTCTTTCATATCCCCATGAAAAAGAGCAACCACAAGATCTCAACATTGTTTTATTTAATTCCTTTTTCGTTAGTTTAGAAGTCATCATTTATTCCTCCTTCTGTTATCGCAGCTGTTTCTGTTTTATTAATTTCCTGTTTAATAAGAATAATAGCCAATACTGTTCCAAAAATAGCTACCCCTAAAATTGGTAGTTGTGAATACGCAACAACTGCAAATCCACAAATGAAAATATAAATATTTGATTTAGATAACATAGTTCTAGCTAACATACTAAATCCAATTGCTGGCAATAAACCAATAGCTACATTTAATCCTGTTTGTACAAAATCAGGAATAGCATTCAATATATCACTCATAACATCACTGCCAGCTGCAAATGAGACAGTTACTAAAACTCCTAAAATTGCTGCCATCGTTAATCCGCAAGTCCAATGCAATATCTCTATGCCTCTGTAATCACCTTGCTCTGCAAGTTTATCGGCACGTCTTTGAAATAAAGAAACAATGTACCCATAATGAAAATTTTTAAAAATTAAAGCTAATGAAGCAACCGGTAATGCTAAAACCATCGCACTCTCTGCACTTGCTCCAGCATTAATAACAAATGCAGTTCCCAAAATAGTACCTATCATAGCATCAGGTGGAATAACTGCCCCAATAGAAGTAGCCCCTAAAAATGCTAATTCCAATGTTGCTCCTATCACAATTCCAGTTTGTAAATCTCCCATTAACAAACCAACTACAGTTCCGGCCATTATTGGTTGTGTAATAAAATTTCTACCTCCAGCATACTCAATAACTACAAGAGCCGCTGTTACTAGTCCAAGAATTATTGCTGTTCCAATCATTTTATTCTCCTCTCTCTCATTTTAAATATGGTATAGCCTTAACTTCTGGCACACGCTGTATAAATATTTCTACTCCCCTACCTAACATCTGTTGTAATTGTTTTTCTTCTTCAGGCAATACATAAAAGGTTTTAGCTAATTGTTTTCCTCCATCTTTTACCTTGGAATTCCCTAAATTAATCTTTCGGATATTTTCACATCCTTCTAATAATCTATATGCATCTTCTACAGTTTCAACAATTATTAATAGTCGGTATTGATTCGTAACACCACTGTTAATAGCCTTTATAGAATTTTCTATATCTTTCATGACCAGCTTTGTTGAAGGTGGTTTTGCCATATAAATAGCTGTCTTCTTAAGTTCATCCTTCATAATTCCATCATTAGCAATCAATATGCAGTTAGCGTTTAAATAGTTAGTCCAACTATAAGCAATCTGCCCATGCAACAAGCGATGGTCTACACGCAACATTAAAATCATATAATCTTCCTCCTCTCTTTAAAATTCATCATTTTGATATGATTTTTTTACAATATCATTGCAATAACATATCATTTGTTTATTTTCTTCTAATAACGCATGTATTTGTTCTTCAATACTTCTATTTTCATTGATAATTTGTAAAATTAATGACATATTCATTCCTGCAATCAAATGAAATACATACGTATTTAATAGTCTAATAAAACTATTATTAACACTACCACCATATATATCAGTGATGACAATTACTTCATCTCCATCATTAAAACTTTCAAATATTTGTTTAACTTCTGCTTCAAATGAAAAATCTTCTTTTGTATATGCTGATATAGTATAAATGTTATTACTATGTCCTACTATAAAAGTAACACTATCTTTCATACCTTCTGCTAACATTCCATGTGAAGCTAAAATTATTCTTCTCATAAATTCCTCCTTTATCCCTACTATTAAAATTCATCCGATCCTACCTTTACACTGATATCATTCTTAATGTATTCGTACAAATAGGCAATCTCATTAATTGGTAAAGTAACTTTATAATGTTCTAAAATAGACGCAAAACATTCATTTACCACCTCAATAAATTCACTATTAGAATTTATAAATCCAGGAATATCATAATATTCTTCTACTGTTTTTTTCGTTACCAAACGTTCAATTAAAAAACAAATGTGCATATTGATTCCCACAATTGTCTTGCTTAGAAATTTGCGTTTTAATCGATGCTGCAAAGCGTTAGTTGCCTCATAAACATAATCTAGTAACTTTTGAGCATTTAATATTGTTAGATTTTCCATAATAGATTGCAATGAGAAATTTTTAAGTAATAACTGATCAAATTGTTCAATTTCTTTAGTACTTAAATATTCTGCTAAAATCTCATTTACCATATTAATATTCTCAAAGTTAATAATTTCTTCTAACGTCACATTTCTAACACCATCTAATTGTAAGTTCATTGGTTTTACTAATAGTTCAACATTATATTGAACAAAAATAGTATCCTTTTTACCATTTTGTAATAATAATTCGTAGTCATAAGCAATCATTTCAACCGCTATTGTTTTTGGTAAACTATCTTTAAATAATCGGCATAGTTTCTCTGCAATAGATATTCCAGCATCACTAGTAAACAAAATTGCTTTATCTTTTTTTGCAATAGAAATCATATGATAATATACTTTGGCTTGTTTACTTACTTCTTCCAATATTGTTTGTACTTTCTTTTTTTGTTTAATCTTATTTCCAATTTCTAAGGCCAATAGCGTGGAAATATTATTAATAATGCCAACATTTGCAAAACCCTCGATTTCTTTTCCTATTTCTTCTAAAGAACCCATATCAACCATTAAGATAATATTTTTGAAATGCCTATTATGTTGAACAAACATATTTAGTTTTTCTATCGTATCATCTACTGAACTATAGATGGGCATATCAATTGCTTCAAATACTTGCATGTTTAGTAAAGTATTTACTGCATCTGCAATAGAACTTGCCGTTGAATACCCATGACACAAAACAACTCCGATAGTATCTAACATTTTTGTGTTCAAGTTATATAACTTCATATTTAATAAAATAAATGATTGTTGAATCATAGAAAGAGAAATACGATAATTATTAGTAATTTGTTTATTAAGCATCTTACAAAGCTGTTCCGATTCATTTCCTATTTGCAATAAATATTCATATAATCTAGTTATCTCTGTGATATGCTCTTTTTCCCAAACGTTTAATCCAGAATTATGATTTTGTTGAAAAATAATTAATCTAGCTAGAACATAAGCAAAATTAATAGGAAAATTAATGATCGTGGAACTTCTTACTGTAGTTAAATAATTTGTAACGAATTTTTCCAATTGTCTAACTCTACAGTCATCGTATGTTTCCTGAAAAACAATAACATCATAGTAGTGTTTAATAATCTTCTTACTTTCTTCTAAAAATTCTTTCTCACTTTTGCAATTTGTATTTAATTGTTCGAATGAATGAATAATATTATTCCACAATGATATAATTTGAATTATCGAACTATCAATTTTAATATCCTTTAACGGCATACATTTTTCTTCCTCACTGGATATCTTAACTGTTGATAACATATAATCAGGTAAATGAAATACATATATATCCAAGTTCTCATTATCAGAATCAACATAAGCATTTGCACAAATAGACTTAACGCATTTTTTTAGTTCTGTTAAATTGTTGTTATACGTTTCTCTAATTAATGAATATAATAGCTTATTAGATATCGAAATATTTTTACCTAAACACTCCTCTTCCTCATAGAAAAAATGTAAAATAAGTTCCTTTTTTTCATCTTCATTTCTTTCAGAAAATGATGGAATATTGCATACTACAGGAATTCTTGATTCCAAAATTTCACACATCTGTTCTTTTTGACTTGGGATACTACTCAGAATAATACGAATATCCTTATATACTCGTTTCTTTCCTTTTTTTCGTAAGAAGGATTTTGATAATAAAAAATCTGCTAATTTTTCTTGCGTATTTTCTGGTAAATATGATACATTTTGAATGTATAAAATTCCATGATCTAAAGTATCCATAATTCCTTCTACTGTTTGTCCGTTGATTTCTGTTCCAAACAAAAACAAATCATAATCTATTTCTTTTTGTTGCTTTGTAACTTTAAGGTATTTAAATTGCGCATTTGATGGTATTATTTCTTGATTTATACAATAGTGATAAATAATTTCCCCTAGATATTTTTTCCCTGTTCCATTTTCCCCAACTAACAATATGGGTAATCCTCCTGGGTATGCGATTGCAGATTTAATTTGTTGTATTGCATAGTGCAAACTTCCATCCTTGCCTACTACATTTTCAAAATCCATCCTAATAGAATCTTTACATTTAAGTATTTGGCGCAATTCTAACATACTCATATATTCACTTTGTCTTAATGCTACATGATACTTCTTTTCCAAAATTATTTTACTTAAATAATACACAGGCCTTGAAGTAATTTTTATAGCTGTGCCATTTTTTACCATATCATTTAAGTACATAGAAACTAAAGATCTAGACAGATGTAATGTCTGACTTATATACTTTGTAGTGAAAATATCCAAATTTTTATTGTCAAATTGTTTCGTTATTTCATCTAAATATTTAACAACCTGATGTTTAGAACTATATTGCGCCATAATTTCACCTCCTCTTTCTTATGGCTAAAGTATATTATATATTTTTATTATGAACTGTAGTTACAACCTATTTTGACACTATTTATGCTTAAAACTGCTTTTTTAACACTTAATTGTCCTATAATGGCATGTGTTTATTTTTATTTACACAATTGGAAATGTTGTAAATAAATATTTCAAAATATTTTTCCAATTAAATTAAGAAAGTGAATTAGGAATATATACCGATTGTGTTCTCTTTGTATTATAATATTCAATATATTCTTCCATTGCAATCTTATATGCCACCTATATGAAATTATATTTGATTTGTTTTCTCATGAAATATGGATACCTCTTATTTAATTGATCTTTTTTTATAATATAACTTTATAAAAAAGCATAGTGAGTAGCTAGTACCATAACAATTACTACTCACTTGATTTACTTCGATCCAGAAAGATTAAAGTAGAATTATCAAAGTCAGGATATCAAGTTAGCGTTCGAAAAATTCGTCGTATTATGCAAGAAAATGGCCTGGTTTCTAACTATACAGTAAAACAATATAAAATACATAAGAGTACATGCAATAATGATAAAGTAGAAAATATAGTACATCGTGAATTTGATAGAGAAAAAACATTAGATGTAGTAGTAAGTGATCTTACCTATGTAAATGTAGGTGGTTATTGGAATTATATATGTTTACTACTGGATTTATATAATCGAGAAATTATTGGGTATGCAGCAGGTAAACATAAAGATGCAAAATTAGTATATAAGGCCTTCAGCAGAGTACAAAGAAACCTGAATAATATTCAACTATTTCACACAGACAGAGGAAATGAATATAAGAATAGGATAATTGATAAAGTACTAGAAACATTTAATGTTAGTAGATCGTTAAGTGCTAAAGGATGTCCCTATGATAATGCAGCAGCTGAAGCCACCTATAAAATCATAAAGACAGAATTTGCATTTAATAGAATATTTAATAGTTTTGAAGAGCTGGAATTAGAATTATTTGATTATGTAAACTGGTATAATAACATTCGCATTCATGGATCATTAGGATATGTATCACCAGTTGAATATAGGATAAATTCTCTTTGAAATTGTCCTAAAAAGTGTTGACAATCCAAAATGCGACAGGTTCAAGAAATGACTTACTTTACAAATCTGCCTAAGGAGGAATTTGAAAAAAGAAAGATAGAAGATTTGTATTCAAAACGATGGGATATTGAAGTTGCGTACAAAACATTAAAAACTCAATTAGAACTTGAAAGAAATGTATCAACTAATGTTTAAGTTGTACAAACGAGTGTATATGCAAAAGTTTTGTTTTACGCTATATGTAATTGAGTTGAACTCAATAATTAAAAGAAATAAGAATTTGACACTCTCATTTCTTTGTTTCTAAATAATCTATAATATCTATAAGCTGATCAACGATAAATTGAGCATGACTTTGATCCATTCCAAACTTTTTATCTTTTAATGCAATAACATCAATCTGTGCATTATTTCCTGCTTGAATACCCCAAAAAGAATCTTCAATAATTACTGTTTCTTCTTTTGAAACATGAAGTTGTTCAATTGTATAGAGATAGATTTCAGGGTTTGGTTTACTTTGTTTAAACTGATTTCCACTGGTTATTAAGTCAAAATAATCTTCCAACTTTGACGTAGTTAATGCATAATGTATAAGTTGTTGACTTGATGATGATGCAAGTGCTATTTTGTAGTTATGTAACTTTAAATAGTCGAGTAGGGAGAAAATATATGGATTGAGTATGGCTTGGTAATCTCTTTTTAAAGAGGCATAATACTTAGTTAATAAATCATTAAATTCTTCTCTTGAAGTTTTTTCATTCCACCAGCCATACACAATATCTCTAAACTTACGATTATCAACACATATCACTTGTTTATATTCATCAAGTAATAAATCAATGTCATATTTTTTATAAAATGCAATAAGTTCATTCATATACATTGTTTCACTATCAAAGATAACACCGTCCATATCAAAGATAACAGTTGTTTTATGATTCATGATTAATAATCTAATGCTTTATAATAACGTCTAATATCAATTGGATGACGTCTACAATGTTCTAAGTGTACATTTAATCTCATAAATGCTGATCTCATCATGATAGGAGATAAAATTCCTCTAAATTCATCACTTATTCCTTTTAATTCATAATCTTTTGTATCAAAAACAGTAACTTTTGCACTGACTCTATGAACAAAGTTTTCTACACGATCCATTTCTGGACGAGTTTTATCTTCACCTTTAATCAAAATAACTGGAATATCTCTTTCAATAACTTCTAATGTTCCATGGAAGAAGTTTGCTGCTGAAATTGGTCTTGTTCGCATCCATTGCATTTCTTCCATAATACACATACCATAGCACACTGCCCAATCTTCTAGGTTTCCTGATGCAACTAAATAAGTAATTGGTTCATCACAATATTGTTTTGCGTATGCTTCCATTTTAGCATCAGCATCTTTATAAATTTGTACAACATTTTCTGGCATGTTTTTAATCTCATTCATCAATTGATCATATTTATCAAATTGTCCCGCATTTTTCATAAAGCGTAATACAACTGAATACCACCAATAATATTCACCACCGAATGTATTTACTAAATAATCAACTTTTTTAGCCAAAGGAGAATTTAAAACTTCAACATATCCCATAACTTTGGCTCCTACTTCATGTGCTTTATCAATAGCTGCTTCAATTTCAATAGTATTACCTGATAATGATGCAATAACTACAATTGATTTTTCATTAAATTTAGCATTCCCTTCATATAAGAAATCAGTTGCATTTTCTAAATAAATTGGTAAATCACAACCAAGTTGTTTAGCAGTATGCATAATTTGTCCTGCATATAATAATGTTCCACCAATTCCAAATAAGAAGATATTTGAATACCCATCTTCACAAACTTTATCAACAATTTTTTCTACTTCAGGGATTAAATTTACTCCATTTTGATGTTCTGTTCTTACTCTGTTTTCATCGAAATTTAACATTTTTCTCTTTGATTCTTCAACTATTTGTATTGCTGATGATGCACCTATAACGTCTGCTCCTGATTTGAAAAATTTTTCTGCTTGTTGATATGTTCGTATTCCTCCAGAAGCTTTTATGCATATATTATCATCTAGAATATTTTTCATTAGTTTAACATCATTTAAATCTGCGCCTCGAAAGCTTCTTCCTGTCGATGTTTTCAAAAAAGTAGGTTTTACACGATTGGCAATATTACAAATTTCTCTTTTTATATTGTCTCTACCTTCAAGTTTACACATTTCTACAATAACTTTTTCAGCTATTCCATATTTCTGGCATATTTCATGAATAGAAAACATTTCTTCTTCTATTTTTTTTAGATTTCCATTTTCAACTGCATTTTGATTTAATACATAATCTATTTCTTTATACCCTATTAATGCATATTCTTTAAATTTATTAACTTTTTCTTCTAATGTTAATACACCTTCTGGAAAATCTATTGCACCGGCAATAATAATATCATCATTCAAAGCATTCACAGCATATTCATATTCTTGCTTTGTTCTAGCAAAAATACAGCGAAATCCATATTTGTTTGCTTTATCCAAATAAGTTTTAAAATCATCTTGAGGATCTCTTATATAGTCTAATTTTTTAGCAATATTTAACATATTTCTTTCCTCCACTTATCAAATAAAAATTTTGATTTTTTATCTGCTTCAAAAGGTTTTCTATAATACACACGATTAACAATTTCAAAAGAAAGCAATCCTGTATAGTTATATTTTTTTAATGTATTTAAATCTTGTGACATGCATCGTGTGCCATCTCCCCATGCCATATGACCAGTTGGATTCCCATCAACAAAATGACAATGAATAATTCTACTTCCAAAAGCTTCAAAATAATCATTTATATTTTCTTTAGCTTTTGCCATTGCTCCTAAATCTAAACAGATTTTTAAATTATCATGATTAACTAAATCGAGAAAATCCTTTAAGTCTGAAATTGTATTCACCAAAATTGATTCCATTGGCTGTAAAGCCTCTATCGCTAAAGGAATATTTTTAGATGCTCCATATTGAGCCAAACGATTCAACATTTTTGCACTTCTTTGTTTTGCTTCATCCTTATTTTCTAATAAATACGCCCATCCACTAGTAACAACAACTTGATTCGCATTTATCTCATAAGCAATATCAATCGCATTTTTAAAATAGGCAAATACTCTTTCTTGTTCTTTTGTAGATTTAGCAGCCATATTATTCGGTTTTGGATTTGTTTGTTCTGGACAAACACCAATTACTTTTAATTTATATTTACGTTCCAATTGTCTTAAATTTTCAACTGGATCATACCCATTATAATCCAAATAAAAATGCATCGGTCCTGTCCAAAGTTCAACATATTGAAATCCATTTTCGAAAGACTTTTTAAAAAAATCTTCTAATGTATAAAAACGATAATGACAATTCATTGCACATACATCCATATATATCTCTCCCTTTTCATTTGTAATAAATGATAATGGCAATATGGTATAGGTATACATAATGCCATTATCCATATTATCAATGTATTAATAATTCAAAGCTTTATAATAACGTCTAATATCAATTGGATGACGTCTACAATGTTCTAAGTGTACATTTAATCTCATAAATGCTGATCTCATCATGATAGGAGATAAAATTCCTCTAAATTCATCACTTATTCCTTTTAATTCATAATCTTTTGTATCAAAAACAGTAACTTTTGCACTGACTCTATGAACAAAGTTTTCTACACGATCCATTTCTGGACGAGTTTTATCTTCACCTTTAATCAAAATAACTGGAATATCTCTTTCAATAACTTCTAATGTTCCATGGAAGAAGTTTGCTGCTGAAATTGGTCTTGTTCGCATCCATTGCATTTCTTCCATAATACACATACCATAGCACACTGCCCAATCTTCTAGGTTTCCTGATGCAACTAAATAAGTAATTGGTTCATCACAATATTGTTTTGCGTATGCTTCCATTTTAGCATCAGCATCTTTATAAATTTGTACAACATTTTCTGGCATGTTTTTAATCTCATTCATCAATTGATCATATTTATCAAATTGTCCCGCATTTTTCATAAAGCGTAATACAACTGAATACCACCAATAATATTCACCACCGAATGTATTTACTAAATAATCAACTTTTTTAGCCAAAGGAGAATTTAAAACTTCAACATATCCCATAACTTTGGCTCCTACTTCATGTGCTTTATCAATAGCTGCTTCAATTTCAATAGTATTACCTGATAATGATGCAATAACTACAATTGATTTTTCATTAAATTTAGCATTCCCTTCATATAAGAAATCAGTTGCATTTTCTAAATAAATTGGTAAATCACAACCAAGTTGTTTAGCAGTATGCATAATTTGTCCTGCATATAATAATGTTCCACCAATTCCAAATAAGAAGATATTTGAATACCCATCTTCACAAACTTTATCAACAATTTTTTCTACTTCAGGGATTAAATTTACTCCATTTTGATGTTCTGTTCTTACTCTGTTTTCATCGAAATTTAACATTTTTCTTTTCTCCTTTTATTTTCTTATCCTAAAATTCCAAATTGTGCACAGACAATACCAATAAATGCTGTACCAATAATCAACCATAATACATTAACCTTTTTTTGTAGAAGTTTATAATAAATTCCTGTTGTTGCCAATGCTAACATCCCTGGCATAATTCCATTTAAAATATCCTGAATTTTTGTAGCGCTTTCGCCACTTCCAATGACTAGAGGAGTTGATACTGCTACTAATTCATTTGTCATTCCACCAATAACCATTACTCCTAAAATTGCTGCTGCTAACATGAATTTTTCCATTAATCCAGAACTTTGAATTTTTTCTAAATAAGTTGCTCCAAGTTCATAACCTTTCATAGCACAGATATATCTTAAAACGAATGCTGGAACATTGAAAATTAATAAGAATAAAATTGGCCCTAAAATATTTCCTTGCATTGCTAAAGATGTCCCTATACCAATTGCTAATACTCTTAATGTCCCAAGTAACAATGAATCGCCAATACCACTTAATGGTCCCATTAATGCAGCTTTAACAGCATTAATTGATGATGAATCAAAATCTTCTTGTGTTGCATTCATTTCTTCCATTGCTAAAGTAATCCCACCAACAAAAGTTGAAACATGTGGTGTTATATTAAAGAACTCTAAATGTCTTTGAAGTGCCTCTGATAATCCTTTAGGATCATTTATATATATCTTCTTTAATCCTGCACTTATCATACTACAAAATCCCATGTGCATTTGTCTTTCGTAATGCCATGAAAATTCCATTGGTAACGATCTCCAAAACATTTTTATTAAATCTTTTTTTGTAATAACTTTTTCATTATTAGAAGTCTTCGTCATCTTCATATCCTCCTTCTGTCATTACTAAATTATTATCATTTTTAAAATCAATCTTTAAGAATACAGCAATTACACCAAGAATAGCAATTCCTACAACTGGAATTTTAAAATATGCTGATAAAACAAATCCTAAGAAGAAAAATGGAATAACTTTCTTATTCATAATCATTTGAGCTAACATTGCAAATCCAATTCCAGGTAATAAACCACATGCAATTGATAATCCATCAGTAATAACCGCAGGAATTGCATTAACAATAGCTTCCATTTGTGAACTTCCTAAAGCAAATCCTAAAAAAGTAATCAAAAATAATACTGAACATGTAATAAAACCAGTTCCCATATGTACTATAGTTATTGCTTTAGCATTACCTTTAGCAGCATATTTATCTGCAATTTTTGCCATAAATGGTCTTACTAAAGAAAAAATAACATTGTCAATTGCTTGAGCTAATAAAGCAATTGGAAAGGCCATAGTAAAAGCAATTTCTGCACCTTTACCTGTAGTAATTGCAAATGCTGTACCTAGTACTCCACCAACAATAACATTTGGTGGAATATATGCACCAACAGAAACTTGCCCTAAAAACGCTAATTCTAAAGTTGCACCTACAACAATTCCCATTTGTAAATCCCCTAAAATCAAACCAACCAATGGACCAAGCACGATCGGTCTTTGTATTAAGTTTGTACCTGTTGCTAAATCACATTTTCCAATAAATGCTACGCAACCTAATAAAAACGCCTGTAACATAATTCTTCTTCCTCTCTATATAACATCTTTTGCATCAATTTTCTTGTCGGTTGGAACCATACGAATTTCTACAGAATACTCTTTATTCAATAAATCTTTAACAAGTCCAATTTCTTTTTCTGTTAAATTCACTGCCTTAGAAATATTCTTTGTTTCAGCAGTAGCCTTAGTTCCACCCAAAACAACACTATCAATCACATGAGTTTCAGTCATTAAACGATATGCATCTTTAACGCTCTCAACAACAATAAATAGTTTGTATTTATCTGTTACACCACTATTGATTGACTGAATGGCATCATCAATATTTTTTAAAACCAACTTTACTCCTTGTGGTTTGGCCATCTTAATAGCCATTTTTTTCAATTCATCTTGCATAAGTGCATCATTAGCAATCAAAATACAATCTGCTCCAAGAGCACTTGTCCAAGAGAATGCAACTTGTCCATGTAGTAGTCGATGATCAACTCTTAAACATTTAATCATAACTTCTTCCCCTTTTACTAAAATTCTTCTTCTTCAATATCTTTTTTTAAAGTTACACTATTTTCCAATGTGATTCCTACTTTTCCACTATCTAATACATGATCAATATTTACATTTCCGGAATTATTAGATATAACCAATTCAAGAACCATATTCATATTCATACCAGAGATAAGATTCACTCTTTCATTATTACACGTCTGCAATAATGCATTATAAACGCTACCTCCTTTAACATCGCATACAATCACATAATCTTTTGTATCTGCTTCAATTCTCTTTTTTAAAGAAGCAGCATAATCATTTGGATTTTCACCAGGATATAAACTATATGTTTCAATATCTTTTGCAAGTTCTCCAACAATCATTGAAACTGAGTTTAACATTCCTTTAGATAAATCACCATGTGATGCTAAAATTATTTTTACCATAACGTCCACTCCTTTCACTGATTACCGAGCAAGAAGCGTGCCAAAATAATAAATGTACTTTAATTTTTTGTTGAAGTTACCGGACACTTATATCTGAGCAAAACTCGTGCCAAAATAAAAATCCATATAAACCTATTTTGTTTATATGGACATATATTAATCATTTTCTACATAAGAGTAAATATATTCAATTTCTTCAGTTGGGATTTCAACATTATAAAATTCCTCAACCTTTTTCATAGATTGTTTTAAAGCTATAATAAAATCTTGATGTTTCTCTTTAAAATCCTCACTATTATATACTGTTATCTGTTGTTTCATGATTAACCTTTCAATCAAGCAACTGATATGTATATACAAGCCAAAGCACGTTTTATTTTTAAATTGATGATTTAATATTTTTTGTAGTTCATCTAAAGCAGTAGAAACTTGTTCAAGAAGTTTGTTTGGATTTAGGATTGTTAAATTGTTCATAACATTCGATAACGAGAAATTTTTAAGAATATTTTTTTCAAAGATAAGCAATTGATCATTTGAAAGATAATCTTTAAAATACTGCTCTAATTTATCATGTTCACTATTAATAATAAAATCTTCGATTCCTATAAATGGTAAATCACTCATATTAGGGTTTAATGTTCCTACAACACATACGATATTGTAATCTTCTAAAAATTGGCGATCAGTATGATTTTGAATAAGCGATGGATAGTCATATGTCAAAACTTTCATATTTAATCCTTTTGGTAATGAATCGGTAATAATTGTTTTCAACTTTTCTGCAGCACCAATGCCACTAGCACAACTGCATAAAATAATTGGTTCTTTTTGGTGATGAAGTTCAAGGTGGACATGATAAGGATTGTTTTTGTTGATGTCTTCAAAAATGTCTTGCATAGAGCGTTGTTGTTTAATTCCCATGCCAATTTCTAAAGCAAGTTTGGTATTAACATTGTTTATCATGGCTATATCTACATTTTTTATTTGTATTCCTTGATATATTTCTTCTAAAGATCCCATATCAACCAATAAATATAAATGTTTAATTTTCCCCATATAAGATAAATAATTATTGATCTTGTTAATAATTGTCGTGCTATCCACATTTAACGGCATATCAATAGCATCAAAAACATATGTATCTAATAATTTATTTGCTGATTCAGCAATAGAACTTGCAGTTGAATAACCATGTGCCAATATAATCGCAAGTGTTTGGTTTAATGAATCATGATTCATATATTTATTTAAAATAATCATCATAATGACTTGTACCATTGCATCATAAGCATCATTGATATTATTTTTTAAATAGTCATAGACTTCATTTGCTATTAAGTATTCTCTATGAAACTTTGCTTTTAAGTTTTCTTGAAAACAATAAATGGTTTGTTCATTCTCATTTACCCATTTTGCCAGTTTATAAGTATTATGATTATATTCCAATAAATAGCTTGTGAGTGCAATAACCTCATTATGCGACATTTTAAAACCATAGCGATTCGTCATCATGTCTAATACATGACCTACAGTATCTAAGAGATAGTTATTTTGACTTAAATCTTTTTTATCAAATACAATTTTTTCAAAGTAATCTTCAATAAGTTTTCTTGATTGTGTTATGAAATCTTCTTGATTATGAAGATGAATTAAATTTTCATAAAAATGAATAGTACGATTTTGTAAAGATGTTGGAATAAGTGTATCGAGTGATAACATTTGATGTTTCTTCATCATTAATTGTTCTGGATTAACCATTTCCATAATAGTTTGAGGAAAATGATAAGCATGAATTTCTAGTTTATCATCTTGGCAATTGAATAATGCACTCACACAACTTGATTGAATCACATTGCTTAATTCCCCAATATTTCCTATAAAATTATGATTTAATAGAAGCTGATAAACATTAGAAGAAATCCGAATCGTTTTCTTTATCCTTTTTTCTTCTTTATGATAAAGGGAATAAATCAATTGTACTCTTTCATTAACCCCTCTTTGTGATAAAGAGGGAATTTGTAAAATAACAGGTATTCTTCTTAAAAGTGTTTTTAAAAGAACCTGCTTTGGATCTTCTGTTGTTGCAAAAACAATACGACAATGTGATTGATGCCATTTATCATTATCACCCATCATATGATAAATTCCTTGATCCATGTATAAAAATAATTTTTCTTGGCATTCCGCTTTCAAACAATGCACTTCATCTAAAAATAACATTCCTCCATTAGCATAATGAAGCAATCCTAAATTATCTTTATCTGCACCTGTAAAGGCACCACGCTTATAGCCAAATAAATTAGCCGTTAATAACTCTGGATTGTTTGCATATTCTGAACAATTGATTTGTACAAATTGTTTATCTTTGTCAATCAATCTCTTGTTTATACAATATTCATAGGTTAGCTTAGCAAGGAAAGATTTTCCAGTACCCGTAGGTCCATTTAGTAATATTGGTAATCCTACCGGTGGATATGATACTGTTGCTTTTATTTTTTCAACAAGATGGTTGAGACTATCGTTATATCCAATGAGTTTTTCAAAATCATGTAAAATATGTTCATTTTCTAATTCCATAAGTAAATCTTGTAATTGTGAGTATTCCTTTTTCAAATGCTCTTTTTTATATTTTGTTTGTAGATAATCTTTATCTAAAAATATGATTGGTCTTTGTTTTATTTTGATGAATACATCTTGTTCATACAATTCATTACATAAGGTAGAAACATAATTACGACTTTGTTTGAGTTGTTGAGATATTTCTATACAAGTACATTTATCAAATGCTTTTTGATCAATAAATTGGTGAATACAATCTAATATTTTCTTTTCCATGATTTCACCTTCCTTTGTTGTTATCTTAATCATTTCAATTACGACTGTCAAGGTCTATTTTTTTACTCTTTTTCTACATATTTTGGCATGAATTTTGCTATTATTATATTAGGTAGAGGTGATTGTGATGAAGCAAAAGTTAGGTATGAAACAAACTTATAAACAAACTTTTCAATTAAATCAAAAAATGATTCATTCCCTTGATTTTTTAAAGTTAAACAGTGAAGATATGCAAAGTCTTATTGATAATGCTTTACAAACAAACCCTTTTTTAGAATTAAGGAAAGCATATGATCCTTCAAATCATTCTTACATTGAAAATATTTCTAATCATCCTTCTTTACAAGAGGAATTATATCACCAACTTTATGCTTGTTTAAAATCTTATGATTCTCATATTATGTCTTATCTTATTGAATCTTTAAATGATCGTGGATTTTTAAGTTATAGTTATGATGTTTATTTAAAAGAATTACAGATTGATGAAAATACATTTTTTAAGCATTTAGAACTTTTACAGTCTTTTGAACCTGCTGGTGTCGCTGCTAGTGATGCTATTGATTCTATATGTATTCAGTTAAAGAGAAAAGGCAAGGAAAATGCTTATTGTTTGATGAAGAAATACAAAGATATTATTCTTACGCAGAATTATCATCAAATCAAACAAACAACCCATCTTACACAAAGAGAAATTGATATTCTTTTTGAAGATATTAAGCAATGTCAGCCATTTCCATGTCAAAATTATTCAAATCAAAATGATATTTATGTTTTACCAGATATTGATATTATTATTGAAAATGAAAATATTCAAATTGTCCCTATTAACCAACCAAATGTGATGGTAAATGATCATCTCTATCAAAGTGTTAGAGATAACGAAGATATGAAAAACTTTTTTAATGAAGCTCATTTTCTTTTGGAAAACTTAACCAAAAGAAATAAGACTGTCTTAATGGTAGCTAATGAATTGGTTGACTTACAAAAAAGTTATTTTCTCTATAATGATGAATTGGTTTCTTGTACGTTAGCTGACTTAGCACAAAAATGTGGTTTTCATGAATCTACGATATCTCGTACACTTCATCATAAATATTATCGTTTTAATAATGATGTTTATCCTTTAAAGAACTTATTGGTATCTAAAACTTTAAGTGGTGATAGTAGTGATTCTATCAAAAAGGCAATTGTCTTATTAATTCACAATGAAGATAAACAAAAGCCTTTAACTGATGAAGCCATAGTTTCTAAGTTAGAAGAACTGGATTTATATTGTTCCAGACGAGTGATTGTAAAATATCGCCAACAATTAAATATACCCTCATCTTCTAAGCGAAAAAGAAAATAGTCTTTTAAAGTATTTAAAAAATGCCTTTTGTCTATCAAAGAACACAATGGGGTCAACTTAAGAAATACTTTGTTTTTAACAGCTCTAACAAACATAATAAGACAATTTACTCGCTTGATTAATTCTTTTTCTAATATTATTCATTCCAAAATCGTTAATAATTTATGTCGAACTCGTTTTCAGGATTTTATCGGAATACGTGTCATGACTTTTGATATAGTTGTTTTCTAACTTATATTCAGAAACAGAAAAAATACTGATGCAGATCTTATTAAATTTTTCTCATGTCTTGATATTTTTGAAAAGAAGATTACCAAACAGGCTATGCATAAGAATATCAGAAAACTTAATTCAAATGTTTTTTCATTATTAATTTAAACAGTTTGCTCAATTATTTTATTCCTCAGGATTAAGCTTATACTATACTATAAGGGTTACACACTTCTCGGTGGGGACGGTACTTTTTAGAAATTTCATATGATACCTATAATATCAATTACTTTGGCATATGGTAAAACCAACATGTTTGTGATATGTTTGATGTGAAAAAGATTGTTTCCAAACCAGCTGGTCTATATGATATCACTAATGGCATTTTTGTTGATTTCACAACAAAAACAGGCAACCCATTCAGAAATGCCACTTGCACTTCAACATTTATATGCTACAAGTGATTTGTACAAAGATATGAAAGTCATATATTTAGCTGATAGGTGCTATGGCTCTGCTGGGTTGATCTGTTTTTTTTTGATTATCTTGGATGTTATTACTGCATTAGAGGAAAGTCATATTTTTACAAAAGCCAAATTTCACAGATGAAATCAAACGATGAATATATAACGATTAATATTAATGATAAGTGGCTTAAGAGATTTTCATTCTCTCCTGAGGCAATTGAATATAGAAGAAAAAATTCCGAATTAAAAATAAGAGTCGTTAAAAGAAATTACATATATTATGATGAGCTAGAAATGCGACAGGTTCAAGAAATGACTTACTTTACAAATCTGCCTAAGGAGGAATTTGAAAAAAGAAAGATAGAAGATTTGTATTCAAAACGATGGGATATTGAAGTTGCGTACAAAACATTAAAAACTCAATTAGAACTTGAAAGAAATGTATCAACTAATGTCTAAGTTGTACAAACGAATGTATATGCAAAGTTTTGTTTTACAATATGGCGAGAATACTAAGAAAACAAATTAATCGAGAACTTATGAGTCATCCAAAACAGAATGAAACAAAAGAGTATAAAGAAAATGTAATTGTATTTGAATCTCAATATTGGGTTGTCAACATATCACAGCTTATCAACTGTTTTATGGAAAATAATATTTTAGTAGCATGTTCAATAAAAACAAGAGAGCGATAGTGAAAAGATATATCAGATGTTAAAAGCATGTGAGAAACTAAAAGTGCCTATTCAAGAGAATAGACACTTTGAATGATGAGGTCGAGTTGTTCCGAGCGGATTTTATACCCGTTTTACACTTGATGATCGAAACTTTCCAACAGTAAAAACCGTCAATGGTGTAATGAAAACAACCAAACCGTAGTTAAATATTACACGATAATCATAGTACATTACAATTTCAAAAAAATGATAAATTTTACATAGGGATTTTATGCATTTTTTTACGTGTTTTAATTGGAAATATCAATTGATTAATTATGTTAGTACAATGGAAAGAAAAGGTAATACAGATAGCATATTTACCCACTCTCTCCTTAAACGAAATACACTACATTAATGTATTCTAAATGAGAAATTAAGACACCCACTTATATTTGTTGAAATAGAATTAAAGATTATAATAATTGAGCCTGTAAATTATTTTGTGTAAAGTCTGTTTCCAATGATAGAATTTGATGAGTAACTGTATTGAGTAATCATACAGTTACTTTTTTATATCATATCATAATATATTTAATTGTAAATGTTCTCGTTAAACCCTCTCTTCAAAGATGATTTGAAGACTAGAATATATAATTCCCCAATTACCATATGGGACATTCCATTTACTTGTTATTTTATCTTGAGCTAAGTACAAAGATTTAAATAAACTTTCATCTGTTGGGAATACTGTTCTTATTTTAGTAAACTTTCTAAATGTTCTCTTTCTACACATTCTACTATATCCATAACGTTCTTCGTCATATAATCTTATAATTTCTTTCTTGTCCATATAAGTTAATTTTGCCATAATAAAACCCCAAAGATTGTACTTGTTATATTAGTCCAATCTTTGGGGTTCATTTCAAACGAACTACACACTTAAACATTAATTATTTGATTTTATAAAATGGATTTTAAACTGTTTATATCCATTTATTTATATCGTTTGACTTTTTATTCTTGTAGTTTAATTATTCAAAATTTGTATGTCTTTGAAACATACTATCTGAATTTTCGTTTAATTTTTTCATTAATTCTAATATAATTGCATCATAAACAAGAAATGAAAGCTGCTCAAAAGCAGAGGCCATAGGTTGCTTACTTTTACCAGATAATTTAGAAGCACCTGGTAACACAACTATACTATCAGCCAAAGAAGCTATAGTAGAATTTTCGTTTATTGTTATAAGAGCAACTCTTACCTGTTCATCTTTCGCTGTTTGAGCAATAGACACAAGACTTGGCGTTTCACCTGATCCCGATCCAATAATAAGTAAATCTCCAGACTTTGAATGAGGAGAAGTAATTTCTCCGACTAAACTAACTGAAAATCCCAGATGCATAAGTCTATTTGCAAACGCAGAAATAATCAGACCAGAGCGTCCTTTTCCCAATAAATATATATGATGAGCTTTCACTATTTCTTTAATAAAATTTTGAAAATCATTATCATTTACTATCTGACTGTTTTGCTTTAATTCATTTAAAATAATCTCTAAATTATTTTTTACACTCATATTTTTTGCCTTTCTTTAATAAATTTTTAATTCTTTCTGTAATATTTCCATTAAAAATATATCCACCAGACACAAACACATTCACTCCCGTTTTTAAACACTCTACTATTGTTTCATCAGTGATATTACCATCAACTTGAATATCATAATAAAAATTATTATCTTCCTTGAGTTTTGCTAGTTCTTTCATTTTGTGAAGAGTTGAGTTTATAAATTTTTGTCCAGGTACTCCAGGATTAATAGTCATAACTAGCACTTGATCAACAAGTGGGAGCATCTCTTTAATCATGCATACTGGTGTCGCAGGATTAATTGCTACACCTGCCCTTTTTCCTAATGCATGAATCATTTGTATAACTCTATAAAGATGTCTTGTTGATTCGTAATGTACAGTAATAATATCTGCATTCTTGTAATTATCAATATATCTTTCAGGATTTTCTATCATCAAATGTACATCTAAAATAAACTCTGTTTTTTCTTTTAAATCATTAACCGTATTTGATCCAAATGCTTGATTAGGTACAAAATGTCCGTCCATCACATCAATATGTAAATATGTTGCTCCTGCACTTTTAACTTCTTTTAATTGTTTAACCAGATCATAAGTATTTGCATTTAATAGTGAAGGTGATATAATCATTAAAATCATCTCCTTATAATAAAGGGTATCTTTCGATACCCTATTCACCTAAAATCATTACATTAATTATTCTTGTTCTTTCTCTTAATTGATCCCAATCAACGAAATACACTCGGCCTAAAGTCCCCAATAATATATTTCCATCACGTATAATAAACGTAAGCGAAGGACTGCCAAACACTGATGACCTAATATGAGCATCTGTATTCAACATTGTCCATTTTTCAGCTGGGTAATTTGAATCACTTAAACTTAATCCAAATTCAATATGTTTTGGTCCTGGACTGTTATATTGATTTTCACTTGTCATCTTAGGTACTAAACGATCTAAAGTATTATTAATATCAACTTGTAAATACTCGTCACCATAAAAATTAGTATCATGCATAGTTTCATCAAAATATAATGAACATGTTGTATGTGCACTTGAAACTGTTATCAACCCATCTTTAATATTTGATTTTTTTACAAAATCAATTAAATGCTGTTTAATATCGTGATATGATGGTCTACCTATAACTGTCTGAAGGACAATATCATCATGATAAATATTCATACTATAAACCTAATCTTTCTTTTAAATCTTTATATAATTGTTCTACCCCCAAACCTGTTAATAAAGGCAATCCATTAATAACCTTATCTTTAATAGATTCAGATACAATTGTTGTTGAGATAACAGCATCATAATCATCAATTTTATTCAACTCATCAGCTAATTTAGATTGATAAATTTTAACTTCTGTATATCCATTACTATTTAACCATTCTTGTACTTTTGCAACTGCAATTGTAGAAGTTGCATGTCCTGCTCCACATACGATTAATAATGTTTTCATTCTTTTTTCCTCCTATTGTACCGCGGGCTTTTTTATTTTATTTACATAAATTAATAGTCCCAACACTATAACTCCAATAATAACTAATCCAATCCATCCAATTGATTGTAACAGTATTGTAAATAATGCTACAGGCCATAAGCCACAGTTAACTGATGTAACTAAACCAACTGTACCAACATTATATTCTGCTAATTTAAATACATTTGTAATAACTGGTGCTAGCCAAGTTGACAAATATAACATTGTCACCATATATAAACTGCAGCCTAAAATACTTCTCACAATATTTCCTTTAAAGAAAGGAACCATTAATGCAATAGCAAATGCATAAAAAGCTAAGTCGCCAAATGGTAATGTTTTATTGCCTGGTAAAATAATTGCTAATAATAATGATACAGGTACCATAATTAAAGTAGTTGTCATAACTGTCGGATGCCCAACAGTAAGCGCTGCATCCATACCAATGTTAACACTACGACCATTTAAATGCTTATTTGTCCAAGTTTTTGCGGCCTCAGCAACTGGCATTAGACCTTCCATAAACATTGCAACCATTTTTGGCATAATTTTCATAACAGCTGCTGTTGTCATTCCTAATTGACCAATTTTAGCAACATCATACCCTGCCAAAATACCTACACCTATACCAATAATTAATCCCATAATAACTGTATCTCCAAAGATACCAAATTTTTTACCAATTGTTTCTGCATCTGCATCAATTCTATTAAGACCTGGGATATGATCAAATAACCAATTAACAGGAATTGCAAAAATCGTTCCGCATAAAGCCATCATATGTGTAATAGCAATACCAGGATACCCAAAGAAATTGCTGATTTTCTCTTGAAATAAGTCTGCAAGTAACCATTGAATCATAAGTGCTACTATAATTCCTAAAAGACCAACCCAAAAACTTCCACTAATTGCATTTGCAACCAACCCCAAGAACGCTGGGAACCAAAAATTCCAAATATCTACATTTAATGTTTTTGTCCAACCAAGCATAACAAACACTAAATTAAGTCCTAATGAAATTAGTATAATACAAATACCTAATGTTGTAGAAAATGCAAGCGGCCCTCCAACTCCACAACCAATATCCATAATACTTAATGAGTTACCATATTTTTCTCCCATTGTTTGAATAGCTGTTCCCAAATTTGATGATAGCAAACCAATAACTAAATCCAAACCAATAGAACCAATACCAACTGTAATCCCAGAAATAATTGCCTTTGATAATTTAACCCCAAAAAATAATGCTATAATAATTATTATAATCGGCAGGAAAACTGTTGATCCCAAACCAATAAACCATTGTAATGCTTCAACCATTTTTTTACCCTCTCTTAATAAATTCCATTTCTATTTAAAATACCCATAAATTCTTCTTCGTTTTCACATTGTTTAAGTGCATTAATTGCTTCTTTATTCTGAAACAATGCGATTAAATTTTGTAATATTTGTACTTGTTCATGCGGTTGACTCATAGCTAACATAAATACTAGTTCAACTTTTATTTTTTCATTTTTATCTCCCATGTTTAAAAACTCAACAGGTTGATTCAATGATGCAAAGCAGATCTGTGAATAATTAACCTTGCTTGAATCAGTGTGAGGAATCGCAAATCCTATATCATTAATCAATAATCCCGTTGGATATTCTTCCTCACGTTCTTTAATTCCTTCTAAATAATCACTTTTAACTACACCAGCTTGAAACATTGTTTTAAACATTGTTTCAAACAATTCATCCTGAGTAGCAAATATTTGATGAAACATACATAATCTTTTATCAAAATACATAAAATTCCCCCTCTATTACTTATAAAATAAATCTATCATTGCATCAATACTACTAATTTTTACAATCTGATCTATATATTCCTTCTTAATAATGATTTGATATATTTCTTGAATAACATCTTTAAACTTATCAACATGATCTTCATTTAAACATACCATTATAATAAGACTTACTAGATTACCACCCCAATCGACAGGTTTATCTAAAGTTAGTATAGATATACTAGATGTAATAATTGTTGATGGATCGGCATGTGGCAGAGCAACTCCACTATCCATACACGTAACTCCTGCTCTCTCCCTATTAAAGATTGAATCTCTAAATTTTTCATTAACATATTCTCTATTTTCTAATTCTTGAATTAAGTTTTCCAAACACTCTTTTTTATTTTTATAATTCTTCTTTATTTGAATTAATGTTGGATTAATAAATTGACTTAGATATGGTGCAGAGAAATTTTTCAATTCTCTGAGTACTTCTCCTTTAAATAGTATATGTTTTTTATATGCGTCCATAATATTGATATAATCTTCATTGGTAACAACTGGACTTACTCTAACGTATGGAACATTTATATTATCTAAATCAACTGACGTTATAATCAAATCTACATGAGATAAATCCGCAAGATATAATTTTTCTATTCTGGATAGTTCAATGTTATCTTTAGCTGGCAATAGTTTACGGACTTTACTCAATATTAATTGGGAGGAAGATATTCCATATGGACAAACAACTAATATATTATTAGCTTTTGAGATATTAACTAATGCTATTTGGAAATGAACAAGTATTAATGAAACTTCCTCATCATTTAAAATAACATTATATCTTGATTCTATTAATGATAATGCATACCAGACAATTGTAAATAATTCTGTATACTGCTCCTTTATATTCTCTAATAAAGGATTTTTTATTTTAATTCCCTTTTTCAGTCTTAGAATCATTGCAGGAACATGATAAATCAGCGACTTATATAAGTGCTTATCTTGTCTTAAGTCAATCTTTTCTATTTTAGACATAACTTCAATAATTTCGTTTACTAAGTCTGCATATTCATTTTGTCCTGTTTTTAAACTATTTGTTATTCGATGTGCAAATAATTGCCTACATAAATACTCAATATCCGCATTTTTAAAATATAGATTTAAATTTTGTTGCAACATTTCAACAATGCTATTCGCCACAACATACGTTTCCATATAGCGTATATTATTAAACAAGAACGTTTCTTCAGTTTTAACATGATAACCATATTTCAACCTAACAATTTGTATAAGAAGTATAACAATAATTGATTTCAGATAATAAATAGATACATCATTTGTTAATTCGTTATAGTCTTCTAATAATAAATGGAAAACGTAATCAATATGCTGTCTATCAAACAGGAGTTCTAATTTACTTTTCAAATCCAATAATGAATCATCTTTATCATCTTCAAAAACATAATCTTTTATAGATTTTTGCAAATCTATTTCTGTACCTATTGATACAATTCCAATATTAGTTACCTTTAGTTTTGTATTCTGTCTTTCAAATACTTCATTAATGACTCCTAAATCCTGATATAAAGATGTCTTACTTACTAAAAAATCATTTGATAGATTTTCTAAAGTAGTATTTTTGTTTTCTAAAAGAATCTTTCTTATAATAGAAAAACGTCGATTCACTGGAGAATACTCATCTCTTTTATTTTCATCACTAATTTCATCTATGAGCTTATTAAGATTGTTTTTTGCGTCCAATAATTTAATGCCATTTCTTGGCGAAGAATCAAGATCTAGACCATTTTCTTGTAAAAAACTGTAGAGAGCATTTATATCACTATATATGGTTTTCGTTGATACTGATAACCATTTAGCAAAGAAAGATGCGGGCTTATACTCACTTTGTTCTTTTAAAAGTTTTAAAAATTTTATTTGTCGACTATTCATTTTCTCACCCCATAAGTTAACTCTGTTTCTCTTTCCGAATATATGATAACATCGTAACAACAGTGAGGGCAATTACATATACTTCCTTATTAATGTGGAAAATCTACATAATAAATCATCGTACAATTTGATGATTATATTTTTATTACCGTTTTAAAACGAAATAAAAGGCATAACTTCCACTTATGTTGGAAATATATGCCTTTATGCATAGTAACGATTTATCATTAGTATAAACAATATCGCCTTTAACAACTGAATCGTCAACAAACATAAATCCAGCTACTTATACTTTATCTGCCGAGAACCCTTTCGTACCTCCATAATATATATGAGGACTTTGAATGCTTGAACCTATCATTATCACCCTAACCTTTATACTATTAAAAAAATCATTATAGTTCTCTAATAACAGTTTTTATTTCTATCATAGTAAGCGATTTAACCATCTTTCTTGTATAATAAAAATGTACCTTGTTGTAACATTTATATCACTTTTTCTTTCCAACCTTTGTACAATGTAGATAGAACCTTAATACTCTTATATTTCTATGTGGTTTATCCACTTATCAGGAGAGTGAATCTATAGGATCTTATTACATCTGTTTATAGCTCGATAGATTTTGATATCTTCATGTCACGCAAGGTTACACTAGTAAGATTGCTATAGAAATGACAAGGTTTCTAGAAAGGCGGTCTTTTTATGACAAAACTATTTTGCGGTATTGACGTAGCCAAATATAAACACGTCGCAAGTATCTACAATCTATCTACAGGTGAAATAATACTTGATTCAATACATTTTGATAATAATGACCAAGGTTTTAATACATTATTATCAAGCTTATCTAAATTGAATAAGAGAAATAAAATATTAATTGGCTTTGAATCAACTAGCCACTATCACCAAACATTATTCAATTTTCTAACTTCTAAGAAATATAAGTGTTATCTGATCACCCCTTATAAGACAAGTAAGTTTAGATCCATTTCTCGCCTATTGACATATATGTATAAAATTTCAAATTACTTCAATAAAATTATGACATAAAAAAATTACGTCATTTTTTTCAAAGAATAAGTTATCAACTAATAATTATAGTTTATTTTTCTTTATTCCTGTCAAATCTAATATTAATGAAAGAAGGAATGATATTATGGCAGTTGCACACAAAAGCGCTATAAGCGTTGGACTTATTTATGTACCAGTTTCACTTTATAAAACAACCCGAAATACAGCTATCAGTTTCAATCAACTATGTAAAGACGAGAACGGAAAATACCAGCGTATTAAATATCAAAAGTTATGTCCCTCTTGCAATTCAGAAGTTAAAAGTAGTGTTATTATAAAAGCGTATGAATATGAAAAGGGTAAATATGTTACAATATCTAACGATGAACTTGAAAGAATCAAATCAATATATAATATGTTCATGTATTGGTTAGCTTCTATTTTTATGTGTTTCAATATATCTTTCAATATAATGCAAAATCACAGAAAAAAACTTATTCTAAAGAGTTTCTATATGAATACATGTTACATAAAAATTCTTAAATTCTTCAAACTACTCATAATACGCTTTAAACATTTGATTTTTATAGCTTATGAATATCATACATAGTAACAACTATACAAATAAATATCAATTTTACAATGCTTATTTGATTATTGAATCTAGATTCATGTACAGAAAAGCGGTAGTGGCACTTTAGGAAAGTATTTATCATCATAAAATACCTCCGTTTTTCATTGTAACATTTCGAAGAAAAATTAACCATTAAATAAAAAAAGTAGATTTTAGCGAACTCAAAACACTATTAGACAAAATAGAACAAAACAGTTTTATAAAATTAAAATTAAATATTTAACATTGTTTGCATCAAAGAAAAATTTCTCTCTATATCGGCACTTTTTCTTCTGTAGAACTTAATAAACGAATACTTATATGATAAAATTAATATGAATAATAAGTGGAAATATTTATAACATATAAAATTTATTTTAGAGAGGGGATTTTATGAAAAAAAAACGAATAACAATTATTATTTTCACTATTTATTTAGCATTTATCTTCCTATATCCGTTGTTGAGAGGTTCAATCGCACATATTAACGGTTACCCATCGTATTTTGAAAAAATACTTAAGTGTATAAACATAATTCCATTCTATTTTGATTACACTGTAATGCCGTCTGTTATTATAAAAAATATTATTTTTAAGATTTGCCTATTTATTCCAGTTGGTTATATGCTTTTCACAAAAAAACAAAATCAAATTCAAACTGTGAAAATATTATTATTAATAGGATTTTTAAAAGAGACATTCCACTTATTAATTTTATACGGTTATTTTGATATAACGGATATTTTATATTATCTAGTTGGAGGATTAATAGGATATTATATACATAAAATAATATTCAATTTTCTTTTGAATAAATAGCAAGAAAACGTTTTCGATTTATTTGTTGATACTTTTTATAATTTAAAAAACTTTGAAATGCAGAACAAAAAAATGAAGAAAATAATTGCTTTTATACTGGTATTTACATTAAGTTTTGGTGCAGTAACAAATGTTAGTGCGTTAAACAATAGCGTAGTATATTCATACTCTTATAAAGACTATGAAACCACAATTCTTAATTCTACCAATGAATATAATATCTGTTTTGAAATAGTAGAGAATGGTGCTAAAAATAAAATTAGAGTATGATACAGACTTTAGATATATAAAAGTAAATAATAATTATTACAATTTTAATGATTGTAATAATGCGTTATTATTACAATCCACATATATATACGACAAAAATCAACCTATTACAATTGTTGAAGCGTTAACCAATTTTTCAAAGATTGATATTGATAATATAAATGATTTAAAAAGCAACAAGATTTCAGTAAAAAACAATAACTCGTTAGCACCAAAAGCAGAGTATGGTAAGTTTTATTTTGTTGGAAGTAGGAAGAAGAGTATGCTGGTATCTTTAGCAAGTAGTGCAATATCTACAATAATTGCATTCTTAGTAACTGGTGCCTTAGGACTTAGTGTGACAAAGGCAAATGTTGTTTCATTCATATCAGGAGTATTATCCTCTGAAGGGGTTAATTATTTTACTTCTGATGTATATTATAAGGTTTATCAAGCTATTTTAAATGCTCATAATACAACAAGAGAAAAAAGAATTTTAGGTGTCTTCCAACCTTTTAAAGCACAAGTTGTATGGGATGAAGCACACCCTTATTACAGAACGTTTGAAACACAGAGACCAAACAGTTAAACATAATATTTTAACTTTGTGAAAGGAAATACAAAAATGAAGTGTCCATATTGTGGAAAAGAAATGGATAAAGGATTTTTTAATTCAGCAAAATGGGATTATACATGGACTCCGGAAGGCAAAAAACCCCATATGTGGAGAAATCACCCAAAAGAATATGAAGTTCTTTTAAAAAAAGGATGGAATATACTACAATTAACAGCATATAGATGTGCGGATTGTAGAGTTATAATTATAAATGAAGATGATTGTTAGTATAAATTCCATTATGCTAAAATCGAATCGTTGATGTTCTACCTTATCGTTTCGTTGCAGAATAAAAAAATTACTATTAATAAATACAAAAAAGACCGTAAAATACATTACGGTCTTTTTTGTACCGAATTTCCTTCAGTCGAACCGCTGAACCGTTAGAAGTGACGAGAATGATAAATCAACTTTGAAAAAAGTATAGTAATCGAGAGATTTTTTTAGATTTTAAAAAACATAAAAAGCTATATATACCAATGGTTTAAAACAAAAAAAGTATGGTTTTGCTATAGTATATCTCCCATAGTAAAACCATAGCAAAAACAATATCATTAAAAATACTAAAACAGTGAAATACACATTCAAGCTAATACCAATTATAGTCAATAGACTAAAATTTGCTAAGTATATTCCTACAAGTTTTCATTTACCAACACATGAACAATTGGATCAAGTTATCGATATTCTTAATGATAGAGATAATGATAACAATATTGCTATGCTGTTAAAAGAAACGGAAAAAATAAAGATAATAAACAGATGCATCGTACTATATTTAATGATAACAAAACAAGATTATTACGACCATCTCTATATGATCATTTCAAAAACGATACAACTGTAAGCTTTTGTTATAAACCACTACCATCTGATCATAAAGACGATTCAACTATTCTTCTGAATTTTTCAAAAATCAAAAGCAGGGTAAACATTAAGTATAGCTTTCACTTTAAATCTATCGGATTCTAGTAATGTTAATGCTTCTTCGATAGATTTATTATTTTCATTATAATTGTAGTATTCACCAAAGTCATAAATTAACAGTTCAGCTTTTAAAACATTTGCACAGTTATGTGTTAGGATTTCGTCTCTTTGATTTTTGAATTTTGGATCATCATAGGCAGTCAATGCAGTTAATATTTCCAGTAAATTAAACCCATCATTATTTTTCAATTTCATTAATTCATCTAATAACTGCAATTTATCATTACCACATGCTAATTTTTCCACATTACATTTGAAATCTTCTTTTTTTGTTGACAGTATTCATCATTCCTTTCAGTATCTCAACATTTTAAATAAAACTAATAAAAAATTATTACAACATAAACCTTATCTATATAACGGACATATCCATCCCATAAAAAATGGGGATATTCACAAAGACATTCAGTTAAAGTTTCAGCTATTTCAAAATAATCATAATTAATTTCAACATCATAATTGAAAGCTGCTTTTAATTCATTATGGTGTTCTTTTAGCCACCCTAATTTATCCTTAATCTTTTTTTCAGATAAGTTTTTCCATGCAACAAGTCTGTCATATTCATCCCCAAATTCTTGCCATTCCCCTTTATCAAATCTTAATTTTAAAATATCACTTGAATTATCCATACAATTCATTACATATACATAATATGTACCATTTGCATTTGGATTGCTTTCTAAAATACTAGTCCATTTATCCACTCTTTTTATCCTCATTCTCAGTTTTAATAACCTTTGTAAAAAAACAAATTTTTTTACTTTTCTCCAATCTATGCATGGAACTTGTTCCATGTCTATTTATCATTTTTATATCCACACAATTCGGCAAACTCATCATTTGTTAGATTAAATGCTTTTGCTGCTTTAATAACTGACTTTATTTTTTATCAAAGCGAAAAAATAGATATTCGTAATTGAATATCTATTTTCTCAATTTATTCTAAGTAATTCAAATTGCTAATTTGTTGATTCAAGTTCGATAATTCCAAGAAAATAGTCTTCTCTATACAGTTTCCACATACCATTTTCTTTACGAACTTTTATTTCATACCTTGCACATGCAAATTTATGTTTTATATTTTCTGGTGTTAAGAGTAATGGATTGTTACGCTGCCTATGACCAGCAATTCTCCATGCCCTTATGTACGCCACATCTCCATCAATATTTATTGATTCTATCAAAATAGGATGTGTCCAATACTTATGCGGTCCATGATGTAATTTCATAGATTGTAAAGTAGTACGTTTGTCCATTATACCAAAAGGAGCCATATTAACTATTAAATCATCAGATAAAATTTGCTGTGTTATATGAAATGCATTTGTATCAATTCCAAACGCATATCTGAACAATACTGATGTTATTTCCTCTTCTTCAGTAAGAATGTTTTTTTGCTCTGGAATTTCATTATATATGTTATCCATCTCGCCTGAAATCATTGGCAAATGCACACCATTAAACCAATGTGCCTTTGGATCACCAATATACCAGTTGCTAATCATTTCATCAAAATCGCCTGTAAAATCTGTTAGATCCATTCGTAATTCACTAAATTTCCACGCTGAATTCCTTTTTAATAGAGTAGCAACCAGGTTAAAAACGAATTGACATGTTTTCCATTCACCAGTTGATGCTGCAACACCACATACAATAGCACTAATGTGAGCTTTTTCATCATTTGAATTCATGAGAAAGTTATATGGGTCTAGTCTAAAATAACTTGTTTCAGGGATTTCATTGATAAAACCTGATATTCCATGCAAACTGTGTCTACTGCCATCAGTATAGTCTTTGCATGTTGAAACATAAAATTTCAAATCCGGTAATATATATTTTCGCAATTCTTCATTATTTTTGTTTTGCCAGTCTTTTACAAATTGATGAAATATCTTCTTTATTTCATCATAATCATTTCGATTCATATTATTTTTCCTTTACTGTCCAATTATTGTGTTCTTATTTTTCTCATCAAATCTATAAAGATGCATTGTAAAATAGATAATCTCTGCTTGATCAATGCTCTTATTCAATTCATTTTGCATAATTTTCACTATTTTATACGCCAGTGTGTATAGTTCTTTATATTTATCTTTTATAAGTTCTTCCATTTCTTTAGGCACTTCTAATTTTTCATTGCGCTCAATACGCTCTATTGAAAAGCGAATATGTGTTATTAAACGTATAAAATTTAGATCACTGTGTTGAAGTTTTATACTAAAATCTTGCTCAATAAGGTTAAGGATTTTCATAATAAGAGCTGTATGTTTATTTGTATTAACAAGTGAATCATTATTAAGCGATGAAACAATATGTAATGTTATGAAACTTATCTCACTTTTTGGTATAAATAGTGATAATTCTTCAGATAAATAATTGACAACATTTTGTGCTATTTTATACTCATTAGGATAAATACCGTTTATTTCAACTTCAAACGGATTCAAAATGGGTAAATTCATTTTACATCGACGTACCATAAATGCAATATGATCAGTTAGAGCAACATGAATATGCTCATTCAATGATTGATTTACATGATTCTGTATATAATCTATACAATCATTTGTAATATCTACAAGTTTAGGTGAGGTAGTTTTTAATAGTTGATTATATAAACTTGTTTCCTGTTTATCTTTGATAGTATAAATATTATTCACACCAGAAGGGGAAATAACATCATTTTCGTGTTTTTTAAATCCTATTCCTTTGCCAATTAAAATAACATTATCGCCCATATTATTCACTGCACGAACTATGTTATTTGTAATTATTTCTTTAGCTGTATATGTTTCCATGTTATTCCCTTCCTTTTACATTTTATTTAATAATTTTTATAACCTCTTTATCCCCATGTTTAACATCTCCTTGTTTTTCAAGTGATACTTTATAACCTGGAATATTAGTAAAAACAGTAACAAGAGTTGGATCAAATCCTTTTTCTTTAATATAATCATAGTTTACTCTGGCTAATAATTGATTTTCTGATATTATATCACCTTCATTAACGATGATTTCAAAAGGTACACCTTTTAACTTCACAGTGTCAATTCCGATATGGAGAAGTATTTCTTTATTTTCATCTGACAAAATTCCTATTGCATGTTTTGTCGGAAAAACAGTAATTATTTTTCCATTTACTGGAGAATACACTCCTTTATCGGTTGGAACAACTCCAAACCCAGTCCCCATCATTTCTTCAGAAAAGACTTTATCATTTACTTGGTTTAGTGGAATTAGTTCACCATCAGCAGGAACAAGTATATTTTCATGAAAACCGTTAGCGTTATTACTTATTGGTTCATCTGATTTATTAATAGTCTTACTATTAATAATCGCTTTAATCTCCTCAAATAAAAGTGGAGCATTCGTTCCATACACAATTTGATAACTGTTTCCTACATTCATTACACCTGCAGCACCTGTTGCAGTAAATAACTTTATTTCTACTCTGTCAGTATCATTTACTTGTACTCTCAATCTAGTTGCACAAACATCGATTTCTAAAATATTTTCCTTACCGCCGAATGCAGCAATAATAGTTTTTGCCCTGCTTTCACTAGTATTGACTGAACTGGCTAAAACATTACTCGCATCACTGTCTTCAAAGCACTCTTGGCCAGGTACATTTAAATGAAATCTTCTAATTAAAAATCTTGCACATACATATGTCACTGCTCCTAATATAATTGCCACAACTGGAGTTAAATACCAGTTATTTGCATTTTGAAGTACACCATAAATAATGAAATCTACTATCCCCCCGCAGTAGCTGATACCAACCGTAATATTCAAAAAATATACAATAATTTCACCAACAAACATAAATACAACTGCTAAAAAATAAAGAATTGGCGCAGAGAATACAAATGGAAAGAAAAGCGGTTCAGTAATTCCCGTAACAAAATTTGTAACAATTCCTCCCGTAAATAAAGATTTGGTTTTATCTTTATTCTCTGGAGTTGCCTCCTTGATAATGGCAAGTACAACTGCTATACATGTTCCTGTAAAAAGATAATTCCCCATCAAAGGTACGGTTGTTGTAAGTGGTACACCGTCAGCAATTTGTGCAAAAAATATATTAAGCAAACCATGCACAGCAGTTCCAGAAGATGAAATATATGTACCAAGCTGATAAGCCCATGTTGCATATATAATAGTATGCAATCCAAAAGGCATCAAAGAGAAAGTTAGAAGTGACATTCCTGCCATAATCCATACATTAAAATTAGATCCAGATGATGCCGCAATTATACTTATAATATTTTGAAGTGCAGGCCATACTATACAGATAGGAATCGCTAACAAAGCCCCAAATATAATTGACATAATCGGTACAAATCTTTTGCCTTGAAAAAAAGATAGTGCCATTGGTAATTTTGTATCTTTAAATCTTTTATATACAAATGCTGTCACCAAGCCTACTAAAATACCACCTAATACCCCAACATTTATTGTGGGTATTCCTAGAACAGTTGCATATCTTGTCCAGTCTTCCGCTGTCTTTGCTGTAATATTCAAAATTTGACCTATTACTGTATGCATTGACATAAAAGCCAAAAATGCAGAAAATGCAGCTATAGAATCTTTCTTGCTATAGCTCATTGCCACTGATAACGCAAAAATAATAGCAAGATTATTAATAATCAAATTTCCAAGATTGCTAAACAATACAGCAACAGTTGTAATAATACTGTTATTCAAAAACGGCAATGCATCTATTATTGTTGTATTTGTTAAAATTGACGATAACCCCAGCATCAGTCCACCTAACGGTATAACTGCAATACCAGTGGTAAGCGAAGGTCCTAGTGTTTGAATTGAAGCAAATATTTTATTTCTGCTTATTGCTTTTTTCGTGATTGACATAATTTTCCCCTTTCAGTTCATGATTATGTACCTTTTCAATTAAATAAAAATTAGGTACATAACCTGAAAAATAATCTAATCATTTTTTCAGATATACATACCTAATTTAATAGTTATATGTTGATATAAAATTTTGTAAAAGCTTTCACACATATAATATAACTTATATCAATTATTTTGTCAATATATATATAAGATATATCTTGAGATCGTAATGTATCCAATATAATCTGCATCATTCAAAACGTTATTTGCTCCATTCTCTTGATTGCTGGAACTATCTTCATTATAATACTCAGTATTTCTTTGAGACGGTTAATTCTCTGATTCTGTATCTTTTGAATAAGCCCTAATAAAATAATTACAATAACTAAGCATTTTAAGAGCAATCTATTTTTTCAATTAATCTTCCTCTAACTTTTTTAATCCAATACTTAAGGCTGGCTGTGATATGTGAAGCTGTTGTGCAGCTTTTGTCATAGTCTGATTTTTTGCAATAGCAATAAATTGTTCAAGTTGTGATAACTCCATAATTTTCTCCTCCAATTTATAAATAAAACTTATAGCCCTATAAAAATGTTATATTATATAATTATTATTTTATCTTGTGAAATAATACATGTAAAGATTTGAGTATCCTTTCTTAAACTTAAATCAATAAAAATATATTATAGTTAAGGAGAAAATTATGCAAAAAAGAGAAATTGGTCATTTATTAGTATCACAAATTGGTATGGAATGCATGGGGTTTTCCCATGGATATGGTCAAGTGCCAAGTGAAAAATATGCAATTGAAGCAATAAGAAATGCATATCAAGAAGGTTGT
>OHJF01000211.1_pt1 | contig 58491 bp, 80 predicted proteins | sample 1568521 | NCBI WGS metagenome assembly OHJF01 (sample SAMEA3879570, study PRJEB24766) | human gut metagenome | biome: human-associated habitat; feature: feces | place: USA | collected 1985/1987 | reverse complement strand
CATGGAATCGAGGTGTCTTTCTTTTATGCAAAATCACGAACTTGCTCATTTATAGTTTATAAAATATAATGATTCCTATATTCTCGTAGGAATTCATTATGCTTCTGCAACAACAATAGACGATGGATCACATATAGGATTAGGGTTTTGCATTAAAGATTCCATATTATATAATTGGATAAAAGGAATCTAAAATTTAAGCGTTGCTGTTTTCTTGGAATCTGTTAAGAATTGAATTAAATTGTCAAGATCTTCTACAGTTACGTTACTTTCATTTAATATCGAAACGATTTTATTTTGTAGATTTAAGTAAGAGCAATTATCAATTTTAAATGAAATGCTCGATGCACGTAGTTCAATGGAATTAAAATCATTTTGATTAGGGCTTTCACATGTTTCCATTTCTTCACCTTCTTTTATAAAATTTTACATACGAAGAAGAGACATCTCAATCGATGTCTCTTGACTAAAAATTATTTCACTTATGAGGGCATAATGCCTCATCTCTCTGATAAGAATAAATCTTATCTCTCTATCGATTGATGACGAATCAGAGCAGTAAATATTACTATTTTTATTATAAAAAATATAAAACTCATAATGTGGGATTATGCCATCCCAATTTTAAACAGTCATAAACCCACGAACAAATACACATCATATAAGGCAGGTAAAATAATATCATTTGTTACACTGTTGTTTTCCCGTTTTTATTTAATAAAACACAGTCAAATGTTGTTTTATCTCTAGCAATTTCACAATTACATATCAATTCATCAAGAATTAAATTATTTTCAATATTATCATTTTTCATCTCGTTTTTTTCAATTAAAATCATTTCCAATTTATATTCCACCTTTTTAAAGTATCAATTGTTACATTCGGATTTAGATATTTCATAATTTCTAACCCTTTATATTTTACTTCTGTTTCGTCATGAATGTTCCAAAAATGATGTACAATTTCTTCTATATATGCATAAGTTATAATTAAAAAATTATTTGCCTTCCTTAATCTATTCATATGATAAATGATTAATGAAAATGTAGAGGCACAACATTTTTCATCTTCTTCGTCAATTATTAATTCGTCACTGCCTAAAAAAACAACACTTGCCTTTTTGATACTTTCTTTGGTTATCCCATCTTTTTCCATGACAACTGCTGCGTATTTTAACACAAGTGCAAAAGCTTTCAATTCATCTATTGACATTTCACAAGTTGATATTAATTCTATTTTGTCTTCAAATATATCTGGTTTTACAATATCGTGTATTGGAACAACATTTCTTACTCCCATATTATTTTTCTCCTATTATTCATCATTAGTATCATTTTCATTATATACTAAGAATGAATAGAAGAGTAGTCTGAACATATGTTTCTATAAAATCAAAACATCAGCCAATATAATAAAAGAGTAGGATTACCCCTACTCTTTTATATCATCTAATTTCAGCACATACAATTCACATTTTTCGTTATAAGAATCGCCAACTGCTTTTTGTATTTCATTATTGGCTCTTTTAAATCCTAGTGAATTATAAAATTGTATTCCTTGACCATTTTCCGATTCTACAAATACAATGATACCATATATGGCAATAATCTTACTTACTTTTTTTATTTTAGGTATTATATAATCATAAAATAATATTTTCCCTAAACCATTCCCTTGGAAGTCAAAATCTACAGCAATTCTTGCTATTTCCACAACAGGCAACGCCATATATTCGTTTGTATCTATATTAAATGTATGAATTGCATTAGCCTTAATTGTGTAAAATGCTAGTATACAAGTGTATTCGTTGTCCATTAAAATGTATGTGTGTCCTTGCTTTTCTTCTGCATAATCAAATGCATCATCTGATAAGAAAGTATTTAATGGATTGTCTGCACCACAGCAAAAATCACCTACTAACATAAAATGTCTTAATGACTCTTTGCTTAGTAACTCTTCTTTATATTGAAAGTTTTCTGTGTTATCCATTACGTTTACCTTTGAGTATCTCAGCTACTTTAGCATTAGTCTTCTTACGTTGATCGTCTGTAAATGGTTTTAATTTGCTGCTTTTAAAATCATCTACGATTTTAGTAGCCGCTTCCCCTTTTAATAACGGTACAACTGCCATTGAGACTGCCATATGTCTTACCTCCTCTTTTGTATGTATGGATCCTTTTTTACCTAACTTCATATAATCACCCCTTGGTATTTGAAGCAATTATACATCAAAAAAATTAAACAAAATGTCGAAATATAACGTGAGAAATAAATTAGACTATTTTTTGTGTATCTTATTATACATTTTTTATTAAATTTGTTCAACCGCTAGATATAGTGCGAAAAAATAAAAAACACCCTAATTATATAAATTCCCCCTATATATAGTTGTTTTCTCTATATTTAAAATGTCTCTTGTGTTTTTGAAAAGAAAAAATTATTCTATTTATTTGTTTCCACAACATAACAAAAGGACAGGATATAATTCCCTGTCCTTACATCGTGGTGTTTCGAGCTATATTATTTTTAACTCATGTATTATTATACACTCTTTTCGTATTAAGTCAAGTAGAATGTAAACAATTTGTGTCTATTTTTATCTCTATTAGAAAACGACGAGAGATACGCCGTATAATCCTGTCCTGTTTTTGCAAGTCAGCAACAGGTTGTGTAGTTTGTGTCAATAGAGCAGTAGTGTATACTGCCGTATCTCATATTGACTACCCTGGGCTTTCCCCAGGTACGGACTGTATGTTGTGTACCATATGATACAATTACGCCTGTATCACGTCATGTCTTGTCAGTCTCTCGCGCCCTATATATGGAACTACACTTCCATGTTTTAGTTATAGTGCGTCGGGACTACCATTTTCGCATTAAATGCTTATTCCTTCACGAACGTATTTCTTCTATATAATAATACGCTTTTATTGCATCGATCCAGTACCTATATAAATAGGCTTACGGCTTCCCCCGATATTCGACAATTTAGAAAATCTATGTTTTCAAGGATGGTCATATTACATTACGATATATAATATAAACACTCTCTACGTTAATTGCATGGCATTATTATGCAACCTTATAGAAAGGGGCATTATAAACTACGATAGTTTTACCCCATCCTGTTTTACTCGCTAATCCTCCACCTAAAACTCCCATAACAGTTTCGAGTGTTCCTGCTTTTGAAACAACTGTGTCGATTATTTTAATTATTCCAGTAAGTCCTTGTAATCCAGAAGTAATCATGTTGGAATTAGCAAAATTCTGAATAAATCCAGTCCAAGTATTTGATAATTTATTTAGAGATCCTTCCCAGTTATTTGCAGATTTTTCTGCTTCTTTTGCAGCACTTCCTGTACCCTCAGAATAATCTACAAGCATTTTTTCATAGTCAGACCATCCAGATAATAAAGCACTTAGTTTGTTCGCTTGGTATTTCTGTCCAATATTTGTAAGAATTTCTGTACGCAGTGGATCTGACTCTTCTAATTGATTAAATACTTTCGCAAGATCCTCCAATACTTCAATTGGATTACGCATTTTTTCTACACCGTTTACAAACTCTGTCTGAGCAACGCCAGCTTTTTTAAACGTTTCTGCAATTTTTGAGTTATTTACATTCTGAACGTTTATCAACAATGATTTGATCGCATTACCAACCTCATTGCCACCTGCTTTTGTTCTGGACTCAATTGTTCCAATCATCGCAGAAAGTTGATTTTCTTGAACCCCCAATTCTGATGCCATTGAAGCTGCTTGAGTTGTGGCTTCTGCCATATCCTGCATGGATACACTGTTGCGGTTTGTGATCATATTTTGTCCATCAAGTAACGCATTAAGTTTTTGAACATTTCCAGAATATTGATATGCGGCATTCGATGCCAAAAGATAACTATTTGCAACATCTGAATTTAAATCACCGGCTGCCTGAGCAAGAATACTTGTTTCAGCCATTTGTTCAGCCTGTTTGCCATAATAGCCAGATCTACTCATTTCTTGGATACCAAGTAGGTAATCACTTGCTTTCTTTCCCCACTTGCTTGCGGAATCAAAAGATGTTTCTCCAAGTTTTGTAAGTTGATCTGTTGTCATATCAGATGTTTTAGAAATTTCTGTTAAAATAGAATCAACATTTTTTAATTCAATAACAGAGTTTTGAATAGTCTGAATTACATTTTCAATTCCACCATAAATTTGCGTAAACTGTGCAATTTGAGAAAATGCACGTTTAAATTCCGCTGTAAAACTTTTACCAGTAAGTCCAAGTAATTTTGCCTCAGATACAGTTTTGTTGAAATCTTTATTTAGTGAAGTTAGCTCTGAATCTGATGTTGCTTTTCTCTGAGATTCTGCAATTTCTTTTAGTTGATCGCCATATACTTTTGCAGCGCGACTATTGTTTTTTAACCACGTTAAGGTCTTGTTAGAGGCAGTTACTGCATCAATTTTACTAAATGATTTTGATACAGATGTAATAGAATTACCAAGAGCTTTTTGCTCATTTTGTACAACCTTAATCTGATTCCTGTACTTTTCTAAATCACTGGTAAGTTTTTTAAAATTAATCTCCATAATGGAATCATTTGGAGCCAATTTCACATTATTAATATCTTTATTGATGTCAGATAATAACTTTCGAGCCTTTTCTACAGAACTTGTTGTAAGAGATTCAAACTTTTTAAAATCTGCATTTGCCTTTGACACATCTGCATCAATCTTCAAAGTAGACACACTTCGTTTCGCTCTTTCGATATCAGATAATCCTTTTTTAATTCCAGATGTGTCCATATCAGCTTTTACACTGATCTTATTATTTTTTTCGATTCCTTTTAAGACACCGTTGATTTTATTCAGATTTTTCATCCCATCAATATTAAAATCAACTTTAATCTGTTTATCGTTTTTTACTAAACTGTCTAATTTTTTTTGGGCAGCATCGAGTTCGCTTGTATCAACATTCGTACTAACCCGTACTTCATATTCGCTCATTTTTTAAAAATCACTCCTTTCATTTTTGGACAATAAAAAAGCCCTCACGAAAGGAGAGCAGTAGTAGTTTTGTATAAAATCATATACTATACATATAGTTATATTTATGATAAAATTAATTCGTTGTCATAGTCGAATTTCGTTATGATAACATAACTTGCGATGACGGTGAGAAAGCAGGATGATATGACAGAAGAACTCTATTGGTCTGTCATGATTGCAATTAACATAGCACGTTTCGTCTATGTTGCAATTCGCGACTACTTAAAAGAAAGACACAAATAAGATTTACCAAATTGTTTTATGTTACTTAAAATTATAGTTACATTGAAAACTTACCACTTTCAAATCGCACAACCTATAAACGAACATCGTCAATTGTAACAGAAGTTTAATAAAGCGACATAAAACATTGCGTTTTTTATAATCATATGTTATAATAAAAATCCAATAGAGTTAAGTTATATTCATCTAATATCCGTCTGGTAAACGGATTATGCGAGAGTACTAGAAAGAGCATCTGAAAACAGGTGCTTTTTCTAGTTTTATAAATCTATATTCATTGTCATTGCGTAAGAACCGTAGATGATAAAATAATAAATCATTTAATTAAATCTGAATATATGTCATTATGGTTTTCTCCTAAAGCCAAGGATGTTACCAGCGTCCTGGGTGTTATTATTATATCATTTCAGATACTTCGACATATTCCTATCCACGATTTCAGGCACAGCCTTTCTTGTCGCTTCAAAATATCTGTGATTTCCCAATGTATTTCCAAATGCTCCAGTTTCCGTCGCTTCAATTACTTCCGCTCCAGAAAACGTTCCTGTATGATATGAAATATTTTCTTCCATTTCTGCTTTAAATTCAAAATGATTTCCTCCACCAGAAACAGGAGTGGTATTAGGAGATTCTAACAACGTTCCAGTTCTTTGATACATTACTGGATTTCCAATGTCATAATATCCAAGTACATTATCTTCTAATTTTTCTTCCACTTCATCCCTAGCAGCATTCATTCCAGATCTCACATCTTTTTCAACCAATCCTTTAACTTCCAAAAAACTGGAAACAACTTTTTTTGCCATAGCAATACCTTCTAATAAGGAAGATTTTCGGCTGTTTCATGAATTTCCATTGCGCGTTTAAGCATCTCTCTCATCTTTTCATTTTTAATAGCCTTTTCTTCATTATCTGGCTTATCAATTGGTTGTGTATTTGCATTTTCGAGTTCAGCAGTACGTTTTTCAAATTCCTCTTTCATAAACTGCTTCGCAATATCTTCCATAGATTTGTCTGGCGAGTTATACTTTTCGATAAATTTATTTGCCTCAGATACATTTAATTCTTCTGCCTTTGAAGACAATACGTTGATCAAATCAACAAGAGCTTCTCCAACCATATCTTTTCTATATGATGGAGCATGAATAGCTTTCTGTTTCATATATTCAACTTTTTCTACAACATGAGACATGACGAATTTCAAAATCTCCTGCGGATATGTTAATTTTGGATTTTTTGCTGTTGTATTATTCTTGATGAAAAACTGATTTACAATATCATTAACTTCTTTGTCTGCAATTGCAACATCGTAAACAGATTCTCCATCTTCAAATTCAATTCCCTCTACAAAGTAATTCATAATAGCACAAACCTGCGCTGGTTCAATATAATAAGGGGAGTAGTCTGTAATTTCACCATTTTCTCCAAAATCAAATAAACTGTTACAAATATATTCAATAGCGTTTGCTTTATCTTCGAATGTAATAATTTCTTTAATTTTCATATTTTCTTTTTTCATGATTTTCTATCTCCTTTAAAACAAATGTTCTGGATGTTTTTATTTTCTATAAGTAGTATAATATCTATATTCAGGAAGCCGTGTGCATAACCACGGCTGTTACGTTCCTACATATAAGAAACCTACAAACCAATCACCATGACTATATAATAAGTCAGAAAGAAATGATGATTGATATTTTTTTATTCTCTTTTCATTTCTAAATGAAAGCGAAATTTGATTTGAATTTTTGCATCAAAAAAGAGCCGGTTAACCGACTCTATTAATTAACATTTTATGATTTAGATGTAATTTATAATTCTAGTTTTTATGATTTAATAATTCCTTAATTTCATCCAAAGTGTATTCTGATTTATCAATCATTTCCGCGAGTTCACGAATACGTTCAGATTTTTCTTGTTCAGCTTTCATCTCATCATAGATAGCTTTTTCTTTTTCAAGTTTCTTGATTTCAATTTTCTTTTCTTTCATCTGAACTTTTAATTCATCCATTTTATTTTGGATGGTTAAAATTTCTTGGTTGCACTGCTGAATCAAAACATCGTAATTCTTTTCTACAACTTTTTTACGTCTTCCTCTTCTTTTTTCTTCCATGACTTGTGCCTCCTTATATTATATAATACAAGCATATCACTGAATAGAAGAGTAGTAAAGATATTTTGTTACGCATATTTTGACAAAATTAATAATTAAATATCAGAAACTTTATTTTCCTTTTCTTCTCGTTTGAGTCGTTTATATTCTTCATATTCGATCCAGCCTCCAAATTTTTTCACCCAAGTAACCCATTTATAATCAACTTCTGGAAACTTGTACCAAAACAATTTTCTTTTTAATAGTGCGACTGAATCTGGACATCCTTTAGTATCAATAACTTCTTCATGTCCATCCTTATAAACAATAAAAAAGTCAGCCACATACTTAATTGGCTGAACTGATTTTCCATCATGACGGAACTTTGGTTGTAATTCATATGGTTTTTGTAATTCATAACTAACCACATCACCACTCTCCACTGCCGGGCAAAGAACGTCGCGATAGTATTCCATTTCTAATACAGAATCAAATACAATTCCATTATGTGTTCGTTTACTTTTATCTTTATCTACATTAAATTTTGATCTTGTAATTTTTATCACCTCTTTTAAATAAGAAGAGAAGTCACCACATCATATATAGCAACTTCCATTCTTATTATTTTTCTGTATTTTCCTCATCATAAACTGGACTAATTTCAACAGGAAGAACGGGTAAGTGTTCTTTTACATATTTATATTTTTGTTCGCGACCATGATTTCCATTTAAAAGTTTGTAGGCAGAAAATAATCCATTAAATTCCGACACTTCATTTTCTGGAATTCCTTTCATCGCAATATATTTACTAAATCTTTGATCAATTTTGTCTCCAAGCAATTCCATACTTCCACACATAAGAGCCTTGATTTGCTCTTTTCTTTCTTCTGCTCCCACTGCTAATCTATCTATAGATTCACTCAATTCTCTCTGAATTTCTCGTGATTTTTCTCTATCATTAATTCTATTTTTGGCATAAATATCCATCTGTTCTCGTTGAGCAGTAAGAGCAGACTTTAACTCTTCAACAAATTCTGAAAATTCCTGTTGCATTTTCCTATCATTTTGAGTAACACGTTCCACGTCTTCTTGATGTTGTTCTTGTAGTCTTGATAAATTTTCAGCGGTTTTCATAATAAGCTCGTGTTCTTCTCGTCTTTTTCTGATATGTCTAAATTCAATCCCTGTTTTCTCCCAAAACCATACAAGCAATTTGTCTAAAAACTGCCATGCAAGAAGTATGGTAACAATTGCGAGAATAATAGAAACAAAATCTAGCTCAAAAAACATTTCTAAATATTCCATATTTATTCAGTTTTCTGTTCTTTCTTTTCGATAAATTGTGTAAGTGCCTGGTGCAAACCTGTAGATGCAAGACCACTAATCAAACCGCTTAAAACAATTTCTGGGCTAAATGCAAAACCATTAATCCATGCAGCTATCACAATGCCCAATACTCCACAGATTGTTGGGATGTACTTATTGTCAACGTCTTTAATCCATTTCTTGATAATATATCCGACGCAAAGGCAAATACCAAGTACGACCGGCATCATAAATTCATTCAAAAATTCCATAATTTTTTCCTTTCATACAAATAGGAGAGTGGTAGTCCTTTAATACTATTGCCTGTGTACTGCGTGACACTGCGCTCAAAAATATGACGCCCACCTTTATATTCATCATCTTGAACAACCTATTTTATCTCTGTTCCCAGAACTTAGCTAAAGCAAGTCCAAGTTCTTTTGTCTTTTTGTATTTCCACACCGTCACACCATCTTCTTTTTTTACAAAGGTATATTTAATTCCGTATTCTGATAAATAACAGACTTCGTGAGAAGATTCTGTACGGTATTCATTGTCTAACTTTCTAATTTCGAGTTCACTCCTCACTTATTCGGAGCAGAGTAAAAAAATGGGGTAAATACCGATAATAGATATTTACCCCTTTCTTCACACTAAATATCTATCACTCGTTATTTTAAGATGTAGCCATAATACCAGCTGCTTTCAAAGCGTCCAGCAAAGCTTTGAACTCAGCCTTTGTAACATTTTCTCCTGCAGCTTCAGGAACCAAAGTAGACTGTTTTACGCCTCCAAGTGTTGTTTTATTCGCAGCCGGAAGAGTGTATGTCGCACCGGGATCTCCTTTTGCTCCTTTTAAATTTTTGAAAGCAAAATTAAATACCTTTGCTGTGTTTGCTCCACTTGCTGTTACAGTTACAGATGGAACTCCAGTATTTGCGTCAACCGTTGCAGTTGGTGTTCCGAATCCTGCGGCTGCTCCAGGTGCGCCAACCTGTTCATTTTTTACACCTTGCTCCAGCTTGTTCATCTTTTCAGCAGTAATAACATCTCCATCGCTCCATGTCGTTGGTGTATATGCCATTTTTACTCACTCCTTATTCATTCTGATTTTCCGACTTTTGCCTTTCCGATTTTCCCCCTGCCTATCAAGGCGAGATCTTCAGGGGGTTCTATTCCCCCGGTTCGTCCTCGTCCGGTAACAGAGTCAGGTCAAGCATGTTTCCATCATCGTCAACCATCATGTCACAAGTAAGTGTTACAGTACCCGGATCTCCGGAACTTGCAAAAGACAGAGACATATTAGCCTGCGGAACTACTTTATATGCCTTGAACAGATATGGAAGCACATCCTCATCTGTTGTTTTCATATATGTATCGCCGTAAACAGTAAACGCTTTCGGGAAGTCAGTAGATCTAATACTGATATTGTATACATCATTTCTGGTAGCAAGGTAGAATACAACAACTTCTGTTCCTTCTGTCTTTGAATCTTTCAATGTAATGTCCTGACCAGAAACAGTAGTTACCTCAAGTTTTGTTTCCATGTTAGAATCTGCTCCGTCATAAACCCATACATTTTCTTTTGTGAGAGTAACTTTTGTGTCAGTAATACTAACTTTATTGCTTTCGCCAACTTTTACCTTGACTCTCTTCATAATTTCTGCTGTTTTAGAACTCTTACCTCCAGTCATCAGCTCCCAAAGCTTAGGTGTCTGAATCTGCGTTTCAATCGTAATAGTACCAGCACGTTCTCCAGAGAATGTAATTTTCTTTGGATGACCTTTCCCGCCGTACGCAAATACGTTTTCACCTGTCAATTCCTGACTTGATGTATTTGCGTAATCACAGAAAAGAAATGGTTCTTTTGTTTTATAATCTACAAACACCATGTCACAGACTTCTCGGTTTGCCATCTGTTTTCCAAATTGATTTGCCATTTTAATTTCCTCCTATATAAGATTTGTTTTTTTTTGCAATAAAAAAGACACTGAATTACTCAGCGTCATTTTTGTTATATATATTTGAACTCCAAGCACCAAACTTGAATTTCTTTTCTTTATCTCCCCATACAGACACCTGTGTAGAAGCAATGTCATATTGATCAATTATCTGAAGCCTTTCAAATTCATTGAATAATTGATAAATTGTAATATCCCATATATTTATCCAGTTTAATGACAAGCTTCTTACAGCAACGGACGATATGATGTTAGGTAAAGACAAATCTGGATTTCCGCCAGAACTTTTTTTGAATTCACGTTTTACCTTTTGCAACCTCTTGTATATTTTTAATCCACGTTTATTTTTGATCTTTGTAATATCAGTCACTTCTGTATTGTCCGGTGTAATATGCACTCGTTGAAGAATTATATCCAACACATCATAATAATTTTTAGAATTTATAATTCCTTTTGCTAGAAGTTCAGTATCGCCATTTTCTCTAACAATTTCCTCTGTGTATAGGAATGATTTATATTCATCAAACCATTCGAAATCCTCTACAAAGAAAAAATTGAGAGCATTTTTAATCATATTTCTAAAATTTGAATCATACAAAATAAGGTCAAATTTTGTATACAAATTAATATCTGGATCTTCTATTTTAAAATCTTCAATATAATCACTTGGAGTCATTCTTAGACACGACACATATTGTGCATAGACGTAATAAGATATGTCAGCAATCTCAATGAGCTTTGGAGATTTAATTCTTCCAATTCCAACAAGATCAAGTGGGAGAGGGGAGATTAGATCAAAATAATCTAATTTCATAATTCGCTAAATATTTTTGAATTTAAAATCTGATGTTGTAAAAACTAATTGTCTTCCGTAATATTTACTATTTGGAAAGTAGTAATTTACAGATTCCAAATTCAATTCTCCTATACCATATTTATTTGTTTCATGTAATTGACGCTCAACCATATCAGCTAAAATGTCAGCTCTTGTTCCAGAATATCCGTCTTTGTGATATTTCATGCAATCCTTATGACAGTACGCATAGACAATAATCTGAAGAGTTTTCATAGTCCTTGTCTGTTGTTTGAAATTTACTTCAAAACAAAGATATGGTTTAACCTCTGTTTGAGTATCTTCTATATATAAATAAGGAAAGATTTGAGAATACACCAGATCGTCAACATCATCTGGCATATAATTATCACCTAATAGTAATTCACAAATATCAGACGAATCTAAAAATGATAAAAGAAGCTTTGATTTAAAAATTCCAATATCTTTTAATACTGTTTTATTCATAATGTCTTCCTTAAAATAAATTACTAATTTCGATTTTCTTTTCAGAAATTGGATGTGAGTTAGAAATGATTTTCAGAGATAAAATTTTTCCGATATACTGTTCATCAGATATTAGTATTTCAATTGAATTTTCGTAGATTGTTTTTTTTACCTGGATATCATCAGATACATGCCAAGTATAATTAGTACATTCAATTTCTTCAGTACAACTCTCGTCGCTGTAAAATTTAACATAATATGTTCTTTTTCTATTAATCTTTATAGAATCACTTCCGATAATTTTAGCAAAAACAGTTCCTTTATCATTGTCATGTTCTGAATGATCAATATCTATATAGTCACAAATGCCAAGTTCCTGACTGTCTGTTTTAAGATTTAATTCTGTCTTATCTGCAATAAAACTTAAAACACTACCATGATATTCATCTCCATAATCATATAAGATATCGTCTGTTCTTGTCATTTTGAACACTTTTTCCGGATTTATTTTTCTTTTGTCAATAAATACCCTTTTTCTATCCAAGTTTAGACATTCAGAATCTCCCGGTATGAGAATCGTATATGTATTAGATGAAAGCGTAATCGTATAATTCCCATTTTCACCTACATCATATTTACTGGCTGAAACTGCGTTGCACCAACGCTCAATAATCTTTCCTTCAGAATTTTGCCATCGCAGTAAATATTGACACAATACCATTGTAGCTTTTTCGTATATTCCGTTATTTCCCGGATAGCCATTTATCAGCCAATACCTATTTTCAAAAAATACATACATTCCAGCTTTTACAGTTCCTATAGAAAAAAGTACTGTTCTTTCCAGTGACTTCAATTGTGTATCTGCTGTATTTCCTTGTACGATGCAACGAATGTTTTTACCTTTGCTCAAATCGCTATTATAAAGAATAACAGAAACCGCAATATCAGTTTCTAACGATTCCGCAAAAGCATCATCCTTGTTTTCTACAAACATGTCATTCTCAAATCCACCGGTTACATTTGGACGAGTGTTCTGACTTAATAAATACCATTCTTGCATATCGCGTCCTCCTAAATAAAAGCAGTTACTTTCTGGTTTCCAACCATCGTATTTGCCTTTTCTGCGACGTAATCAAGTTCCGCTTTTGTTGCAGTTTTAGATCCGTTAGACCCATCAATTCCAATATCTTTTCCGGTTATGCTGATTCGTTTATTGACTTTAGAATACTGACGTTCTTGATATGATTGTTTCATAAATTCTGCCAAAGTATCAATAACATATCTATCCAATTCAGAATCAAATTGATTTAATTCCACGTCAAAATGTAAATCACTTAATTCTGCAGAATACCTTCCAATTGCCTTCTTAAACCATTCCATTTCTAGTGATAAAGGCAATACTGTTTTATCTGCAAAAGAAGACTCAAATGATTGTATCACTTCGTTAGCTGTTGTATTACCCATTCAAATCACTCCTAAATCTTATGTTCTACGTAATTTTCTACGATTCTAATTTTTTCAAAATCGTTAAGTTTTTCTCTTTTAATAATTTCTAAAATTGCAAATTTTTCGGCGCGTGTAACGACAAGATCCTTCAGTTTCTCTTCGAATGTCTTTAAGGTTTTGTATTCAAACAATTTCTTGACAGCATCTACTGTAAGAATATTTTGCACCTGTTTTCCATCTTCACTCTCAAAATCAACTTCAATTCTTGTTGGCTTATCATCAACATAAAGTGTTGCATGAGAACCTCTGTCGTCTATTCCTGTCAATAATCTATTACCGTTCTGAATCTGTGTAATAATTTCACTTCTTTGTAAGCGAACTGTCCCATTTGCAGGAATTGTTACATCGCCATTTGTTTCAATTCTCTTGAAACCTGTTGTCCAATTTGCGATACTTTTAATAGTTACTTTCTGCTCAAGATTTAATTCCTGTACTGTGTTTTTGTCTTCAATCATTTTCTGTTTCCTCCATAGCAATTAATGTAATTTTATCAACTAATTATTTTTAAACAGTATGTATAATTTCTTTATATAATGCAATTACTTTATCCAGTCGTTCTGACTTCTTGAATGTATGATATGGCATACCATTTTTCTTGTTTACAGATTTTGAAACATATGGAATATCATATGCCATAATAAAGTATGATAATTTTTTTGAATAACAATAGAAATATTCATTCATATTTAATTGTTTTCTCCTTTAAACTAAAATAAGATAGTTTCCACATTTAAAATAATGCGAAAACTATCTTAGATTTACTTGAAATTATTTTCCAAGAGAATCAAGGTTCTGATCATGAAGCATACCCACTTCATATTCTCTTCCAGGTACTACAAGACAACCAAACTCCATGTCAAATCTGGATAATTGCATTCCTGTTGTAACATCGTTTCCAGAGAATGATGTTAGTCCACCTCTTGTTACAGTATGAATTGGAGACTGTCCACCCTGCGGAATTACAAATGCAAGTCCAGCCGGTAACATTGTCTCAAAGTTTGTACCATCTTTATTCAGAGTTGTCAGATCATACGGATTTGGAATCTCTGCAAGAGTGGCTCCATTGTATACGCCCATCAGTCCTGTATTATGAATCTCATCCATGATTGTACGAGAGATTCCGTTTACAGTCGGTGTTGTTCCCTCATATCCAGCGAATCCATTAAACTGTGCAATCATAGCATAATCACCAGAGATTGTTGGTTTACCAAAACGTCTAACATTTGCGATAACACCATCAACACCTGTCTTTGTAAGACCTGCTCCCTCGAAGAAATATTTCACACCTTTTGCATTTTTAACTGCTTTGTATGTTTCATCTACTACATATTTAGCAGCTTTATTTCTAATATCTGTACGAACCTGTTCCTGAAGCTCGTTCTCATCACTCATATCTCCAAGTGCTGCTTTTCTGTAGTCAACTGCATAACCACCAGAAATAGTAGTTGTTGCAATCGGAACACGTCTCTTTCTGATTGTCGGGAATTTTACATCCTGTCCAGCAGCCTGAATTTCAGCACCAGTATTTACATACTCTGTAATTTCTACTTCACAAGACTCATTGTATCCAATTGGTTTGTAGTTTCCATAAATTCCAAGCAGTTTAATTTCCTGCATAAGAACTGGCTGCATTTTAAAACGTCTTAATTCGTTGATTTCGGAAATTGCTACCTGATCATTTGTTGCAGCTCTGCTATTTAATTCTTTAATATATTTAGCAGCAGCATCTCCCTTTTTACCAAACTTTGCTAATTCTTTACCATCTGTCATAGCAGAGAATACTTCTACAACTGGAGAATTGGCATTAATTTTTCCACTTACAAAAGAAGCATCTCTACGTTCGTTATTTAACTCAAATGTATAACTCATTTATATACCCTCCTTCAATTAGCCTTGTTTTGTAACAACTTTGGCAACAAGACCAATTTTGTTTCCAATAATCTCAGTTACTTCAAAATAAGGAGCTACACTAGCACCTGTAATTAATTTTCCTGTTGCATCAGATTTCAGTTTATTTCCTTTTGCAAAAGTTGCTGGTAACTGAGCGCCGTATACTTCGATTTCCTGTCCCTCAAGTTTTTCAAAGTCTACGACTCTTACATGAGATCCAGCAGGAATTTTATATTCTGGCATGTCCATATCATCACCAACTTCGACCTGCATAATCGCCTGTTTTGCGTCTGCTTTTGGAGCAAACTTTCCAGATGTGACTGCACCAAAATCTCCATTCAGTGCATCTTTATCAATAACTGCATCCATAAATGGGTATAATTTCTCGATCTGAGAAATTCTTCTGAATTTAATCATCTAATTCGTCCTCCTCTTAAAAAATGTTTACTTCTTCGTCATCATCGACATATTTCTCGCTGCATACTTCTGAGAAAATATCTTCAATTTTTACTTCTTCTGAATTCTGCTCAGAAATACGAGCTTCAGATTCTGCCTGTTTCTGTTTTGCAACAATTTCCATGCAAATTTTAGATTTAATAGAATTGATTTCAGATGTGACATTATTTAACTCTGATTTCTTTTTACATGCATTAATTTCATCTTTTAATTTTTTAATGTCCTCTTTAGCAACTTCTTTTTCTTCATCGCTAAAGTCTTTCAGAGCAGCCTCGACCTCAGAAAGTTTTTCAGATGCTTTTGCTTTTGTTACCTCTTTTTCGAGATCCTCTTTTTCATCATCTTTCTTCTTCATGTCTTTTTCCATCTGCTCAACTTTTGCATTCAGTTCTGCAATCTGTGTGTCTCTAGCAGCAATATCAACATCTTTTGCTTCAATCTGTGAATTCAGTTCTGTGATTTTGTTGTTCAGCTCAGAAACTTCATCATCGTGTGATTTCTTTTCACTGTTAATTTCTGCAAGAGTAGATTTGAGAACTTCCTCAAATTCTTTCTTATCGAATTCCATGTTTTTCTTTTCCTCCTTGTTTGTAGTTTTTCTCTGCGAAATCTCAAGTACCACAGCCGCATCGTCACTTGGAGAAATGCTTAAGAGCGCACACCCCGAAAATGAATAAATCATGGGTGATCTCATATTTTCGTTATATCCATCTTCATATATGATTTTGTTATCATTTTCTTTTAGTCCCATAATTTCAATAGAAGTACACACTTCACCTACTGCAAATCCCTTTCGCACCCAATCAACCAATTTAGGATATCTCTGATAATATAGATACCCGTACCCACACAAAGCCTCTATTTCATCTCCATTGATATCTTTAATTGTTTCGATTTCTGCTTTCTCAAAAGTTCCGACGACTTCAGAGTTTTCAAATACTGGTTCATGAACCCCATTTGAATCCACAACTTCTCCTGTTAACCCATGTCCGAGAGGGCATGATTTATCTTCTGATGCAAACTCACAACACAATGGCATTCCTTTAACTGAATCAATTGCGTTTAATACATATTCCTTTTTCCAATGGATACCATTTTTGTTAGTTTCATTTGGATCGTCATGAATTTTAAGAAGGGCAATTTTGATTGGAACACGTCCGTTTTTATTAGATCGCTGAGAAATTTCGAGGATATTATTTAACATAAGATTTATCCTCCTTTGTTTACATAAAATAAAAGTGATCTACTTATTAGCAGACCACTTGTTTAACAATTTATTTAATTTTTCATCTTTAACATAAAACTAATTTTCCTTTTAACTATTTATTATCACTTGGACTTGGGTTTAAGTTTCCACCACTTTCTCTACTTTTGATTGTATTTTCTGTGGGATTATCTGTTTCCGGTTTTTTAGCATTATCAGAATTAGATCCGTTCATTGTCCAAGATGTTTGATGTGGTTTATATTTTTCAAACACTCCACTTTCAATTTCTTCATCTAAAACTGAAAAATATGCGTCAGGATCCACACCTGTACTAGCAACGAGAAAACTCATAGATCCTCCGGAATCCGTATACAACTTCGACATCATTTCAAAGAAGTTCTTCCTATTTACGAATGAAGTAGGAAAGTAGTAAACCTCAATACGGTTTTTATCATTTTGAATAATATTTTTATTAATCACATAATTCAATTCATTCTGCCATTCATACACCCACGTATATAACTGTGCGGTAATCATCTCTAAGTTGCTCTGTGATGCACCATAGTTTCCTGTTGTCATTGCACCAATGAGAGCAGAAGAAATTCCTAAATCAAGTGAAATTTGATCATTTAAATCAGACTCATTTTTGCTATCAAAAATATCTGTAGAAACATCGATAGAGTCTAATTTCGTTCCAGCAGCAACGCTAAAGAAAGAAATTCCTCCACGAGAGTTTTTGTTCATTACAGCTTGACGTACAGTAGCATGTTGCTGTTCTTGCTGTTTTCCAGTAAGAGAACTTGTCCCTTTGTCCTTACCTTCTGGAAATGTTTGATAGATAATTTTATTGTTAATTTCATCTAACACGTTTCTCTTTGTGTCAGTGAAATAATCTTTATATAATACATCTGCAAGTGCAGCGATAATTAAACTTCGACCCCAAGGCTCAGAATCTTTACACTTAATTTTTCTGCACATTGTATGATTGTTATCAAGCACAACCCAGTCTCCGCCAGTTGTACCATTTTTTCGACTATTGTATGCTTTTACAATTTCTTCTGGATACTTTCTTAATTTACGTTCCAGTTTTTCACCAGTATAATCATCAAAATATCTCAGATTGAACGCAAGCACATACCTACCATTTTTCTTTCCAACAATTTTTGTATATCTCCATGGAAGAGAAATGATAGTAGCATTGATTCCAACCTCATTGATTTCTACAATGTTTTCTACATCGTAGTCTGTCATAAATTTGGATTTGTCATAATTTTTCTTTTTCGTTTCAAAATAGAAAAAAGCGATTCCATCTAACATACACGTAAATAGTGCATTCCTAATAAACTGTTTATCATCAATTTTTTCAAGAGTGGATTTCATTAGTGCTTTATTCGCCTGGACTGTCTTTGTATTTCGTTTATTTTTACTTATTAAAATACGATCAAGGCACGGAAGAGCAGTCATATAATCGACTGAGTTAGACACGATACCATTTTTTGTATATACAAAATTTGATAATCGAATTGCAGTATCGTGATTTCCAATAGGATCACGTAAAATAGAATCTATTTCTTCTTTAGAAAAATAGTCATAAATACCGCAAGAGAATAAGCTGCTTATGTCCATCGGCGATACAAAACTGTTGAATTCATATATATTAGCAGTAGGAGAGGACTCGTTTTGAATCTCTACCGATTGCTCTTTATTAACTTCTGGCATGTCCGTCTCTCCTTTCTGTTAATTTATAAGACACGTAAATTCGTAATCGGAATCTGTTGAAAGTAAATCAAGTTCTAACTGATCAAAGAAATACGATCCATAACTACAAGATGTGTATCTATCCTTACAATTAGAACCTTGCTCATATACTTTTACAATTCCAGTCTGCGGTGATTTTTCATACAACAGTTCTGCACATTCACTGATCATTGCTTGAGTTTCTAGGAATGGTCGTTCAAATTCAAACTGTGTATTTAAATCTGTTTCATTTTTATAGTTATCATTTTCAGACAATATTTCTTCAATTGCTGTATTCAAATTCACAAGTAATTCTGTTCTATGTTCCATTAAAGAACGTCTGAAACTGTATGCAATATCACTATTTAGTTTCTGAGTGGCGTTGATTGCATAGATAACGGCTGGAGCATTAGGATTTTTAACAACATCAGCATAGGTATCGTTGTTCATACATTTGAGAGGAGGATATTCCTTTCCGCGTTCTTCGTCATATAGTGTTTTACCAAGTGAATAACAGACCTGTGTTCCGCCGTTTCGACAGTCTAGCACAATATAATCGGCATCATAGTCTTCATATAATTGCCGGATTCGTATTGCCTGTTTTGTTGTATCTCCTATTTGATTTGATTCAATATAAGAATACTGTCTCTTATATCCTTGTTTTACTACAACTTCCGAGTCATCAGTTTCATACCTCATAGTTTCTGGAATTCCACGAATACAAGAATATATAGAGTTATCGTTTTTCTTTCCTTCTACAAAAGCAATATCACAAGATATTACACGAATTTCACCCTCTTGCTTTGGAGCAAAATGTTTTGTTTTTTTATTAAATTTTACATCTCTATGGTTTCTTGGATAAAATACTTGACGTAATGTTTGAACATCACTAAGCATAGAATAAGTAAAGAAAGCAGAAGAGTTGTTTCTAACTCTAAGATTTAAAAATTCAATTTGCCATGTAATAGGATCTTGCTTTTTCTTTTCCTGCTGCATCTGCCTTTGAGTACGAATATTATGTTTCAGAGTAATACTTTCATCAAAAGCAAGCATTACAGAAGTCCTATTATTCAACATATCAGTATAAGCTTGATCAACTAAATTCCACATCCAATGTCCATCATCTAACCATGAACTTGAAATGTATATATCTTTTGGATCTTCTTTTAGACATTCAATTCCTTCATAAAATGGGTCAATCATAAAAGGAGCCTGTCTAATTGTCTGGAAAGGAGAAATGACACTATCATCAATATTTTTGTCAATCTGACGGAACTCTTCTCGTACAGCATCCGTACTACGAAGACCACGGGCAAATTCATTTGCTGTAAATACTTTAATAGTTGATCCATTGTTAAAATACACTATGGATTCGTTTGCACTATCCTTTATATCCTTTATCTCTTTTCTTAAAGCAGGAGACATGTTCATCAATTCATTCTTTATCTTTTCCGATATGATAAGTTTGCTCTGTCCGCGTGTTGCAGAACCAAGTACGATTTTTGAACCAGGTTTTATAATTGCTTTACAACAAGCGTATAGAGCAATTATAAAAGATTTTGCTGCAGCACGACACGCAACGATACAAACAAGCTGTGAGATGCCCATAAGATATAGAATAAGCTGTTGGTATAAATGTAGCCTAATTCCCAAATAATCCATAGCGAGCCTATGTAGATTTCTTGAGAAAAATGTAGACCATAGAAATGTATTATGAACGTTTGTAGGATTGCTTAAAAAATGAGTTGAAGGAAATTTCTTGTAAAGATTTTGTTGACGTTCATCAGCATATTTATTATTCATCGACATCATCTGCGTTGTCCTTTACAAAATATTCCGTGTCCCTATCTGTTGTTCCTGTCATAAGATTTCTAAGAGGTCTTTTTACAAATCGATCAAAATATTCCCCAATTTTATCGTAGTCTTTATATAGTTCCTTATCTTTATAATATTCTTCTGGAGTATACTGAGATATAGTAGCAAGAGTTACTCCGAGACATTCATTTGCACTATTATCTGTTTCTTGAATTGTAGATAGTCCGGCTTTTGTAAATGTCTTACTATACTGATCAGTTAGTTTAATATACTTATCTGAATCGCCTCTTTTTAATGCATTTGTCTGAAGCATGAATAACGAACACAAACTTTTAATAAAAATTTCTTGATTGGCGTCACAATTTGGATTTTGCCGTTTTAACATTTTATAATGTTCATCCATTATCTTATAATCAGACTCTGTGAAACCAACCCCCCACCGATCAACGGCTGTTGCAGTAATAGTAGACTCTTCAGATTTCGCCTGTTCACGGGATTTTACAATCTCACCTTGTTTTTCATTAAACTCAAACTTCATACTGTCAAAATATGTAGTTCCAATTCTTGCAGTTTGCCCTAAATTTTTCTTTGCCAAATAGTGACTGATACGGCTCCTATCCGCAGATATTTGTCTTGAAGCAGTTAAAGCATCAATATGATATACCCATCCAAATTCCATACACATATGTCTAATTGCATGTTCTTCGTTTCCAGAGTAAAAATCTATAAGTTTTTTATAATATTTATCACGACAATCATTGCATATTTCAATATATCCGTTATTTGCTTGATATTTGGGATGTGCAGATTTTGAAAAATGACTTTTCTGAGAATCCCAAGATTCTCCACACATATAACATTTATACTTTTTTGTATTTGTCGAATTAGATAGTGGAAATCGCATATCAACAGAGATATCTATTTTCTGTGGAGATTTCATTGATTCTTCAATTCTTTCATCTCTTGATCGTTTTAATTTTTGAGTCAAATATCTCACATCCTTTCTCAACTATTTCGTATTCAATGCTCAGACCCAGATTCGAACTGGGAGCAACTGATTAAAAGTCAGTCGTTTTACCATTGAACTATCTAAGCATAATAATAGGGCAGTAGTAGTACCGCCCTTAATAATTTAATATATTACTGTGCAATAATCCCAGCAGTTCTGAGACTTGCCAACAAAGCATTAAGTTTATCTTTTACATCTGCATCTCCAGCGTCTGCAACTGCAACACCTTTTTTTGGCAATTCAGTTTTTAATGTATACTTTTTATCTGCATCAACTGTCTTCATATATGGAGTAAGAGCATCGGATCCAATCTTAGTTTTCAGTGCATCTCCAACAGCTTTTGCATCCGCAGCTTTTCCTTCCACAGCAAGTGTTTTGTCAAGTTCAGCTCCTGCACCAGTTGGATAAGCCGGGACGAATAATTTACCTGTTGTAGTGTCAATTGCAACTTCTACGGTTTCGTTTGTCTTTGCTTTTGCTTTAACTCCACCAAGAATTTTGTCAGTTGCCTGTGGAAGAGTATAAGAACTTCCTGTCGGAATGTTAATTGTTTTTTCGACAGAACCGTCATACTCATCTGTTACTGCACCTGTAAACTTAATCTTTTTAGGATTTGGAAGTGTAGTCGTAGTTTTTGGTAAGGCTCCAACTTCGTCTGCGGTATAAGTAGGTTTTGTTTCTGCTTTTGCCCATGCCGGTACAGTTGGATCAGTTTCTTTTGTAATATAAGTACCTTTTTTCTGGATACCAAGATCATCCAAGGTTTTATTTCCAGTTAATTCAATTCCGGAAATTTGTGGCTTATTTGTTAATGCAGTATAATCAAGAGAAATATTTCCGCCTGAACCACCAATTGCAGGTTGCTCTATCCATTTCTTGCCAGATTCGTTATATTTATACACTGTACCAGTATCAATTTCTTCATATGTGCTTCCATTGGTAATGTATGTTGTTTCGATAAATTCAACAGGTTTTTCGTCTGTAGATAATCCAGTAATCTCTAATACATTACGATTCATGTCACCACCAATTTTCTGTAATGTTACCATTATTTTCCCTCGCTTTCTATATATATGAGTTATCATATCTTATCCCATTCTTCATCCGTAAAACGTTTAATTTCTCTTGATTTTCTTGGTAGATTATATTTATCACACCACTTACGAACTGCGTTATCAGTAACATCGTACATTTCTCCAATTTTTGTAAATGTATATTTTCTGATTAATGTTTTTAATTGACTTCGATTCAACTCATTATCATTTAAAATACTGTGTATATGATTAACACTACATGGTTTGCATCGCACAGAACCCTTAGAAATTTCTTTGCCACAATCAGCACAATAAAAATGCTTTTTTAATTTTTTTAAATTTTTACCTGCAAATGTAGGTAGTTGTCTATCGCAGTTTGGGCAAACCCATCTTAAATTCTCTATTCTATTATCATGATTGTTACCATTTATATGATCTAGTGTTAAAGTAAGTTCCATATCATTCCATACTGGCTCTTGTCCACAAATGGAACATTTGTATTCAATATCATCTATTTTAGAAAATCTTTTCCTCAATGTTGTTTGATCAACTACAGAATTTTCACAAAAGACTTCTTCGTCAGTTCTTGGAGTGCTTTTCATAGCTATTCTTTTAAAATGCTCGCAAGATAATTTTAAATTATCAATTCTTTTGTAAATCATTTTATAACTGTCTCCGCTACAAGATGTATATCCAATTTTTTTAGATATTTCTCGCATAGAAAAACTATTATTAACTATATTGACAAATTCTTCATCTGAATAAGAATCTATTAAAGATATAAAAATCACTCCTTTATAAAATTAGCTTTATATCAATAGTGCGTGAAGTTGAAATTGAACAAATCGCCTTTGCCACAAAGGGACGGTTACTGATTGCTGTAATAGAGTTGACAGTCACATTTCACGCAAAATTAAAAGACAGCCTCTTTGTGAAAACTGTCTTTTAATTCAATAAGTTGTTTGTAAATTTTAAACCGCCGTTGAGTAGTAGCGGTATACTTGTATAAGTAAGTTCACATCCGAAATAATTTAAAAATCATACTATTTATTAATCGAAATTCATGGCAATCGATACTCACTGTCTATTTCTGTATACAAAAATAGGAGAGCAGCACAGCTCTCCATTAATCTCTCAAATCTATTTCGATTAATTCTACATAATCATCTTCGTGTGTGATCCGCAAATAATCACTTCCCTTGATTAACTTTCCATCATGCTTTTTGACGATGTCTCTCATATAATCAAATGGATGTATATGTGGATGAACTTTCTTATAATCTAAGAAAGTGATATCATAATTATCGTCCATATGTATATACACACATTTTACTGTAGATATACTAGAATACTTATTTTGAAAATTTTCTATATCACACAGAAAATTTGTATTTCGTTCATCTACAATTTTTGATTCCAAATCATGAACATCAATTGCAATCATTTTGACGTATCCTGTTTTTACCAGTCTTTCCATTCTATAAACCTCCGGTGCTATGATTCTCGGAAACAGTATAACACAGAATAGAAGAGTATTGATCTGGTAAATTATGGGAAATATGGAATTAAACATCAGACAAATAACCCTGTGTCACCTCTTTAATTCCATCTTTATCAAAATATTTGCTAAATTCGTCTTCAGCAGTAAGATCATTGTAGATTTTTAACATCTCTGCGCTTTGCCAACCAAAAAATTCTTGAATAACGTGTGAGGGCAAGTTTAAGCGATGTAGTTTGGTGCATGTGAAATGTCTCAGGCTATGAAAATAGAAATCTTCGTTTAAAATTTCGCTAAATTCATATGTCCATTCACTCAAGTTTTTTCTTTTCCTATAACATTTATTATTGTTTTCGTCTCTATAAGATGATACAAACATCCATTCAGATTCAATTCCATTTTCTTTTCTATACTCTAACCATGAATCTATATAAGGTTTTGCTCCATATAATACAAATTTATTTAATTGATGTCCTAATTTCCCGAACCCTTTTGCCCTGACTTTATCAGTTTTCCACATGGAATCATATACAAAATGGTCATCATTAAAGAATTCTACTTTCATCTGTAACAACTCACCTTTTCGCATTCCAGAGTAAGCTGCTATTGCAACGGCGCAAGCTTTTTCGAATTCTTTTCTGTTCACTAATTCCTGCAACAAGAAATCCACTTGTTCATCAGATAAAATAGTTTTTTCTCTAACAACTTCTTTAGCTGGGTTTTCAATTTTTCTTATAATCCCTCTATAATTTTCAAATTCTTCTTCATCATCTAAAACATTTTCAATGTAATTTGACAAAGATGACAGACATGATTTAACTCTACGGATTCTGTTTGGACTCCAGCCCCATGTATTTAATGCATGATTCTGGAATTTTGCAACTTCACGTTTTGTTAAATCAGCAAAGAATTTATTTTTATTGTATTGTAAATTCCATACCCAAAATATATTTAGGTCACTTCTATACGCAACAATGCTTTGAGGAGAGCGATCAATAGATTCCAAATACTCTAACCAATCTTCTCCTAATTCTTTATTTTCAGGGTTTACTTGTTCTAATTTTTCAGAAGAAGTAATCTGATTATAAACTGTACTTCGTGCTATTTTAATCACTTCCTTTAATGTTTATTGGATATTTTTATGGTAGAGACGAACGATTAGTTTACAATTCTCTTTACTTGTCAAACTGACAAACCATATATATATTTACTGAGCTTCAATCATTTGATTTAAAACTTCTTTTACTTCTGTCTCATATAATTTCGCACAACATTCAAATAAATCATCAATAAATCCGAATTGTTCCGCATACGCAATTGTTGTGAGTTTATCTTTCTTTTTATTCTGTCTTAAGTTAAAACCTTCACATCTTGCTTCTAAGTCAACATGATAACTTTCTCTAAAACATTTATATAATTCCTTATATCTATTTGCATAATTACCTTGTCTTCGTTTACAAATTCTATTTATAATTGAACGTTTTTTATAAATATCAACATCGTCTGTAAGACCTGTTATAACTTCTTTTTGATGTAGTATTTCATCATTTTGTTTTTTAATTAAATCATTTTGTTTTCTGACAGTTTCCAATGTTGACGAAAACAACATTTTCGTAGCATCGTCAGCAAATGGTAAATATGTATTTATAAATAATTCATCATTGTCTACGTATCCACCAGTTTTTCTAATAGATGGTAATACTTCAGATGTCACCCAATGTTTAAAACATTTTGCTGATTCCAATTTGCTTCCAAAGATTAAAGCGTAAAGACCAGATTCGTTAATTACAACTTGATTTGGGTTTCCTCTTTTTCCGTCGGAAATCACGACGGTATTCTTGTCTTCTTTCATTACATGTGTAGCAAGAGCATCTCTCGTATTTGAATATCCTAATGCTGATGCAACATCTTTTCCAACAAACCACGGTTCGTTGTTAATCAAAATTGTTCTTACTTGTCCAAATTCTTCATTCTCAAAAATTTTTAATTCGTTCATATTTCCTCCAATATTTTTAATTGAAGGTAGAGATAGGAGAGTGTTAACCGTCCTACTTTAACTCTTTACCAGATTCTCCATCTGACCAATTGAACATACAGCGCGGTCGGAGCTTACCCGACACATTCCTTTCGCTGATGTTTCTAATTCTTATTCTCCTAACTGAGAACACAAAAATAGACCCGTAAGTTTTGACACCTACGGATCTTTGAAATGTACATATATAACAGAAAATTTATAATCCAAAAATACGAAGTAAATCCATCATATCATCATGATTAACTCGCTCTGTTGAATAAAATGATACGGAGTGATAACCATAATCATCACTCTTGCTGGCAGAAAATCCATACATGTCTTTGTTATCTACACAATCATCCAACAAAAAACCATACTCATCATACTCGTCGCACTCATCACAGAAGATACATCCATCACAATCATATTCCATATCATCTTCATCATTCTCATCATACAAATGTACTTCATATGCATAGTCTGCTTCAAATTTAGAGATGACTTTCGAATTACAATCATCTAATACATACACAATGGAACTATCAGAACAAATATATTCACCGTTTCGTTTTGCCGGCACACAAAAGATTTTATCTTCAATAATATCAATTATATACTCATCAGTATATCCAGCAAACTCCGGATCATGTAATTCGCATAAAAAAAGGGAGAAGTCCATTGTACATAATTCCGAAACAATGAGACTTGCCTCATCGTATTTAGCAATAATAGAAACAATATTATTGTCATAATTTGATTCTAGTACGTCATATGTATCCACAACATCTTCACATAATTCATAGATATTATCATATGTTTTCTTAATCATTTCTTTTTCCAAATAGATACACCGCCAATCTTAAGCATTTACTTTATCTTTTAATTCTTTTCCTGCTTTAAATTTTACATTTTTAGATGGCTCAATATAAATTTCGCTTCCGTCCTGTGGATTTCGTCCAGTTCTTCCAGCTCTTTCTCTTACTTCAAAACTTCCAAATCCGACGAACTGTACTTTATCTCCAGCAGTAAGTGCATCTGCAATTGAATCAAGAGTTACAGCAACAATCTCTTTTGCTTTTTCCTGTGTTACTCCGTCTACTTTTTCTGCAATTGTTTTAATTAAATCTGATCTTGTCATTTTTAAAATATCTCCTTTTCTATCAACTAATTTGTAAATTTTTATAATTTATGATATAATTCATTCCGTGGATTTCTCCACATTCTAGGATATCGGTTTTCCAAGATGATGTAGTTTATTTTGGAAGGCAGGTGATACGTATGGCAAGTTTTTATTCTATAGAAACTCCTGTGCACGTTAGTGCATACGACAGATTCCGCTTTAATAAGTGGGAACATGTACGTGAGCACTGGCGTAGATTGCCACATAGGTAATCTGTAAATCTGCTTATCCTGAGCCGCGGATTGAACTCTCTCGTTAAAAGTTCTTTCTACACTTCAGATAGCCGATATCCTTTCTTTCTAAATAATTCCAATTTTTTCCATATATTCTGTTTCTAAATCCAGAATTCTCTCAATATCTGTTTTGGGATATTGACTTTCCTCCATGATATAAGAAACCAGTTCTTCAAAGTTTAATACTGGTAATCCGTCTTTATATTCATAACAATCTCCTCTAGTGAAACCTAACATCGTACACACAATCTAATCCATCATTATTAATAACTGAAATTAATTGTTCTGGTTTATTTTGCAATCGGTTATCCAAGCAATAGTTATCTGTTCCAGAAATACAACCTGATTGTAAAATTTTCACATTATAAACAGTAGACATCGCATTTACATGACGATGACCCATATATAAAATATTTGGACGTATTTGTGTCATAAGCGATAGTTTCTGCACAACCGTTTTAGGGTCATCTTTGTCTCCATGGACTCCAAAAATTTTCGTTCCTCTAACAGAAAACATTGCAATTGATTCATCAATTTTATTTTCGTGAAATTCGATATTCTTAAAGTTCTGCAATTTGGCTTGCAAAAATGGAATAGCAAGACAGTCCATATTTTCACCTTTTAAAGATTCTTCCTTTTTTGCATGTAACCTAGAATGATTTCCAGGACAAACATAAACATGAACTTCATTAAATTTATAACTAAGTTCAGATAAAAATTGTGAAATACAATCCGATACGGATAAGAATTGCTCAATTAGATTTTGATTACTTTCAATCCGAAGTGAGTTGTGAATCAATCCTGAGACCAACTCACTTATAATTACATGGATATTTTCAGAACCGTGCCGTAAATAGACTTCAAAAATTTTATCCAGGTACTGTCTAAATCTATCATACATAACTTCTGTATTGTATTTATTAAACCAGTTATCAATTTCAATTCCTGCATGAATATCTGTTACAGAAATTACTAAATCATTATCTGATTTTAAAATTCCATTAAACTGTTTTCTTTTATCATAATCTAATGGTTGTCCGTGATATTCTGAAATGGATCTTAAAATCTGTTCTTTATAAGATTCCTTACGTGCTTCTTCACGAATCAATCTACGATACTCATTTCGTTCATCACGAGTTTTGACACGTTCTTTCTCTAAAAGAATACGCTCTTCCTTTAGTTCTTTTAATTGTGCTGCACCGTCTGTGAATTTAGACTGATTAGCATCAAGAACCTTTCGGAAATACTGTACTTTCTTTCTATATGCCGATTCAGTGTAGTTACAGTCAAGAAGAGAGTTTAGAACTGCAGCAACATCATTCCATGTACCGATATTTTCTTTATCATTACAGATTCTCAGGATGAGTTCATCATCACTTTCACCATCAAATCTTTTATAGTTATGTACTATATCGTCCACCTACTCTCTATTCTTCTTCAGAGTCCAGTGGTAATTCCACAGTGATTTTAAATCCAACCTGTTCCGTTCCTTCCGGAAGAGCTTCAATAACTTGCTGTGTAATATCACCTGTTTCATCTACAAATTTTAGATCTTTTACATAAATACCATCTAATTGGATATTCTGTTTTGCCGGCGTTAATTTTTCTTTTGTTTTTGTAATTTTAATCATTTCTAATTATCTCCTTTAAACTAAAAATAGAAGAGCAGTATTAGACTACTCTTCCTCGTCATAATATTCTTCAGTTTCTGGTTCATAATGAAACCCGATAGCGCATGTATCTGTCGATTCAACCTCAAAATCCGACTGCAACTCTTGTAATTCTGCATTGCCTTTTATAACAAGTTTTCCCGGAAGAATTTTCAGATATTCAATCCAAGACAGAATTACATTAACTATTTCTTCTACAATTGGAAGAAATATTACGATTGTACATGCACCTAATATATATGATAATAATGTTTTATTTTTTTTCATATGCGTTACCTGCAATATAAAATTTAAATTGTAATTTTTAGACTCGAATTTGCAATTAACTGCATTTTTTATAAATTAAATGATCTTCCAGATTAGCTTCATTTATAATATCTTTGTTGGACATATCAAATCTAAATTCACCAAAATATTTTACTTCTGCTGATTTTCTCGCTTCAATTGCATCTTCAATTTTAGCAAACGTTCCAAGGTTTAATGTTTTGTTATTTATATTAAAACTATTAAAAATAGGTTTAGCTTTTATAACAAACATCCTCTCTATAATTTATCCACTAACATTGCAATTTTACTTCTCCAAACATTCGGAAGATGTACATATCCAAATTCTGATTCACCTTGAAGCACATCAATTGCGCGTTTAAAACCATTTGAATTTCCTTCAAATAAATAAGAATCAACCTGGCTATCATAATCACCTTCGATAACAATTTTACATCCGCTACTTGCTCTTGATAAACACAACTTTAATAATTCGATTGATGTATTCTGCGCTTCACTAATGTATAAAATTTCATTATCCCTTACTTCCATTCCTCGTACATCTGCCATAGATACTAATCGAATTTTATCTTGCTGCAACAACATTTCAACAGCAAATCTATCACCAAATTTTGTAGTTAACATGGAACCTATAGAATTTTGAAGTGCCTTTTCAGTAGCATTACCACAATAGAAACCCATATCTGCAGCACCCTTTGCTTTATTAGGGTTAAACATAATGATCACTCTATCATATTCTCCATTTTCAATAAGACTCATCATAGATATTAGTGATATCAATGATTTCCCGCTACCTGCATGTCCGGTAATAGCTGTCATTGTATTTGAAAAAATTGAATCAATAGCACAGGCTTGATATGAATCTTTCGGTCTAATTTTATCTCCAAAAATAGTAGAGCGAACTGTTTTTTCACATACAGCTTTATATTCAAAACCGTCCCACTTTCTATAATCAACAACTTCTCCATCTGATTTTTTAATAATGAGATATTCGTTCAAAATACAATCATAAATGTTTTCATTTGTATGACAATAGAAGTAACTCATTTCTTCATCAGACAATGTTAATTCTTTATATCCAAGATATTCGTCAAGATTTTTGACAAGGTTAATATCCGAAACTCCCTTTGTAGGAAGTCCAAAAATATTACGAGATATGAATTTGCAATTTAAATCATCAGAACATACAAGTACTTCCGATACATTTGAATTGTAATAATAAGCAGAAGCCAAGATAATGTTATCTGGCGTTTCAGATAAGAAATAACTATCAATTATTTCTTTAATTTTTGGAGAGTATAAAACCACATCATATTCGCCATCATGTTTATCCAATAGTCTTGAAATTTGTCTGGCTTTGTATTTTACTTCTCCATCTTTAGAATTAGACACTTTGATATTCTCGATCTCTTCAAGTGTCTTTTGTGCAATAATAAATTTTTCTTTAAATGCATTTTCGCCGAGACTAAGTAATGCATTCGTATCAAGGAATAATGTGCATTCCAATAAGGTGAACCACCTTTCCTCTAGTTTAATTCTAGTTATTTTTTACGTTTTTTAATCTGAATTGTTTCTTTAATCGACTGTGATCTAAAATTTTCTAAATCTTGCATCAATCGATAATTTTCTGTTGCATATTTTTTGTTTGCTCCGGATACAGTGCGATGAATATGATCTCTCCATTTCCATCCTTTGCTTAACAAAAATTTACATTCTTTGTCTGTAATAAGAACTATGATAAAATATTCTTTTCGTTGTATATTTCTCCACAGTGGGAGAGTATTGCAGAGCCTGGGAGTCGAACCCAGTATTTTCAGATTATGGGTCTGACGTAGTAATCCGTTCCACTCGCCTGCATATAACGCTGCACCTAAGATTTGAACTTAGACACCGCATAAGCGGCTACTATCGATTTTTCAAGATCGACCCCTTACCACAGAGGATTAATGCAGCTTATTGTTTGCTCGTCCAAAACACCCATCCACAAGGACGACAAAATAATTGTTATGTGAATAGTTATATAAAACGTAGTAAACCTAGAGCGTATCTTCATATAAGCCAGTGTCACCTGGATTTATACTGGGATAGGTTTTTATGCGCCACTGATTGACGGTCAGCGCAACACTTCGGATGATAGCAGCCCCAAGTAGATTCGAACTACTGAATGCAGGAGTCAAAGTCCTGTGCCTTACCGCTTGGCGATGGGGCTAAAATACTCCTAAGATGTTAGCAACAGCACTACCAGAACAGCAATGCTATTACTAACTGAAAAGGAGATTAGAAATCGTCAAGTGCGCGCATAAGCACTTGATTATAAATACAAATGGAACTTCTTCCTACTCAAATATATCGTCATAATATTCCGCCACTACTTGTAAAGGGCTGAGAATAAGGGAGCTACCCTTAGACTTCCTTTACATCTGATAAACAGCAATTGTAGCCTCGACTGATTACGAGAAACTTTCACCCATGTCATTCAGCGTATTAAGAAAATTCATAATAAGATTTAATTTTTTTGTTCTTTATGTATTAATCTCACGTCACTTTGGGCTACTCGTACATTCGACAGATCTTATACTGGAATTTCTTCCGATCAACGACGCAACTGACTTATTTGGATTTTCGCTACTTATCTCTCTGTAACATTCCACCGATACAGGCATCACGATTATTACTCCACTGGAGTCGTCTATTATGTCAGCGATCTGGCAATTGCGTTTTACGGCAATATATTATTGTACATATATTTAGTTTTGACGGTTTCCGTCTTTCTGTTTATGATTCACATCATTCCAGAAGCTGCAGTATAAAACTATCGCATTATACCGCAACTCACTATTCATATATTCTCAGCATGGTGACAAGCCAATCTGCACTGAGTTATTTGTATTTATAAGCAAGTGCTTATATTGGGCAAAGCCCAAGCCCCTTTCAATAGGGGCTTTATTATAGATATATCTCCATATTTATTAAACGCTTTGGCAATAGCGTTTGTCGTCTTAAGAGTCTTGATTTCATCTCAAGAATTTTGAATATAAGCAAAACTCTCATCCTTCCATATTACGGACGAAGTTGATTTCTTGAAAACCCACTATTTACAAGGGGTTTAGTAACTTTTGACAAAATAATTCGGCAATTTTTGTGCATAAACACTAAATTTGTTTTGGTTTAAAATTCAATAAAAATTTATCTTTGTCCATTTTGTGTAAATAATTTAAAATTTTTCTTGAATATTTTAAGTTTATGTTCTTCATTTTGGATCCATTTCCGATTCCTTTATCGAGACCTAGAGCCACCTCTATCATTCTATTTATAGTTACTATATTTCCAACTTTAATTTTGCATAGGCTGTCTAATAATTTTTCGGATTTAGAAATCATTTCTTCGATTATTATATCGTCATCGTCATTTGTTATATGTAAATTTTTAACAAATAAGTCATATTCTTCAATAAGACTCCTAATTTTTGTCATTTGTCTGTTATTAGGTTTGCCAGGCATTTTTATAAAAAAATCACTAATAGGGGTTGAGTGTGAATTTGCCGCAGGTTTGATAGTGTCTAAGCATTCCTCTAACCAATTCATAGGGCAAACAAGAGATGGGTTGATTCTATTTTTCAATTTCACTTTTTTTTCGTGTATTTCCTTTTGTGGAATTTCTTTCCCGTTTTTTGTTGTTTTTATAGCTCTTGTATATTTCATAAACTTCGGAAAATCAAATTTAACACTTTTAATTCTACCGTTTTCATCAACTACTTGCTTTGTTAATTTCATACATGGCATTTTGCTGATTCTGTCGATTTCTTTCATTCCATCAATTTCGTATTCCCTTTTACATCCATCAATTATAACTTGAGCAAGAACAGATAAAATCACAAAATTATCATATAACTCATGCAATCGTTCTTCATTAGGATTATCCTTTTGCAACTCTGTCCAATAATAAGTCAAGGCTAATTGTGCAAGATTACTGGAATAGCCAATGCCAATTCTGGATTTAGAAAATTTATTATCCATACGTGCATATTCTAATAATGTATTCTTGTATGTGATTCCGCTTTCTTTGAGATCATTAACAATGGTTGGAAAATCTCTATAACAAATTTCGGCATATTTAACCATCACTGGATTATTAGTGACTAGATTAAAATCTGAATCGAAATCTTCCCCGTTCATTCTATCTTGGACATCAGTTCCTATACAATTTACAGCCATAATATTTTTGCTAAAATCAAAATATCTAGACATTTCCTGACTATATACATTATGAAAGTGACATACATTATTCGGTGAATTATGTGGATTCCTAAAACCGCATAGATATTCATCGTTACTAAATCTTCTTGTATAACATTGAATACTATTTTCTTCTTTTGAAAATGTAGGATCTTCTTCCCAATTTTCACCTACTGAATAGAGTAGAAGAGCATAAGGATTTCCACAGACAGTCAAATTATCTCCATTTACTAATATTTTGCCTTTTCTCATTCTGTTAACATATTCAAAAATAATTTTTTTCTTTTCATTTCTGAACCATCCACAATTGGCGAAATCAGGATTATGTCTGTATAAATCAGCCAACATTTGATAATGGTTTATTTCATTTGCATATTTTCGTAAAAACTTTTCAAATTCAACATTATCTGTTTTCAATGTTTCGATATATTTAACTGTATCTGATGCGATGTCATACACGTCTTCTTTAGTGCACGGAAGAGTGTTTATCATTTGATAACTTAACTGCTGCGAGTTTTCAAATTTACTTTGATGATCTGTTTTTACAACTCCCCATATGTTGCCATCTTCGCGAATTTTATCACACCAATATTCATAAGCAGAAGATAATGTTCCGCCCATAATATCAATAAATTTTTTCCACTTTATAGAATTATCTGTTGTGATAATCTTGATGTCTTTTAAATAATGTTTACATCCAAACATATCTTCAACTTGATATGTATTATAGTCATGATTATTTTTTTTGCACCAATCTTTAAAGAATAATTGTACATGTCCTTTAAAACCGCACATCTTAAATAAATGATTTCGTAATAAAGCCATCCCATTTATCCATCCCGGCAAAATTGATGATTCAATAATACCCATACCATCCCATAGTGTGTTTTTAACTTCTCTTTCTTCTGATTCAACAATACATTTTTTCTTTTTGTTTCCAGAACTATCAATATACTCTTCAGCTTTTACTACACTCGTAAATGTAGAAAAAAATGAATCCTGATCTTTTAATATTAAAATGTCTTCTACCGGAATTTTTAATGTTCCAACAATAGTAGATGTGGTAAGTGGTGCATAAGCAGACATCTCAACTATTTTTGCGTTATCATAAGACATTTTTTTTCCTAATCCGATTGTAAGCCAATCGTATGCATCATCATATAAGTTTTCATTTATAAAAATAACTTGTCCAACTTTAGCTTTTGCACTCGTTCTAAATAGCATAAGATAATGTATTGTTTCAACAACTTCTTTTTTTGTTTTTTTATCGGTGTGTCTATATGAAATATCTACTCCATTCTGATAAAAATCTTCTCTGATTTTATCTCTATTTTTACCATTGTATAGTTTTTCTTTTTTCCCTATTTCTTTTAGTAAATATTTTATTTTATTTTTATCATCTATTGTCGTTGCATTGTTTTCTAATTTTTCGAGTCTTTTTTTCTCTTCTTCGTAAGAACGACTTCCAAAATCAAAGTCTAAACATATTATATCACGCGTAGATTCTTTATCAGACTTTGGTTTTTTATAAATTTTTATACCATTTTTCTTAAGGTGATAGCTAAACAAGCTATTATTTAACATCGCTTCAGTGTAAGTGAAATAGTCTCTCACTCCAATATTTACATCATAAATCATACCTGCTTTTATATTTTTAATCTTAATTCCGTATTTACTAATTTTACTCACCTCATTCTTATGTAGTTAAACTTATTTTTTATTTTCTTCTGAAAATTTCTTAATATAGTATTTATTATGCATAGCCTTTGACCAATTGATTGCGTGTGCAATTTTCTTAATTTTTGTTCCACCATCTGCACAACCACCTGTACTAAAATCACCAACTGTAATGTTTTCAATTAGATACTTGTGAAATTCGCTCCGATTTGGAATCTGAAGATTATGGCTTCCTGGTGTTACATATGTACTTGTTTTCATAAATTAAATCTCCTCTGTTTTCATAATTTTTGTTTGTCATTGGACTCGCTCCTTTAATTGAGTGATGACTATAAGTTTCATATATTTATTCTCTTTATTTAAATTTGACTATTAACTAATTGCATCATTTCTTTTGGATCAGAGCAGCAGTCTGGAACGTTAGATTCTGACTTACCGCAATAATCCAAACCAACCGTGGATGAAACATCCACAAAAACTTGTGCGATGGAAGATATTTTCTAGGGATATCTTCGCTGCAATTCTAATGTGATAGAAAATATAATTATGTTTTCATTCATATAACTCCTTTCTTTAAATGAAATGAAATTTGATTTTCAAGTTACAAATTCCTAAATGATGTTTATTGAATGTGGGACATATTTTAATTCACCATTTAGAAACAAAATACATAAAGTAGGATTACTTATTATTCACCACTTATTTTTTCGTTTTTTATAATTTTAATTGTATTTTCAACATCTTTAATAAAAGAGCTTATCAATTTTGTTTGACCATTATATAAATCAACATATGATAGATATAATTCTTTTTCGGCTCTTGTAATTGCGACATAGAATAACCTACGTTCATCATCAACATTTTCATTCTTATAGTGTGGCAGGATTTCTTCATTGCATCCAATGATAAACACGACAGGATATTCCATACCTTTTGACTTATGAATTGTAAGTAATTTGACTTTATCATTATCTTTATTCTCCATTTCTGTATTTAACTCATCTATGTATGAAACAAATTCTTTAATGGAAGAGTATTTGGAACAAATATTTTCAAAACTGTTAAGGTTGTCGATTTGTTCAATATAACTTCCATCATCTGATTGCTTTCCTTTTGTAACAAATTTATCAATGTCTAATCTGTTTCTCAAAAATCTTACCAAATCTGAAATGTTGGAATTCTGATTGTTTTGTAAATAATTTATTACTTCAATGATTTCATCGATACCTTTTTTGAATCTCCAATTTCTCCTGTCAATCGTGAACATTGAATTGTATAATGATATATTTCTTTTAAAACTGTTATCTGTTACTTCTTTTAAAAATTTTTTATCTAACCATCGATTTGGTTTATTGTATAGATAAGAAAACGATTCATTATCATTTGTGTTTAACGCAAGTTTAAAGTAAGAAATTATCAATTTGATCTCTGGTAATTCTGTAAAAGTTTTACCATCAACAATTTCAAATGCTATATCTTCATCATGCAGCGTTGACTCTAGTTTTTGTAATTGAGCATTTGTTCTGGCGAGGATGGCAATGTCGTTGTAATCGTATCCTTTAAATTTTAATTCTCCTATTTTTGATGCAACCCATAAACATTCTTCATAATCATCAGGGAAATGTCTTAACTCAGGAATTTGAAAATTTTCTTTATTTGAAATACTCTCTACATAATTTTTGTGTTGAGAATCAGGAATACTTAACGCAAGTTTATTTGCTGTAAATACAATATCTTTGCTACATCTATAATTTGTATTTAGATTAATAACTTTTACATCTTTATAATCAGTATCAAAATTTAGAATAAATCTGCTATCACCACCTCTAAATGAATAAATAGCCTGAAGAGGATCTCCGACGATCATTGTGTTTTTTGTGTTTAATTTTCTTAAAAGTAATGCTTGAGAAATTGAAATATCCTGAAATTCATCAACTAATATATACTGAAAAATATTTCGATACTTTTCTAAAGTATAATAATCAGTATCAAAAATTTTATTTGCCATGTTCAAAAAATCATCAAACTCAATAAGTGAATTGATTTCTTTATACTCTTCATAAGTTTTATATATTTGTTTCATATCCTCTTCTTTAAATGGGGGATCCGGAGTGTAAATTAAATCATCATTTGGGGTTTTCATGTTATTTTTCTGCAACGCAATAAACGATGTAATTTCGTTGTATGGGACATTATCAGAATCGCAAAGTAATAAAGAGTCACTACAAATCCATTTTATTGTTTTTTCTTTTTCCCATGGTGTTGTCCATATTTTAAATTTTTTGATTCCATACACAGAGGAGATAATCTTCAAAGCAAATGAATGAAAAGTCTCTACAGATACATTCGATATATTAAGTTCCATTAGTTTTTCGTTTATATTTTCTTTTGCTTTTTTGCTAAAAGTAATTGCCAGGATAGAAGATGGTAATATATTATGTTCTTCAACCATTTTTTTAATTCTATGGGTAAGAACAGTTGTTTTACCGGAACCTGCTGTGGCAATAACCGCCACGTTTCCTTCTATTGTATTAATAGTTTCTTCTTGTTGTTTATTAAAATTCATATGTCTTATTTTCCTTTCCTTGATGATGTGATTTTTAGAGTATAATCATCATTAATTGTTTTTTCTCTTATTCTGTTTCCAAGATATTCTGTATTTTTATCAATTGTTATTTCGCATAAATTTTGAAAACATAAGCTGTAATCATCCTTTTCTGCATAAGAAAAATATTTATCCGGATTTTTATCAAACCTTTTTTCCGCATTTCCAACCAATAAATCTGTAAACTCTTTATTGAATTCACTTATTAAATTATTCATTTTGAATTTACCAAACTGTTTTAATATAAAATTGCATTTGTCAAGATCTACATAATATGCTTCATATGTTTTGAAAACACATTTGATTTTCTTTTTATATAGTTCTTTCTTTAATACTTCTCCAAATAATTTTGATTTTTTACTATAATATCGTTCTCCAGCATTTTCTATTTTTGCTGCTTTATCAGCAATTGAAACACAATGAGAGTAGTAGTTCATTTCATCTTCAGATGCTTGATGACTATCAATAGAAATATCAACGTGTATATTCCCGTTTTCATCAATAATATTTTTGCCGCTTGATATTTCTTCGTTTACTCTATAAACCTCTCTCCAGATAACTAATCCTGCAGATTTTAAATAATCAAGTGCATTTGTTATGTACCATTCAATCATGTCATCAGCTTTGTCATAAAATTCATTTATAGTATCTAAAGAACACTGCGTTTCTTTACTCGTATCTTCTCTGTTGTATTTAACAAGATTATAATTTTTATTTACCATATTAATTTCTCTCGCCCATTTTCCAACTGTTATATCTATTTTGTTATTTTCGTCGTGACCATTAATTAAGTTAGTAAGTAGAAGAGGAACAATATATTGATATAATGATTTTGTCATCTTATTGAAATTTGATGGAAGAGGATAGTCATATACTTTTTTGATTCTATATGTTCTGCCACCTAAATCTTCAATGTTACAATATCGAGACATTTTTGTAAGTAAAGTCTTTTTATAGTTACTTATAAAACGTCCATTTTCTTTATATGATTTTTTCTGCGCATCACTCCCATATAGCTCTACTAATTTTTTTTCTGTAATTTTCCCTTTTTTGATATTTAATTTGTTCACGTGTTTTCTCCTTAAATTAGTTTTTTATCGTTTTTTGCACACCTAAAATGCCAATTTTCCCAGTGTTTATAAGGGTTTAGAGAGATTTCGCATCCTTTCATTTCTCCCTAATATATATATAATATAGGGAGACTTTAAAGGATGTTTTTCGTCAAAAACCCAGTGTTTATAAGGGTTTAGAGAGATTTTAATTGAATTTTTTATCCATTTTATAGTGCGCGAAGGGGGTCTGGGGGAAGTGCAAAAAAGAGCATAATTCATTTAGTCGCACTAGCAGATTGTGAGCCTTGGCGAACAAGGTGCGTAGTAAGACTTATGAATTTGGTCTTCCTTCCCCCAGTTAATAATTCTCTCTTTATAAATAATTTTTTTGATATAAATTCGTAATTCCTTATATATAGAGAGATCTAGGTAATGTTGGATCCACTTCAGAAAGAGCCGCAGGCGACCCTTTCTTCGTGTCTCCGTTTCACTTTGCTTCGCAAAGTCTTTGCTGACGCAAAGATACAATTTAAATTGAAATAGAAAAATTTTTTATAATTTCTTTTATGCTTCTTCATTAAATCCTTATTTTCTTAAATCATTATTTACAATTTGCTCATATCATTTCTCCCTTTATTATTAAAAATATTTGAACGGTTTCTTTGTTTCATACTTTAATTCTCTTAACGATTTAAAAATTTCTATAAAAATTCATAGTATTGTGCTACTATGTAAATATCAAAAGGAATAGGAGAGTAGTACTATGAGTTTTTTGGATGAATTAAATGAAATATCAAAAACACCGGAGGAAGCTGCTACAGAAAAGTATCAAGATGATTATCAATATGGTATGAAGTTTGCTGAATATGATTTCATGGAAGTTAAAAGCGATATAAAAGAAAAGGCAAAAGAGGGTAAGTATATTACAGAAGATGGCAAAAGGATTATTTCTTTCTATGAGGAATGTTATTTAAATAAATTTTCTCGTCCTATTGTAGAGGATTTGTCATTTTCTGAAAACAGAATGATAGAAACAAAAGTACAATTTAAATTTGAAGGAATCGGATATTATGATGGCTATGTTCATCATATAAATAAATTAGCTGAAGAAAATGGAATGTCAATGAAGGTTGTAGGGACTGTACTTAGAGAAACAGATTTAGGAGTGGATCAAGAATTTGATCTTCCTGATCCGCAAATTTTTCATTCAAAAATGTATAAACCATTAAAGATAATGTTGCATTGTAGAATTGAGTTTTAAATATAGCGGTAGTACATTCTAATTAATTTGATGTGTTTTTAGAAAAAAAAAGGGGATTTTGTCGAAATATGTAAAAATATCTTGATAAAAATATGAAAGTATAGTATTATAATTGTAAATTGTAGGTGTTTTAGAGTAGTAATAAATAGTAATTATAATTTATTTTATAGTTGCTAAAAACAGAAAGAGCAGAAGAGTTCATTAGAATTCTAATCTGCTCTTTTTGTTTTATTTGATACAGACACATAACAAAGCAAACATACTTTCGATTTTATATGGATAAATTTTAAATTTTTTGTTATGATACATATAGTAGGAGGTGTGCTGCATGAATAATAAGTCATATATTGCGATTGATCTAAAAAGTTTTTACGCATCAGTAGAGTGTATAGAACGTGGCTTGGATCCAATGGATACGAATTTAGTTGTTGCAGACAACAGTCGTACAGAGAAAACAATTTGTCTTGCAGTAACGCCGTCTTTGAAATCATATGGTATATCTGGAAGACCAAGATTATTTGAGGTTGTGCAGCGGGTGCAAGAAATTAATGCAACAAGATTATATCGATTGAAAAAGAATGAGTTTCCCGGACAGTCATATAGTAAAAAAATTCTTGATACAAATCCGGATTTAAAAGTTGATTATATTGTGGCTCCACCACGTATGGCTTTTTATATGAAATATAGCACAAGGATTTATAATATCTATTTGAAATATGTTGCTCCTGAAGATATCCATGTATATTCTATTGATGAAGTATTTATGGATGTGACTTCTTATTTGAATACGTATGGATTATCCGCAAAAGAACTTGCACAGAAGATGATATTGGATGTCTTGAATACAACTGGAATTACTGCAACCGCAGGAATAGGAACTAATTTGTATCTTTGTAAAATAGCAATGGATATTGTTGCCAAACATATACCTGCAGATGAAAATGGTGTGAGAATTGCAGAATTGGATGAAAAGTCATATCGAGAGAAGCTATGGGAACATAAACCATTGACTGATTTTTGGCGAGTAGGTAGAGGGTATATTAAAAAATTAGAATCTGTAGGACTATATACAATGGGCGATATCGCAAGATGTTCTCTTGGAAAAGAGTCAGATTATTATAATGAAGACTTGCTGCGTAGAATGTTTGGTAAAAATACAGAGCTTTTGATTGACCATGCATGGGGTTATGAACCGGTTACAATTTCAGATATAAAAGCATATAAGCCGGAGAGCAATAGTATTGGAAGCGGACAGGTTTTACACTGTGGAACTGATTTTGATAAAACGAAAATTATTGTGCGTGAAATGACTGAGATGCTGGTCTTAGATTTGGTTAGTAAGAATCTTGTAACGGATCAGATTGTATTAACGATTGTCTACGATAGAGAAAATCTATTAGATTCTTCCAGAATGAGTAAGTATAAGGGAGAGTTCTCTTTTGATCAATATGGGAGAAAAATTCCAAAACATGCTCATGGAACAGTAAATTTAGATAGTTATACGTCTTCTACTAGCGTGATTGTAAGAGCTGTGCTTGATTTATTCAGTAGAATTGTAGACGAAAATTTACTTGTCAGAAGAATCAATATGTCTGCAAATCATGTGATCAGCGAAAAGGAAGCGAAACAGGATAGATATGAACAGCTTAATTTATTTGATATGATTTCTGAAAAGGAAGATGCAGTAGACCAGGAACAACTTAAAAAAGAAAAAGATATTCAGAAAGCTATCTTGGATATCAAGAAAAAATTTGGGAAAAATGCAATTTTAAAAGGTATGAGTTTACAAGAAGGAGCTACTGCAATAGATAGGAATAATCAAATTGGTGGACATAAAGCATAGGGGTGTGTTATGGGTAAATACGATGATATTATTGATCTGCCACATTTTGTCTCTAAAAAATATCCTCAAATGAGTATGCGAGATAGAGCTGCTCAATTTTCTCCATTTGCTGCATTGACAGGTTATGATGCAGAAATTAAAGAGACTGCAAGATTGACAGATAAAAGGATTGAATTTGATGAGGATGTTTTGGATAGGCTGAATGAGAGATTGAATATTTTAAGAAAATGCTTAGATGACGGTGATGTTGATCCGGATATCAGAATCACATATTTTGAAAAAGATTTAAAGAAAGATGGTGGAAAGTATATTACAATGAGTGGGAGAGTGAAGAAGGTACACGAATACAGAAATGTTGTAATATTTGAAAATGGAACTGAGGTACCGGTTCATGATATTAGTGATATAGATGGGGATATATTTAATAAATATTATTGAAAAAATTAGGCTCGCAATCCCATTAGCTTTAGCTCGTGGGTAGTTCACGGTATTGGATGATTATAGGGTGATTATAAATAATAGCAGTTGGTTCTTAAGGACTTATCTTAGGAATTGGCTGCTTATTTTTTGTGTCAGTAATTTTGAAAATAAGGTACTTCGGTAGAGAGGTAATTTTGTGTGATGTTTTTATACCGGGGGATGCCAGTATTTATGTGGGTACACTTAGGGGTAAGGTGACGTGGTTTTCTGGATTTTGATAGTGTGTTTTATATGTAATTTTTTGGAATATAAGTTGAGTTCGGGAAAATGCAGTAACGGTAAGAGTTTGTTTGGGGTTTGAATGGATATTGTGGTGGATTTTGGTTATTTTTGGACTGTTTAGAATGGTAGAAATGCAGTGTTTATGCTTTGTTGGTCGAGAGAGTCACCGAAGTATTTTTGGGTAATTTTGGGGATTTTTGAAGTGGAAGATGAAAATTTTGGTGTGGAAATCGGAGGTCGAAATTTTGGTAGTGAGGTGTGGATAGAACCCATACCTGCTATATTTGATGTATAACAGGCGCTAAAAATGTTTAATACCGCCCCTATTATGGAGTGGCATAATACTACACTATTATGTTGCTTTGGGGACTTTTGGCACATTGATGAAAAGTGCAAAAGTTTTGATTGTAAAGATCTGAAAACAGGGGGCGGTATATAGAGATTTTATGGACAATCTGTTGATTTTTGTGTGTGTCTTTTACGTAGCAATGAAACATTGCATCAGGTGGGATTTTAGACTCAAATTCATGGATTTCTGGACAAGTTCGGATTTTTGGTGAAAATTTTTAATAATAAAAAAGTTATCCACATTCTGTTGATAACTCAAAATAATATGTGGATAACTTTTTGCCTTAAAACTTACCTCAAAACAAAATTTCCCACCAGACACACAAAATTAAACAAAAACCAACACATATTCCCCACTTGCAATCCAAAATAACCTACAAATGAGTACCACATCACCACTTTTATACCATTTTTTAAAATCAAACTTATCCACATCATGTGTATAACTATGCAATAATTTGTGTATAAATATACATCAAAAAAATACATCAAAACAATACTACACTAATAATAGTAATAATTCCTAGTTTACCTAAACATCCTACACAACAACGTGATGCAGTCCACACAAACACACAACTATACTCACTATTATTACACAAGTATTACATGTGTATCATATAACATACTATAACTATACAGTCATAACACAAGTTAATATACACTAACATACACACTGACACGATAACATACAAAAAATAGCGACGCCATATCAGCACCGCTATCATACTTATGCTACTTGTTTATAATTGTTATAATCGATAATTGACACCTCTTGTAAACATTGTTTAGCCATATTAACAATCTTTTCTATTTCCTGTACAACGTCACCGGTATAAATAATCTCATTGCATTCTGTACATTTATAACATGGTACATTTCTGATAATAACAAGACAGTTTCCTAAATCCGTAACGTCTGTTGTATATCCCTTTTCAGCGACTGCGCCGCATTCAATACATAACATATAATATCACACCTTTCTGGTCTTAAAATCACTTTCCCACTGATCTGTATTAGGATAGTATGCTGTTATCAAATAAATATAATCACAATCGTGACTAACCACAATATGAATATATTTATTATTTACCGAAAATCCTAGTATCAAACAACTGGGCAAAGGTTTGTCATCTTCATACTGTTTTATGACTTCTCCTGTCTCAATACCATTTATAATGTCCGTGATAGTAATATTTCTTTCTATTAGTCTTTCTTTCGCATGTCTTGTTAAAACTATCTTATTAGGCACATTTAACCTTTTCAAAACTTCGATATCAATCAAATACAATCATCCTTTCTCAATATTGTTGTCATTACTGACTATAATTATAATAACACTAAAAACAGTGCAAAGTCAAGCACTAAAATTAGTGTCAGAAGTATTTTATCTTTTCTTCTTCCGTCGGTATAATCTCGATTATATCCGACGGTTGACATCTTAAAATAAGACAGATCGTATTGATTGTATCTGTAGTAATACCTTTACCTTGCCGTATGTTTTGCATGGTAGCTTGACTTAATATCTTATCTTTACGTATTTTGGTTGCATTATATCCATGCTCTACGAGTGCTTTTAATATATCTATTTTATAAACAAACATTATATGCAGTAGTCCTTTTTGTTTTATTAAAGATATTATAACATAAGTTGTAAATAAAAGCTACACACTCATAAAACATATTACTTCCTATTATATGCGATTTTGATATTGTAATAAAATTCTGTTTGTAATCACACTAGGTAAATTATAGGTTTTATATGATTGTATATAATATCTGTCTTGTTTCCATTTGTCAGTTGCATCTTTCCAACTTTCTATTTTTTCGCCACGATTGATTAACATAGTTAAATGGTCTGAAATCTGATTACGTGTCATTATGCCAGACTCCACAAGTGACGCTATAATGATATGCCGTTGTTTAGTTGATAAATTTTTTGATGTTTTAACATTATAACCATATCTATACAACAGAGATTCATGTTGGTCTATTTCTATATCGCTTTCTATGACATCAGTATAAGTAGATGTTTTGTCGATTACCTGGCACATTAAAACACCGTTAATATTATTAAATACATCTTTAGTAATCGTATATCTGTTACAATCTTCACAGTATGAAGCAAGCACAGTAATATTATTTATATCGCCATTTTCATTCAGTACAGGCAAAGCTACAGTTATATCATAAATTTTATGATTCAGATCACAAGCCAATGTATTATTTAATACAATAACATCATATAGACTTAAAACCGGTTCTATTTCATCCGCATAATCATCCCGAAAATCAAGTATATCAAATGAATTTATATATTCTCTAATGCTTTGACTATCTTTCAATAATTCTAATTCTTTTTCTTTATTTTCAATACCTGTATTCTTACCATATGATAATAAGTCATCCATTAAACAATTACTAATAAATTTCAATTCATCCTGTATTCGTTGTATAGCTAAATTTATATTTGATATTTCATTGGCTAACTCACTATGATACTTCTCTAGTATATCGACTATTTTACTATCAATCATATTATACACCTTTACTGTCCAGATCTGCCTTTATAAGTTCTTTTAAATAGGCAGTAATAGTAATGTTTTCTTTTTCCAGATATTTATTTAACCGTTCATACTCTCCAGATTCTTTGGGAGTATATTTAATCCGCACGATATGGCATTTATCATTGTATTCTTTTTGACTTTTTGCACTGTATGACAAAACAACACCAACTTTCTATACAAAATTATACAATAGGAGCACCTATAATTAACTATAAATTAGCTATATCTTACAAAAACAAATTATTTTAGGAGTACCTATTGAAAAATAGGAGCACCTATGATACCATAAGTACATCAAAAACAAAGCAACGCAATCACGGCAGAGTAAATAAGTCCATGATGCACACCGTAAAGCAGATTCAATAAGTCTACACGGGTTACTAAGTTTTTGTTATAGGGTGTACAGATTTACTGCACGATACATAATAATTTAAGCATCTAAAGTGTAGCATATCTGAAAAGCAAAGTCAATTCTGGCTGAGCGATACCCAACTACAAAAGGAATTTGCACTTTGAAAAGTGAATAGTGAAATGTTAGATCATATAATAACAATGTCTGAGATTTTCTTTTCGATGTTATTACGTTTTGATTTTATAATGTTGTCACGAGATTTTTCAGTGTGTAAACTAAAATAATGTTCTCGGCTTTTATATATGTTTATTGTTATATTTGTTTTATTTTTTACTTTTAAGTAGTCGCAATAGCGATATATAGCAATTTCACCGGATTTTATTTCTTCAACATAAAAATCGCCGTTTTCTAATTTTTTAGGTTTGCCTGAAATTGACGATTCACCACAGACAAAAAAGAAATATATATTTTCACAAATATCATGATATTTTTTTATCATTTCTCTGTCTTTGTCTGTGATTGGGAAAGTCCAACTTTTATAAATGGTTTTCCTATTTTGACAGTTTTTCGTGTATTTCATTATAATATAAAAGTCTTCGCTTGTATTAGTTGTCATTTTGATAACCTGAATTTCATCGGTACTTTCTATTATAGAAGGTGTTGTATCAGAATTATGTTTAAAAAAAGAAAACATACAAGCGCCGAAATAAAAATCTTGTGTCTGTATTCTATAATTGCCCATGATATAAAATCCTTTTTCTTTTATGGTAACATAAATTGACAAAATATACCATTCAGAACATTTGTTTTTTATCATAGTATATTGTATAATATAGCCTAACAGGAGGTGATATAGTGGATATAAATAATAATGCTGAGTTATCCAATAAAATCAATAATTTAATTAAAGAGTCAGGCATAAAAAAAATAGTGCTTGCTGAAAAAATGGGTATTGTAAATCAAAATTTGAATCGAAAAATAAATAAAAAAAATTTATCTTTAGACGAAACAAACGACATCATAAACCCATTAGGATATAAAGCAAAAATAATAATCGAAAAAGATTAAAAAAATAATCAAAAAACGATTGACAAACATAAAAACATATGATATTATATAATCACAAAAGGAAAACAAAAGAGCAGTTGTCACAAGGCTACCAACCAAAACAACTGCTCAACAAAACACACTTCTTGCAAAGTGATTATATATATTCTAACATTTTAGTATTCACTTTTCAAGTCGTGTTTCACAAATTCTTGTGAAAAATTCCTTTTAAAAATTATTTTATAAGATTGAAAGCAAGACTCCTGAGAGTAATTCGGGTAACTGTTTTCTGAAATATTCTGCAATAGATATTTTCGGAACAGCGAGGACATGAGCTAAGAGGGTAGGGAGTAACTACGAGTAAAGAATATAGGTTAAACAAAAGTATTTTAGATATGATTAGTTTCAAGGTTGCCTGCCAGAAAGAGGTGGCTGGGGTAGTTGATAAGGGTATATATTGTAGATACAGACAGGAATAAAATTTATTATTGTTTGATTGTGCAGTTTATATACTCCCCGCTGAGAGAATCCAGCAAAGGAACAGTGTACTGCGGAACGGCTTAAACATCACATAATGGAAAGAAAGTGATACATCCGCAGAAAGTCATAATGACTTTAGAAATAAACAAATTAAAAACATAATTTTTCACTTCCAACAGAAAGGAGGTGAAAAATTATGTACTATATAACATACGATAATGAAACAGTCGTGTACAATTCTGATCACAAGCAACTTGTAAAGTGTCCAACGGAACAAGAAGCAAAAGAATATATACACGACAACTCATAAATTATTGTAACTTGTAAATCAGGACTTGTCAAGTCGGCAAGTCCTTTTCAATTATAGGACGGAATAACAAAAAACAAAAACATTGTATAGGCACGACAAGAACAGGCCCTATCAAGTGCAATACTTCCGCATTAAGATTTTCCAGGAAGAAAAAAACAATGTGAAAGACGTGTGACGGTGGCAAGGAGTACACACAAAAATAACTAGGAATTGCAAAAGCATCGGAACGGCTAACACTTCCGAAAGGCTCAAGATCAGCAATGCCTCATAGTTGTGCTGACATGAAGGAGCTTGTATATCTCCTTTTTAAAACAGATTATACAAGGTTTATCGTAAGTAACTATTATCCTAAAAATAGTTGGAGCAGGAAGTCTAAAATTGACATGATGTTTGTATCTGTACCTGAAATAGAACTAAAAACAAACCGTGAGTACTTTAGTAGGCAACACGTAAAAACTTTATCAATCCTATAGAATATGGATGTAATAAGCAAAAAATTAAGTCACGCCTTAGTCACTGGTGCAGAATAATCTACAACAAACTTTGAAACCGCTTAAAATTATGCTTAATATCTGTTATCGGTATACGGATATCCAGTCCGACGTGAGTTCATGACTCTGACAGATATTTTAAATAGAGAATAAACAATCAAATAAGAAATAAAAGGGAGAATGAAACATGTATACTTTTAAAACATCAAATGAAAATATCGTCTTTTCCGCAGTATATTGTGACTGCTGTAAAAAGAAATGGACTGCTACAAAGTACATTAACAAAAGTAGTAAATGGATTGAAACGAATTTTTATGCAAGATTCGACACTTTGAAAGATTTAAAAGAATTTGTAAAAAATTACAACGAAGAATGAGAGAGGTAATCAAAATGAGAAGTAAGAAAAGAAACATGAAAACAAAAATCCGCGAAGTTACAACGCTGTTAATGCCGATTGTCTTTACGGTCGGAATGGTTGGTTACTGGTTAGCTTTTGGATATTAAGAAAGAGTGAACATTATGAAAATACCTATGGCATACCACGAATTGTATACTTTTAAGTAGTTAGAGTTTACAGGATAGAGGAAGTAATTGAATAAGCCAGACACCTTCCGGCACTGTCAAGAAAAATTAATGTATTGTATTTGATGAATAAGAACAAATATGTTTTATTAAAATTGAAGGAGAATATAACATTGAGTGATACGGATGAACTTGTAATCGTTGGAAAATACAATACAAAATTTAATAATATTCTAGGAATCAATCTGCCTGAATTGGAAATATATAGATCAAATGGACTTAAAACGCACATGATAAAAAGAAAACATTTCAAGGCGCTAAAATATATTAACAATATATCTGAAATTATAAATAGTCCTGACTATGTTGGGATTAATCCGAATGAAGAAGGAAAATCATTAGAGCTGATAAAGGTATACAAAGACAATGTAATGATTGGGATTAAATATGATGAAAGAAAAAATTATCTTTATGTTTCTACGATGATGGACATACATCAAAGTAAAATAGATAGACGTTTACATAGTGGAAGATTAAAAAGTTTTTTGTAAAAACATTGACATATTTTTTGTAATATGGTATATTATATGTACAAACTGATATAATTGGTAGTAACATAGATGTTTTTGAGGTCGGAAAAGGTTCCCGACACACTCTGAAAAGAGTACCTGAGATGCTGGATACACCGCCCAGCCAAAAATATCTATGTTTTTTATTGTCTAAAAACAGGAAATCCTTTATAATAATAAGGAAAGGAAGTGGTTAAAGTGACATTACAACAACAAATAGAAATGGCAATTGCATATTCTGGAAGCGTTACAAAAAAAGAAATTGCTGAAAAAATGAATGTTACTCCGTCAGCTTTCGGTCAAAGGCTAAAAACGGGTAAATTCACGAAAGAAGAACTTCAAAAAATTGCTTCTATTTTGGATGCGGAATATATTTCAGTATTCCGATTTAAAGATGGTAAAGAAATTTAAGCAGATATATCTGCTTTTTTCTTTAGAAATAAAATGTAGAAAAACCTACAAAAATATAGAAAAAACTATTGACACCTTTGCTAGAAGGTGTTATATTAAAAGCACAAGGATTAAGGAAATCCTACAATATAAACGGATAAACTTAACCTTAAAGCACATTGATAACTTCATATGAAAAGCCGTGAAGGATATTTCAGATCTGCTCCAGATAACGAGTGCGTAGTGGTACAAGGGCAAACTTGAAAGAAAAACGTGGAAGAACTTAGCGAATAAAGCGGAAAGCCACAGGAACGATAACGGCGATCTAGTCTATCGGTATAAGTCCGATACTGACGAGCAAGAGCGAAACTAGAAGAGAATAAGAAAACATATATAAAGAAAGGTTAAAAGGTGGAAATTATGAGTAAGAAAGTATTGTATTTTGAAGGCGCGGGATGTGTACCATGCAATGACGTAGAAAATTGTAGAATCAGAACAGCATTTACTAATAAGGAAGGAAAAAAGATTCATATTGAATTTATAAGTGGTTACAAACACACAGTTGTTGAATATGGTAAGAACGGAAGGAAATTAAAACAACCGGAGACAATTTCGGAAGATGGTTACTTGACTTGCGATTTTTGTTATTATATTACAAATGATCCGAAAATTGATGATTGTAATAAATCAAGATTAGAATGCGAAAGAAATTCCGACATCGAAAAAGTAAAATACACAAAAGAAAATATTTTAAATTTTGTTAATAAATATTGCAACGCTGATTTTGAAGAAATAGTTGTGCTTGATAATTTAGCTGGATTCAGAGTTTTTTCTGATGGGAAACGAGATACATTTGCAGGATATAATTACGGTGATGAATTTAACTATAACAAGGAATTGACGGAAAAAAGAATTGAAAAAGTAGGGGAAATGAAGAAATATTTTTCAAAATTGTTCAATCAAAAATATGATAATACTAGTTATTATATCAATAATAATGGCGAATTAGAAGTGAGAATATGTGTATCAGATCAAGCTTTACAAAAAGCGAATTGGGATAAAGGTAGGATTTTTACAGTAGAAGTATAGGGCGAGCAGGAATGGGAGGAAAATACAATGTTAGCAAGAACAATAAAACACGAAGAATTGAAAGGCGGTTATTCGATGGGAAAGAAAATCATCATTGATGCTTACGAGATTTCCGGAGAATTTGAAGTCATGGCAATGTATGAAGATGGCGAGGAGTTAGAAAGTAAAACTGTAATGACGGAAATCGAAGCTATCAAAGTATTTGATGATCTGTTTATGAAATACGCGGAACCGTTACAATGTGCACTTTATAACAAATTACAGGAAGGAAAAAGATATACACTTGTGCACCTAAACGACTTTGGTTTCCCAGTAGCTCAAAAAATTACTTTCCATTCCATGAAAGCAAAAACATATGCACAGTATAGTGATGTTATGGAAATGATTTTTACACCATACCGAAAAAGAACACAATATAGAAAACTCTTCTATAACTGTTCTATGATGATTTTTGAAGGTTGGCAGGATTTAAAAGAAGAGGAAATAAAAGAAACTCTTGAAGATAATAAAAATGTAAAAATTACAAAATCAAAATATGGCTGCTTTGACAGTAGGTATATTGATGATTTAGAGAACTGTTTTAAAAATCCAGTTGTTATCTTTAAGAATTATAAAACAGGTGTAAATGGGAAAATTTACGCATAGTAAGGAGAAATAAACTATGACAAATAGATTTTTAAGACGTGTTGTCAGTGAATCAATCGTTGATACACGGAAATACAGATATACATACAATACAGGAAATGGAAACATTGAACGGCTGCCACTTGAAAAATTAAATACAACGGACTCAATAACTGATTGGGAAGTAGTCGGAAACGTAAAGGATTTATAGAAAAGGGTTTGAATGATGAAGCGGAAAATATTATATATCGGCACTGTTGCAATTATTTCTTTGACATCATTTATAATAGGAAGAAACTCGGTTGAAAACGTACCGGAACAAGTTCAGGAAACAGTCGCAGAAATGCCGGAAACATATATCGATACAGAAGAAATCGAAAGCGTTACTATAGGGACAGAGGGGCTTGAGTTAAACTTTTCGGACGGAACTGGCTATTATATCGAAACAGACGTTACACCGGATAGTGGATATATCAATGTAAATGATATAAAAGGTTGGGAAACCTGGAACGATAATGAAAAGGTATATCTATCTGTAGGTGATTGGGTAATCAGCAAAGAGCCATATACAACAAATACGAAAGCGGAAAGAATGGAATAGGAAGAGACATGATGGAAAATTTTTATAACAAGCATCAGATACAGTTGATCAATATCACACAGAGGAAACGCCAGATTGAGCTGATCTCGGTTGAAAGAAGTGGAACGAAGCAAAAGGAAAGAAGTCATGATTATGATAACAGTAGGAAAATCTTTAGCAGATTATACGTTTGAGGAATTGGAAGCCTTGGATAAGAATATACTAACGAATGAAGAGTATGAGCAGATTCGAGAGAATCCTCTCGTAACATTGGAGATTTTAGGAAGAAGTACATACAGACGCGGTAGAACATGAATAGATGTTCATATCGAAAATGAAGAACGACAATGCAACATAGATGTATACGTATAGAAAGCACTTGTAATTATACAGGTGCTTTTATTATAGAAAATTTTACATATTAAAGGAGATTAGAAAAATGAGTAGAAACGGAAAACTTGAACCTATGGAAGTGGAAACAATGATGAATGAAGCAAGAATGCTAAACAATATCATTGAAGTTGGAGAAAGAATGATCGTATCAGACAAAATGGAAGAAGCAAGATCGAAACATGATGGAAGAGAAAAAGCAATTATCAGCATCAATCCGTTGCTTATTCATGTTCCAGATTGGCAAAGAGAATTAAGGGTATCTATTGCAAAGAAAATCGGATCTGAATTTAGCTCTTATAAGTGGGATTTGCCTAAGATTATGTGCAAGAATGATAAATTTTATGTTGTTGACGGTATGCACAGAATCATTGGCGCTTATTTTGGAAATATGAAATTGATTCAGGTTGAAGTATTGATCGGAATTACAGAAGCAGAAGCGGTTGACTTATTCTTATCACAACAAGATGATCGAAAAAATATGACGCCAGTTGATACTTATAGTGCTGCACTTGTGGCAAAGAAAGAGGAATACATTAGATTAAAAGCTATCTGTGATAGAAACCATGTAGCTGTTAAAGGAGATAGAAACCCGGTAGAAAATCCTATTGGTGTTTTAACTCCTATCTCTGATGGTGTAAAAATGTCTAAATTTTGTCCGGATTTATTAGATAGAATTTTGAAACTTATTGTAAAACTTCAATGGAACGGCGGGAAAAGTTATAGAGAAGGAAAGGCGTTTAGTGCGAAAACATTAAGAGTGTTTAGGAAACTATATTCTTATTATGCAGGAAGAGAGACAGACATGGAAAGGGTTCTGTTGAATAACTGTAAAGGAAGTAAATATTTTAATGATAATTTATCAGAGAAGTGGCAAGATTCATTATTCGATTTCCTTTCCGGTGTGATCGAAAGGAATATTGATATTCCGGCAATTGAGTCTAAGACAACACGAAAAAGAACATCAAGAAAAGCAGTAGCAAAGACTGCATAAGAAAAACTTACATATTACGTTCTGTGAGTGTCACAGCTTGCAGAATGATTTCAGGGAAATAAAAAATACAACAAATAAACACAACAACAAAAGGAGAATAATACAATGGAGATTTTGAGCGAATTTACAATTTGCGGAAAGAAGTATTGCACTGTAAGAACAAAAGGCGGTGTATCAGTGGTGGAAAAATGGGAGTATAACAACGTAGTGAACAAGTATATGAGGAATGGAGGAAATAAGAAATGAATGTGATTGAAACTGTTATGACGGAAAAGGAATGGAAGAAACATAATAAGGAATGGTTAGAAGGATATGTTGTGGCTGCTACGAGTCAAAAATTTAAACGGTGGAAGCGCAGATTGAATTTTCAGAAGTTCTCTGGATTGATTTTGCTTCTTATCGCGTTGTTTATGACAGAAACGGATGCAAAAGTATATATTACTGTATTAGGTGTGGCACTGATCGCATACTGGAAACCATTTTGTAAATAAGAATTATTAAAAGAAAGTAGAGGAAATATTATGAATATCGAAGTAAATAAGACAAATGTAAAAGTAGAAGGAAATAATCTGGTTATCGAATTAACAGAAGAACTAAGGAAATCTTTAGGAATAAGACAGAGCAAACCACTTTATGAATGCAAGGTTGGAAACGTGATTGTAGACAACATTGGAAATGAATGGTATGTGGTAGAACAGGATATTGAGAACAATAGAACCAAAGTATGGAGAAAAGAACTTCTTGACAAAACTTATAGATTCGACAGTGAATTAAATGATTTTAGAACTTCTGAAATCAAGAATGTGTTGAATGATGAAAATGGGGATATTCTGACTGATATCTATAAAGGGTTTGGAAAAGAAAATGTATTGATTGATACAGTTGATTTACTATCTATGGATGGGTTGGACACTTACGGAACATGTGATTGTAAGGTACATTTAGGAACTTTTGATGATTACAGAAAAGCCAGAAAGAATGGTATGTTTAGGACAGAAAATGAAAAACCGTTTTGGTTAGATACACCAGACGGGTGTTCATCTTCCTGTGTTCGGATTGTTGGCAGTAATGGTTACGTGGGCTGCGACGGTTGCAATTGGAACGTTTGTGGGGTTCGTCCGTTTTGTTCTTTAGATTCTTCAATCTGTGTATCTGTTGAATAACGTAGAACTTTGGAACAGTCAGGAACAGCTTTTTGCTGTTCCGTATGTTATGGAAACAAATAATGATTTCATCGGGAGGAAATAATATGTTAAGAAAAGAATATTATGTAATTCAAAATGAGGAAGGAAAATTTTTGAAAATAGATGATTTATCTGGTGGTTATCCATGTTTTATTGATGATTTTGAATTTTGTGAGAAGTATGAGTCAAAAGAGTATGCAGAAAAATTTTTACAAGGAAGATATGTAACAGAAATGTTTAAGAAAGAATTTGATGGTTGTATGATAAAGACTGTTGTAATAACAGTTGAATAACTTATGAAAAGATAATTTCAAGAGGAGGTTTTGAATATGATTATTAAATTTAAGGCATATGCCTGTATGAAAGATAAAGAATGTGGATGGAAAAGGATTGAAGAATCCATACATGAAACAGAAATAGAAGCAAAAAAAGCTGCCTTACATTTAGAGGGAAAATACCCAGAATGTGAAACAGGAATTCACAAGTATTATATTTTCAGAAAAGAAGAGTGGAAAAAAGAACAGTACACAGGTGTAAGTAATAAAGATGGAAGAACAAAAACATGGATGACAAACGATGAAAATGGATGTGTTTTACTTTTCGAGGGAATGCATTTTGAAATTTTATAAATAATATATCTATTATATAGAGAGCATATGAAAGCACGATTTTAAGAGGTGAAATGAGTATGAACATAAATACCAGGAAGAAACAAAAAACGGACAAAATGTTATTAAGAAATAATGAACGCAAGATGTGTGGATTACCATTACATAGAAAGAAAAGTAAAAAGCGAAGATATTTGACTAGGTGCGAAGCAGAAGAAACAATAGGCGCTTTTTTAGATTATTGTAACAGGGATTAGTTATTGGGAGGAAATAAACATGGAAATTAAAAATTTAGCACAGTTAAAAAGAGTAATCAAAGAGGGACGTAAATTTATTATTAGAAAACACTATATCAGATCAGAATATGAGGGGCAGATTAGAAAGCCGAATGTAGTACAGACAAACGGGTTTTACAGTATCGAAGATGAAAAACCAGATAGCAAAATTACATTAGCCAACAATGGGAAAGGAAGTTGGATTAAATATGGAAAAGCATCCGACTGGAAATTTGAAAACGGACTTTGCAAACAGTATTTTCGTGAAAATGCTATATGGGAAATTGAATTTATTTAACAGAACGAAAGAATGCTTTCATAAGAGGAAGGATGGTATATTATGGATTTACAGAAAATTGCGAAAATATTATATAATCTGTCTTTAGATATGGATTATGCGGACTCTTTAGAATACAAAGATGAAGAAGTAAAGTGTATCACAGAAGAACTGGAAATTTTAAAACAAAATGAATGTTTCAGTACGCTGCAAATGTTGGAAATGATCGCATTGAAAAATGAAGATATGGAACATTGGAAAGAGGGAAAATAGTATGTCATTAAGAGAATATCTAAAAGAACTGAAAATTGATCAAATTGAAGATGATACAGAATTTTGTGACAAGGAATACAATGCGATAATGGACTATTGCACAGAACGGAAATTCTTGATCACAGATGATGATTTAGCATGTATTGTTGATCGTGGTATGAATGATAGTTATGAGTATAGACGCGCACAATATATTAAGGATTTATGGTTAGATTTTGGCAATGTTCCGATGAACCCTAATACAGAATGTATTGAGGAAGAGTGGAATGGATTCGCAGCAGGAACACACAGATATGAAATCTGGTCGTGGTTTGAAGAAACTTATGGTGTTAGTGTCGGAAAAGATTTGATGGGATTATAGGAGGAAATGATTATGCGTACAATAAAAAAAGTTTTCGATGTATATAATTATGATGAGTTGTCAGAAGAAGCGAAAGAAAAAGTTAAAGAATGGTATTTAAACGATGATTGCAGAACGGATGTTTTTTCAGATATGTGTAACGGAGATTTGAAAAATTTATTTGATGGAGATTTAAAAGTGCAGTATTCATTAAGCTGTAGTCAAGGTGATGGTTTAAATATCTACGGAACATTATATGCAGAAAATATAATTAAATGTTTAGAATTACATAACGGAGGAACACAATTAGAAGAATTCGAAAATGCATTAACGGAAAAAGAAAAGAGAATTATTCTTTGTTATGCAAAGGAATGTAGGAAAATTGATCTTCCGATAAACAGGCACTATTGTTATTCTATTGCAGATAGAATTGATATTGTGAATGAGTGGATGTATACACTTGAAAATTATTCTTGTTTTAAGAATATCAATGTAGAAGTATTGAAAAAGTTTGAAGAGTTGGTTAGAAAAATTTTTTCAAAAGTAAGTAAATCTTACGAAAAGGATGGATATGAATTCTTTTATGAAGTTGATGAAGATGTATTATTAGAAGAATGTAAAATAAATGAATGGGAATTTTATAAGGATGGAACATTTTATGCTGCATAGATAGTACGGAATCAAGCAATAAGAAAAAATGACTATTTTATCAGTGGAAAATAAAATAAAGGAAGGAAATTACATATGAATAAAAGATTAGAGCATTTGATTGATAAAGTAGAAAAACTTAATTATTCGATTACGCAGGAATGTGATAATGTTTATGACATTGGGAAATCTTCGCCACGTGGACAAGATTGTCATGTATCTATTGATACAGAGAATGACGCAGATTTATTTATTGAAAATATAAGAGCATATGTTAGTGACTATGATGTAAGTTATGAAACGTATTTATGGTTAGATGATGAAGGGCATGGAAGTAATGGCGCTCCGTATGATATGAAAGATGTATACGAAGATATGGAATGGTGGAAAGATTCATTAAAAGAATTAGCTAATACGTTGGAAATTTTATTATCTGAATATGATTTACTAGAAAGTGAATAACAATAAAAGGAAATCAGGATTTTATTAGAAGGAGAGGTACAAAGTATGGAAATTTTTTTAAATCATGTAAAAGAAACGGTGGAAAAATATGGTTTTCGAGCAGAGATAGTAGAAGAGATCGAGGTTACTACAAGAGATGAAAATGGTCGATTTGTGAATAGAACGTTCAAAAATCCTTCCGTTTTTGTGTATGCCAAAAATATAGATGGAAAAGAAGTAAAGTGGTTCGAATATAATTCCAATGAATGCAGGTATCGTGGAAATAATACAGATGTATGCAATATTTGGTTGTACAAAACAAGAGAAGATTTGAAGCCAGATGATTTGATTTGTATGTTTAATGATATTGAAGCGGATATGAAGGTTTTTGTTGATCCAGAGGATTGGCAAGAAATTGCAAATGTCCCTGATGCTTTTGAAGATATTCGGTATATGTGATTAATCCATTGGTTATAGAAGGGTAGAAAAAAGAAAATGAAATCGGAATTTCAAGATAAGAAAGGAGAATAAAAAATGGATATACAAAATATTTCTAAAAAGGATAGAGAAGTAACAATAAGTTTATCAGCAGATGAATTAGTAAAAATCTGTAATACTTTCTACCAAACGGAAGGAAGGAAAGATGACTTGTATCACAAACTTTATAGCGAACTTATGATTGCAAGAGATTTATGCCAATATGGTCATATTGATAATTTCTGTCTAAGTAGAATTGTCAAAAATAGGAATAGTTGTATGGATAAAATAAAGGGTGGAGTATTACCACAAAAACAAGCAGAAATATTCAATACATACATAGTCCAGCGGTGTGATGTCAAGAGATAGATAATAAAAAAATCATATATTTTTG
>OHJF01000193.1_pt1 | contig 64157 bp, 53 predicted proteins | sample 1568521 | NCBI WGS metagenome assembly OHJF01 (sample SAMEA3879570, study PRJEB24766) | human gut metagenome | biome: human-associated habitat; feature: feces | place: USA | collected 1985/1987 | reverse complement strand
GGTATGAGATCGACGGTTCCGAGGACGTTGGAACAGACAGCGATACAGACTGGTATTACTTTGATAAAGGCGAGGCTGAGCATGCTGATGTAAATAAAGATGGTGCTACATATGATGGCGACAGAAAGATGGTTTACGTAGCTAAGATCAAAGTAGACAGCTCCAAGGGCAAGAAGTACTTCGCATTCAACGAGAAAGGCCAGATGCAGACAGGTCTTCAGTACATCAAGCAGGATGGTGGATTCTACTACTTCGATGATAACGGCTATATGCAGGATGGAAAGCTTTCCAATGTAGAGTGTGATGATGATACATATTCTTTCTATTTCAATACAAAGAATGGAAAGAACGGTCAGGGTTACACAGGCGAGAAGGACAACTACCTGTACTTCAACGGTAAGAGACTTGAGGCTGATGACGACTACAGACTGTACTACTTAAACGGCGACATTTACCTGGTAAATAGCAAGGGCAAAGTTCAGTCTACAAAGAGCGATAGCAAGAAGTACGACATCGAGAACGAGGGTATTGAGACAGAGGATGTTAACGTAACATTCACAGGTAAGAAGGTTAAATCCATCTCTGTACCAGGCGGACAGTCCTATACAGCTGATGAGTTAGTTGCCAAGGCTGAGGACAACATCAAGGCTAAGGTAGATCCAAGTGAGGATGCAATGGTTTCTGTACCATTTATCCAGCTGTATGATGACGATCAGTATACATACACTGTAGCAACTGACGGAAAGGTTATCGAAGGATGGCTTGGTCTTAACAACAAATAATCAATAATCTCCGTTCAGATTATTTGACTTTGGGGAGGTTTCTCTTCCGGCGGATTACTCCGCGGGAGGGGAACCTCCTTTTTGCTGTATTTTAATTCAAATCCCTGCTATTGTCATGCAACAAGACTACAAATCTGAATTTATTCTTTTTCACACCTTTATTAATATATCCCCTCTATTGTCTTTTCAATTCAATATTCAGCATTGACATATATTATAAAATTACTTATAATAAAATTACTAATTTTAAAATAAGTAAATATGGATAAAGGGGGGGGTAATTATGTTTGTAGGAAGAGAACGAGAACTGCAGAAGCTGGAAGCGATGTATGAAAGTGATCAATTTGAGTTTGCCGTTTTTTACGGCAGACGGCGGGTAGGCAAGACAACCCTCATCAATGAATTCTGCAAGAATAAAAAGACAATTTTTTTCGTTGCATCTGAGGCAGCCAGCCAGGAAAATCTGGAACTTTTTTCGAAAGTTGTCTTTCAGGTCACAATGCCGGGGATGACATTTCCTTCTTTCAGAAGTTATGACGAATTATTTTCCTATATAGACAATATATGCAGTCAGGAGCGGATTATCCTGGCAATTGACGAGTTTCCCTATCTGGCGGCCAGCTACAAGGCAGTTTCCTCCCTGTTGCAGGCTCACATTGACCAGAGATGGAAAAACAGCAGACTGTTTCTGATTTTATGCGGTTCTTCCATGAGCTTCATGGAACATCAGGTTCTGGGATATAAAAGTCCTCTCTATGGGAGAAGAACTGCGCAATTTAAAATTCATCCATTTACATTTTTCGAGTCCAGACGTCTTCTTAGAGAGTTTTCCAAGGAAGAACAGGCCATCATTTATGGCGTGACAGGAGGAATTCCAGAGTATTTAAGCCGTATTCGTCCTTCGACTTCTCTGGATGAAAATATTATTGATCTGTTTTTTACGGAAAGCGGAAGACTCTATGAAGAACCTTCCAATCTTCTGAAGCAGGAACTGAGAGATCCGTCTACGTACAATTCCATTATTGGAGCAATCGCTTCCGGTGCAAGCCGCCTCAATGATATAGCGGTTAAGACAGGAATCGAGACAGGAGCAGCAAGCAACCTGCTGGTTTCCCTCATAGAGCTGGGGATCGTCCGAAAGGAAATTCCCGTTACGGAAAAAGCTGGAAGCCGGAAAACTATTTATCTGCTGCAGGATCAGATGTTTCGGTTCTGGTACCGCTTTGTGGCTCCCAATATCAGCGGAATTGTCCGGGGAATCGGAGCTGAAATCTATGAAAAGCAAATCCGGCCTCAGCTCAGCCATTTCATGGGATTTGTATTTGAAGAAATTTGCCAGCAGTATCTGTATCTTCCGCAGAACCTGTCTTCTGCCCCGTTTCTGTACAGCAAATGCGGAAGATGGTGGGGAAACAATCCTGTCGAAAAGCGCCAGGAAGAAATTGATATCGTGGTGCTCGATGAGAGCCATATCCTGTTGGGGGAATGCAAATGGCAGAATGCTCCAGTGGGAGTTGATGTACTAAGGGATTTGATTCTTCAGGGAAATTTATTTTACATTCAGGAAAAATGGTTTTATGTTTTTGCAAAAACGACCTTCACGAAAGATTGCATAGACTATGCAGAAAAGAGCAAAAATATACGTCTGATTACGTTTGATGAAATGTAATCATGAGCGAAAATCAAGGCCGAAATCATATGGCAGCAGGTCTGCAGCGTATGATTTTCGGCCTTATTATCATCTTTCTAAACTTTCCTTTATCCGAAGTATAATAGCCACGTAATGCAGCTGGCAATTTCGAAAAAATGATTTCAAGAAAAAAAGAGAGTCCATTGGAAGGACAGTAATAGAAAAATCAGAATTTTCAAGTGTATATCGGATGTCTGTCTGGGGGACGGAAAGGTCTGGATATAAAAATGTCTGCCGCCTCAGAAACGGTCGGCAGACACCATGAAACAGAGGGAAAATGTAATATAAAATTTCAGTCATAAATTTAAAGTATGAATTCAGCGCTCCATTTTCAGGCAGAATAAAAATTGAAGTTAAAATAAAATTAATAAGTAAAAATAAAAACTATCTTAGCTGGAATCTTTCCAAAGCCGATAAGTCCGTATGCGTTCATTATATAGCTGCCTAACAGCCGTCTGCATTGAATTTTTTCATCAATTCTGTCAACCGGCACAGACAGTGATCCAGCTCATCCAGCTCATTTTCATTATAAGATGACAGTGCGGCAGTGGTACTTTTAAGCATATCCTGCTTCAGTTCATCCATCATTTCAAGACCATGACGGGAAATCCGTATATATACTCTCCGCCTGTTCGCTGTGTCGTGGATGCGCTCCACAAGTCCCTTGGCTTCCAGATCATTAATGAGTCTGGACAGCTGCTGCTTGGCAATCTGCAGTTTATCTGCCAGATCAGACATGGTATAATTTTCATCTGCCCAGTTTTCCAGTGCAACTAAAGTAAAAAATCCTAATGAGTTTACCTTGACACCGTTCGTCTGCTGATATTGACACTTGGTCAGGCTTAAGAAGGCAATGGCAAACTCCAGAAAATGTCTGCCAGCCGTGTTTACATCCGTACGTATCATAGAATTGCTCCTTTTATTCATCTAATTCAATATTTACTCAGAGCTGAGCACCAATAAAGAGTATGGCAGATCCCACCTGAGCAGGTTCTGAGAGTGGTGGGAACCATTCAGCAGAAATCTTTATGGGGGGATTTAATTACCAGTACCGCAAAAGCAGCTGCCCGGCGTCCGAGATACAGATATCAAACCATTTTCATCATCTGAAAGCAGGAATTGACGGTTTCTGTTCCGATCATATCATAGAACCGGCAACAAATCAATATTTATTAAAAGTAAATAAATATTTACTATAAACTATTGACAAAAATAAATAACAGAGTTATTGTTACTTGCGTAAGCCAATTGTATTTTCTGTTTATGAAGGGGATTCGTTTGTCAGTGCCTTTGATGCGGACAGTTTATTGCTTATCTGTAAAGTATAATATTTTCAGGAATGTCAATGCTTAAGACAGAGTGAAATATCAGAAGATTTGATCGGGTAAGAAAATTGTCAGGATAAAGGGAAGCGGGGAAGAGTAAAATCTTCGCTTAAAGAATAGTGAAACAGCGGAAACATGCAGAAACAGTATCGTAGGAGGGATGAAAAGACAGGACTGTACAGCCGGAGATCCCAAAACAGAAGCAGGAAATATAATATAAAAATGATGAGGAAAGAAGTCAAAATATAACAAAAGGAGAGTAAATCTATGGAGAATAAGGATACAGAACAGAAGAAACCGCCAAGACGTTCGTTCCTGTATTACTATGGAATCGTCATGTTGGTTTTGCTGCTGTTAAATATTTTTGTATTTCCGTCTCTGATGGATCGGACGGTGGAAGTGCGGTACGACCAGTTTCTCACCTCTCTGAACGAGGGGAATATAGAGGAGGTCTATGAAACTACCAATGAAGAGGTTATGTATACACTGAAGGACGATGAACACAGGCTTGTGCGCAAGACAGGACTGCCGACCGGAGAAAATCTGGCGGAGCGTCTGGAGGGTACGGATGTGAAGTTCAGCAAGGAGATTCCGACACAGGCATCCCCCCTTCTGGATGTGCTGATTACCTGGATTATGCCCCTTGTATTTTTTGTTCTGATTGGCCAGATTATGGGCCGGGCTATGATGAAGCGGATGGGCGGGCCAAATGCGATGACGTTTGGAAAGTCTAATGCCAAAATTTATGCAGAATCTGAGACGGGAAAGACATTTGCCGATGTGGCCGGGCAGGAGGAAGCGAAGGATGCCCTGAAGGAGATTGTGGATTTCCTGCACAATCCGGGAAAATATGCGGAAATCGGAGCGACCCTTCCCAAGGGCGCATTGCTTGTAGGCCCTCCTGGAACAGGAAAGACACTTCTGGCAAAGGCGGTGGCCGGAGAAGCCCATGTTCCGTTTTTCTCCATTTCCGGTTCAGAGTTTGTGGAAATGTTTGTGGGAATGGGAGCTGCCAAGGTGAGGGATCTGTTTAAGCAGGCAAATGAGAAGGCTCCCTGTATTGTCTTTATCGACGAGATCGATACCATTGGAAAGAAACGCGACGGAAACATGGGAGGCAACGATGAGAGAGAACAGACGCTGAACCAGCTTCTGACAGAGATGGACGGCTTTGACGGCCGCAAGGGTGTTGTGATTCTGGCGGCGACCAACCGGCCGGAGTCTCTTGACAAGGCACTTTTGAGACCGGGACGGTTTGACCGAAGGATTCCTGTGGAGCTTCCCGATATGAGGGGGCGTGAGGCCATTCTCAGAGTTTCCGCTAAAAATGTGAAAGTGGATGAAACAGTGGATTACAATGAGATTGCCCGTGCCACCAGCGGCGCAAGCGGAGCGGATTTAGCAAATATTGTCAATGAAGCTGCCCTTCGGGCTGTGCGGATGGGAAGAAAAACCGTTTCTCAGCAGGATTTAGAGGAGAGCGTGGAGGTTGTCATTGCCGGTTATCAGAGGAAGGATGCCGGAGTTTCCATGGATGAGAAGAAGATTGTCTCTTACCATGAGATCGGCCATGCCCTGGTGGCTGCCATGCAGAGCCATTCTGCTCCCGTCCACAAAATCACTATTATTCCAAGGACCAGCGGGGCGCTGGGATATACCATGCAGGTGGAGGAGGATCAGCGCTTCCTCATGAGCCGTGAGGAGGCGTTCAACAAGATTGTGACCTTCACAGGAGGCCGTGCGGCAGAGGAGCTTGTATTCCATTCCATTACCACAGGCGCCTCCAACGATATTGAGCAGGCCACAAAGATTGCCCGTGCCATGGTGACACGGTATGGTATGAGTGAGCAGTTCGGCATGGTTGCACTGGAAACGGTGACCAACCAGTATCTGGGCGGGGACGCCTCTCTGGCCTGCTCGGAGCACACGGCCATGCGGATTGACGAGGAGGTAATCGATACTGTGCGCAGGGCCCATGACAGAGCGGTCCAGATCCTGAAAGAAAACGAGGAGAAGCTCCATGAGCTGGCTGCCTACCTGCTTGAGAAGGAAACCATAACAGGAGAGGAGTTTATGGAGATCCTGAAGGCAGATTCTGCAGGAAAGCAGCAGGAGAGTCAGCAGAATTAAGAATTCGGCAATGGAGCAGAGGAAGGAAAAACAGCAGATCAGTACGAAAAAATAACGAAACAGGAAGAGAAAACAGAAAGACAGGAAGGAAAAACAGAAAGGAAAACAGGAAACAGACAAGAGCGTTTCATGTCATAATCTGACAGATGAAAAGAGCCTGAGAACAGCAGTTTGTCCGTGAGAAGGGCAGTCCATAAGTAAGTTGCGAAAGCGGGAAAGGAAAAGACGCTGAGGCAATGAACTGGGCTGGGGATCAGCGGATGAAGCGTGAGTTCTCAGGCTTTTTATCTCTGCATGAAAATTTAACAGCCAGACAATCGAACAAATGTTTGCAAAGGGAGATTGCATGTGATATAATGAAGCTAAAACAAAAACCGAAAGAAAAAGCGGTTCCGGCTACTTTTTAGAACCGCGGCGCAGTTGGATACGGCGCGGCGTGAGGAAACATACAGTGGTGAATTTTGTCTAAAAATATTGCAATTTCCATACCGCCGCACGTGGGGTTATAGTATAATGAGCTCAGACTGGCCGTATGCCTGCAGGCGGCGGTACCGGGCATCATCAGATTCAGAGACAGGAGGCGAATGTCAAATTTTGCCGGGGAGTTCTGTCCGAAAGCCGGATGTCTGAGAGGAAGAATCGATAAAAACAGATGAGGCTGCAGACGAGGCAGTCAGTTTGCGGCGGCAGATGTAAGGGGCTGGCCGTAATTTTGTGAAAATGTGAAAACAGTGAGGGAGTTTAAAAATATGGCAAAACAGTACATTAAAATACGAGGTGCCAATGAGCACAACCTGAAAAATATATCAGTGGATATTCCCAGAAATGAGCTGGTTGTTCTGACGGGGCTTTCCGGTTCCGGTAAGTCCTCTCTGGCCTTTGACACGATCTATGCGGAGGGGCAGAGGCGCTATATGGAGTCTCTGTCGTCCTATGCAAGGCAGTTCCTGGGACAGATGGAGAAACCGGATGTGGAGAGTATAGAAGGCTTATCGCCGGCTATTTCTATTGATCAGAAGTCCACGAACAGGAATCCACGCTCTACAGTGGGAACTGTGACGGAAATCTATGACTATATGAGGCTTCTCTATGCCAGAATCGGAATCCCTCACTGTCCGAAGTGCGGCAGAGAGATTCACCGCCAGACCGTGGACCAGATGGTGGATCAGATTATGGAGATGCCGGAGCGGACGAAAATTCAGCTTCTGGCCCCGGTGGTCAGGGGAAGAAAGGGAGAGCATGTGAAGGTGCTTGAGCAGGCGCGAAAGAGCGGCTATGTCCGTGTCAGAATTGACGGAAGCCTCTATGAGCTTTCTGAGGAGATCAAGCTGGATAAGAATATCAAGCACAATATCGAAATTGTGGTGGACCGCCTTGTTGTGAAGCCGGGAATCGAGAAGCGTCTGACAGATTCCATTGAAACCGTCATGGAGCTTACAGGCGGGCTGATGACGGTGGAGATACCGGAGCAGGGGACTATGAATTTCAGCCAGAATTTTGCCTGCCCGGACTGCGGCATCAGTGTGGACGAGGTGGAGCCGAGGAGCTTTTCCTTCAATAATCCATTCGGCGCCTGCCCGGAATGCTTTGGACTGGGATACAAGATGGAATTTGATGAGGATCTGCTGATTCCGGATAAATCCCTGAGCATCAGCCAGGGGGCGATTGTGGGAATGGGCTGGCAGTCCTGTACGGACAAGGGCAGCTTTACCAGAGCCATTCTCGACGCGCTGACAGAGGAGTATCATTTCAGCCTCGACACCCCCTTCCAGGATTATCCCAAGGAGATTCACGATGTCCTGATCCACGGAACAGGAGGAAAGGTACTGAAGGTCCGTTATAAGGGGCAGCGGGGAGAGGGCGTCTACGACGTTGCCTTTGAAGGACTGATCCAGAGCATGAACAGAAAGTACAGGGAAACCTTTTCTGACGCTATGAAGGCAGAGTATGAGACCTTTATGCGGATTACTCCCTGCCCTGCCTGCCGCGGACAGAGACTGAAGAAGGAAGCCCTTGCCGTTACAGTGGGAGAAAAAAATATCTATGAAGCTACCAATATGTCCATTGTCAAATACAGGGAATTTATTGACGGACTGAGCCTGACTCCCATGCAGGAGGCCATCGGAGCGCCGATTCTGAAGGAGATCCGCGCCAGAGTCAGCTTCCTCATTGATGTGGGACTGGATTATCTGACGCTCTCCCGCGCTACGGGAACCCTGTCAGGAGGAGAAGCTCAGAGAATCCGCCTTGCCACCCAGATCGGCTCCGGTCTGGTAGGAGTTGCCTATATCCTGGACGAGCCCAGCATCGGTCTTCACCAGAAGGACAATGACAAGCTGCTGAAGACACTTCTGCACCTTCGGGATCTGGGAAATACGGTGCTTGTGGTGGAACACGATGAGGATACCATGCTTGCCGCAGACTGTATTGTGGATATCGGTCCGGGAGCAGGAGAGCACGGCGGAAATGTGGTGGCAGTGGGTACAGCCAAGCAGATTATGAAATGTAAGGATTCCATCACAGGAGCGTATCTGAGCGGCAGGATTAAAATTCCGGTTCCCGCAGAGCGCAGGAAACCTACCGGATGGATTACCGTGCGCGGTGCAGCGGAAAATAATCTGAAAAATATTGACGTCTCCTTCCCGTTGGGAGTGATGACCTGCGTAACCGGTGTGTCAGGCTCCGGAAAGAGCTCTCTGGTCAATGAGATTCTCTACAAAGCCCTTGCCAAAAAGCTGAACCGGGCCAGAACCATACCGGGAAAGCACAAGACCATTGAGGGAACCGAGCAGCTTGACAAGATTATTGCAATTGATCAGTCTCCCATCGGCCGCACTCCCCGTTCCAACCCTGCCACCTATACGGGAGCCTTTGATCTGATCCGCGACCTGTTTGCATCGACCCCCGACGCCAAGGCGAAGGGCTACAATAAGGGGCGTTTCAGCTTCAATAAGAAGGGAGGCCGCTGCGAGGCCTGCAGCGGCGATGGAATTATCAAGATCGAGATGCACTTCCTGCCGGATGTGTACGTGCCCTGTGAGGTCTGCGGAGGAAAACGCTATAACAGAGAAACTCTGGAGGTTAAATACAAGGGGAAGAGCATCTATGATGTGCTGAATATGACAGTGGAGGAGGCTCTCCATTTCTTTGAAAATGTGCCCTCGATTTACAGAAAGATTGAGACTCTGAATGATGTGGGACTTTCCTATATCCGTCTGGGACAGCCCTCCACAGAGCTGTCGGGAGGCGAGGCTCAGCGAATCAAGCTGGCCACGGAGCTCAGCAAGAGGGGGACGGGAAAGACGATCTATGTGCTGGACGAGCCGACCACAGGCCTCCACTTTGCAGATGTGCACAAGCTGATTGAGATACTGCGCAGGCTTTCAGACGGAGGAAATACGGTGGTTGTCATTGAACACAACCTGGATGTGATAAAAACGGCAGACTATCTCATCGACATTGGCCCCAATGGAGGGGATAAGGGAGGTACAGTCATTGCCAAGGGGACACCGGAGGAGGTAGCACAAAATCCGGCTTCCTATACAGGAGAGTATGTAAAAAAATACCTGGAGGCAGCCGGAAGAAATTAGAGGCAGAAAGGTTTGAACGTGAAGCGGATGAGGGATGAGATGGACAGGAATTATCGGCTGGAGCCGGCAGGGGAAGGGCAGGTTTCCAGTTTTATCGCAGTTATAAAAGAGCGCATTGCCTGGATGGAACAGATGGGAATGCATCAGTGGAATGATGAGGAGTATCTGGATTTTTATTCAGAGGAATATTTTGCTGAGCATGCCAGGAATGGAAGGCTGTTTTTCCTGATGAGGGGAGCGGATATAGCAGGAGCGGCAGCGCTTCTGGAGAGTGATGAGAGGTGGGATGGAGACAGGGCATACCTTTATGTCCACCACCTTGCCACGAGAACCGGCCTGGCGGGAAAAGGAGCGGGACAGGCCTTTTTAAAGGCGATTGAGGAATATGCCCGAAAACAGGGCAAAAGAGGCGTCCGCTTAGACTGCCAGGCAGAAAATCAGGCTTTAAACCGCTTTTATGAAAAAAGAGGGTACCGATCTGTCGGGGAAGCGTTTACAGCCGGAGATTATGTGGGGATCCGAAAGGTTCTGGAATTTGCGGAGGAAAATGGGAAGAAGGAAGTGGGAGGGGGAATAAAAAGGCAGAACGAAAAGACAGGTAATGGAAAGAACGAAAGAGAAGGATGGAAAGAAAAGCCAGGAAGAAAAGACAGGAAGAAAACTGCAGAGGAGTATTACGGCTTATAAAGTTAAACTGCGAAGAAACTGCAAAAGCGATAAAACATATAAAAAGCTATGAAGAATACCAAAAAATACTGTCAAGTCTGCATCTGTGCCTGCTGATTTTGTCCTCATTTTATATATCAGGGCTTGGATATTCACTTTGACGTTCACGTTGCAGCGCAGTCCGGGCACAGTTTGGGCATGGTTTGATGCAAAAACAGGTTGCCAAGAGGTGCGGCGTATCTTATAATAGATTGTAGACTGCGGGAGTTTTACCTTTTGCAGGTTGATACAACAGTGAAAATTTATAGGAGGAATACTCGTGGAAAAAGAAATGATTATTGTATTGGACTTTGGCGGTCAGTATAATCAGTTAATTGCCAGAAGAGTAAGAGAATGCAACGTATATTGTGAAGTTCATCCGTACAGTATGCCGATTGAAAAAATTAAAGAGATGAATCCGAAGGGAATCATTTTTACCGGCGGACCTAACAGTGTATATGGGGACGATTCTCCTCGCTGTTCAAAAGAAATCTTTGAACTGGGTATTCCTGTTTTGGGAATCTGCTATGGCGCACAGCTGATGGCATACCTGCTGGGCGGAAAGGTGGCAACAGCCCCTGTCAGCGAGTACGGAAAGACAGAGGTGGATGTTGACACGGCCTCCAAGCTGTTTGCGGATGTATCTACAAAGACGATCTGCTGGATGAGCCATACAGATTATATTGAGAAGGCCCCGGAGGGCTTTGCTGTGACAGGCCATACTCCTGTCTGCCCGGTAGCAGCTATGGAAATGCCGGAGAAAAACTGGTATGCCGTTCAGTTCCATCCAGAGGTAATGCATACCCAGGAGGGAACGAAGATGCTTTCCAACTTCGTTTACAGCGTCTGCGGCTGCAGCGGAGACTGGAAGATGGATGCCTTTGTGGAAAAGTCCATTAAGGAAATCAGGGAAAAGGTTGGCTCCGGCCGCGTGCTGTGTGCACTGTCCGGCGGCGTTGACTCTTCTGTTGCAGCAGTTATGATGGCAAAGGCAGTGGGCAAGCAGCTTACCTGCGTATTTGTGGATCATGGCCTTCTGCGCAAAAACGAGGGCGACGAGGTAGAGGCGGTATTCGGTCCCAACGGCCCGTATGACTTAAACTTTATCCGTGTCAATGCTCAGCAGCGTTTCTATGATAAGCTGGCCGGTGAGACAGATCCGGAGAAGAAGAGAAAAATCATCGGTGAGGAGTTTATCCGTGTATTTGAGGAAGAGGCAAAGAAAATCGGTGCAGTTGACTTCCTGGTACAGGGAACCATCTATCCGGATGTTATTGAGTCCGGCCTTGGAAAATCTGCCGTGATCAAGTCTCACCACAACGTGGGAGGACTGCCGGAGCACGTAGATTTCAAGGAAATTATCGAGCCTCTCAGAATGCTGTTCAAGGACGAGGTGAGAAAAGCCGGACTGGAGCTTGGAATTCCGGAGTATCTGGTATTCCGTCAGCCGTTCCCGGGCCCGGGTCTTGGCGTAAGAATCATCGGTGACATTACGCCGGAGAAGGTAAGAATCGTGCAGGATGCCGATGCGATCTACCGCGAGGAAATTGACAAGGCCGGAATCGCCAGAAACCTGGGACAGTACTTTGCGGCCCTGACAAACATGAGATCCGTTGGATGTATGGGAGACGAGAGAACCTACGATTATGCCATAGCGCTGCGCGCCGTGCTGACCAGCGACTTTATGACTGCAGAGTCAGCAGAACTTCCGTGGGAAGTACTGAGCAAGGTGACAAGCAGAATTGTCAACGAGGTGAAGGGCGTGAACCGTGTGCTGTATGACTGCACGGGGAAGCCGCCGGCTACGATTGAGTTTGAATAAACAAAAATGTTTAGGAAATCCAGCGTTTATGCGGGTTTCCGGCATTTCAAAAAGTCTTTTGATAACAATTTGATAACAGTTGCATGAAAGCCATTATTCTTGTAATCCAGTGGTTTTGGAGTTGGAGAATGATAGAATGGTGGCTGTGCAACGAATAATCCATATTCAGAAAGCCCTTAGCTGTGGGTAGTAGCTCATAGCTAAGGGCTTTTTGTCGTCTTTATGCAGCCTGTTCAAAAATTTGTTTTTGCATATTCAAATAGTATTTTAAATCAGCAGAGGTTTTTTTATGAAAATATTTTGGTCGGTTTATGGAGCGTGTACTAATATTGTTAGCTTCTGCCAAACGTCTGGTGAAATCAAATATGCAATTTATTAAGTCACTGAATTGAGCGGCAGAAATATTGAGGTTAATAGACTTCTTTGGATTATTTTTTTCGATTGCTTCGATGGAGTTAATAAGATTATCCAAAATGTCAATATTTAAAGCTCCGTTACGGGCAGAATCTACGTACTCCTGTAAAGCTAATCCAAATTGCATGTCAAGTTTTCTTTGCTTACGATGTGCGATGTAACCAACAGTACCAGCAACTATACCGCCTACGACAAGGACACCGCTTATTATAAAGGTTTCCTTTTGGTGTAATCGAACAAAGTCAATAGCTTTGGATGCACCTTCTTTGGCAGCATCAGTTATGGTAGGAATATGTTTAGCTATTCTTTTATTGTCAACGTTTTTGGCTAAACCGTATAGCTCTAAGGCACCTGATTTGACACCTTCATATGTTTTATCGTCTATATTGAGATAAATAGGAACAATAGGCATTTTATATTAACTCCCTTATTTGTTGGAATCTTGCTCATTGAGCATTTTGACCAGAGCGTCGCTGAGTTCCTGGGACGGAACTTTTGCCCAGATCTGTGTGGTATCGAACTCCGGATAGTGATAACGCCAGCTATCATATTCGTCTTTGCTGATTTCACCGGAAGACAGCTTGTCAGCCTGTTCTTTCCATGTATACAGCATTTTCAGCAGTTCGTGAGCTTCTTTTCCTTTGGAGGTATCGACTTTCAGACAGATTTCCTCATCTGCTTCGCTGACAGTCAGACCGTACACATCTTCCAGGGTAAATAAAGTGTGCATCAGACCGACATAGCTGTCAATGTCAGGCACATCGAGGGCATGAGGGGAAACATCCAATGCCTGTGCCAATGCTGCGGTAAGTTCTGCTTTGGGTTTCCGTGTTCCGGTTTCATATTGTGCTAAGCGTACATCGGCACTTCGCTCCGGAAAGCCGACAATCGTACCCAGATATTTTTGTGTCATTCCACGCAAAAGGCGGAAAAAATGGATTCTCTCTCCAATCGCCATAACAGTATTCACTCCTTACACATGATATACATGGAGTATAGCAGATATGTTTAATGAAAGTCAATATAATATAAAACAAAAAAGTTTAATATTTTCCGGAAAGCCACTTGACACAAACAAATATGCTTAGTATAATGAGATTAAAATTAAACAAATAAGTTTAATAAAACTGAATGACCGTCCGAACAGCACAAACCGCCAAGACCTTGCCAGAAAGCAAGCGAGCACCTGATCTGCTGCGGCAGATTGGGACAGCACAGCACCGAACAGGGGATGCCTGCTGGAACTTCCTTCGGATAGAACGGCAATAAAAAATCAAGGAAAGGGATGATAAGATGAACAACAAATTTATTTGTGCCGAAGAAGTGGCACAGGAACTGAGCGTATCAAAGCCGTATGCCTATAAGCTGATTAAACGGCTCAACGATGAGCTGAAAGAAAAAGGATTTATTACGATTTCCGGACGAGTGAACCGCCAGTATTTCAACGAAAGACTCTACGGAATGGGAAAGGGGGAGCAGTGATGCCGGTATTTAAGAACGAAAGCAATGGAACATGGTATGTGATGTCCAGATATGTCAACTGGAAAGGCGAGCGTAAGCAAAAATGCAAGCGTGGATTTGCTACCAAGAGGGAAGCACAGGAATGGGAGCGAATGTTTCAGTTGCAGAACTCGTCAGACATGGACATGAGCTTTGAAGCATTTACGGAACTGTATATCCGGGACATGAAAAGCCGACTGAAAGAAAACACATGGATGACCAAGGAGCATATCATCCGCACAAAGATTTTGCCATATTTCGGAAAGCTGAAAATCAGCGAGATTTCCACAAAAGAGGTTATCGCATGGCAGAATGAAATGCTTGCTTATCGGGACGATAAGAGAAAACCGTATTCCCAGACCTACTTGAAAACGCTGCATAATCAGTTGTCAGCTATCTTCAATCATGCTGTGCGTTATTACGAGCTGCGTTCCAATCCAGCTGCTAAAGCAGGAAACATGGGGAGTGAGGAACATAAGGAAATGCTGTTCTGGACGAGAGAGGAATACAAGAAGTTCTCCTTCGAGATAATGGACAAGCCAATTTCCTTTTATGCGTTTGAAATGCTTTACTGGTGCGGCATCCGGGAAGGAGAATTGCTGGCACTGACCGCAGCTGATTTTGATTTTGAAAAAGAAACCGTCAGAATCAATAAATCTTATCAGCGGTTACACGGAGAAGATGTGATTACCACACCGAAAACAAAGAAAAGTAATCGTACCATTAAGATGCCGAAGTTCCTCTGTGAAGAAATGCAGGAATATTTGCAGATGCTCTATGGATTGAAGAAGAAAGACCGCATTTTTACCATCACAAAAAGCTATCTTCATCACGAGATGGACAGAGGGGCGAAAGCCGCAGGGGTAAAACGTATCCGTATCCATGATTTAAGACACCCGTATGTCAAGCCCACGACAAAAAAATTTATAACTTTTTTTGAAGTTTTTCGGGCAGCTTCATAGCTGCCCATAGCTGTTTCAAATGGGTGTTCACGGTTATACCTCCTTTTCAGATTGCTTTGTTTCTAAGAAATCCTGTGTTGCATATTCAATCTCAATCCGATCTCCTGGAAAGACGTAAACTTTGTTGATAAGCCGGTCAATCAGAGCTTTTGTCAGCATGTTGGCGTTTCCGACTTCCTGAACAATTTCCTGTTGTTTCAGCTTAATCTCATAATCACTTTTTATCTGCTTTGTCTGTGCAGTAATGACAGCATGAACATTTTTGGCTTGTACCAGCTCCGTGTCATAAACCGCTTTTCGTGTTCGATAGGTTTCCAAATCAATCTCTCCGAGTGCATACTGCTCATAAAGATGCCGCTTGCTGTCTTGAATAGAACGGAGTTTTTCTTCATGTTCGGCCTGCTGAACTGTCTGCAAATCCAATTTATCCTTATTGCTATCAATTCCCAATGCCGGACACATTTGAGCCCGAATTGTTTCAAATACAACCTGCTCCAGATCTGCCATCTTTATACGCACACCATGACAAGGAAGCGTTTCAGCCACCTCGGAATGACGGCAATAAAACCACGCACCATTTCGTAGAGACATTGCATGATCGCAGCATCCACAGAACACCTTACCACGGAGCAGATAATCACGCGGCTTTTTATTTGACAGAGAGAAACGCTTAATTGAAGCATTGGCTTTCTCAAATAGATCCACACTTACAATAGCCGGATGATGGTTCGGTATTTTGAACCACTCACTTTCATCCTTTAACTGTGTATGTCGGCTGCCAATTTCTTTTACCTTTCTCTTGCCAATTACATAGGTACCGATATATCTTTGATCTTCTAAAATACGCAGGACCGTTGATGTACTCCAAACGCCGTTTGTTCGGGAAACATTGTAATAGTCCTTGCCTTTAAGTTTGCGATATTCCCCAGGGGTGGGGATATTCATGGCATACAGTTTTCTTGTGATTTCGGCTGCGGTGTTGCCTTCAGACGCCCATTGAAATATCATCTGCACATTCGGGGCAACATCCTCGTCCGGTTCCATACGTCCGTCTGCACTCTTGCGATAGCCGTAAGGACAGATGACACTCTGATATTCCCCACGACGCATCTTTGCGTATTTTGCACTTTTGGTTTTCATGGACATATCCCGGCTATAACACTCGCTAATAAGATACTTGAAAGCAATATCAATCCCTCCGGTATCACCTTTGAAATTAGCTGTGTCAAAATCATCACTGACGGAAATAAAACGGGTGTGGTAAAGAGGAAAGACCCGCTCAATAAAATAGCCGGTTTCAATGCTGTTACGTCCAAATCGGGAAAGGTCTTTTACAATAATACAGTTGATCTTTCCGGCCTGAACCATTGTTAAAAGTTCCTGCACCGCCGGACGCTCAAAGTTTGTCCCTGTATGACCGTTGTCAATAAATTCCAAAATCTCACTGTTATCCCATTCCGGCAGAGACATAGCTTTTTCACGGAGAATCAGTTTTTGATTTGGTATGCTCAAACTTTCGGTTTTGAAATCTTCCACAGAAAGACGGATATAAAGGGCAATCACATAGTTGCGCACGGTTCCACCGCCTTTCCCTGAAATTCATTTTTGAAACGGAAGGTTACATGAATATTCCGCTCGTGGTCGATCTCAATTCGTTCAATGAGCCGTTCAATCAGTTCTGCAGTCAGCACATGATCCTGTGCCAGTGTTTTTGCATCCTTTTCCATTGCACGGTATCGGGCAAGCTGGTTGTCCAGGGAGTCCATAGATTTTTCAAATACTTCAATCTCACCAGACAGAGCATTGATAGCATATTCATAATCCGCCTTCAATTCAAAGTATTCATCATTTGTCAAAATACCCTGCACAAAATTTTCATATAGACCACGGATCAGTCGGCGTGTTTTTTCAATTTCCTGCCGTTTGGCCGACATCTGAATTTTCAGCTTATCTTTTTTCTGTTTTTGTCTTGTCTCCAACTGAAAGAGTGGCAGCGACATTCCCAGCGCAACTGTCAGCTCTTTTTCAAGAATAGCCGTAACAGTAGAAATCAGTTCCTTTTCCTGCATCGTTGCGCCTTTGCAGCTATCTTTTTCTACCCGGCTGTTTGTAAGGCAGTGGAACCAATAAGTATCGGGGCCTTTCCGGCGCTCGGCACGTTGCCGGTGAAGGCTTCTGCCACAATCAGCACAGAACACTTTGCCTTTGAAAATGTTTGGCGTGTAGGGGCGTTTTGGAGTTGCTTTGCTTTCTTCACAGATCTGTTTTCTGTATTCCTGAACCGCATTAAACAATTCATAGCTAATGATCGGTTCATGGGTGCATTTGGCAATAATCAGATTATCTTCTCCAGCCTTGACCTGCTGATGATCTACAATCTTTGTTTTTCCTTGCACCAGATCGCCTGTATAGACTTCGCTTTCTAAAATTTTCATCACTGTACGGGTCTGCCATTTGCCGCTTCCAATCAGGCCCGGACTGGTAATCTCGCCAGTGTCCTTTTTATAATGGCTCGGTGCCGGAATCCCCATCTCATTTAGATTGCGGACAATCCGGTTCAGAGACACATGCTCATGTGCCCATTCAAAAATCTGTTTTACCACAGGGGCAGTATTTTCATCAATCAGAAGTTTATGGCAATTATTAGGGTCTTTCCTGTAACCGTAAGGTGCCCGTGCACCAATATAGTTGCCATCTTTCATAGCCTGCCGCGCTTGTGCTTTGATTTTTCGTCCAATGTCCAGAGCATAGGCTTCATTGATCATATTTTTCAAAGGCAGCATGATACCGCCATGAAGATTTCCGGAATCCGCTGTATCAAACTGATCCGTAACAGCAATAAAGCGAACATTATGTGCATGGAAATACTGTTCGATATAATAACCTGTGTCAATAGAATTTCGCCCTAATCGGGAAAGATCCTTAACAATCACACAGTTAATGTGGCCTGCTTCAATATCAGATAGCATTTGCTGAAATCCAGGGCGGTGAAAATTTGTCCCTGTCGCTCCGTTGTCGATATAGGTATCATACACAACGAAGTCCGGTTTATCTGAAAGAAAGTCATTCAGTACCAGCTTTTGATTTTCTACTGAGCAGCCTCGCTTTTTGTTATCCTCCACAGAAAGACGGATATACAGAGCCACATGTACATACAAAGATGGTGCCGGCATAGGTGCCGCCGTCTGTTTTCTGCTTTTTCTTGCCATTTAGCCCACCATCCTTTCTTCATTTTTTGTAGCAATCTGTTCCGCCAAAGAGATTGCTTTCTGATATTCATCCTGGTAATTAAATTCAATATGCAGTTCATCTTTACCCATTACCCGTATGCTTCGGATAAGCTGCATGACTGCCCGGCGGTCAATATCCTCCATAGTAGAAAATTTCATAAAATGGTTGATCCAACGGTTTCGTTCGCTTCGGTTTTCCAATACATCTGTAAGTTTATCGTTCCATTCAGCGATTGCCTTTTGGAACAGTTCAATATCTGCATTGTATTTTCGCTTATAAGAGAGAAATTCTTCCTTTGTCAGAATTCCACTCACCAGATTTTCATAGAGTTTTGCCTTAAAGCCCTCGGTCTGTGCCACACGCCTTTCATTTACTCTGATCTGTGCGGCATATTCCTGCGCCAATTCCCGGTTGATCCGTTCCTGACTGATACTGGACAGCAGGGCATCCAGAGAAGCAACATTTTCAATATGTCCTTTCAAACTGTCCTGCACACATTCAATCAGATCCGACTCTTTCAGCATGACCGATGATGTGCAGCCATTCTTTTTGCCGGTCGGGCAGTAATAATAGTGATACTCTTTATCTTTATAGCGGTTCGTCTTGCGGGTCATACGGCAGCCACAGCAGCCGCAGATCAAAATACCGGAAAACAGGTAAACTTTATCCGATTTGGGAGAAGTCCTTGTGTCAATCCTGCGGAGGCGTTGCACCAAATCAAAATCATGCTTCTGTATGATTGCTTCATGGGTTCCCTCCACACGAATCCATTCCAAAGAAGGTTTGTCCTCGCGCTCTTTTAATTTGAAATGGGGCGTTGTCTGTTTGCCCTGAACCAGTGTTCCGGTGTAAGTTTCATCCTGCAAAATGCGGATGATTGTAGTTGCAGACCATTTGCAATCCTTTCGGTCTGTATAGCCACCTTTTGCATGAGGCATTCCGTGATTGCGCTTATACGCTAAAGGCGAAAGAATTCCTAATCGGTTCAGTTCATCCGCTATATGGGAAGCGCTGAATCCCTCCAGCCGTTTTCTGAAAATATCCCTCACAACATTAGCAGCATATTCGTCTACTTCCAGGCTCTTGTGTTTATCGCCGACTTTCACATAACCATAGATGGTAAAAGCACCTACAAAATCCCCGCTGCGCCGTTTTACTTCCAGGGCGCTCCGTGTCTTAACGGAAATATCCCGACAGTAAGCCTCATTCATAATGTTTTTGACAGAAACCGTGAGATCATCGGCAGCGTCATTTTCCGTGTCCACATTATCGTTAATTGCGATAAAACGCACTCCATAGGCTGGAAATACCCTGCGCATATAACGGCCTGTTTCTATGTACTCACGACCTAAGCGGGAGAGGTCTTTGACAATCACGCAGTTAGCTTCGCCTTGTTCGATCATCCGCATCATTTCCTGAAATGCCGGGCGATCAAACAAAACACCACTATAACCATCGTCAATTTTTTCTGCCACAACCTCAATTTCCGGGTGTCGGGCTATGTAGTCATCGATCAGGCGCCGCTGGTTAGCAACGCTGTCACTTTCTACTGTTTTATCATCCGTATAAGAAAGACGGATGTACTTAATCGCTTTGTAAACCTGCATAAAAAAACACTCCTTTCGTTGCACAGAAAAATCCCCGCAATTCAAGAAGTGTGGTTATTCCATATTCAATTCCTTTTCCGATTCTTATTCTACCATGCTTTTACGGAAAAGTCAGCCCCTTTCTTAAAATTGCAGCTATCGCAAAATACCCTTGATACATTCTTCCAGGGTAGCACCTTCAGCAGAAAAACTGGCTTGTACAGTAAAACGTCCACACTTAAAATGGTATGGATTTTTGATTTGCTGAACAAATTCTGCAATCCGTTCATCACGGGAAAGTTCTTTGTTGACAGAGACATCCCGAATGTCTACCAGCGTACCCACTTCACTGACAATGGTGTTCAATTCCATAGTATCAACTCCCTTCTGAAAACTGTGTTATCAAAACCACATGAATAGGTCGGATCTATGGTTATTACACACATAAATCCGGCCCATTATATCTGATTTCGATTTTGCTGCCGTATTTGCCACGCACCCCGGCAAGTCCTTCTGTTATAAGGACGGGGCTGTTACAGGCTGCGGATAGCGTCACCGCATCATAGTCCCACATACGCCGCCGCTTTGCCAGAGCAAGCAAACGCCGCAGGAACTCTCCCCAAGTCTTTAGGAAGCTGTGAAGAAGTACCATTATGATCTGCGTCGTTATTGCGTCCGGCCTGCCACAGCCGGTTTCGTAGGTTGCGTTTATCGCTCGGACAGCCTGGATTCATCACCTCCTTAGGCCGCCTGTCACCGCGCCGCCCCATCTGCCGCTCGGAACACAGAATGAAGTACCTGTAACAGCGTATATTCAGTTGTCAAGGAACAAGCAAGGGGCATGGCAGACAAATTGATATTACAGTTAGGGTGGAGGATGTATATGCTTCCTTACCACACCCGTCCAGCTTGTCCCGCCGAATATGTCCCTCTATTATACATTTCATTTTTGATGGTAATTTTCGGGGTCTGTATTCATTTTTTCTAAAATTTTTTTCAAACGCCGAAGTCCACGTTGGATTCCTTCATGTACAGAGCTGACGCCGGTTCCTTCGCTTTTTGCAATATCCGATAAACTCATTCCCAACAGAAAATGTGAAGTGATACGGTTACGCTGTTTTTCCGGCAACGAGGCAAGCGCTTCATATAGTCTGGCGTTTTCTTCCTTCTGTTCAAAAATATCTGCCGGTGTCAAAACAAGCACCATAGCCTCATGTTCCACATTGATGTCATAATCCAAAGAAAAATAGGCTTTATGCCGGTATGTACGCAAAAAATAAGCTGCTTCAGCAAGTTTATATTCCCGGAGAATGTCCGCAACTTCATCCGGCACCTCAACGATCATGTCCTGTGTATAATACGGGTAATAATCCCGAAGATTGATTTTCTTCATAGTAATTTCCTCCAATTTCGATGTTTGAGTTGATGGCAAAAATCGAAATCAGAGGGTGGGCTGCGACAGCGATAGAGTCGTAGTCGCTTACTGATCAAGAAAAGGGTACAAAAAAGCGCGCCCGTACAAAGAACAGGCGCGCCAAAGCAGCAGTATGAAATTTCTCCGGGAGGCTGACAGCGAAAATGCTCAAATTTTGTCGAAACCAAAAACGCCGCAATCCATACGAGTTGGATTACGACGTATAGGTGATTGAATGTAAAGCAGTTTATCTGCGGATCTGTGTTGCATAGACGCATAGGCATTTCCTCCCATCAAGGAGGAACCTGAATCGGCTGCTTGATACCTCCTTGGGAGAAAATTATATCGTTTATGTTTCCTGTATCAGTCCGCAGACATTCGCTTTTTACTCTTTATATTCGCAATTTTCTACATATTCTGCTTTTAGAATATATGCTGCAAAAAGCAAGCCCACAAGGGAAAACGACACCTTGTGGGCTCATGTTATAGATGTTCAAATTTATAGCCGATTCCGGCGACACTCTCAATGTAGTTTGGAAGATCCGGTTCAAAGCGCAATTTTTTACGCAGCTTACTTATATGATTATGAATCGCTTTTCTCGAATAGAAATCACAATCCTCTTTCCAAACTAAATCTGTAATCAGTTCGTAAGTAAAAACACGTTTGGGATTAGAAATGAGTAATGCCAGTATATCAAACTCCTTACTTGTCAGGTTGATAATCCGTTCACGAACCCTGACAGTACGGTGTTCCAGGCATAGATAAAGCTCGCCTTCTTGTATTTCTGTCAGAGGATTTTTCTCTGCTGCGGAAGAAGTGTGACAGGAATTGAATACCGTTCCATGACTGACTCCTTGTTCCAAAATATATTGCATTAGAGCATTCTTTTGTTCCTCGTTAAGAAGCAGAAATAACTTTTCGCCAATCTGTTTGCCGGATTCTTCTATATCAAAAACAGCTAATGTCCCATCACATCATCACCTCCGTAAAATTTTTCAATTACTCCACAAAGAACAGAACCCGCCGGATCAGCTCTGGGATATTGACCGGGGCGGTGATATAGTCGTTCACGCCCTCATGCCGGTATTCATATTCCGTGGCAAGGTCGTTGTTCTCGGTGAGGATAAAGAACGGCAGAAGCCGGACAGGGGGATTCTTCATTTGGAACATCCCCGCCACCCGCCGCAGCGTATGAAACAGCTCCATTGCTGTGCCGTCCGGCAGTTCCAGATCGCACAAGATCAGGTCTATTTCCTTATCCTCAAAAATCCGGCGTTTGGCCTCCCCAATCGAGGGAATCAGAATCAGGTCAAAGCCCTTTTGCAGCATAGCCGCCCGCAGCACTTCGGCACTGGTATCTTCCGCATGGACAAAGAGCAACTTGTGAAAAGTCGGGGCCTTTTCGCCGGATAACTGCCGGTAGGCGTATTCCACCAGTTTATCTTGTAGCAGCAGCCCTTTCATTTTGTCCATGCACAGCGTCGCACCCCGACGCTTGGCCTCCTGTTCGTAGTCCTCTTTGTCATGGCAGGACGCCAGAATAAAAGGCAGCTCCTTGTCTGCGGCCCGCACCTCGTCCAGAAAGTCCATGCCAGAACCATCCGGCAGGTCAAGATCACAGCAGACCACCAGCGGCATTTCCTCTTGGATGGCGGCCCGCGCTTCTTTCAGCGTACAAGCCGTTTTCACCGGGTAACCCCGGTGCTGTAAGTATTTTTGCAGACACCATGTATAGGTGTCGCTGTCGTCGATCAGCAATATCTTTTTCATGTGTCCTCACCCCCAATATTGATTTACCACAAGCATAAACTACAAATGTTACACAAATGTCCGAGGTGACTTTGATTTCGACAGAAAAACAGGCTGAATTGTTACAAAGCTCGGACATTTCAAAAATTTTTTGAGAAATGGCGAAAAAAGCGGGGCAGCACACGCCGCCCCGCCGATCCCATACGGTTATTCCATCGCCCGCATTTGTTCAATCAGGGATTGCTTTTTCTGTCTGCGGATTGTCCATACAGACAAGATCAGTTCCATTCCGAACAATACCAGAATGAACAGTCCCATTTCCAAAACCGGGAATTTGTAAGGCACTACATTTCCGGCAAAAGCTCCTATACTCATTTTTCTGCAAGCAAAGATGGAAGCCGGAAGCCCAACGATCAGCGTCGCCAATGTTGCAAAGAGCGCATAGCACAGCCCCTCACAGATGTTCATTTTGCATAACTGTTTTTGTGTCAGACCAATGGAACGCAAAACACTGTTTTCCTGTTTTCTGGACATCTGATTAGAAAGGGTCGTATTGATGAGGTTGATAACACCAAAGAGGAACACCAACCATGAAAGAACCTGCATACTACCAAACGCCGCAGAATTTTGTGATTTTTCAGCCGCAATCGCTGTATCTATTTCATCTAAAGCAAGGTTACTGTGTTCGGCTACAATATTTTTCAGTTCAGCTTTTACAGTTTCAGCTTTTTTCGGATTGCTTACAATGCTCCATGAGTAATCAAAGGTAGTAATTTCCGGGTACAGTTCGTAGAATAAATCTTTTGGAGCAAAGAAAACAGAGCCATCTGTATGAGCGCGTCCATGCCCGAAAATCACAGGCATTTTTGAAGTGGAAAACACTCCCGATATTGTAACAGGGATGGACTGCTTACCATCTATTGAAGAAAATTCAACGGTGGAACCGACGCCCATATCTTCAAAATACGCTACAATCTGGTCGTGAATTACGATACTATGAGAATCTGTCGGCATCGTTCCCTCTGTCAATGCAGCCTCAACCATAGCATAGTTCTGGTCAGTCAGCGTATCACATATTCCTGAATTTTGGTTAGCATCTGTTTTAATGCTGGTATGGAGCGATTGTCTGGCTACGATTATATCCGTAACACCATCAACAGATAAAACTTCCTGCTTTAGTTCCTCGTTTAGCGGATTACCTTTTACTAACATTTCTTCCGATAGATCTTGGAGATATATTTTGTAATCGCTGTCAGGAAAATATAATCTTGCAATTTGTTCTGGTGAGCGCACTAAAACAATGGAAGATACCACCATCAGCAAAATTCCGCCGATACTCAAAGATGCTACAATACTGATTGTCTTTTTTCGGTCACGCTTAAAATTCGCAATTCCCATTGAAACAGGATTGAGCTTGATATTCTTTTTCCGGCTGCGGATGTCCTTTTGCACTGGGGTAAAACGGACGGCTTCAATGGGGGAAATCCCTGCCGCGATTTTCACCGGCTTACGGATGGAAATAGACACCATGATCCAACCGCTTATGAGTGTCAGGGAAACCATAACGGCATAGGAAACAGCGTTAAATCCCTTGGAAAACAGAAGAAAACCGCAGCATACGCCCAGCACTGTACCAATCAAAATTCCGATACTGCCGAGTTTGCGTCCCTCCCGCTTTACAATCCGCTTGATTTGCTTTGGCGTTGCACCAATCGTCCGAAGCTGTCCGTAGCTCCTGATTTTGTCATTGATGGAGATACGGAAGATACTCTGAATCACAATATAGCCGCCGATCAGAACAATAACAATCACACCAAAAATCGGTAAAAAATCAAAGGATTTAGAAGCATAAGCAAAATACTTGTTGTTCATGCTGGGATTAGGAAGCTGATATTCCTCTGCAATCTCTCTGCAATAAGAGGTTATCAGTTCCTCGCCCAACTGATCGCTGTTTTTGAAATGGACATAAGCGCGATACCCAGCCGGATCAAACCCTTTCCATTCTGTCAGGGCAGCTTTGGAAAGAATGATAGCGCAGGTATTCGCTTCTTTTTCATTTACGCTGTCCATAATGCCGGTAACGACATAATCACCATGAAAACTCTCGGTATCTAAGGTCACAGTGTCCCCGATCTTGGCATTGTTTCCATAGGTGGAGAGAAAGTATTCGCTTACGACAACTTCATTTGCTTTTTGGGGTAGATTCCCCTCCAATAGCTTCATTTGGTCGCGCCCAATCTCCATCATTTCTGCGTCATTATATACATAAGAGGCATGATAGCCCTGTTCCGAAAGTTCCTCGCCGAGCATATAGTAGCCGCCTACGCGCTCAAACTCCGGCAGTCCTTTCAGGGTTTCAATGTCGTTTTCCTCTACGCCCAGCCAGACCGCCTCATAAGTATCGACAACCTGATTGCGCTGCATTTGTGTCAGGGAGGTAGACACAATTCCCGTAAAGCAGATCAGAAACGCCGCCAGCGCAACGGCAATCACCACCATCAGATTCCGGCGCTTCTCGCTTTGCAAACTTTTCTTTGCCAGCTTCTTTGTAATGGCGCTGGTATCATTTTCAAAAGGCCATGTCATAGCCTGCCACCTCCTTACTCCACGATCTTGCCGTCCTCAATGCGGACAATCCGATCTGCAAGACGGGCTATGTCGTCATTGTGGGTAATCATCACAACGGTTTGCCGGAACTCCGCACTGGTGCGCTTGATAAGCCCCAGCACCTCGGCGCTGGTCTTGCTGTCAAGGTTGCCGGTCGGCTCGTCGGCCAGTACAATAGCCGGTTTGGTAATCAGGGCGCGGGCAATCGCCACACGCTGCTGCTGGCCGCCGGAAAGATTGTTGGGCATATTTTTCAGTTTATCTTCCAGCCCCAGCAGGTGAACGATCTCGTCCAAAAACTTCTGATCCACCGTGTCCCCGTCCAGCTCCACCGGCAGGACAATGTTCTCATACACATTCAGGATGGGAACAAGGTTATAGTTCTGGAAGATAAAGCCGATGTTGCGGCGGCGGAAGATGGTGAGCTGTTCGTCGTTCATTTTCGACAGCTCTTTGTCCCGGACAATCACATTGCCGGAAGTAGGGGTGTCCAGCCCGCCCATCATGTGAAGCAGGGTGGACTTGCCGCTGCCGGAGGTTCCCACAACGGCCACAAACTCGCCGTCCTCCACAGAGAAGTTCACGCCGTCAAGGGCGCGGGTGATATTCGGCTCTGTACCGTAATACTTTTTCAGGTCGATCGTCTGTAAAATGCTCATAAAATTCAATCCTTTCTTTGTTTGTTGTAAATGTTGAACGCTGCTGCGCCGGTGGCCGCCAACTGTACCAGAATCAGCACAGCGAACAGGCCGAAGCTCTCATAGTAGAACAGTTCATCCCAAAACAGGAGAACATCACAGAGAGCAGTCAAGGCAACCGTCCAGCGGATGTGCCGGGCCAGCCATTGCCGGAACACCAGCACAAGGACAGCGGGCGGGACGATCAGCAGCACCAGATTCAAAATCAATGTCGGGGTCAGTTCCATTGCGTCGCCTCCTCACTTTTGTTGATAAGGGTATTGTAAAACCCAAATGTCCGCGAAATGTTACAGCGGCCAAAAAATTTCATTGAAAATCGGGGTGAAATGTTACAACGCTCGGACATTTCAAAAATTCTTATGACAATTCCCGTATTTGATCTACCAGAGATTGTTTTTTTATCTGCCGAATTGCCAAATACGAGAAAAGCATTTGGACGGCAAGCATCAGTATAAAATAACTGAACATTTCAACTGTCGGAAAATGATAGCTTACTTTTCCAAAAATACTCATTGCACTAAAGACGGTGCAGAGAAGATACCCGATAAGGGTTCCGCATGATATAGAAAGAAGCAGCACCCCTAATGTATAGAACAAACCCTCTATCAATAACATTTTTGAAAGCTGTTTACGGCTCAAACCAACCGCTTGCAAAACACCCAATTCTCGCTTCCGGGTCAAGATGTTTGTTATCAGTGTGTTTAGCAGATTGATAATGCCAAAAACCCCGATAAACATGACAAAAATGTAGACTGGCATACGATAGTTCAATAGTTTTTCGTTGTATGCCTCTACCCAATCATTCAAGGTACTAACATAGAGGCTGGAAGTCGGTGGAATTATCTTTTGGATTTCATCTTTTGCGGCTGCCCATTTACTGTCATCTGTATCTACAATAAATTGATAATTGAGGTTTTCAATAGGAACGATCTTTGACAGTATTTCTAAAGGAATAAATAGCGTATCATATCCGCCATACGGGATATTAGCGTCCACAATTCCCATTACTTTTACTTCCAATGTTTGTCCGTCAACTTCAATCAGAAGTTCGTCCCCAATCGCTGCATCCCACCCAAAAGTTTCTTTCCACTGTGGGCCATTTTCAATAATAATGCCATTATTATTAAGTAGTTCCTGCAAATCCGCTGTACCATCAATCAAATATTGTTCAAGCAATTTTTGAGAGCTTGGCGTATATGCGTCTGAAACAATCGGTTCAATATCTCCCGTTGGCATACGAACATTCAAAACGGTGCCTTGGTATTCTTTTATTTCTTCCACACCATCTATGCCCAAAATGGATTCTCTAAAATCTTCTGTAAGCAGATTCGATTTTTGGAGTTCTGAATATTGTTCGCTGTTATGTGCCTGCGGCCCGTAATCGCCTAATTCAAGGCGAATTTCTCCATAAGGAAAACTCCTACGCGCCATCGCTAAGGGATCAATGGAATTAAAATATGCAGAGCTTGCCATCAGCAAAATTCCACATACCCCTAACGACAGGATCGTTAAAGCGGTTTTCTTTCTGTTCCTTGCAAAATTAAGGAAAGCTAAATTTTTCGCGGATAGAGAACGATGTAACACTTTTGTACTGTTGGACATTACATCATTATTGCCCGCCATATAACGGACTGCTTCAATAGGCGTAACATGAGCAGCAATTTGGGCTGGCTTAATTACAGCAATCATAACGCATAGATACACAAACAGAGCTGTAACAGCGGCAATTACAAATACCATTAAAGTGTTCCAGCCTTGCGGGACAAGGACATATCCCGCTATTGCACCGGCTAATATTCCAATCGGAATACCAATTCTGGAAAGATGAAATCCCTCTCTAAAAACGATTCTTTTCATCTGTTTTCCAGTTGCCCCTATTGTCCGCAGTTTTCCATATTCTTTTGTTTTTCTGGCTATGGACACATAGAACAGACTGTAAATAACAAGGGTACAAGCCAAAGCGATAATAAGACTGATAAATGCTATTACAGTGATATATTGACTGCTTCTCTGTTCAATGAGAGAAAAATAATATGTTGAAAACTGCATTTGCTCCGGCTGTATTTCCAATTCTCTGCACAATGTTGATAATTCAGCTTGTATAGCAGCCTTAGACCAACCATCAGATTCATTCAAACGGATATAAGCGGAGTATGCCGGTTCGCTGATCTTGTTTTCAATATAGGACTGCGACACGAATACGGAATAATTTGAATTTTCGACAGGCAAAATACCACATAAGGTATAATCTTTTTCTCCATCTCCCAGATTTAACGATATAGTATCGCCTATGGATTTGGACAATCCAGCTCTATCAAGAAACGCCTTTGTGATAGCAATTTCATTTGTAGATTTGGGCAATTCTCCCTCTAAATCAGGATATTTTGCTAATTTCATTAGTGTTTCATCCATTGAACGAACGGTTAATTTGTAGTCCCCATAAGATACTAAACCCAATAAATGACTTACACCCACTTGAACCCTATCGTCATTTACTAATTTCGTAATGGTATCATTATCGACTTCATTGATAATTGCTTGATAACGCCCAGCCGCATCATTTAATGATTTTCGCTGCGAAGCAAAAAAACACAAGGTCGTTGTCATTATCAAGCAGGTTGCTAAGGCAATCGTAATGATAATGAGGATGTTTCTACTTTTATCTGCTTTTAAGTTTCGTTTTGCCAACTTTTTTGTAATGGCACTTGTATCGTTCTCAAAAGGCCATGTCATAGTTGTATCACCTCCATATTTGATGAGGTCATTGTAAAACCCAAATGTCCGCGAAATGTTACAGCGGCCAAAAAATTTCATTGAAAATCGGGGTGAAATGTTACAACGCTCGGACATTTCAAAAAAATTTACGGCGGGCAGCCGGAAATGGCCGTCCGCCGCGTTCTATTTTATAGGGAGCATAATGGAAAATTCCGAACCCTTGCCCGGCTCCGAAACCACTTTGATATAGCCGCCCTGTCGCGTTACGATCTCGCGGGCCAGATACAGGCCAATGCCCACGCCTTGCTGTTCGTGTACTTCTTCCTCACGATAGAAGCGCCGGAAGATGGCAGCCTGATTGCTTTCGGAAATGCCCTTGCCGGTGTCGGTCACTTTGATCTCCACATACATTTCCCACAGCACCACCGACACAGCGATTTTCCCGCCTGCCGGAGTGTACTTCACCGCATTGTCCAGCAGGTTAAAGAGGGCTTCGGATGTCCACTTGCTGTCATGGAAAACGGTCAAACCCTCCGGGCAGTCCACAGACACGGCGATTTCCTTTTTCTCCGCTGCATACACGATCCCACTCATGGCCTGCGCCACAGTATCAAAGAGGCGGCCCGATTTCTTATCCAACTGGATCACGCCTGTTTCCAGCCGGGAAGTTTTCACAAGGGCCTGAAAGAGAAAGTCCAGCTTATCCGTCTGGCTGCGGATTCCCCGGATAAAGTCGGTGCGCTCCGCCTCGGTCATAGGCTTTTCCAGCAGGGTGTCCGTCGCCATTTTCAGATTGCTTACCGGCGTTTTCACCTGATGGGAAATATCCGATACAAGGGTCTGTAACTCCTGCCGTTCCTCGTCCACCCGGCGGCGGTTCTCCTGCATGATCTGGTAAAGCCTTGCCAGCCGGTGTCCGATTCTGGCAAGCTGGGTTTCGCTGTCCTCTGGGCGCTGGGGCGCTTCATTCCCGGCGATCATGTGGTCTAAAGTCTGGCACAGGTCAGCGGTAAACTGCGACAGCCGCTTTCCAAACACCTGCGTCAGTACAAAAATCCCCACAAGGGCGCACAGCAGCAGCGCCCCGCCCGTCAGCAGCACCGCCGTCTGTTTGGTCACAAGAAACAGGGCTATGGTGATCCCGGACATAGAGAGGACAAGCCCTATTGCCACCCGGCCAAACAGCCGCTTTACCGAGAGGTTTTGAAACTTCATTTTGCCTCGCCTCCCGTCCATTGATAGCCCATGCCGTAAACGGTCTTGATATAGGGTGCGCCGCCGTCGGATTCGATCTTGCTGCGAATCCGGCTGATGGAGGTTGTCAGGGTGTGTTCATCCACAAACCTTTCGTCTATATCCCACAGCTTTTCCAAAAGCTGCCCACGGGTCAGCACTTGCCGGGGATTTTTGCGAAACAGGTTCAGCATTTTGTACTCCATCGGGGATAGGGTCAGAGGCTTGCCGTTTAAGGAAGCGGTCTGCTCCGAGAAGTCCAGAAACAGCCGCCCGTCGTCGTAAATGTCCTTGGCCGGTTTGTGGTGTTCCAGCATGGCGAACATGGCTTTGATTTTCCGCTGCAAGGCCCCGATCACAAAGGGCTTTGTGATGTAGTCCACCGCGCCCACCTCATAGCCCCGTATCTGGTCGCTCTCCTGATCGTTGGCGGTCAGGAATATCACGATGGTGTCCGGGTGCTGGGGCTTTATCAGTTTACACAACTCAAAACCGTTCCCGTCCGGTAGGTTGATGTCCAGCAGCACTAAATCAAATTCCCGCTGGCGGATGGCGTCGGCTGCGGTTCTGGCGTTTAGGGCAGAAATCACGCCGTAGCCGTCTGCGGTCAGGTTGTAGGCCAACATCTTATTCAAAAAACTGTCGTCCTCGACAATTAAAATCTGCTTCATATCCTCACTTCCTTTGCTTTTTGCAGATAGTATAACAGGCAAATGTCCGCGAAATGTTACAACGGACAAAAAATTTTATTTTTTTGCATTTCTCTGTTTGTTATAGCAGTTCAAAATAATAACTCTATTATAGGCAGTTATCAAAGGTTTATCAATGCGGCAACTGTAAACAGATTCTCTGCCAAAGACTCTTAAAACTACTGGCAAGCAATGCAATCTTACGTAAGATTGCGTATTTAGCAGAAATCCCGTTCCCGGAATTCCTGCTAAATGCTTGTTGGTGACATATCCCCAAACCCCTGAGATCATTGCCGGTGGCAATGGCTGCGCGTTCCGTTGGAACGCTGAAAACGAAAAGCGGACAACCTTATTGACGAGATTTTTCTGTGCTGCGCTGCGGTTGTGGCGGGGAAGAAATCTCTAATAGATATTCCACATTAGCCCGAACATTATGAAGTTCTTTCATATCATTTTTGGCCTGCTTATAGGCAGAATAGGCTTTCCGTTTTTGTTCCAGAAGATCGGTGTATTCCTCCCGGAGAGATTTGACAGAGGGGAGCTTTTTGATTCCCAGCTCGTCAAAATGATTCTTTGCCGCCTGGTGCAGCAGAATTTCAGACTCATGTGCTGTTCGGTATTTTTTGCTGTACCCGGCTTTGCGATATTCTACATAGACAGCCCGCGTTTTCGCATAGTTTACGATCTGCTTTTGCAGCTCGGCATTGGCGTTCATTCTTGACTCCAAATCTTTAATCTGAACGGATAAGGTATTGAAATTAGTGGTAGCGGCGTTGGCTTTTTCCAGAAGATCCTCATAACCCATATCGCCATGTTCTTTTAAGTAGAGCACTGCCTGGGAAAGCTGTTTTAAGTTGAACACTTTTGCCCAACGCTCATAACCGGGACCTTTGCCGGAACGGATTGCAGCCTCTATATCTACCAGCAATCCAACTTTGGAAACCGGTTTTTTTGAAAAAGTATGGCGGGATTTTACTGTCCGTGTACCGGCAATTCGTTCTTTGATGGCCTGTTCTGTATAATCGCCTTTGAGCGTATCGCATCGGGTATAATTTTCCTGTCCCGGAACTCGGAACCGAAGATGTTTTCTTTCATGGTTAACTTCAAGCCCGGCAACCTCCAGTTTCTTTAGAAGTTCCTCAAAATCTTTTGGCTTTTCCTCTAATGCAGCATCAATAGCAATGCGTATCTGCTCCTGAAAGGAAGGCTGCTTTTTATTTCCCAGCCATGTGCCATAATGCTCCCGGCTGGGTTTCGGATTTTCTATAATCGAAAGACCATGTTCCAAACACAGCTTGTCATTCATTCGCCGGATTGCCCAGGTAGAGCCCCAGAAGTTGCGAAATTTTTTCTGACAGTCCAGTGTAGTAGAGTTGATAATGATGTGATTATGGACATGGTGCTTATCCACATGGGTGCAGACAACAAAGGCATGGTTTCCTTTTGTGAGCTTCAGTGCCAGCTCCCTGCCGATCTGATTAGCTTCTTCTGGCGTAACTTCGCCGGGCTTAAATGCCTGACGGAGATGGTAGGCGATCACATCATCTGCACCCTGATTTCTGCCGGTCAGATTTGCATACTGTCGTTTGGACAGAAGAAACTCTGCATCAGCAAGCCGGGTATCACACTCATAGCCATAAATGAATTTTCCAAAATCGGTTTTCTGCGGATTTTCTACATAATCAATAATATCTGAGATCGCAGTAGAGATATTCCGACCTTTTCCTACATGCAGAGGCATCAGTCTTGTGGTCGCTATTTTCGTCACCTCCTTAACTTAATTCCAATCAGAGAAGTTATAATTGCAGAAAAAGAGCGGGGCTGCCTATGCGCCCCGCCAAATCTGCTTAACCAAATATAAAATCCTTTAAGGCACTGTTTGCCCCGCCAATGATCCCTACCAGCCATGCAGCCGCCAGAGGCAGACCGTATGGACTGATAAGAAAGGCGATCATAAGCCATGCAAGACCCGGCAAAAATCCTGCGACAAAGAACAGCACCAATGCCGCCAGAAAGATGATCCCAGAAAGAATCCCAAGTACCGCACCGGAAAGAACCACTAAAAATTTACATACCAGATAAAGAATCCCCGTAACCAGCATAAAGGGAAGTGCCAGTAATTTACCTATCAAACGCATACGCTTTGCCTCCTTTCAGAAGGGCATCTGCCCTTATAAAAATTTTACCGTGACGGCAAAAAGAAAGCAACGGCTTTCCGGCTGTTTATGAAATGTTTGCAAATCCCCGGATCAGTTTATCCATGCCATCTTAAAGGCTATTTAAACAATCGAAAAAAAAGTGTTATAGATAAAATTGGCTTATTATATTCTATATTTCCGATTTTTCCATCTATTTTCTTTAGTAATTCTTTTACAATATACAATCCCAAACCGGAACCACCTTTGGTGCGTGATTTATCAACGGTGTAAAACTTGCTGAATAATAAATTTATATCCATCTCATCAAGGGATTGCGTTGAATTTTTAATCATGAACACGCCTTCCTGGTTAATGGACACTTCAATATAGTTATCAGAATAACGGATTGCATTTGTAATTAGATTTTCAATAATACGTTTACAAATAAGGTTATTGCCATATATCCACACCGGAGATTTTTCTGTTTGAATAATCGGCTGGATTTCCCCAAATTCATAATACTTTTCAATTAAGCAATCTGTAACAATTCTATTTATATCAACCTTCTCACATTCAACATCAAACTGCTCATTTTCCACCACAGATAAATCATAAAATTCTTGCACCAGATCTGTGAGATAATCTGTTTTTGCTTTAATGATTTCAATATATTGGTCTTGCTCCTGTTTATCTTCACATTCTTGTAAAAGTGTTAGATAACCCTGTATAGATGTTAATGGGGTTCTTAGATCATGGCTTATATTAGATATAGATTGCTTTAACTGATCTTCTTCTTGCTTAATTTGAACTTGCAGTTTCTTATGCAGGGTATCTTTTTGATTGATCGCATAAGCTAACTCTTCAATATCTCTATTTGATAAAGATACTCTTATTTTTCGTTTTTCCTTTATCTGCTTATTTATATTGCGAATTGTTCTAGTAATAGAAAAAAGGGAACATGCTAATATGAATATAGAACATATCAATAAAAAATAGAACATATCCGCATTTCCCCTTTCTGTTGTAATTAGTGTATTTCTTGTTTTCTCAATATCAATGCTGACACCAGGAATGTAATAATTACAGTTCCTACAAAATAAAGTAAGATATTGATTTCCAAATGATTTACCATATTATAAGAACACGTATTCATCCAATAATACATCGGATTGATTTTTAAGTACGTTAGAACTCGCCACGATTGAGCAGACATATTATCCCATGTCATCATATAAATAAGAGGTCCGCTAAAAGTAAATAATGACATAGTTCCTACCACAATAGCTGTATGCTTAAATATCACACACAGCATGAGTGTAATACCGATAAAGGCTCCCATAACCATGCAATTTAGCCCTGCAATTTTCAACATTGGAAGTAATTGTATCGGCACATTGTATTTTGTACATTCAATTATAAATGCAACCATAATAAATGAAAAATATAAAATGATGCTGGTAACAGTAATCACGATATACTTTGCAATAAAGAATTTTAGTCGGCTTTGTCCACTTGCAATCGCAATTTTAATCGTTGAATCTGTATATTCTCTGGAAAAGAAAACAACAGAAAATATAAGAACAATCAGCCAGAAAAATACCGTATAAGACGTGGCAGTCCTTATAATTTCTTCAATCATTGGATGTACCTGATCACTATATGCACGAGCAAGAAATCCTACGATTTCTCCTATCTTCCATGTTTCATCTACGCTGGAACTAGATACTACAAATTGTTGCTGACCTCCTATGGAAAAGATACCAAAAACAGCTAAAATCAATGCAAATGTTAGATATAACGCCTTTGTATGAAATAATTTATAAAATTCTGCCCGTATTTGATTATACATTTTTTCTACCCCCTATTAGATTTTCAAAGTATGTTTCCAAATCTTCTCCCTGAACAGAGATTTCATCAATGATGATTTCATTGTCGGTTAGTAATTTGGAAATCATTCTTACATTATCTAAACAATCATAAATCCGAATAGAATTGTCTGGATAAACGGAATAGTTTTTAATATTAGCTTTTTGTTCTAATATGAGAGTGGTTTTCTGTATATTATCTGTTTTCAAACAAATATGCCGTTTACATTCTTCATTCAATTTTTCAGCAGAAATTTGTTTTAAAAGTTCTCCCTTATGAAGAAAGCCATAACAAGTGGCGAGCTGGTGCAATTCGCTTAATATATGGCTGGATATTAAAATGGTGGTTTCCCGTTCTTTCACTAATTTTTTAAGAAGTTCCCGTAATTCGATAATTCCCGTAGGATCAAGTCCATTGACAGGTTCATCCAATATTAAAAATTCTGGCTCACCTAATAATGCAACGCCCAGTGCAAGCCGCTGTTTCATCCCTAATGAAAAATTCGCTACTCTTTTTTTACCTGCGTTCGATAAGCCAATCAATTCTAAAGTATCAGCAATGCAGCTTTTATTCGGAATACCTCTCTGTATTCTTTGCACTTCCAGATTTTGTGAAGCAGTCATATCTTTATATAGTGCCGGCATTTCAATCGTACACCCGATTTTTGATCGTTCATATTGCAGATTATCATTATGCCCAAATAGAATAATTTCTCCTTCACTTTTAAAATTAAGACCTGTCAATAATCTGATTAGCGTTGTTTTTCCTGCTCCATTTTCGCCCACAAGTCCATATATTTCGCCTTTTGGAATAGTTAAGTTTACATTTTTTAAAGCATAGAAATCTTTATATTTTTTGCTCAGGTTTTTTGTTTCGCATATAAATTTTGTCATCCTAAACAACTCCTTTCCATGCCACTATATATGATAACTCTAAAGAAAATCTAAAGATTATTTCATTTTATATCCAATCCCCCAAATAGTTTGTATATAATCTTCATTTGTAATTGATTTAATTTTCTTACGAATATGACTAATATGAGTATTGATTGTATCGTCATCATACGCATAAGGTTCATTCCAAATGGATTCATATAAATTTTGTTTTGAAAATATTTTCTGTGGGTATTGCAATAGCAATTCTAAAATGCTCAATTCTGTTGATGTAAATGGTACTAATACTCCGTTTATATAAACCAAAGAGTTATTGATCTTTATATTTTTGTATATCAAAGTATTATTATTTTGATAAGGATTATCGACAGTCCGTTTTAAATTTGCCTCAATACGTGCAAGAAGCTCATACAAATCAAATGGTTTTGTCATGTAGTCATCTGCCCCTATTTTTAATAATTCTATTTTGGTCTGAACCATTGTTTTTGCTGATACAACAATAACAGGAGCGTTTGTAAATTTTCGCAATTTCTGTAATACATCATCCCCATTCAGCCCTGGCAACATAATGTCAAGTATTATCAAGTCCGGAACAAAAGATTTGCACAAATTTATTCCTTCTATACCATTTAAAGCATATTGAACACTATATTTATTATTTTCCAAGAATTTTTTAATCATATTGCAAATATCTATATCATCTTCAATAATAACAATTTTACACATTTTTATTTACCTCCATGCCAAATTATTTTATCATAGGAACTTATCGTTATCCACATAATAATATCGTCGATAAAAAACTGTTAAGAATAAATGAACCCATATCAAGATGCCATTTCAAAATTAGTTTAATATTATGAAAGATTTGCAAATCCCCGGATCAGTTTGTCCATGCCATCCCAAAGGCTGTCCAGACGGGTGCGGATGTCATCTATATCTGCGGCATAAATATTGCCGGTCTCATTGGCCCGTCTGGTATATTGGTTTAAGTTATTGGAACAAATGCGGAGAAGCCGGATCATTTCCTGAATATCTCCCATATCAAGGTGAATGATGTAACCGTCTACGGCCATCTTTCGCAGATATGCCGACAGGTTGGTAATGCCAAGTTCCGCCATGCGTTCTTTTACCAGTTCGGCCTCCGGTTCGGACATGACAAATTCGACGCGGACGGATTTTTTGTTATGCCCGCCCTTCATCGTTCCAACCCTCTTTTATGAGATGAGACCTCCTGTGTTGAAACCACCGTCTTTGCTCTTTTGAGTTTTTCCCGCAGGGTGGTCTTTTCCAGCTTATCAAGATATTCCTCCAGATTTCCGGCTGTCGCATGATAGCTGCGTTTGAAGCGTTCCCGTTTTAGAATCATCATCAGCTCCGGCTCATTTTCCGGCAGATAAGTCATTGTTTTAGGGGCTCCATGCTCTGGCATAAACCGGTTCATAAGCTGTCTCCGTTCCTGATAGGGAATCGTGATAACATTTCCATCCGCAAATGCAACGGCTACATTTCCGATTGGACAGGTCAGCTTTTTCATCCGTTCCACATGTTCTCTATAATTTAGCGGATAGAGATTGCCAAATATTTTTCCGTCCCTGACTTCTTTCAAAGAGATGGCATAAGCCAAAACGGGATCATTTGTCTGTTCCTGGTAAAACCGCCACACTTTATTTTCATGGCTTCCATCCAGATAAACTTCCCGTTCGCGCAGGGTATAGGTTCCGCAAGGGCGTGACATCCAAAGAAGCTGTTTATCCTCTGAACGGTCTGACACAGCCAGTTTTGAAATCAGTTCCTTATCCAGGTCAAAGTCCTCTTTATAATGTTGGGTATGAAGATCTACGATACGGGAAAGAGCACCCAAAAGATCTACATCCTCAAATCTTACCCCGGCCATCAGCGTTCCCTTTCCGGCACAGGAGGGATCATCTGCCTTGCTTCATGCTCCGGTTTGTCTGCTTTCAAACGGTCCATCAAAGACGGCTTTGCTTCCGGCACCAGCTCCCGGATTTCTTCATCCGTCTGTCCGTCTGTCAGATCCGGGCGCACAGGAGGTTCGTTGTTCAGCCTGCCATCCAGCATATTGTAGTTCCCGGTTTGTCCTTCCTCATAAAGTTCCGCATTGCGAAGATAACTTTCCGGCGCCTGAAACGGCTGTCCGGCAAACAGAATTTCTCTTTGGGTGGTAAACTGTGCAAGGACCCCATTTTGCAGTCTCGCAAATTCTTCATACTGGCGCAAGGTAAGCCCTCGTTCCAACATTTCCGTCTGGGTATGCGCCCAGCCTTCTCCATAAAGAAAATAATACATATCGGGCTGATCACAGACAAAACACAGGGAACCGTCCTGATTGTCATAGTAAGATGGCTGCATATCCTGGTAATGGCAACGTTCCTCACGCCCCAAATACACACGGTTGTCCGCACCCAGCATAGCGACCATACCCGCGTAATTACTATGGACCGCAGAGCGGATTTCTACCAGCGGATCTGTTTGAGAAGGAATCTGTCGGCCCGGAATCTCGTTTTGTTTTTCCGCTGCATCATTTCTTGGTATTACTTCTTCATGGCTGCGCGCATCCAGTTCCGGTTGAGATGTTCCTTTCCGAACAGCGCCGGGTTCCGGTTCTTTTTCTTTCACATAGTATCGGACATTTGCTGTCGTATGCTCGTTGGCTTCCTTTGCATAGTTTTCAGCGTCGGCTTTGCTATCAAACTCCAACGGTTTTCCATTTTCCTTGCACCAGCTTTGTGCCGGTCCGAAAATAGAAGTGCTGCTTCGTACTGCCCATACACCATAGGTCCGTTTCCTTTCCATTTCGCATCCCTCCTTATCGTTCCTGCTGTTTGGAAGTTTGTTGCTTTTTTACTGGGTCTGCCGGTTTTGTTGCCTTTAGCTGCTGACGGAGAGAATTCTTATGCTCCGGTTCGGAATCTGTGATGTTGACATATTCGCCAATGATACAGAGCGCTTCTCCATAACTGCCGGAAGCAAATACCCGGTCAGACATTTCTTTTGCCTGTTCTTTTAGACCATGCTCCCGCAAAGTACGGGAAGCAATACCAAGCAGATTAAAAATGTTCCCATCTGCTCCGATCAGAGGGCAGTCCGGTTTATCTGCCAATGGTTCCGGTGTTTCTATAAATCCGCCTAAATAATTCGGCACAAAGTCCGACAGCCATGTGCCGCCATAGACTTCATGGGTCTGTAAACGCCACAGGGCAAGTTTCCCTATATCCAGTTTCACATCATCAAAAGGGTAAAGCAGACAGGTCAGTTCTCCGTGCTGAAAAGCAAACACATTTTCAAACTGGCTGCCATCTTTCAATATGCCTGCATTTGTCAGCATTTCGTTGATCCCGTCCACCCATTCTGTCAGATCTCCGCCGCAGCCCTGTAAAATCAGTCCTTCCTTATCCGGCATACGGCGAAGATCCTCTGCAGTAATCGTGTTGATATTCAAAAAATCGCCTCCTATCGTTTTTGTTAAAATATAAGTTTTGTCCGCAACTTAACCTCATTTCAAAGCACCGGAGTATTCTTATACAGCTCCCTTAAAAACAGATGCGAATAGCCATTGAAAATCAAGGACTTTGGGGGCTAAGTTGCGGACATATCATGGTTGGTTTTGCCGCTGCCGGCGTTTGCGTTTCCGCTCGGATTTCCGTCTTGCATAGACCCGGCAGGCATCGGAGCAATATGCCTGGCTGGTTATAGGAAGATATGATTTTCCACACACAGAGCATATTTTCTGTCTCATGGAGGTATCCTCGCCGGTAATGGCTGATTCCAGTGCTGCATCCACCGGCAACACCGCTTTTTCAAAGTACCGGCAATAAGCACCGGTCCACCATTTATTCAGCATGTAGCAAGGGCTGTCCAGGGGAAGGCAGATCTTATCCTGAGAGTCATAGTTGGCGCAAAGCTCTGTAACCAGCTTTCGGATTGCAGACTGCTCCGAGCGTTTTAATTCCCTCTCTGCCATAATGCCTACCTTTCCGGGTCACTGCTTTGTCTGCCGCCGGAAATTCCGGTTGCATCAGTAACATTCCTGGGCTGTGAAAGGGCATCGGCGATAGAGTTCCGCTTTTTCTGTTTTGGTTCATGGTAAATAAAAAGTTCATTTTTTCCTGGTACATACAACAATCCATTTTCTTCGCAGCGGAAAATATCACATTCTTTGTCTGTTGAAACGGTATAAAAGTCTTTGTAATCATAAGGTGCTTTTTGCCGATCCTGATAGGTACACAGCCCTAAGTTGGGGTCACTTGCCAGCCGTTTCGATATGGCGAAAAAGTCGCCTTCTTTTTTGTGAAATTTTCGTATGGGCGTGAAGTGATAACCGCCATATTCAAAGGTTTTTCGATCGCTCATTTACGCCTGCCTTTCTTTACTGGAAATTCCAGCTTGAAATTCACATATTTACCGCCGGTATCATCCAGAATCACTTCCGCATCATAGGTCCTTCCTGTTTTTTCACTGTAAAGCCCGGACATAGAAATGCGGCCCTCTTTCAAAAGAGCCGCTGCCACAGACTTTGTGATAGATTTTTTCTTGCTGGAAAAGAAACGGTTATCTTTCCAAAGAGCAAAAGAACATTCCCTGTTGCCGCAGAAAAAACCTTTCTTTCCTTCAAATACCGGGGCACCGCAGCGGGGACATACCCCCACGGCTTCGTGTGCAGTTCCTTTGGAAGAAGGAAACAGATCCGCAAAACGTTCTTCCGGGGTAGTATGTTCTTTTACCAGCGTCCGGCTCATATCTGCAATCTGATCCATAAAAGATGTTGCCGACAGTTCGCCATGTTCCACTTGTTTCAGCATGGATTCCCATTCTGCAGTTAAGATGGGAGATTTGATATTGTCCGGCAGGACTGCGATCAGGTTCTTTCCTTTTTCCGTAGGAATGAGCTGCTTTTTCTTTCGCTGTACAAATCCGGCAGAAACCAGCTTTTCCAGTGTTGCCGCACGGGTAGCCGGAGTACCCAATCCTTTACGCTCGGCATCTTCCGGCATATCTTCCGCACCGGCAGTCTCCATAGCGGACAGCAGTGTGTCCTCCGTATAGTGTTTCGGCGGTGAAGTTTTCCCTTCACGGAGACTTGCTGATACAGCTTCAAAAGTCTGTCCTTCCTTCAGCACAGGGAGAGCGGCATCTTCATTTTCTCTGTGTTCCGTTTCACTCTGCCTGATACTCATACGGTGAATCCGTTCCACCTCTTTCCAGCCGGACTGTAAGATGGTCTTTCCTTTTGCCGTAAAAGTATATCCCTGGCAGTCTAACATAGCGGTGACCGCTTCAAACCGGTTTGCCTGCGTTGTGGCACAAAGCAGTCTGACGGCAAGCAGGGTAAGCACATCCCGCTCCCCGGAAGGAAGCTCCGACAGGTCTGTCCGTGCAATCTCCACAGTTGGGATGATGGCATGGTGGTCGGTCACTTTGCTGTCGTCTGTTACCCGGTCAATGTCCGGCTCTCCGGCGCAGCCTTTTCCAAAGGGCATATTGTCACGCAGCCATAGGATCAGGGAAGCGGCGGTTGCCTGCATGTCCTTCGTCAAATACTGGCTGTCCGTTCTCGGATAGGTTGCTAGCTTCTTTTCATAGAGAGATTGCACATAATCAAGGGTCTGTTGAGCCGTATAGCCATAAATACGGTTACATTCCCTTTGCAGAGTTGTAAGGTCATAAAGGCGGGGAGGCTGTATAGTTTTTACCTGCTTTTCCGCAGAACGCACAAAAGCGGAGTTGTGGTCACAGTCCATACGGATTTTTTCAGCCTCGGATCGTTCCGTCATTTTTTCGCCGGAAGCAGTAAAACCTCCGCAGGTGATTTCCGGCACATAAAAAGGCCTGCTGATGAAGGATTCAATATCCGACTCACGCTGTACCAAAAGTGCCAGCGTCGGTGACATAACACGGCCGACATTTAGTGTGACACCATACAGGACAGAAAAAAGCCGGGTGGCATTGATCCCGATCAGCCAGTCGGCTCCTGCCCGGCATACTGCCGCATCATAGAGTTTATCGTAATCACTGCCGGGACGGAGATGGTCAAAACCCTCACGGATCGCCGCATCCTCCATACTGGAAATCCAAAGGCGTTCCATAGGCTTATTACATCCGGCATATTCATAGACCAGACGGAAGATCAGTTCTCCTTCACGCCCGGCATCCGTAGCGCATACCACAGAATCAACCCGTTTGTCCTTCATCAGCCGGCACAAAAGGGCAAGCTGCTTTTTCTTATCCTTTGGAACTTCATATTTCCAGTTTTCCGGTAGGATCGGAAGGTCCTCATACCGCCATTTGGCGTACTGTTCTTTGTAAGCCTCCGGCTGTGCCAGTTCCAAAAGATGTCCCACGCACCAGCTCACCAGATAACCGGAACCTTCGAGATAACCGTCTTTTCTTTCCGTTGCGCCTAATACTGCTGCCAGTGACATAGCAACAGAGGGCTTTTCTGCAATCACAAGTTTCAATTTTTATTCCTCCTTCATAGTTTCAAATTCTTTATCCGCAAGTTTTCCGGTTTGCATAAGACACATCAACATAACGCCGGAAGCCATTCCTCCGGCAAAGGTAAGGAAATGTGAAATCAGGTTCCACATAAGCATTCCTCCTAAAAATGGGTAAAGAAAAACGCCCACTTCAAAGTGAGCGCATCAACAGGTATCTATTTTGTTTTTGGTTTCAAGTGATCCGGCAGGACGATCTCTCCAACCGGGATTTCCCGCAGTTCCTTTTTCATCCGGTGGGTGAAGCGGATCGTCTTTGCCGTACCGCCGGTTTCCCGTCCGTCATATACAGCGATCACTCGGTCGGAGTGCTCCACCATATAGCGGTTTCTGTGGGAGTAGACGCTTGGGAGATATTTTTCCTGTATGACAACAACATCCGCACAAGCCTCCAGCAGTTCACGGGTTCTTGTTTTCTTATTCAGGCTGTCCAGACGTTTGCGGTAAGGGATCACTGCGATCAGCTCCAGCGCCGGATTGGTCTGCTTTCTTTCCAACACCAGCTCTGCAAAATACTGATCCACGCCATCTGCAAAGCTACTCATAAAACAGGTAAATCCATCTGTAACGGCAGCATCGATCTCATGTTCCAAAGCGGCTTTTATTTTGTTGATCTCATTCTGCGGTAAATCCCTGTGTCCGGTAACACAGCAGGTCTTTCCTTTCATCGGTCATCCCTCCATCTGATAGGTAAAATTCTTCACTTTTCACATAGTAATAGATTTTATTTAGCAAGTCAACGATAATACCCTTTTTCTCTTTGCGGATAATAAAGGGGTGTAAGGTACAATCTATTACAGAATGGGAGGTGAAGGCGATGTATGAAGATTTTGTCCCGGAACGATTAGCGAAGCTGCGGACACAGAAAGGAGTTTCCGCACGCGATATGTCTTTATCGTTAGGTCAGGCAAACAACTACATCAATAATATTGAGAATAAAAAGTCACTTCCCGCTATGCAGTCTTTTTTCTACATCTGCGAATATCTGGGTGTGACACCGCAGGAATTCTTTGATGAAGGAAATACCTACCCGGAAACCTTAAAGGAATTCATTGCAGAGGCAAGACAGCTTGATCCTCAATCCATGCAATATATCCTCGGTATTATGAAAGAACTCAATAGCAGAAAGTAAGCGGTCACGGTAAAGGCCGCTTTTTTCGTGACTTTCTTTATTATATTTTATAATGTTCTCGAAATGTCCGCTCCCTATACCGATAAGTATTCAAAAACTGTTCCCCAAACAGCCTTTTTCTATTCGCCGGTACTGCCAAAGCTGCCGGTTCCTCGTTCTGTTCCCAGATCGGTTACAAAATCCGCAATGACGATCGGCGTGATCACAAGCTGCCCGATACGGGCTCCCTTAAAAAGAGACTGCGCCTGATTGCTTACATTGCTGATGATCGCATGGATCTCTCCACGATAGCCGGAATCCACAGGCGGCAGTTCACAGACCAGACCTTTTACCGCCATGCTGGTACGGGGAAAGATATATCCCGCATATCCATCCGGTATTTCCAGTCCAAAGCCAAGAGGAATTTTGGCGATTTCTCCGGGCTGTAAGGTACAGTCATAGGGCAGATAAACATCCGCTCCGGCATCATTGCCATGCGGACGGTAAGGACGCTGGTGCTCCGGTACGCCAAAGTCGATCAGTTTTATTTTCATCGGCAGCCTCCTTCCCAAAGAGCAGGATAATCTTTTTCTAAAATATCCTCTGGCGTCATATCTGCCTGCAGTTTTCGTCCGCAGGTCATTTTACCTTCCAGACATCGATCCATCTGACAAAAAGGCCCGGTCCGTGATGGGGCAAACAAAGCAGGGCTTAGTTCATAAAGTTCTTTCCAGACCTTTAGCAGCACGATCCTTGTTTCATCTGTATTTCTCCGGCATACCCGCTGGCTGATGATATGTTTCCACTGATAAGGGGTGGCGCTGATGAGCAGTACATTCCGTAATCCCTGGGGCGTGGCATAGCCGGCCGCATCGTGCCCGCTTCCGGCAGTGCACAGGGTTTCATAACATTCCATGCTTTCATTACAGCTTTTTAAGTACAATTCCCGTACCACTGCCGGAGCCGTCATAATAGAATACGGGACAGCGAAATCCGCCTGTCCCGTATAGTTGCTGTACTGCAGCGATGCACTCATAAATTTTACTTCGTTCTGGTGGCGGGTGATCTGCGCCAGAAAACGCCTGCTGGCGCAGACAATGGCTACCGTGATCACCGCAAATTTCTGGATGGTAGGATGGGGAAGCGCCCCCATAGCTGCTACTGTCTGAACGCTGAATGATTTTTCGTAGAGCTCCATCAGGTCGTCCATTGAGGCAATCTTATGTCCCTGCTGGGTAAGCCTTGCCGCAAAGACCATGTTTTTTTCTGCTTCCGCTACCGCCTGGCAGTTCAAAATTTTTACTTCAATCTGTTTAATTGGTATGTCCCTCCTTTACAATCGCTTTCAGTAAGAACAGATAGTTAAGACTGTCTGTGATCTTTTCGTCCCATGTGTCCATCGGATAAACTGTTTCCTCGGCAAAGCACATATCGTATAGAGAAACAATATGCTTTGCCAGCATACCGGCAAGGGCACGCTGGGGCGTTGTATGCTGTAAAGCTGCCGCTGCCTTAAATGCAATCAGCCGGTCCGGGTCATCCCCGGTGTATTCTTTGGTTTTTCGTTTCAAGGTATCAGCACAGAGCCGTACCTGTTCGTCAAAAACGGCATTGACTTCATTTTGCGTAATATAGCATCCCTCCTTTGAAAACAAGAAACCGGCTATTCTAAAGCATCTTAGAATAGCCGGCAAATAAATGGATATGTAATTGTTTATAGTGTATTGATCTCTTTTTCCAGTTCCTGGACCGCTGCTATGACTGTCTCAAATGTCGGAACATCCCCATACAACATATCCTGCATAGAGTTATAGTCCGCTTCCAATGCTGCAAACCGATATTCCGGCGGGAGTAATTTTAATGTGCCCGGCACAGCCTCCGGGTACTTCGCCCATGATCTGGGATAGAATTTCATTTTGAAATCTACAACTTTCTTCAGGAGGTCAAGCCTGGAAAAAGCAGCTTCTTTAACCGGTGTTGCAGCCATGCGGTAGAGATCATAATAATGTCTGGAATACCGCTGCGGCATTTCCAAATGTTCCGGTCTGTTCGCTTCATGGTGCAGGATTGTGGCTTTTTCCCAGAAGGTCCGTTCCGGGGCAACGGTAAGGATTGCAGTTTCTTTTTGCTCAAAAATCTTCGGATAATATTTTGCCGCGTAAGGTTCGATCTGCGCTGTTTTTGCAGGAGTCCACGCTGCCAGCGCACCAATCTCTAAACGGATCACCTGTAAGGTCGCCGTATTTGTAAAAAGGTGCGGATAGGCGAAAATGACCGTCTGTTTATCCTTTTCATCTATGTAGACATTTGCTTCACAACCGATTTCCTGGGATAAGCCGGCTTTGACTGCCGGGCAGAATGTTTCGGACAGAAATACCTCCGCACGCGCATTGGCTTCTTTGTTAAAGGCATCCTGTTTTGTATTGGAACGTTTCTCCCATGGTTCATCTTTGCCATATCCCAATACACGCCAGTCCAGAATCAAATCAATATCTTCTGAAAACCGGCTGATCAGGTGAAAGGCTTTTGAAAGGCTGGTACCTCCCTTAAAGGTGATGGACTCTTTCCATGGTGAGCGGTGAAATAAATAATCCAGCGTAAAACATACCCAAAAGTCTTTTTCTACGATGGCATCATTCAGTCCCATTTTATCTGCTGTATTTCTGAACAGCTCCCTGCGGTCGTTATCTGAAAGTCTTGCTATATTTCTCATTGTACCTTTTCACCTCCACAAATCTGTCGTATCGTATCGTAAACCCAATCCGTAGACTCTGTTGCTTCCTTCAAACAAGCCTGTTTATCCTTGTCTGTCAGTTTTTCGGAAAGCATCTGTATGACTTCTGGCGTAACATTCGATTTGCCAAGCGTTTTTAATGCCTGTATAACCAAACTTGTCATATAGGACAATCCGGTAATCTCCTTATTGGTTCGGTGCTTAAATTCCAGCTTTGTAGAGTTCCACTCGTAGGTCTTATATGGACCATCGCTGATATAGGACCATACTGCTGTTACCTGTGTTGAAAGACCTAACAGGTTCAATGCTGTATTCCCACATGGGGCAATCGTCCAGTGATAACTTCGTGCCAATGCGTTCGCCACCGCTTCCGGGTCTGCCGCCACATATTCATCCAGAAGTTTGCTATATTTTGGTTTTTCATAAACACCTTTCAAAATGCGGCGAAGCATACCTGCCTGTGTAAGCCGGTTTAAGTTCCGTCTTATGGTTTCCGTATCGGCAATATCCGCAAAATCAGAACTGATGAAAATAGTTCCTTCCGCCGCTGCTTTTATCTGCTCCTGAATCTGTTTGGAATAGCCATTTGCCATATTGCTCCCCTCCTTTTGTCCCGAATATTATATATTATTCGGGACAAATTTTCAATAGGCTTCAAGAGTTTTAGCAATAGTATTCCACATAGAACAGAATTTATACATCAGTTTCAAATTTTATATCAGGAGATAGGAACTATCGTATTCTTATTTTGTCCCGAATATTGTGTATTATTCGGGACATTTTAAGCACTCGGCAGGTAGATCCAGTCGTGCATCAGGCACACGCTGGGTTCGTCCTCCCTTGGAACCAGACGGTAGGTACATTCCCCATAGACCGTGCGTTTGTCCTCGATCTCCATGCCATAGGCTTTATAAAAGCGGTATTCCAGATTGGAGATGATACAGCGCAGGGTTTGCAGAGCCTCCCTCTGAGCTGATACGATCAGGTCACGGTCAATGCTGCGCTTCAAAAACAGCAGCGACTTGTAAAGCTGTACCTCTGTGCGGTAAGGGCGGCAGTCTTTCGTTTCCAGCCATCCGCAAAAAGCGACCGGTCCGCTCTGGATCACACTGCGGTCCGGGTGATAATACTCGTAGCAGTCCAGGTTTGCCGTATTCAGAAGATAGAGCATTTCCCGGACTTCATTTTCCGGCATGTCGTAAAACCGCAAAAGTGAGCGGTAAAGATGGACATAGCCGGGAATGGAAATCATGGTATTTACCATAAAATAAAATCCTCCTTGTAAACAGCAAGTGCGGGAGCTTTTGCCCCCGCACCGTCTAAAATCTATATTTCGTTATCTACTTTCACGAGTTTTCCCATGACAAGGAAGCGTCCTGTGCCGCCCGGCGTACAGGTAGAAAGGGTCAGTACCTTATCGCTGCAGGTCACAGTCACATCACTTTCCACCGCGGAACGTTCCTTCATAGCTGTAAGCCAGGTAGTATAAGCACCGTCATCCTTCCAAGAAAGCTGCCAGGGAGAAGTTTCATTGCCGGATTCTTCCGGCTTTGCTGCAAACGCCGCAAAGATCTCCATGACATAACCACCCTTCGGAGTAACGAGATACATCTGCCTGTGGGTATCAAAGTAACTTTGTTCATCGTACCGGTTCAGCAGGGCAAACATGGAACCATCCCGCATATTATGGCCGTAGACGATTGTATTGCGGTCTGAAAAATCTGCCCGGTTTTCATAATCGGCAAACAGGCATCCAACCTTGTTATAGGTCCCGTCATAAAGATGGTTCAGGTAATACTCGTTGTTGTCAGTCTGCGTCACCGGATAATTGAGCACCGTATCAGGAAGGGAAAGCCATCCGATGATGTCCGGTCCATTTTCACGGAGCGCTTCAAAGTCTACCGAAGGCAGGACAATATCGGCATCGTCCTGTTTTGTTTCTGTCGGATCGGTTGCCTGCTCCGGGGAGTCTGTCTGCTCCGGTACTCCTACATATCCGGCAAGATCCCGATAGGCGTCTTTACTCTCGGCATACTGATTCAGGTCACAGAACACCAAAAATCCGCTGCCAAGAGCCACCAGAGCGCAGAGTGAAAGGACAGAAGCCCCGACAGCCGTTCTTTTTGGGGAAGTCCTGCTGTATTTTCCCTTTTTGAAATAATACACAGCAAATACGCTGCCGCCGATCAGTGCGGCTGCCAACAGTCCGCCATATAGGAAAATATACGGATCATCTCCGGTCTGCGGTACTGGCTTTTGAGGGGTGGAAGGATTGGACGGAACAGAAGGCTTTTCTGGCTTCTCCGGCTTTTCCGGTTTTTCATTAAAAAACTGGACCGTAGATGTCTGGTCAGCTTTGATCTCCACCGTAGCGGCATCAGGAATGATGTAATCCTTGCTTGCCCGGTTTGCAACTTCTGTTACGGTATAAATACCGACACGAAGGCCCTTGACTTCAATTACGCCGGATTTTGGAGTGGTGAATGTCTTGCAGTAGGAGCCGTCCGCGCTCTTGACCTCGATGGCAAAACCATCTTTGCGCCCGTCGCTGGAATCCTTTGTGATCTTTAAGTTGCCGCGGTAAGCCTCATTGGTAAATCCGTGCCCGGCTTCTCCATTTTCCACAACTGCGACCTGTCCATCTTCTGTGATGGAAAAATAGTAAGCGTTTGGGTCAGGCTGATAGCCCTCCGGCGCTTTGCTTTCTTTGATAAAGTAGCCGCCAGCCAGAAGGTTTTCCGCCGTATGATAGCCTGCATCGGTTTCTTTCAGCGTACCGATCTTTTGATCGTCAGGATCATATTCCTGGTTGGCATTGGAATCCGCATACAGGTCGAACACCGCACCGGGCAGGAAGCGCAGGAAAGAATTCTTGTCTTTCTTATCCTCCTTTTCCACAGGGGACGGTTCTTCCACAGCTTCGGTTTTAGTTACCTGCACGCTGCCGCGGATCAGGGTGTTTTCCACACGGATCTCGATATGCTGTCCGTCTGCACCGATATATACATGGTGCTGCTGCGGGCTTACTGTATAAAGGTCAGGGGCAGAGATCTCCTTGACAATCCAGTGTCCGTAAGGAATATTCTCAAAGGAAAAACTGCCGTCTTTTCCGGTAACAGCAGTAAGCAGTGCATTTTCTTCGGTAAATTCTTCGGTATCAGGTCTAAACAGACCCATGAGCGCACCGGCAAGCGTGACATCCTCGCCGCCTTCCGGGTTTTCCCCGACTTTTACACCGTCTACACGCCCACGGAGAAGTTCATTGGAAACAGCCTCGCCTTCATTGACAAGGATCTGTACCAGGGCGGTTTCCTGACCAGCATACTCAAAGACAACCGGATATTCCTGATTCGAAAGGATATAGGCGCCGTTGGTTGTGCGTTCCTTGACATAATAGCTGCCAAAAGGCAGGTCGGAAGCGAAGGAAGCGCTGTAACCGCCGGATTCCTCAGACGAAACAGAGACCACTTCCAGAAGTCCACCTGCCGGGATTACGCTGCCATCTGCCGCCGTCAGGTCTGCGGAAGCATAAAGTCCAAAGGAAATATCCTTATATTCCTCGTTCATGCCAAGACCGAACAGGTCATCGGTCTCCATTGCCTTGAAAAGTGTGACATCCACTTTCTGGCGTTCGTCATAAAGACCGGCCGCTGTCTGTGTAACCTCTACGGTCTCACCCGCATAGGTCAGTTCCACATATTCCGGTTGAGGATTCAACACACAGCCGGAAGGCGCCTGACGTTCCTCCAGACGATAACGGCCAAGATAGAGAGACCCGCTTTTCGCTGTGCCGTCCTCGCCGGTCGTAAGTGTTTCCACAACCGTATCTTTTTCTGCCCGCAAGGTACCGTCACCGGTATAAATATCTTCATCTGCGATCACATCATAGACCGCTCCAGGAAGTCCGGCAACCTCATATACCGGTTGGTACAGTCCGTCGTTTTCCTGGACAGAAGCAAATACTTCTCCGGTCTTTGTGATGGTAAGCTGGCCTTTCTGCGGCATATTGTACTGAGTGACCGTCACAACCGCCTCGCTGCCGTCAATGGTAAACGGTACCGGCTGATCGGAAAGCACATAGCCATAAGGGGCAGCCACCTCATAAAGTTCATAATCCCCGGCGGCCAAAGGCTCCGGCAGCATCAGCCAGCCCTCGTCAGAAACATAGAAGGTATCCAGTGTTTCCGGGTTCGGATAGTAGACGGTTTGGGTGATAAATTCTCCGGTGGAAAGATCCTTGATCTGAAAACCGGTTCCGGTCACAGGGATAATCTTTCCGGTCTCTGCGTCACATTTTTCAACTTTCAGACGGGCTGTGATGGTGCGGTTGTTCAGGATATAGCTGTAAGTCTTTCCGTCAGAGGAAATGAATACCGTAAAGTCCGGGACAAAGGCTTTGCCTTCCTCGCCTGCGATCTGATGGACCGTATAATGCCCATAAGGAAGCGGTTTACTAGAAGCAAAACCATCCGCATCCGTGGTAAGAAGGTCACGTTCACTTTCCTTTGTCGCGTCATAGCTTCCGGCTGCCTTTAAGTAAACTTCAAAGACTGCGCCTGCTTCCGGGCGTTCGATGATACCGGCATTGGGATCGTCGGTATTTTCGCCCTCAGGCACATCCGGGTCCAGGTCATCGGTGTGCTTGACAAGCTGGATATTTCCGTAAATAACCGTTTCCGTCACCTGATTTTCTGTGGTATTGAGTTCCACTTCATACAGGGAAGGGGATGCACCCACTTCATAAATGGTTTCATTCAGAAGATACCCGGTGCTCGGTTCGATTTCCCGGATCGTCCAGCCATCCCCGCATACATAATAGCGGGTCATAAAGCTGCCATCCGGCCCGGTAGTATAAGTGTCGATCAGTTCGCCATCACGGAAGATCCCATAGGTCGCTCCTGCAAGCGTGGCATCCCCCTGGGCATTTCCGGTGTCAGCATCACTCTTTACCACATGGACACGGAACTTCTTCAGGATATTGCTGAAATGTACCGAAGAAGTCTGCCCGCTTTCAATGGTCACGTACTGTGCGGAAGGGGTCACATAGCGATCCACCGGAAGTTCTTTTACCAGATAGGTTCCCGGCAGGAGCTTCTTTTCAATCTGGCCGTTTTCTCCGGTCGTAACTTCCTCATTGACTTCATTTCCCAAAATGTCCGTACCGGAGATATGGAAGGTGATACCGGAAACAATGCCGTCCTCACTGGTCTTGACAAGTTTTGCGGTACCGTAAGTTTCCGTTTTGATCTTTACAAAGAAGGAAACCGGATCGCTGGCACCGGTCATCATGGTCTGGTAGCCGGGTCTGCCCCAGATCAGCATGTCGTTTGCCACCGGGATATTCTTTCGGAATTCAAACAGCACCGGGTCCATCATCATCTGCCTGCTGGTAAAGGTGTATTCATTTCCGTTTCTTGTCACAGAAACGCCGCTGCCTTTCAAAGCCTCCAGATCGATCTTCAAGTTGTTGGTATCTGTGACCGTCAGGGTATAGACCTTTTTTTCTACATCCCATTTCAGTTCCAGTTCCGGTGCTTCGCTTTTCTTAGAAGAAGTAAAGGAAGGTACTGTGGAATGGGAAGCGACCTGTGCAAGAATCCAGTCATAGGCTTTTTCTGCCGGTCGTCCGGCGATCACGCTGAAATACTGGTCGGCGTCTGCGTGGCCGTTTCCGTGGCGGCTGTACGGATCGCTTCTAAGTTGCTGCTGGTATTCCCAAAGGATGATCTGGGTTGCCATCTTATAGTCATCCTCGTTGATTCCGGAAACAGGGAGCGCCGCACCGGGTTTCCAGCCATAGATCGCAGTCAGGGTGATCCCCCTCCTTGCCTCGGCAGGAAGCAGGTTCAGGTATTGGCTGTTGGTCCCGCTTTCCGAAACATAGGTATTTTCCGAAGTATGGTAAGGAATCCCGCTCTCCACACAGTAAACCTGGTGGCTGATCCCGTCAGAATCCGTCAGCATATAGTGCCGGTAAGCATTGCCCCCGGAACTGGTGTGTACATCGATGGTTCCGTCTGCATGGTAGGCAAGATAGGTGTAAGGCGCCGGGGCACGGTAGTGGTTCCCATCAGAGCCCACATACTGGTCGCCCAGCCAGGAGCTTGCCGTCTGTCCGACAGACATGGCAAAAGCCTGAGCCGGAAGAAGCCCCAAAATGCTTGCCATACAAAGCAAAAACGCCAACAGCTTGCGAAAGCCGCGGCGTCTGGTTATGATATGTTCCATGAAAAAATCCTCACTTTCATAAAATCTAAAAGGACAGCCTTATTTGCTGTCCTTGTCGTCAAAATCATCCTCGGAAAGATATTCCGGTTCCCCGTATGCCTCATCCGGGTCAAAGCCTTCGCCATAACCGTCATCCTCAAATTCCGCATCGTCCTCGGCCTGCTGTTTCGGACGCACGATTTTTACATAGTAACCGATCCCGCCGACCGCAAGTAAGGCAGCAAGGATAAACAGGATCGTGCCGACGCTGCCGGTTTCTTTCTTCGGCTTTTCCGGTTCTGCCGGTTTTTCAGTTTCCGCCGGCTTTTCTTTTCCTTTGCAGCCATTTAAGTCATTTTTGCAGACCGGACAGCCAGTATTAACCTTTCCTGCCTCACATTTTTCTGTGCAGTTGCAGCTTTCTTCCTGGGGAATCATGCTCATGCTGCCATTGTTCTTTTCTGCAAGCGCCATCAGGTCGGACTCTGTGACGCCGTTTAAGAAGTAGACATTGTTATCTTCCCGTTTCCCGTCGATCACCAGATAAAAGACATTGCCCGCGTCCGTAGTGATGGTGTAAAACTGCTTTTCCCCATCCGTACCGCTGATGTTGTCCTGTACCGTTCCGGTGCCTTCCGGGGTAAATGCACCTTCCGGGATCGCAGAAGTATTTTCCTGCTGTCCGGTACTGTTATCTGAACCGGAAGAATTTCCGCCGCCGGAAGGGGTTGCAGCGTTTGAGCCGGAAGGTTTTTCTTCCTTAGGCGGTTTTGTCTGTGTACCGGACGGACTCTGGGGTGCTGCCGTAGCAGGTTTCTTTTCAGGAGCCGGTTCTTTGTAATACGGATTATCCAGCTTTACCACATCAGAACGGTTGCCGGCATAATCTTTTGCGTATATGCTTACCTGTTTTTCTGTTCCGGCATAATCTTTCAGTGCGACCGACGCTTTCCCGTCGGTGAGGGAGTTGATACGGTTTTCATCAACAAAGACCGCCTCCACGCCGGATAGATCGTCACTGCTTTCTATTTTCAGGGCATCGCCCTCCATGGAAGCAGTCAGCGTTGGCGGTGTGGTGTCTTTGGAACCGCCGGCATGAGCCGTTACAGGTAATGCGCTGACACTTACAAGAAGCGTAAGCGCCAGCAGCAGGGAAAGTTTTTTAAGCCTCATGCACATCCTCCTTCTCCTGCGGTAAAACAGTTTCCGAAGGGGCTGCCTGCTGTGATTTCAAAAAATCCGCAAGCTGCTGGGGCGTCAGTTTGAAACTGCGCGCCACCGCCACATAATCGGTATTTTCCAGCTCTGTTTTCTGTTCCTCCAGCTTATGGAGCTTTGCCTGCATTTCCGCAATCTTTGTTTTGGTCTTTTCAATTTCCTTTTCCAGTTTTTCAATTTTAGGATTCAATTTATTACCTCCAATCTGTTAAGGCAGACGCCCAAATGTATAAAAATGCTGCTGCCAGTAGCTTGTATTGATGTTTGCATAAGAAATCGGGTCTCCACAGTGGATCATCATTCCATTTCCCACATAGATCCCTACATGGCTTGCGCCGCTGGTGTTGTAGGTCCTCTGGAAGAAGATCAGGTCGCCCGGTTTTGCATCCGCACTTGATACCGGCGTACATACACCTAAAAGACCATCCGCGGTCAGCCTTCCGAAATTCCAGCCAACGCCGCAGTTGTTGATCACCCAGGACACATAGCCGGAACAGTCAAAGGAAGTGGAAGGGCTTGCGCCTCCCCATACATACGGATAGCCAAGATATTTTTCCGCCTCGGCCATCATTGCGGCAAACTGTTCATCCGCAAGGGCTTCCGGTGGAATGTCATAATCGAAGTAGTTTCCTGTACCGCCTGAACCAACTTCCGGCAGGTGCCGTTCGCTGGTATCGCCGGTATCGGCAAAATACAGGGGATTCAAATACTGGCCGTCAACCAGGACTTCTAAGTGCAGGTGGGCCCCGGTAGAATTTCCGGTATTCCCGACCTTTGCAATCACATCCCCGGCTTTGACCTCCTGCCCGGCAGAAACAAGGATCTGGGAACAGTGCCCGTATTTGGTCGTCAGGGTATGTCCTTCGTATGCCTCGCCTTCAATAGCGACACACAAGCCATAACCGCCGGCATTTCCCGCAAGGGTGACCGTTCCGTCATGCCCGGCAAGGATCTCTGTGCCCTCCGGCATCCCGATGTCCACACCGGTGTGATAGTTCTTTTCCCCACTGATGGGATGTACCCGGTAGCCGTAATAGCTGGTCACATAAGGGAGCCAGTTGGTGCCAAAGACATTTTTGACATACTGGCGGTTTCCTTTTGTCTGCAGCAGGATCTCGCAGATCTCTTTCTGGTCTGCGTTCATCCGGGAAACGACCAGGTTTTCTAGAGGTGTGACTGTGAGCTTGACATTTAAGATGCGCCATTCATAAGGCACTTCCTCCTGGGTTTCTTCCCCGGTTTCCGGATCAACGGAAGTTTCGGTGCGGTAACGGATCTCGGTTTCTTCTGAAAAGGACAGGGTATATTGTTCCTGGAAAAGCTGCCGCAGCACGCTTTCCACTTCATCGTAAGTAAATCCCTGATAAGCAGAAGTCAGATACCCCATCAGCACATACGGGTCATGCTCGATTGCGCCCAGGTTATACCGGTATTCGTCATAGCCGGGGCGGTCTGATTCCACCCGGTCTATTTCCATTTGCAGATCCGTTTCCCATTCGGTATAGGTAAGCTCCGCCTGGTTGATGTCCTGATCATCTGCAAGATAGGTAGAAGCAGCCAGACTTCCCAAACCGCCGGTCCCGATATTGGAGAACGTGGAAAACAGGGATGTGATCAGGAAAATTACCAAAAGGAGAAGCAGGAGGACAAGGCAGATTACAGGGTGCCGTTTGACCGCATGGACAATACCGACGCTGACCCTCTCTGTTGCGACTGCGGCATTTTTTGCCTGTTTCCCGGCTTCACGGGCAGCCTTGGCATACTGCCTTTTCAGTTTTTGTTTCTGCCATATCCGGGCAATCGCATGTTTCTTCAGCTCCGGGTGGTCGCTAAGAGCCTGCCGGTAAGCAAGTCTTGCGTTTGCTTTTGCTGATTTTTGCTGTAATTTCGCTGCCTTTCGGTAGGGGGCAGTTTTATGCCGGTGATATGCCGTGCGAAGCCCTGCCTCGCCCACAAGTTCAGAGCGGTGGGCTGCCTTGATGCCCACATTTTCATCCTCTGCCTCATAAATCTTTTTATGAGCGTAACCAATGGCAGTATTGGCGCCCGCCTTGACCGGACGCAGGGGTACAGGTCCTTTTACATGGACCTTTTGGGATTTGACCTCCTTTTCAAATTTTAAGTGTTTTTTGGCTTTTCCGGTCTCCGGGTCGGAAACCGTCTCCATGCGCAGTTTCTTCCGGGCAGGTAGACGATTTTGCGCCTGCTCTGCTTTTTGTGCAGTCCGTTCCGCCTTCCGTCTTGCATGGGTGAGCTTTTTATCCTTTGTCTCCGGCGGTAGTTCATCCGCAGTAAATTCCAGCTTGGATGTTTTCGGCGGTTCGCTATCCATACCCTTTTCCTTCTGCGCTGCCTGTTCCTCCGCCTGTGCCGCTTCCTGAAAACGCTGCTGATATTTGTTCCCATGCTGGTGTGTTCGGTAACGGTGTTCCTGACCGGATCTGTCTGTGCCGTTCGGTGGGGCTGAGCCTTCGGAAGAAGGAGCATATTTTCCGGTATCATGGTCTGTCACATCCTCTGTTACAAAAGAACGCCTGGAAGCCTCCTGCCGGAAATTGCTTCGCACGTTGTCCTGTATCGGGGGCGCTGTCCTGGTAGCATCCGGTGTCTCAAAGTGTTCCGAAAAACCATCCAAAGCGGTTGCATACGCTTCGCCCTGTTCCAGCAAGGACGCCGGTGTTTCCGGTGACAGATGGGAAAATTCCGTCTGTACAGGGATGTCCTGCCTGTGTGTCTTGCCGTTGACAGAAGAAGGGGTGTCCCGTGCCCTGCGCAGGTCAAAATCCTGTTCGGTCTGCCTGGCTGCCGGTTGATCCTCCCCGTGGGAATCACGCACCGGCATCCGGGTATCTTTGCGCCTCCTTTGAAATTCCCTGTCGTGTGCCATTGTTCTCACCTCCGATCCATTTTAATTTTTGTCTCACGCTTTGGTCCCCGCTACTTCATCCGGTCTTGTGGTAAGCACGCTGTACAAGAGTGTGTCCTTCGGGAAGTGGTCCACAAAAGGGATGATCACATTTCCAAAGAACAAAAGCCCCTCGCCGGGACCGGAATGGGTCACATACGAAAGCTGGTGCGGGGAGATTCCCAACTGCTTTGCCAAAATCTGACGGTCTCCCTGGGCCTGGTTGAGCATATAGATAAAGTCCGAGTTCTCAAAAATATTTTCGATCTCACGGGAAGCCAGAAGGTCCTTGACATTCTGCGTTAAACCTGATGGAATTCCGCCCCATTTACGGAAGCGTTTCCAGATCTCCACGCTGAAACTTCCTGTCTGCCCTTTCAAAAGAAGATGGAATTCGTCGATATAGAACCAGGTTGTTTTATGTTTGGAGCGATTGGCCGTGACACGGTTCCACACCGCATCCTGCATGATCAAAAGCCCGATTTCCTTTAAGGCTTTTCCCAGTGACTTAAGCTGGAAACACAGTACCCGGTGTTGATCCATCTGGATATTGGAACGGTGGTTGAACACGTTAAGGGAACCATTGACATAGATTTCCAGCGCCGTTGCGATATTCTGTGCCTCCGGTTCAGACTGTTTCAAAAGCAGCTCGTAAAGATCACCTAAGATCGGCATATTTTCCGGGCACGGGTCCTGCAGGTATTCCCGGTACACCAGTCTGGTACAACGGTCGATGATCGTCCTTTCAATGGGGGAAAGTCCTTCTTTGCCGCCGATGATAAGGTCACACAGCGACAGGATAAAATCACTTTTCAAAGTGATCGGGTTTTCATCATCGGAATAGTCCAGATTGATGTCCATCGGGTTGATGTAGTTCGTGGAAGTAGGGGAAATATCAATGACCTGCCCCTGGGAACCGAACTGCTGTACCAGCGGCCCATACTCATTTTCCGGGTCGGCGATAATGATGTCGTCCTCCGTCAGAAGGAACACATTGACGATCTCACGCTTGGCAGAGAAAGATTTGCCGCTTCCTGGGGTACCGAGAAACAGCCCATTGGGGTTTTTCAGCGTTTTTCTGTTCGCCATGATCAAGTTATTGGAAAGGGCGTTCAGGCCGTAATACAATGCCTCGCCCTCCTGGAACAGTTCACAGGTGGTAAACGGTACAAAGATCGCTGTGCTGCTGGTCGTAAGCCCGCGCTCAATCTCAATCTGGTTCGTACCAAGAGCAAGCGAGGACATAAGCCCCTGTTCCTGCTGGTAATCCAGCCGTTTTAAGGCACAGTTGTATTTCTGTGCCACACCCGAAGCGGCAAAAATATCATTGAACAGCTTCTGACGTTTGGCAGCGATATTTTCCACCAGTACCGTCACAAGGAACATGCGCTCATTGCGGCTCTGTAAATCCTGCAAAAGATTTTTGGCTTCTTCTCCATAGGTGGCAAGGTCGGTGGGAAATAGCGATAGGTAAGCCTTTGAAGTTATCTCCAGCTTTTCCCCCGCTTCACACCGGACATGCGACTTTCACCGCATCCGGCGTTCCATCAATCAAACAGATTTCTTAGTCTCCTTAGTCATACCATTATGAGAATTATTCGTAAGATTTGGCTTCTCCAAATCAATGGGTTTCCTTTTTGCCAATGTTCGCAGTTTGTTCAGCTTTGTGAGCTGTGAAGTATCCAATTTAAGAGCGGTGAGATAAGAACGAATCGTGTCCTCATCAATTGCGTGTATCAGTTCATGTACTGGTGCAAGCACCAATACCAGATTTTCATACTTATCTCTGCCTCCAATTCCTTTTGGCTTCTTGTGATGGCAGTGAATTTCTGATATACACTGAAATTTCTTTCCCGTTACCGCACATTTTCCCCATTGAGCGGAGAACAGTGAGATACGGTTATCCGCATACTCTGTACTGCGGTTGTATGTAGGCGCTCTCATTAGCTGTAGCAGTAAGAAAGTGTTTATCCGCAAATCGTCATGGATTTCACTTCTTCCTGCCGCTGTGTAAGCGCACACTTTTCGCCGCTGACTCATTGGATTTTTACATTGAACATAGCTTATTGGATAAATCGGTTCTTTGGATTGTGCTATATATCTTAGTTGCTCCGATTTCCCATATCTTTGGATTTCCATTTTTGTCAGGTCACGGCCTTCCTTTTTCAGCCGGTGTGTCTTTCCAGATTTCAGCCTGTTTTTGAGAACTGTATTAACAGTTCTGCCAATATCACCGCAGTCTATGCTGATGTCATTGGCTAACTGGTAGTAATTCTGGATTCCCATAACCATGGAGTTGAACAGCCGTACTTCCCCGGCTTCTCCACGTCCTTTTCTGGGAAATTTGATATTTCCGACTTGTTTAGTCAGGCTGGCTTTAACCTTTTTGTATGCTTTATCGCACATGTGCGATTGAACGACGTACTTTTTCCCCTTTTTGCGTAGTCGGATTTTGAATCCGAGAAATTCAGAATAGCTCCGTCTGACGTCAACAACTCTCGTTTTCTCCGGTGAAACATCAAGGCGCAGGCGTTCTTTCAGCCATTGCGTGACCGCAATCAGCGTCCGGTCTGCCTGTTCTCTTGTTCTACAGAGAATCCGAAAATCGTCTGCATATCTCACGATATACATTTCTTTCAGCCGTGTATTCCGCATTGCCCGGTACGCATGGCTTTGTATCGGACAGCCTGCCGCATTTTCTCTGTAAGCGTAGTTTTCCGTTACCGGGTTGCACTGCCATTGACTTTCTATCCAATGGTCAAGTTCATTCAGCACCACATTTGCCAATAGTGGGGAAATAATTCCGCCTTGCGGCGTTCCCTTTGTTGGGTGTTCTGTGTTGCCGTCCGGCATGAGGATTGGCGTTTTGAGAATCCTACGGATTACATAGAGCAGTTCTTTATCCCGGATATTCAGTGACCATAACTGTTTTATCAGTTTTGAATGGTCTACATTGTCAAAGAAACCTTTTATGTCAAACTCTACTACATAGTGAAGTCCTGACTTTTGCATAAGCCTGTAGGTTGCCGCTATCGCATTTTCAACCGACCGATTTGGACGGAATCCATAGCTATTGTTGCTGAACCTGGCTTCGCAGATAGGTTCCATGACCTGCTTGATACATTGCTGTACCAATCTATCCCAGATACAAGGGATTCCCAGTGGCCTGGTATTCCCGTTTGGTTTTGGGATGTCTTTGCGTCTTACGCTTCTTGGGGTGTAGCCGTTTTTAGCTCCCTTGACGATTTTGCGTACCCTTGCTGTGACTTCATCAGCGGTAAGTTTACCAATATCAGAAATCTTCAGCTTGTCTGTTCCCGGCGTAATACTCCCGGTATTGGATTTGATGTTCCGATAGGCCAGCAGGATATTTTCTCTTGAAAGTATCACATCCATCAGGTTCTCGAAAATTTCTCCTGCCTGACTTCTGGCATACAGTTCATCAAAGGTACTTTGCATATCGTAGTATTCAGCATGGCGGAGATACTCCACGCATTTGCTTTTTGCTTTCTTCTCATTTGGCATCAGGCATCACTCTCCTTTATGGCGAGTGACTTCTTTTTGTCATACTCGCAATCCTAATTGCGACTAAGTGCTAAGTTGCCTGTTTGACTGACTTGAGGCCATTCCTCCGTTTTCCTCTTTTTCGCAGAAAACATCATCGGTTCGACCTCTGCTTTTCAGCAGTAGTACAGCAGCTTATATGATTCGTCTGCTTACTTCCTAATGGTAGAAGCCTACTGCCTTTCCTCGTTCCAACAATCCTATCTTTACATATACCTTTAGGTTTCCGCTTTAAGCCTGTCAGCTTGAACACGCCTGTAACGTGCTATGGTGTTTTATAACATCAATTTTTACTCCACCACACTGATTAGCGATGAACGCTACCAGCACATTTCTATGCCGTCATGGTATAGACCCTTACATTCGCGGTTTTCGTCAGTCATATTTCAAACATTCTGACCTTGGGTATTTTGTAGACCTCCGGCCTATAGGTAGCACCGTCCACCTCTGGACAGCTTTCGTGGGGCTGGTAATTATCCAGCAATCCATACGGCTACTCTCAGCCGACTTTACCGAGCTTCTGACAGGTCAGTTTTCGCTTACACCCGCCAGTCGGAGTATTAAGGGGGCGTTTCAGGGCGTTACCCCATCATTCCACCTCTTGGATTGTTAGTTCTCCTAACATCTGAAATTTTCGTTCTTTTGTTAGTGCCTGATTTTGTCCTTCAACCACGAAGGCTTTGTTCAGGAACGAGTCGCACTGATGTCCATGTCATACCCAGATCGGACCGCTTTCTTTTGTTCCTCAATGGTCATTTTCTGCAGGTCCGACATTTTACGCTTGATGTTTCGGATCGCCTGCGCCTGGTCGATAGACTGGATATGCAGGTTGACGGTCACGGCGTCGTTTAAGTCAAGAAGATCCGCTAAAAGCCGGTCGGTAAGCTCCGGCGCCAAAATCTGCAAAAAGGAGACAGCACCGGAATGATCGCCTACCCGGAATGTCTTTCCATCCTTTGAAAAAGACAGCCCGGATGGGGAAATGAAGTCTTTGGTAGAAAGACCGGTCTTAGGCAGATCCGACCACTGGAAATGAAACTTTTCCTGACCGTCCGGGTGAAGCTGGCTGTGAAGAAGCTCCAGACGTTCCAGTCCGTTTAAGGATCTTGCCTGGACTCCAAGGGTCTTGAAATTTGCCAGCACATCCGTTTCAATGCGTTCCAGACGCATTTTCGCAGTACGCAGGTCATCCGCCTCAATCCCGAAGGTAATGTATTTGCGCTTGGTGAGACCGTTATTTCCTTTCTGCAACTGGTTCTTTAACATATCCCCGTATTCCCTGCGGATTCCGTCATACTCGTCGCCGCGGGGAGGGATGTCAATGCTTCTGGTAAAATCCTGCATATTGGCCCGCTGGTTGATAAAGGTAAGCTGCACATGGATCGAGGCGTCGAAGTAATTTAAGAAATCGCAGTAACCCTCGAAGATCTGTGCTTTATCATCTGCCTGTGCAAGCTGATAGTTAATATCAAAAAACTGCACCGTTTTGGTGTAAAGGGTATCAGTCAGCCGGCAGATCCCATCCCGGTACATTTCACGGTAGGGAATGCTCTGCTGGACCGTCTGCGGGGCATCTGCTTTCAGCCCGGCAAAAAAGCCGCCTTTTTTAGACGGCTTGGAACGGGCAGACTTAGTTTTGCCCTGCTTTGCATCGGCTCTGGTCTTTTTGGCCTGCCTGATGTTTTTTTGCAGACGCTTTTCCTGAGCTTCCTGCTGCTTGTTTTTTGGCAATCTTTGTAACCTCCTTCTTTGACATAGATTTATACAGGTTATCCGTCCTGTATGGACGGTCCTTCGGCCAGAGCTTATAACGGAGCCGGTTCTTCAAGATCTTTTCTGCCGGCTGCCCGTCACGCTCATACATGGCGAAAAAGAAAAAGGGCATCATCAGCCCGATCATCAAAAGTACAGCCGCCGAATTGCCGATCGCCCCGCGGGTAAAGAAATACACCGGAAGACCGACAAGCCCGGCAAGGCTGAAACAAATAAGCTGGCGCTTCGTCAGGTTGAAGGCCAGCTTGGTCTTAACTTTGGTTAAATCCTTTGGTACAGGTACATAAGGCACTTAAAATCACCCCTTTCGCTCCGGCATAGTCAGCGTACAGTTCACTTCATTGCCCCATACATCCCAGCCGGGTGTCTTTTGTCTTGCAAACAGCTCTACTCTGGGCTGATCGCCCATGAGTTTTACGATCTTATCCCGTACCTCGTCCGGTTTCTTGCTGTGCTGCTCAATATGGGAGATCACAAACTGATGGATTCCCGCACACTGGCGTTTCGGACGGCCTCTGGTTGCCAGCAGGCAGACCTCCGCGTTTGAGCGGGTCCAAAAGCCCATGCCATAAAACCAGCTATCCGCTTTCCGGTTCTGTTTGAGCCATAGAAAAGCCAGCGTTTTATATTTGAACCCCCAGGCGTCGATCACCCGGAAGGCTTCATTGAGCTGTGGGAAGGTTGCCCACAGAAAAAGGGCGCTGTCTTTTGCGGCAAGCTCCGATACCGGCAGGGCACAGATTTCTTCAATGCTCATCGTGGGATAATGGTTTTCCGCAACGCCGCTTCCATGTTTCCTGTCATAGCGCCAGGGCGGATCGGCATAGATAATGCCGTACTGTTTCGTTTCCGGCATTAGCGAGCCTGCTCATTCTTAGATGGGGCAGGTTTGGCCGGCTGTTCTTTGACCTTACCGGCATTTTCCTTCAATGCACCGGTCAGGGAAGGTTTTTCCGCAGCTCCCTTTGTCGCTTCAAGAGTTGCCTGCAAATTTTCAATAGCCTGCCCGTACCCATCGATCAAGGCGTCGTTAAGCTGCTTGCGGAACTCTGCCGTAACCGGCCAGCAGACATCTTTCCAGTTGCCTCCCTTATCCTGGGTTGCGGGCATATTGACATACAGCCCCTTTTCACTGGAACAGATACGGAAGCCGTCAATCTTAAAGCATCCGCCAATCGTAACATTGGCAAACGCCAGCAGGTTTCCCATTGGGGCGATCGGACGCACACGGACATCCAGCTTCATGCCGTTTGCCATTTCCGGCGTCTGTGTCTCCGGCGCCATTTTTTCTGTATTGGTTTTACTCATATATAAAATCCTCCTTTTTAGAATTGGTTTTGTTCATGCTATCTTGCATTAAATATGGATTTGGATAACGAACCTGTCTTAAACAGGGCAAAGGCCAGCAGTACCGTATAACCCGCCGTTCCCCAGATCGCGCCGTGCACGTCGCCGGACGATGGGATAGACTGGACCAGCACTGCATAAATGGCAACACAGATCAGGATCAAAAAACCCTGAAAGCCCAGGGCAAAAAGGGAACGCAGATACCCGGTTCCCATTTGTCCCCATTCCCGATTTGCCATTGTGGAAAACGGGATCGGTGCAAGGCTCACGGTTAAATAAATCTCGATCATACGGCCATATACAATGACAAAGATCACGATGGACAGTACCCACATACACAGATTGATGATGTTGGTTTCCAGCCACAGTCCAATCAGTTCCCACATTCCCATTGCTTCAAGCTGGGTTTCCAGATCAGACAACGCCGCCTGCACATCCAGGTTCCCGTTTATGACACCGGCACTTTGCGACACCACATTTTGGGCCACATCAAAGACCGCCATCACAATCGTAAAACAGTTGGTGAGCAGGTAAGTGGCAACAAAAGTCTTGAAAATCCACTTGAAGATGTTGAATGTATCGAATTCGTGCATGTTGTTCTTTTCGAGAATCATCTGGATCAGTTCATACACCAGAACAAAGGTCAGGATCATGCCCGCAATGGGAATGACGACGGTTTCCGAAAGATTCTGGATCATGGAAAACACGCCGCCATTCCAGCCCTGCGGGGTCTGTCCTACCTGATTTGCCACATCCGCAACCTGGTTGTTGACGGAGTTGAAAATACTGGTGTACTGTCCGGTGATCGCATCAATCAGGCCCTCTTTAATCCAGTCTGTTATCCATTCAAACAGACTGCCCATAAGTCAGCCCTTAACCGAACAGGCCGGAAAGCAGCGGGATCAGCGTTGCACCAACTAGAGCGATACCTCCGCCTGCCATAAGCTGTTTTATCCCCAATTAGGTGTAAAACTCTGCTCGATGGCGGGCGGCGGCGTACAAAAAATCTATATGGTGTTTTTTAAGAGAACCGTCCCGGCGGG